>Ga0209941_1000029_pt1 | contig 356697 bp, 298 predicted proteins | sample ThiBiot_300_plan_FD_183945 | JGI IMG/M metagenome (GOLD analysis project Ga0209941, IMG submission 183945) | Wastewater bioreactor microbial communities from Cape Town, South Africa - Thiocy_solids_1 (SPAdes) | ecosystem: Engineered > Bioremediation > Thiocyanate > Unclassified | place: South...
GCACCTCGATGTCGGTTCGTCACATCCTGGGGCTGGAGAAGGTCCCAAGGGTTCGGCTGTTCGCCGATTAAAGTGGCACGTGAACTGGGTTCAGAACGTCGCAAGACAGTTCGGTCCCTATCTGTGGTGGGCGTTAGTAAATTGAGTGGACATGACCTTAGTACGAGAGGACCGGGTCGTACGTGCCGCTGGTGTATCTGTTGTGCCGCCAGGTGCAATGCAGAGTAGCTACGCACGGCAAGGATAAACGCTGAAAGCATCTAAGCGTGAAACCTTCCACAAGATGAGTTTACTTTTAAGGGTCGTCGAAGACTACGACGTTGATAGGCTACAGGTATAAAGGTGGTAACATCAAAGCCGAGTAGTACTAATTGCCCGTACGCTTTAATTTTTTTATTTTAATTACCGTTTTCGTTATTTCCCAATATGTACATTATTAAGAATTTGAGATTTCAAATTTGAAATTTCAAATTTCAAATTCTTATGGTGCTTTTGCCGGGGGTGTTCACCTCTTCCCATACCGAACAGAGAAGTTAAGCCCCCCATGGCCGATGGTACTGCAATACAATGTGGGAGAGTAGGTAGGTGCCATATTTATTGAGCCCGATCAGTTTACTGGTCGGGTTTTTTTATGTCAATGTAAAGACAATTTCCACTTCCCATACCGATCCGCCGCGGCGGATAAGCCCCCCATGGCCGATGGTACTGCAATACAATGTGGGAGAGTAGGTAGGCGCCATATTTATTGAACCCGATCAGTTTACTGGTTGGGTTTTTTGTGTACCTGCCTGAACAAGTTCCACTTTCCTTAACCGATGAAAATATGAACGCGAAAAAAAGATTGATTAACGAAGTTACCGTTGCAGCGAATAGTTTTTATTCCAGTTTATTAATGATCCACGCATTCAGTTTCTCCCGCTGTTCGGGGAAAGTCCAGTGCCCCGTTTCAGGAACGATAAACAATTCTTTTGGTGCACCAATTACATTATAAGCAGCAAACATAGAAGTAGGCGGGCAGGTTTCATCATTAAAACCCAGGGTATATATTCCGGGTACTTTTAATTGTCTTGCAAAGTTCACTACATCATAATATCCGGCAGTATTGATCTTCTCTTTGGTGTTGTTGAAGGAAAGATTATTTTTGGCGAATAAATGCGGCCAACCGCCGGCACGGCCTTTCAGGTAGCCGGTAACATCGGAAAGGGCAGGATAATACGAGGCTAAAAATTTCACCCTGGAGTCAAGCGCTGCAGTTACAATAGATAAAGCGCCACCCTGGCTACCGCCAATGACACCAAGATTTTTTCCATCATATTGCGGCAGACTGGTTAAAAAATCATTGGCACGCACACAGCCCACATAGACCCTTTTGTAATAGTATCTGTCCTTATCATCTAAGTTAATATTCCAATAGTTAGCAAGCGCGCCTGCTGCAAGGTTATTGTATACAGAAGCATCCATATCAACAGGTATACCATGTATCCCGATCTGGAAAGTAATCACCCCTTTTTCCGCATTGGCAATATCGCCTGAATAAGGACGTATACCTGCGCCGGGTACCTGCAGCAATGCCGGGTATTTTCCCTCTTTTTTTGGCACACATAAAATACCATACAGCCTTGTACCAACCTTGTAATTTTGAAGATTAACATGATATACGTTCACGTTTTCAGTGCATCGTTCGGGCAGCAGGGTCATTCTTGCATCTACGGGTATTGCTGCCAGCTCTGCTTTTGCATTGTTCCAGTAGCTGTTAAAGTCTGACGGGTTTTCAACCGTTGGCTCTATTTGCATCGGATTGAAAGCAGCTGTCGCCAATCCCCTGTATGCTTTTCCATTTACCATTGCTGTGACTGTGCATCGCAAGAACCCCGGCGTTTTCATAGTGCCTCCCTCTACATTAAGTGTTCCGTTTGCTATGGCAAGCGAATCTTTTTTTATTGCTTCCATTTTTTCGGGACCAACCTCGTATTTCACCACTGTGTTCCGCAACTTTCTCATTTTGTGGCATCCGCACTGTTTGTTTTTCCGGCAACACGATAATTTGATTTCCCTTTGGTGAGGTTTTTGTCAAGATGATGTTTGAAACCGGGGAAACCATGTCAGGAATGCATAACCCTCATTGTTATACTTTATTTAATTGTGACGAACGGCACGGTTGCAGATGGGGTACTGTTTGTTTGACCTGTATCTTCGCCGCGCTTTTGGGGAAAATGTGGGGGTGTTTGTACCGCTGCTGCCAGCAAACCAGGTCCCGCGATTGCATAACAGCAAACCATAAAAGCGTAACATCAAACTAAAGCTAATGAACAAGTTATTGTTAGTGGTATTGGCCCTACTTACCTGTATGCAGGGCTATAGCCAGGAAAAATTTACGATCAGCGGAACGGTGCGTGTGCAAAGAACCGGCGAAACAATCATTGGAGCCAGCATTAAAGCCGGCGATGCCGGAACCTTCAGCAATGATTACGGGTTCTATTCCATTTCAGTTCCTGCAGGGAAATATACATTTCAGGTATCTGCGGTTGGTATGCTTATACATACCCAAAGTATTGAATTGGGTAAAGACATAACGCTGAACATTGCATTGGAAGAAGAACCCAAAATGCTGGATAACATAACGATTACGGCTACATCTAAAAACCGCAGCCTTAGCAGTCCGCAAATGGGCATTGAAAGGCTAACCACAAAAGAGATCAGGAATATTCCCGTGTTGTTTGGCGAAAGGGATGTGCTGAAAACGGTGCAACTATTACCAGGTATTAAGGCGGCGGGTGAAGGCAACAGTGGGTTTTTTGTAAGAGGGGGTGCTGCCGATCAGAATCTTATCCTGTTGGATGAAGCAACAGTATACAATGCATCGCACCTGCTGGGTTTTTTTTCCACTTTTAACTCCGATGCCATTAAAGATGTAACGGTGTATAAAGGCGGTATGCCCGCGCAATACGGGGGAAGATTGTCTTCCGTGCTGGATATTAAAATGAATGACGGCAATAACCAGGACTATAACGTAAGTGGTGGAATAGGGCTCATATCCGCAAAACTGAACGTGGAAGGACCCATTCAAAAAGACAAATCTTCTTTTTTGATCACCGGAAGAAGAACATACGCGGATATGTTTTTAAAATTGTCCAACGACTCGTCATTAAGAAACAATACGCTGTATTTTTATGACCTGAACGCCAAACTCAACTATAATATCGGCGATAAAGACAGGCTGTACCTTTCGGGCTACTTTGGCAAAGATGTGCTGGCCGCCGGGCAAACCTTTGGGCTGGATTGGGGAAATGCAACCGGTACCTTGCGCTGGAACCATATATTCAGCAGCAAATTATTTTCCAACACTTCTTTCATTTTCAGCAATTACAATTATAATATATCCATCCGGAGCGGCGCCAATGAGTTCGATATCTTCTCCCAGATCCGCGACCTGAATCTTAAGCAGGAATTTCAATGGTATATCAATAGCAAAAACAATATTCGCTTCGGATTTAATTCCGTTCATCATACCATCCGGCCGGGAGAGGTAAGACCCAGTTCGAGTGGTTCCAGCATTAATTTATCCCTGCTTCAAAAAAGATACTCATGGGAAAATGCATTGTACTTTACGAATACCTGGAAGGCAACGGATAAGATCAACCTTACCTATGGGTTGCGGCTTACATCGTTTAGTATTCTGGGTGAAGGCGACTTTTATACTATTGATAAGGAAGGATCAGTTACCGACACGCTTAGCTATGCAAAAGGAGTATTTATTAAAACCTACATTAATCCCGAGCCGCGTGTTGCCGCCAGCTACCAGTTAAACGAAACAAGTGCTGTAAAAGCATCTTATGTGCGCAATGTGCAGAACCTGCATTTGATCAGCAATTCCACCACTTCAAGCCCAACGGATAAATGGGTAGCAAGCACCAATATCATTAAACCAGAAGTTTCTGATTTGTTTGCCGTTGGATACTATAAAAACCTCGTGGATAATAATTACGAACTAACCTTAGAGACCTATTATAAAACCATGCAGAACCGGATAGATTACCGCGATGGCGCTAATGTATTCATTAACTCGGATGCCATTGAAACACAGCTTTTGTTTGGAAAAGGAAGAGCTTATGGTATAGAATTACAGTTTAAGAGGAAAGCCGGGAAATTAACGGGCTGGTTAAGCTATACTTTGTCCAAAACAGAAAAAAGGATCAATGGTATCAATAACAATAAGTGGTACAATGCCCGACAGGACAGAACGCATGACGTAGCCCTGGTAGTATCCTATCAGCTCAGTAAAAAGTGGACGGTATCGGCGAACTGGATTTATTATACAGGAAACGCGGTAACCTTTCCCGCAGGGAAGTATCATGTAAATGATCAAACTTATTTTTATTATACAAACAGAAATGGCTACAGAATGCCTTCGTATCACCGCTTAGACCTCGGTGCCACATGGATATTGAAGCAAAGAAAAAGATTTTCTTCTGAACTGAGCTTTAGTCTCTACAATGCTTATGGACGGGAAAATGCCTATACCATATCCTTCCGGGAAAGCGAAGACAACCCTGGTAAAACGGAAGCTGTACAACTGGCACTGTTCAAGTATATGCCTTCTGTATCCTATAATTTTAAATTCTAATGTATATGCGTCTTATTATATTATTCAGTCTTATTATAAGCCTATCCCTTTCATCATGCGAAAAGGTGATAGATGTTTCCTTAAAAGACTCAGAAAAGCAATATGTAATAGAAGGAGTTGTTACCGACATTGAAGGTGGCTGCGTGGTAAGGTTATCCAGAACCAAAAACTTCGATGAGAATAATATTTTTGAAGGAATAGGCAATGCAGTGGTTTCTGTAACAGATGATGCAGGAAATACCACCGTACTTCCTGAAACAACTACCGGTGTATACCGTTCGGAAACACTTACCGCAACTACCGGCAAAAAGTACACGCTGCAGGTAAGCATCAACGGGCAAACCTTTAGTGCTTCATCTGCCATGCCGGTAAAAGTTGAGATGGATTCGCTGTATGTAAAAGAGGAAAGTTTCTTTGGCGAAACAGTAAAACTGGCAAATGTACAATACAACGACCCGGCAGGTAAAGGCAACAGTTACCGGTTTATTCAATATGTGAACGGAATAAAGGAAAAAAGTATATTTATACGGGATGATGATTATTCCGATGGAAATATATCTACTATAACATTATTTACCGCTCCCGATGAGGACGAAGATGAAATTAAAAGCGGCGACAGGGTTACAGTTGATATGCAGTGCATAACGCCTGCCGTATTCAAGTATTGGTTTAGCCTTGACCAGGGCGCCTCGGGCGACAACAACTCAGCCTCTCCCGCAAATCCGGTAACCAATATTGAAGGCGGCGCCCTGGGTTACTTTAGCGTTCATACCGTGGAAAGCAAGACAGTGGTAGTGCCCTAATGCCGGAATATAAATGGATTTCTGATTTGAGATTTGAGATTTTTGATTTGAAATCCGTAACGGACCTACCGGCAGGCAGCAGGTTTGTTTTTTGGTTCTATTGTATTCCATCGGATTTCGAATTTTGGTCTTCGGGCTTGACCTGCCAGGGCGGAAAGGTTTGTTTTTTGGTTCTATTGTATTCCTTCGGATTTCAGATTCCCAGGTTCGGATTTAATTTCATCTGTCATTGGCATATACAATAATTTTCTTTAAATTACGGCTGCACTAAAAATCTTGCCATGATCAAACTTTCCGAAATTAAAAAAGGTGATATCGTAAACGCCCGTTTTGAAGATGTAACCAATACCGGAGAAGTGATGCAGGTAGACGGTCCGGAAAAAAAGGTTTTGATTACGCATGGTGACCAGGAGTTTTGGTACGATATTGACGATCTTAGCCCCGTACCCCTTACCACAAATATTTTGGAAAAGCTGGGTTTTACGCTTTCGTCTGATCCCGCTTTCAATAATGATGGAGTGGCATATATAAGGGGACCTTTTATTGTACGTTATCCCGAAAAAGACAAGAACAGCATGCTGCTCACCTATCGGGATGAGCATCGGGAAATCAATAATGAAATATCCGTGCACCAGTTTCAAAATCACTACCAGAGTATGACGAATATTCATCTTGGGTTGCCTTAAAAATGCTGCAGGCGGTAATATTTATTGTAATTTATTAAGCTCCTTTCCGGAAAATTTCTCTTTTTTTGTTATAATCAAGATTATAATCGTATCTTTGCGCACCCAAAAACGGTATGGCAAAACAAACACTTATTAAACAGGATGGAATCATTTTAGAAGCCTTGTCCAATGCAATGTTCAAGGTAAAATTAGAAAATGGACATGAGATCCTGGCGACCATTTCGGGAAAAATGAGAATGCATTATATCCGTATATTGCCGGGGGATAAGGTGGGAGTGGAGATGAGTCCGTACGATTTGAGCAGGGGGAGAATTATTTTCAGATATAAATAATATTCATACGTAAAACTCAATAAAATGAGAGTAAGAGCATCCATAAAAAAACGTAGCACCGATTGCAAGATCGTGAGGAGAAAGGGAGTATTGTATGTGATCAACAAGAAAAACCCCCGTTTTAAGCAAAGACAGGGTTAAGAATGTTTATGGTTTATAGTTTATGGTTTTACAAAACGATAAACTATAAACAGGAAACTATAAACAACAAACGATAAACTATAAATTAAAGATATGGCTCGTATTGCCGGTGTTGATTTACCTAAGAACAAAAGAGGAGAAATAGGGTTAACCTATATTTTCGGTATTGGAAGCTCTACCGCCAGGTATATTCTGGAAAAGGCGGAAATAAGTTACGACAAGAAAGTAAATGAGTGGAACGATGAGGATTTAAATGCCATTCGTAACATCATTACTAACGAATTTAAGGTAGAGGGACAATTGCGTTCTGAAGTGCAAATGAGCATAAAGCGTTTGCTGGATATTGCCTGTTACCGTGGCCTGCGTCACCGCAAGGGGTTACCCGTTCGCGGACAGCGCACCCGTACCAATTCGCGTACACGTAAGGGCAAGCGCAAAACAGTTGCCGGTAAAAAGAAAGCAACCAAGAAGTAATATATAGAATGGTTGCCGGATCCGTATACTTCACGGGGAGGGATCATTCGCAGATTTATTTTAACTATTTAAAGGACTACCTCGTATTATGGCTAAAGCACAGGCAAGCAGCGCAAAAGCCGCTGCAAAAAAAAGAGTGGTAAAAGTAGATGCATACGGCGATGCACATGTAACTGCAAGTTTCAACAATATTATTGTTAGTTTAACCAATAAAACCGGACAGGTGATCAGTTGGAGCAGCGCCGGCAAGATGGGTTTTAAAGGATCTAAAAAGAATACGCCTTATGCCGCGCAAATGGCGGCCTCAGATGCAGCGAGAGTAGCTGCCGAAGCAGGTTTGAAAAGGGTGGATGTGTTTGTAAAAGGCCCCGGCTCCGGACGTGAAAGCGCTATCCGCGCTATTGCAAACAGTGGCATTGAGGTAAACATGATCAAGGATGTTACACCCCTGCCTCACAATGGTTGTCGTCCTCCCAAGAAAAGAAGAGTATAGCGAAATTGCTGATTTTTGATTTAATGATTGCTGATTTGCAAATCCGAAATCACACATTTATAAACAGGTTTGCGATTGATTTTAGATTTTTAATGATCGTACACCGTAATTAAAAAATCAAAGTAAAACAATTATGGCACGTTACACAGGCCCAAAAACAAGGATCTCCCGGATTTTTGGTGAACCGATCCTTGGCAATGGTAAATATCTTACCAAGAACAGTTTTCCTCCAGGTCAGCATGGCAATTCCAAAAAGCGTAAAGCGCCCGGGGAATATGCGCTTCAGTTAAAAGAAAAGCAAAAAGCCAAATATACATATGGCTTGCTGGAGCGTCAGTTTCGTAAAACATTTGAAGAAGCGTCCCGCTTAGGTGGCGTTACCGGCGAAAATCTTATTAAATTGCTTGAATCCCGCCTGGATAATACGATATTCCGCCTGGGTGTTGCTCCATCCCGTCCGGCTGCAAGGCAACTGGTGGCGCATAAACATGTAACGGTAAATGGCGATGTGGTTAATATACCGTCTTACAGGTTAAAAGCCGGGGATGTGGTAAGTCTTAAAGATAAAAGCCGGACGAATACTTCGGTGACCAGCCAGGTGCGTGGCAAAAATCCAAAGTTCAACTGGTTAGACTGGAACGAAGCCGAGTTAACAGGAACTTTTATCACCTATCCCGAAAGAGAGAGTGTTCCGGAAAATATTAAGGAACAACTTATCGTGGAGTTGTATTCCAAATAATAATATCACTCTCTGCTGAGAGGTATAAAAGAGTTGATTCCATTATTAAACAGGTACCGGAAATCTATCAAACGAACAAGGTATCAAAAACTTAAAATTGAAATTTAAATATGGCCATTTTAAATTTCCAAAAGCCGGATAAGATCATTCTTCAAAAAGCGAATGAGTTTGAAGCATCTTTTGAATTCCGCCCGTTAGAGCCGGGTTATGGTGTTACCATTGGTAATGCACTTCGCAGGGTTTTACTGAACTCATTAGAAGGGTATGCGATCATTGGTATTTTTATTGAGGGAGCAGAGCATGAGTTTGCTACACTAAAAGGAATAACGGAAGATGTTACAGAAATTATCCTCAACCTGAAACAGGTTCGGTTTAAAAAAATTCTGGATACCGATATCAGCCAGGAAAAACTTACGCTTTCCATTAAAGGAAAAAGTGAGTTTACCGCTGCCACAATAGGAGAAGCTACCGCATCTTTCCAGGTAATGAACCCTGAGTTATTGATTTGCACGCTGGATCCTTCTTCCAAGCTGAATATTGAAATTACGATCGGAAAGGGACGTGGTTATGTTCCTTCGGAAGATAATAAAGTGAAGGATGCTCCTTTTGGATACATTCCTACCGATTCTATCTTCACACCCATAAAAAATGTGAAATACGGAATTGAAAATTTCCGTGTGGAGCAAAGAACAGACTATGAAAAGCTGTTAATGGATGTGCAAACAGATGGCACCATCCATCCTGAGGAAGCTGTAAAGCAGGCTTCACGCATTCTTATCCAGCACCTGATGATCATTACTGATGAAAACATTACCTTCGACAGTAAGGAAGATAAGAAAGAAGATGTAGTAGATGAACAGGTATTGCAATTGCGTAAAGTATTGAAAACACCCCTGGAAGACCTGGACCTGAGTGTACGTGCATTCAACTGCTTGAAAGCTGCTAAAATCAACAGCTTAAGTGAACTGGTGCAGTACGAACAGGAAGACCTGATGAAATTCCGCAACTTCGGTCAGAAATCACTGGCAGAAATTGAACAGGTATTGGGTGAAAGAAGCCTTCATTTTGGAATGGATCTTGGCAAGCTGGGTTTGGATAAGGATGAGTTTTAAGAGAAGGGGAGAGGAGAAAAGTGAAAGGTGAGAGAAGAGAAAGAATAACACAACATAATCTGTTGCTTGGGCACAGAGCTGACGATAAATCCTTGACACGGTATCGTTAGTATTTATAACCAGGTTTGAGTAGAATAAAATCATAAATCTCAAATCATAAATCTCAAATTGATTTATGCGTCACGGAGACAAGATCAACAATCTTAGCAGAACTGCATCGCACAGAAAGGCGTTGCTGAGTAATTTAGCCAATGCATTATTGACAAACAAGCGCATCGTAACAACGCTGGCAAAGGCAAAGGCGCTCAGAACTTTTATTGAGCCCCTCATTACCAAAACCAAAAAGAACGAAACCAAAGAGCAGATCATGCACAATCACCGTTTGGTGTACAGCTACCTGCAAAATAAAGAAGCCGTAAAAGAATTGTTTACGGTAGTTGCCCCTAAAGTTGCTGGCAGACCCGGTGGTTATACCCGCATCATTAAATTAGGAAAACGTATTGGTGATAACGCGGAAACTGCGCTTATTGAACTGGTTGATTTCAACGAGGTATACACCAAAGGCACAGAAAAGGCGGCAACAACCACAAAAAGAACGCGCCGGGCAGGTGGAAGCAAAAAGAAAGCAGAAGCGAAGGAAGAGGTTAAAGAAGAAGCCGCAACTGCTGAGGTAACACCAGAGGAAAATGCGCCTGCTGCTGAAGAAGCAAAGCCGGAATAATGGCATAATAAAATTTCTATAAATAGGGCAGGCTTTCAAAAGGTCTGCCTTTTTTATTCAACGCCAAGATAAAGATGATTATACGCGCAAATAGTACTGGCATCGTATGGTGGATATTGCTGGTAATATTCAGTGCCGGAACGTTGAAAGCTCAGCAGGCAAAGAATGTATTGATTATTTACAGCGACGACCAAAGCTACAACACCATACATGCCTGGGGAAACAGCGAGATTAAAACCCCCAACCTCGATCGCCTGGTCACACAGGGGCTCAGTTTTCGACAGGCGCATGTGATGGGCGGGCACCAGGGAGCAGTGTGTATCCCCAGCCGGATCATGATGCTTACCGGCCGTTATATCAACCGGTTACCACAGGACGGATCTTTTGTTCCGGACAGCCTGGTGAGTTTGCCTGAAGTATTACGACAAAGCGGATACACCACCTTTCATACCGGTAAGTGGCACAGCGATAAATTAGCACACGACCGGTTTTTTAGCACTGGCGATAATATCTTTTTTGGTGGTATGCATTTTGAGAAAGATGGTGGGCAGTTTCATCCGCATGTGTATCATTATAACGGCAGAGGGGAGTATCCGGCCAACGGGGGCTGGAAAAGCGATACTTTCAGTACAACTTTATACGCCAATGCAGCCGTTAAGTTTTTGGAAAGCAGCCAGGCCAGGGAAAAGCCGTTTTTGTGTTATGTAGCTTTTACATCACCTCACGACCCCAGAACGCCACCACCCGCTTTCGCAAGCTACTACGACCCCAAAATAATGACCCTGCCACCGAATTTTTTGCCTGAACATCCATTTAACAACGGCGATTTGAGGGTTCGTGATGAAATGCTGATCCCGCATCCCAGAACAACCGAAGCTGTAAAAGAACAGATGGCCTTGTATTATGCCATGGTGAGTGAAATGGACGCACAGGTAGGACGGATATTAGACGTTTTAGAAAAAACCGGACTGAGCAAAAATACACTTGTTGTTTTCGCCGGCGATAATGGTTTAGCCGTTGGGCAACACGGATTGCTTGGCAAACAGAGTTTGTATGAACACAGCATCAGAGTGCCGATGATATTTTCAGGACCCTTTGTTCCGGTAAATAAACAAACGAACGCTTTTGTTTACCTTAGTGATATTACACCCACTATTCTGGACTGGCTTGGGATTCGTGCACCCTCAACTGTGGAAGCCAGTAGTCTGTTACCTCTGCTGAAAGATCAAAAAGCGGTGGTACGAAAAAATATTTACAATGTTTACGGGCATTGGAGCAGAAGCATCAAAACTGCCGACGGGTATAAATTGATTGTGTATAATGTTAACGGCGTGCCCACTACCCAGTTGTTTAACCTGAATACTGATCCCTGGGAGAAAAATAACCTTGCCGGTAATTCCGGGCAGGCTAAACGCGTTGCCAGGATGCGGAAACTGCTAAAGCGGGAAATGCGCAACAAGTATGATGATTCGGATATTGATCTTCCGGACTGGGGTCGCAAACCGGGGCAAAAAGCATCGGGAAGTTGAATGCGTTAGTCCATCCTATTGCTCTGGGACGGAAGCGTATTTCTGGTCAGCCCCGATAATAATCTGTGCACAAAAAGCCACTTGCAAAACGGCCTAAATTGCTTTTCTTTGCAAAATTTTACTATTGAATGTCTGAATCTTCTACAGCAGTCCTTCTCCTCGAGGATGGCAATGTTTTTTACGGGAAAGCTTTTGGTAAAATCGGTACCACTACCGGTGAAATATGTTTCAATACCGGCATGACCGGTTACCAGGAAGTATTTACCGATCCGAGTTATTACGGGCAGGTTGTTATTATGAATGCCGCGCATGTAGGGAACTATGGGGTGAAAGCCGCGGATGTAGAAAGCAATTCGGTAAAAATAAAAGGATTGATCGGCCGTAACCTGGAAGAGAGATACAGCCGCCTGCAGGCAGACAATTCCCTTCAGCAATATCTCGAAGATCAGCAGGTTGTTTCTATACACGGCGTTGATACAAGGGCTTTAGTAGCGCATATACGTACCTGTGGCGCTATGAACTGTATCATCTCTTCAGAAACAATGGATTTAGCTGTTTTGAGAAATAAGTTGGCGGAAACACCCTCTATGAACGGACTGGAACTCGCTTCTGTCGTTTCTACCCGGGAGGTATATGAAATGGGTAATCCGCATTCGGCAATCCGCGTGGCGGTATATGATTTTGGCGTGAAGAAGAATATTTTGAACTGTCTTACCCGGAGGGGGGCCTATGTAAGAGTATATCCGGCTAAAACAGCCCTGGAGCAAATAGAAGATTTTAACCCGCATGGTTACTTTATATCCAACGGACCCGGTGATCCTGCACCAATGGATTACGGCGTTAAAACCGTAAAGGAAATACTTCAAAAAGGAAAACCTATGTTTGGTATTTGTCTTGGGCACCAGTTGCTGGCGATGGCTAACGGGATACCTACTTTTAAAATGCATCATGGCCATCGTGGATTGAATCATCCTGTAAAAAACATTATTACCGGGCGAAGCGAGATCACAACCCAAAATCATGGGTTTGGTATTGACCCGGAAGCAGTAAGACAATCGTCTGCCGTAGAAATTACGCACGTTAATCTCAATGACGATTCCATTGAAGGAATACGCCTGAAAGACAAGCCTGCATTTTCTGTACAGTATCACCCCGAATCAACACCCGGGCCGCACGACAGCCGCTATTTGTTTGATGAATTTATAGGTATGATGAAGGGATGACGAGAAAGGTGAAAGGTGAGAGGCTGAACTCATAGCTGATAGCCCATAGCTCTGAAAGCTGAAAGCAGCAAAAGAAATATACGCATGAAAATCGCGATCATTAACGGACCCAATTTAAACCTGCTGGGAAAGCGGGAAACGGATATTTATGGCAATATGCCGTTTGAAAAATACTTTGATGGATTGCAAAAAAAATATCCGCAGGTGAGCCTGCATTATTACCAGAGCAATGTGGAAGGTGAACTGGTTAATGAATTACAACGGTTAGGGTTCGACTATGATGGCATTATTTTAAATCCGGCTGCGTATACCCATACTTCTGTGGCCATCGGCGACGCTATTGCGGCCATTAAAACACCAGTTGTTGAAGTGCATATTTCCAATGTGCATGCCAGAGAAGATTTTCGCAAGCTGTCGCATGTATCGGGCAAATCGGCAGGCAGCATTTTTGGGTTGGGTTTAAAAGGATATGAACTGGCCCTGCAATTCCTGCTGTCCCCCGAAAAATAGGTTGTTCTTCTTCGTTTATTTAAGGGCATTATCTCCCATGCGTTTAACGCTTTATACTGATATTAATCAGTTTGTCTCCTGAAACTGATCATCCGCCTGGTTTTATTGCACAACTAACTTTATCCCTGAATTTTTTCTATGGGTCAAAGTGTTATTGCTCCCCTTTTATGCAGCCACTGTGGCGAGGAATGTATTTCCGCGGGGATAAAGCTTGAGGATAAATCTTTTTGTTGCGAAGGCTGTAAGTTGGTGTATGGCATCATTAACCAGAACGGGTTATGCAACTACTATGATCTCAACCCAATGCCTGGAATTACCCAGCGCATAAAAGTCCGTAAGGATAAGTTTTCATTTCTTGATGATGATGGTATTGCGGCTAAGCTCATAAGCTTTAAAGATGAAAAGCAAACCCATGTTACTTTTTACCTGCCCCAGATGCATTGCAGCTCCTGCTTATACCTGCTCGAAAACCTGCGCCGGCTGAACGAAGGCGTACTATCGTCATCCGTTGACTTTACGCGTAAAGAAGTAGATGTTGTATTGCTGCATACGAAAACATCCCTGCGAAAAGTAGCGGATCTGTTAGCCGCTATTGGGTACGAACCCTATATCAGTCTTAACGACCTGAAGCAGTCCCGGACTGCTTCTGATAAAAGCATGATCTATCAGTTGGGGGTAGCGGGTTTTTGTTTCAGTAATATTATGTTGCTGAGCTTTCCGGAATATTTGGGTGCAGATGCCAGCGAGGAGGGCTTGCGAAATATTTTCCGTTGGGCAAATATAGTCCTTTCGTTGCCTGTATTTTTTTATTCGGCTTTACCTTTTTACCAGTCATCCTGGAAAAGCCTCAGGCATAAATTTCTTAATATAGATGTGCCCATAGCCCTGGCCGTTATCATCACCTTTGTTCGCAGTATATGGGAAGTATTATCAGGTACAGGTGGCGGATATTTCGATTCCATGAGCGGCATTGTTTTTTTTATGCTGGTGGGGCGTGTTCTTCAGGATAAAACCTACCGGCAGTTATCCTTTGAAAGAGATTATACTTCCTATTTCCCTATTGCGGTATCGGTTTTAAAAAACAATTTGGAAACGCCTGCGCTGCTGCCGGATGTAAAACTAAACGATACACTGCTGATCCATAATGAAGAGTTGATACCGGCCGATGGTATATTAACCCGTGGTAAAGCGTTTATTGACTACAGTTTTGTAACCGGAGAGTCACTGCCGGTGCGCAAAGAGACAGGTGAGATGGTGTATGCAGGCGGTAAGCAAACCGCTGGAAATATTGAAATACTGGTGGTTAAAGAAGTTACACAAAGCTATCTAACCCGGCTTTGGAACCGGGGAGACCGGCAGGAGGAAAAAGGAAAGTCATTTGTGCATAAGGTAAGTAAGTATTTCACGCTCATGGTTTTTACTATTGCCAGTATTACCGCAGTTTACTGGCAAATACATGATCCGGCAAAAATATGGCCGGCAGTAACCGCTGTTTTCATTATAGCCTGTCCCTGTGCGCTTTTGTTGGCCAATAGTTTTACCAACGGACACGTGCTACGCATACTGGGGCGTAACCGGTTTTATCTTCGCAAAGCGGGAATTATTGAAGATATCTCGCGGGTTACACATATTGTGTTTGACAAAACAGGTACGCTTACTGATTCGGGGGAGCAAAAAATAACATACGAAGGAGCACTTCTTTCCGAAATTCAAAAATCACAGGTAGCCGCTCTGGCATCCTGTTCCAATCACCCGCTGAGCAAAGCCATTGCAAAGCACCTGGGTGTTCCCCGAGATGTTACGGTACAGGGGTTTACAGAAAAGCCGGGAGAAGGAACAGAGGGTTTTGTAAATGACGTTTGGATAAGCATCGGGGCTCAAACCAGTGATTTTCATTTGTCTCAAAAGGGCGGAACGGTAGTGTATATAAGTATTGAAAATAAAACCGTAGGCTGTTTCCGCTTCAGCAATTACTACCGTTCCTTTGTGCCCACGCTTTTGCAGACATTACAAAAATATTATCCGCTGTCGGTAATCTCAGGCGACAATGATTCTGAAAAAGATAACCTCAGGAAGATTACCAGAAAAAGATCGGTGCTGTTGTTTCATCAAAAGCCCGGAGATAAACTGGAGTATATCCGGCAGTTGCAGCAAAAAGGTGAAAAGGTGATGATGATAGGGGATGGACTGAATGATGCCGGGGCGTTGCAGCAAAGCGATACTGGCATAGCAGTAAGCGGGCAAGCCAATAATTTTACGCCGGCCAGCGATGGTATTATAGCGGCGGAACAACTGGGCCTGCTGGGTAGTTTTATCCGCCTGTGCCGCATCAACCGAAAAATAGTGATCGCCAGTTTTGTGGTATCTGTTGTATATAATATTATTGGATTGTATTTCGCCGTTCAGGGAACCTTGTCTCCACTGATAGCGGCAATACTAATGCCCTCCAGTTCTTTAACTATTGTTCTGCTCACTTTCGGGGCAAGCAATATGGCTGCGGCAAGAATGAAACTGAAGCGGTGAGGTGAAGCGTTCGGCTTTTAGCTTTCAGTGGTCAGCCCGAGCTTTGGACTATGAGCAAGCCGCTCATAGCTGGAGGCTGATTCTGGCAGCCATTTTCCGATTTAGAGCTTATCGCTTCGGATTTGGAACTTGAGTTTTATCCCGTGGCTAACAAGTTGGATTCTGGATTTTTGGTTTTTGTGATTTGGTTCCTGGTGTTTTTCCGCCTCACCTCTTCCGTCTCACTTTTCACTCTTCATAACTGAAAGCTGATTGCTCATAGCCCACTGCTGACAGCCCTCTGACGATAGCATGACAAAAGTCATTTTACTTGCTGATATTGCTTATAACTTATCCCCTCCGCTCCAAATACTTTTACAAATAACTCCTGCATCATGAGTGTAATGGTAATTCTTTTAATAGCCAGCATTTCCGTAGCCGGACTCTTTCTTTTAGCTTTTTTATGGAGTGTGAAAAGTGGGCAGTTTGAGGATGATTACTCTCCCTCTTCAAGAATATTGTTTGATAACGAAAAGCCTTCTAACGAAACAATAAAACCCTGATAAACATTTCCGGATATGCAAGTAGAAAAATTCTATTATGACAATAAGATCGTGAAAGCTTTTGGTTATGCCACGGTGATTTTTGCTGTTGTTGGTATGTTGGCCGGACTTTGGGCAGCCATCCAGATATATGCGCCTGCTACCAGTTTGAACCTGCCGGCTACTACGTTTGGCCGCTTACGACCGCTGCACACGAACGCAATTATTTTCGCCTTTGTGGGCAACTGTATTTTTACGGGTGTATACTATTCGTTGCAAAGGCTGTGTAAAGCCCGCATGTTCAGCGATAAGCTAAGCTGGATCCACTTTTGGGGATGGCAGCTTATTATTGTTGCCGCGGCTGTAACCTTATTGATGGGCTATACTTCGGGTAAGGAATATGCGGAGTTGGAGTGGCCAATAGATATTGCCATTACACTTGTATGGGTAGTGTTTGGCATCAACATGTTTGGCACCATTCTGCAAAGAAGAGAAAAGCATTTATATGTAGCTATCTGGTTTTACATTGCTACCTGGGTTACCGTAGCCATGCTGCACATCGTTAACTCTTTTGAGATACCCGTTTCTTTCATGAAAAGCTATAGCTGGTATGCCGGTGTGCAGGACGCGCTGGTACAGTGGTGGTACGGCCACAATGCGGTAGCGTTCTTTCTTACCACACCTATTCTGGGGTTGATGTATTATTTTCTTCCCAAAGCGGCTAACCGTCCGGTATATTCCTACCGGCTTTCTATCATTCACTTCTGGGCGCTGATCTTTATTTACATATGGGCGGGTCCTCACCATTTGTTATATACCGCGCTGCCGGACTGGGCGCAATCGCTGGGCACTGTTTTTTCTTTAATGCTCATCTTCCCTTCCTGGGGCGGCATGCTGAACGGGTTGTTCACCCTGCGCGGCGCCTGGGACAAGGTGCGGGAAGATCCGGTACTGAAATTTATGGTAGTGGCTATAACCTGCTATGGTATGGCCACCCTGGAAGGTCCGCTCCTGAGTTTAAAAAATATCAGTGCCATCGCCCACTACAGCGATTGGATCATCGCGCATGTGCATATAGGCGGACTGGGCTGGAACGGATTTATGGCCTTTGCCATGCTGTATTACCTTGTTCCAAAAATGTGGGGCACAAACCTGTATTCTAAAAAACTGGCTACGAATCATTTCTGGCTGGGAACCATTGGTATTATACTGTACGCGGTACCGTTATACTGGGCAGGCTTTACACAAACATTAATGTGGAAGACCTTTACGCCCGAAGGACAACTGAAATTTCAGTTCCTGGAATCTGTAACAAATATCATCCCTATGTATATCACCCGCAGTGTGGGGGGAACCTTATATCTGACGGGCGCATTGCTGATGTGTTATAACCTGTTTAAAACCATCGTTGCCGGAAAATTCATTGCCAACGAAGCTGCCGAGGCGGCGCCTTTAGTGAAAAAAGTAAGTTATGGTAAGGAGCACTGGCACAGGTGGATTGAACGCAGGCCGCTTACCTTACTGGTGGTGAGTTTGATCGTAGTGTTGATAGGTGGTGTGGTGGAGATGATACCCGCTTTTCTGGTTAAATCCAATATTCCTACCATATCAAGTGTAAAACCGTATACACCGCTGGAATTACAGGGTCGTGATATTTATGTGAGGGAAGGCTGTTATACCTGCCACTCGCAAATGATACGGCCCTTCCGGGACGAGGTGGCGCGGTATGGCGAATACTCCAAGGCGGGTGAGTTTGTATATGACCATCCATTTCAATGGGGTAGCAAGCGAACGGGTCCTGACCTGGCACGTATCGGAGCTAAATATCCCGATAGCTGGCATTATAATCATATGGACGATCCTGCATCCATGTCGCCCGGATCCGTGATGCCCGCTTATCCATGGCTGTTAGATCATGTGCTGGATACCGCCAGTACGCCAGCTAAAATAAGAGCGATGCAAAAATTAGGTGTGCCTTATCCCGCCGGGTTCGATAAAACGGCTAACCGGCACCTTGCCGAACAGGCGGAAGCCATATCTGCCAGGCTCAAAAAAGATAAAATTGAAACGCCTGCCAATAAAGAGATCATTGCACTGATTGCCTACCTGCAGCGCGTGGGCACAGATATTAAACTGGAACAGCAGGCCTCAGTCATTGAAACCACTAAGCAATAAACGATCAACAACACTGGAAACATGAAATTTATTAACTATTTGGAAAAGATCAGCGGAGTTGATATTCTCGGGCTAATATCATTTGGCATATTCTTTCTTTTTTTTATAGTGATGCTCACATGGGTGTTCAAAACAGACAAAGCCAAAATTGAGGAAATCAGCCGTATTCCATTAGATAACCAGGAACAATAAAATACATGGTATGCTTTTTAAAAACAATCGCTACTGCTCAACCCCTGTGCTCAAACAGTTATTATTACTGGCATTGTTCACTTTTGCAGGAAGTTTAGCCGCCGTTGCGGCAGGGCCGCCGCTGCCTTCTACACTTAACAATACCCTGGCTTTAACCTTAATAACCCTAATGTTGATATTGCTGGTCGTAATATTTATGCTGGGGCAGTTGCTGACGGGGATAGCCGATATTAAACTGCAAAAGGAAAAAGAAGAAAAGAAAAAATCAGCGACACCTGCTGTAGTTGTTACCGGGTTGTTTTTATTATTATCCGGTTCTGTTATGGCACAGGAAAGCGCTACAGCCATAGAGACAGCCGTTGCTAACACAAAAACATTTGGCGGCTTATCGGCCGTGGCTTTTTATTCCATGATGGCTATCATTTTTGTTGAAATGCTGGTGATCCTGGTGTTACTGTACAATATCAGGTTTTTGCTCAAAGCGGACAGACCGAAAGTTGCGGCAACTGATGAAGCGTTGGTTAAATCGAAATCGCTGCGTGCATGGTGGAGCCGGTTTAATAAATTTAAGCCTGTTGAGCAGGAGGCGGAGATAGCATTGGATCATGAATACGATGGCATTCGCGAACTGGATAACCGGCTCCCGCCCTGGTGGTTATACGGTTTTTATGCCACTATCATCTTTGGGGTAATTTATTTATGGCGGTATCATGTATCGTACAGTGCGCCTTTGAGTAAGGAAGAGTATGAGATTTCTGTAAAGAAAGCGGATGAAGAGGTAAAAGCCTATCTTACTTTAAAAGGGGAGTCGGTGGATGAAAATACCGTTACCGTATCTATTGATGCCGCTGACCTTGCCGAAGGAAAAAAAGTATATACCGCTGCCTGCGTAGCCTGTCATAAAGACGATGGTGGCGGGATGGTGGGGCCGAATCTTACCGATGATTTCTGGCTGCACGGCGGCGATATCAAAAGTATTTTTAAAACGATTAAATATGGTTTCAACGCAATGCCGCAATGGCAAACCAGTTATTCCAATAAACAGATAGCACAGGTAGCCAGCTATGTAATGTCGCTGCACGGTACCAATCCTCCCGGTGCGAAAGCCGCCGAAGGGCAATTGTTTAAGGAAGAAAATGCAGCGCAGGCGCCTGCAGCCAATGCTGCCAGGTAAAACCTCGTAAATGAAGTTAATGAATGACAAGCGAACAAAACACACACAGGAAACCGGACAACGAAGGGACCGCTTCTTTTCGCGACAGGATAGCTACTGTTGACGAAAAGGGTAAGCGCAAATGGGTATATGCCCATAAAACAAAGGGAAAATTATTTAATATCCGTACATGGGTGAGCTGGGGATTTTTTGTTTTGTTTTTTGCCCTTCCCTTCATTCAGTATAAAGGACGTCCGTTATTTCTTTTTAATATACCCGAAGCAAAATTTATATTGTTTGGCCGGGTGTTTTGGCCCCAGGATTTTTTCATATTCGGTATCACCATGATTACCGGTATTGTATTTATCATACTTTTTACGGCTGCCTTCGGACGATTGTTTTGCGGATGGGTTTGCCCGCAAACCATTTTTATGGAAATGCTTTTTCGGAAAATTGAATTTGCCATAGAAGGCGATGCACCGGCACAGAAGTTGTTAGACAAGGGGCCCTGGAACCGCGATAAGGTTGTAAAAAAAGCCACCAAGCATTTCGTATTCTTTCTCCTCTCTTTTATTGTTTCTAATTTTTTTCTTGCATACATCATAGGAATGGATGAATTGCTGAAGATCATAAGAGAACCGGCATCCGAACATATAGGCGGTTTGTTTTCCATCGTAATTTTTTCCGGAGTGTTTTATGGTGTATTCTCGTATTTCCGCGAACAGGCCTGCACGGTAGTTTGCCCCTATGGCCGCCTGCAGGGCGTATTGCTCGACCGCAACTCCATGATTGTTGCCTACGACTATAAAAGAGGCGAACCAAGAGGAAAGTTCAGAAAACAAAAGGAAGCTGAGCTGGCGCCTGTATTGGGTGATTGTATAGATTGTTTCCAGTGCGTAAAGGTTTGTCCAACGGGTATAGATATCCGCAACGGAACTCAAATGGAATGTGTAGGTTGCACTTCATGTATTGATGCCTGTAATAAAATGATGGATGCCACAGGAAGGGAAAGAGGGCTGATCCGCTATGCTTCAGAAAATGGGATAGCAGAGGGGAAGAAACTGAAATTTACGGGAAGAATGAAATTTTATACCATTCTCCTTGTTGTTTTAACGGGGCTTTTAACGGCTTTACTGGTATCCCGTAAAGACGTGGATGGCACGATAATGAGGGCAGGGGGTATGCTATACCAGGAAAGGGGAACAGACAGTGTATCGAACCTGTATAATATCAAAATCATAAATAAAACGGTGCATGATGTGTCGCTTTCTTTAAAGCTGGAAGACGTGCCGGGCAGCATTATAGAAGCCGAAGGAAGAGATATTATGGTAAAAAGAGAGGGGCAGGGAAAAGGATCATTTTTTATTGTGCTGCCCCGCAATATCATTGAAGCAAGAAAAACAAAGCTGAAAGTGGGATTGTATGAGGGAGACCATAAGATTACAACGCTCAGCACTAATTTCATGGGGCCGGCTGCAAAGTGATCGTGAGGGGGGTGAATGGTGAGAGGTGAGAGAAGTGAGAAGTGAGAGGTGAGAAGGTAAAAGGGAGAAGTGAAAGAGGAGTGTATTTTGTAACCTGAAACCTGTAACGCATAAAAGTCTCTGTAATTGCATAGCAGTAGTTTGGTATTTACATTGATTAACGCAAAATGAATAACATGAACTGGGGACATAAGCTCACTATTGTGATTGCTGTTTTTATTTGCCTGATGGGCTTTATGGTTTACCAGGCCATGCAAACCGACTTTCAGTTGGTAGAAAAAGGCTATTATAAAAGCGAATTAAATTACCAGCAGGTAATTGACGGAACCAGCCGCGCAAACGCCTTAAGCAGCAGGGTACGTATTGCAAAAACCGGAGACCGGCTTATTGTACAATTGCCCGAAGAAATGAAAGGCAGTGAGGTGCGGGGTTCCCTGTGGTTTTATTGCGCTTATGATGAGAAGCGGGACAGGAAATTTGAACTGCAGACAAATAAAGATGCCATGCAGGAACTGGACGCAAACTTGTTCGAAGCTGGAAATTATACGATAAAAATTGAATGGGTGAGCAATAATGAACACTATTACAGTGAAGAAAAACTAAGTATGTAATGATGTGGCAATTTATAGCAGGAGGATTTGTGCTGGGGTTCTTCAGCAGCATGCACTGCGTAGGCATGTGCGGTCCGCTTGCTATGGCGCTGCCGGTTCATCATTTGTCACATTTAAAAAGATTTACCGTCCTGTTGCTGTACCAGTTTGGGCGTATTGTTACCTATGCTTCATTGGGGTTATTGTTTGGCTTTGCCGGAAGGCATATTTACATCGCCGGTTTTCAGCAATGGTTTTCCATTGGCATAGGTATACTCATTTTTGTACTGCTTATTCTGTATTACTTCTATAAAAAAAACGTTCAGCCTCCTTTTATGCTGACGTTTTACAAAAAAATACAGGGTGTTATCATTGCTTTATTGCAATCGAAAAAAAATCTTTTTTCGTACCTGTTGATTGGAATGGCCAATGGTATGCTGCCCTGTGGTATGGTATATGTTGCCATTGCCGCCGCGCTTACCAGTACAGCCATTGATCAGAGCGTTTGGTTTATGATGATGTTTGGGCTGGGCACCTTACCCGCCATGATGGCGATCGGCTATTTTGGAACATCGCTGAGCTTTAATGTCAGAGCAGCTATGCGCAAGGCCGTACCCTATGGCATAGCCCTTATGGCAATGGTGCTGATTTTAAGGGGAATGAACCTGGGCATACCATTTATTAGTCCTGTATTGCAAAGCGCTCCCGGCGTGGCGGCAGAATGCCACAATTGATTTGAGATTTGAGTCATGCGGTCGGTACCCGGCCTAAGGAGGGTCAGCACCGCATACTAACTCATTGGTCTACCTCCACAAGCCTGTATTTTAGGGCAAACAAAATCAGCTCAGCTTTATTTTTGAGCCCAAATTTTTTTTACATGTTGGTGTTCCCGCGCCGCCGTTGTTGTGTATGTGGGGTAGGTATTGTGCATGGCATACCAACCCGTCCGACTGGGTAATCCCCGCCTGAATGGCGTAGTCGGGCAGGCGGGCGGGCAACAAGTGGCGATATTTGATTCGGGAGTGATGAAAGAAGCAGGAGTACCTTAAAGCAGAATGGGTTATCCCGCTGGTGACAACACCAGGCAGGAGCGGTGTAAAGAATAGAGAGCGGGAACACCATCAGCGGCAAAAAGCTACTGTATAATACAAAACCCGGAAAGTGTTATGGAAAAATATATTTTTATTCAGTCCCTCAACTTTATATTGATTACCCGATTGGCTACTATGATTCGCTATATATGATGATTGAAACTACTATTGCTGCCTATACAAAGAAAGTGTACGCATATGATTTTGAAAAAAATAGACTACGGTGCAAATATGAAGATCTTTATGAACTAATAAAACGTATGAATCCCAATTCGATCTATTGGAAGGATCATGATCCTTTGCAGGAAGATGAATGGTATGAAGTATGATTAGTTAAAGTATCATAACGATAAGGAGCTCTTTGACGATGGGGACCTGAACTGGTACAATTACGGTTTCCGGAATTACGATGCGCAGATCGGGCGGTTTGTGCAGTTAGACCCGCTTACGGATTATTACGCTGTGCTGACACCTTATCAATTCGCAGGTAATGATCCGATAGCGAATGTGGACCTTGACGGGCTTGAGCCATTAAGTTCTGTTAATGGCGCAGTATCAGGAGTGACGGGTGCAGCAAGGGATTTCACTTATGCATACAACACAGCGAGTCTGGTTTTAGGCCCGGCGATGCAAGCTGCAACTGCAACCTCAACGGTTTTCACCTCTGTCAATCTCGTAACCAGTATAACAAGTCTTGTTGCCACAGGTGCAAATATTGTGTCTGATATTATTAATAGCAAGAGTGTTACGCAACAGGTGGGCGGTCAGTTAATAGGGATAAGAAATAGACCCAGATATGGACAGGGCTCGGACTTCAAATGCGAACTTTAAAGAACAGATGCATCCCGGCGACGGCTTCAGCAACGCCAAAATGGACTTTTCAGTAGGAGGCAGCGGCACGGGTAAGATCACCTACGACCGGAACGGCAACCTGCTGAAAATGGGGCGCTTGGGGGTACTGCCCGGCGCCGCCAGCCCCGTTACGATAGACGACCTTACCTATACCTACTCCTTAAGCAACAGGCTTGACAAGGTAACAGACGCCATGCCTCTCAGCGCCCAAAACGGCAGCTCCGGCGACTTTAAGGACGGCAGCAACGGTTCGGCCAACGACTATGTTTACGACGCCAACGGCAACGTGGTGGCAGACCTGAACAAAAGCATCCAAAACGCCCTGGGCGACGGTGCGGGCAGCAGCGGAGTGGTGTACAACCACCTCGACAAGCCGGAGCTGATCCGCATTACGGGCAAGGGCACGGTGCGCGTAGTGTACAGCGCCGATGGCCAAACCCTGCAAAGAGCCTTTATACCCGAAAGCGGCGATGCCACTGTTACCATCAACGAATTTGTGTACCAGGAAACGGCGAGCCTTGCACCCCTCGCCGCCACGCCCTTTTCGGGCACGGGGCTGGCGCTCACCTCCATATTATTTGAGGAAGGGCGCATCCGGGTGATCACCCCTGTTTCAACGGGTGACGGCATCGAAGGGCTCATCGTCAGCGGCAACCTTAGCCTGCCCAACAACAAGGAAGGGGCGTACGACTACTACATACGGGACTACCAGGAAAACGTGCGGATGATACTGACCGAAGAAAGCCACACCTTCTACGGCACGGCCACGATGGAAACAGGCAGGGCCACGAGGGAAGCCGCCATCTTCGGGCAGCCGGGCGCCGGCAACGAGGTAACTATTACAAGAGTTGCCAAACCCACGGGGTGGACGAACAACAGCAGCGCGGCAGTAAGCCGCACAGGCAACCAGGCAGGCACGAACATTGGCCCCAACCTGCTGTACAGGGTAATGGCGGGAGACAAGGTGAGCGCGCAGGTGAGCTATTACTTTACAGGCTCGCCCGGCAGTAGCAGCAACCCCGATATGCTGCTGAATATGCTCACCAGCCTTGCCGGCTCCATTGGTGGCCGTAATGTTACGGGCGGGCTGGTAAAGAGCAATGCCACGGCCATCGGTACGCAGCTATCCACCACGCCTGGTTTCCCCGGCGTGGTAAGTCCCACGGGCAATATCAATGCGCCGCAGGCCTACCTCACGATACTGTTCTTCGACGAGCGGTTTAACTTCATCCCCGCCGCCGACGGCGGTGTGGCACAAACACAGGTGGCCGCCAGTTGGAACGCCGCTACCTCCCCATTAGCCCTGGCCAATATAAAAGCGCCGAAGAACGGCTACGTGTACGTGTATGTGAGCAACCGCAGCGACCAGCATGTGTATTTTGATGACGCCCGCCGTTGTTGGTGTTCGTGAGATGGCAATGTGTGCCGGCATCACCAACAACAAGAGGTGATATTTGATCCGGTAGCGATATGAAGGAAGCAGTGATTGCCTTAAAAGCAGAATGGGTTATCCCGCTGGTGACAACACCAGGCAGGGGCGGTGTAAAGGATGGAGAGCGGAACACCTATGTAGCGCGAGCATATGGGCTAATGATATGAGGCGTGTTAAAAATACTCCGGTGTCAGGCGCAAGCGTCCCGCTTGTGCCGTTGTAAAGGGGGGCAATTACATCCAATGTTTTTAATGCTGCTGTGCAAAGTTTTTACCAGAGTGGTTGATGGCTGGTGTGGAAGAAACGGAGGATATGAACGGTGTGACCGGGTTCGTCAATGGTGAACATAATGAGGTAAGGGAAAGTAGCCATAGGCTTGCACCGGATATTACGGTACCGGACAGCCGAAGCGGTGGGCGTAAGGGCAATACGGTTTAAATATGCTTCAACCAGGTCAGCAAAGCGGTATCCAAGGTCTTCAGCCTGGAGGTTATAATATTCAACAGCATCGGTTAAATCGTTACTTGCAGTTGGGGTAATGTTAATGGTATAGGGCGGCATTATGGTTTTTTATACCGGTGTTTGATATCATCCCACTTTAATAAATAGCCGGGATTGTTTTTAATAGCATCCAGTTCTTTATCCAGCGCAGCTTTCTGAGCCGGAGTAAGCTCAATGGCATCTTCTTCCACAGATTCTACAGCATCCACTTTGATAAGATCTTCAATCAAAGCCGCGGCATATTGCTTTTTAATACGCAGGTGTAATGTATCGGGCATAACATAAATTTTTAAGAGGCAAAGACTTTTTTGGCTTTATGCGATTGCAGAAAAGCATCCAGCATGGCAAACACATGTGCTTTATCTTCCTGCCCCAGCTTTTGAATATCAATAATTTTATTCACTACATTTTTTTCCAGCAGCAAATCAGTATTGCCAACCAGGTAATCCAGAGATACTTCCAGGGCATCAGCAATAGCGGCAGCTACTTCAATGGAAGGTTTTACTTCATCGCGTTCATAGCGGCCGATAACAGCGCCATGTACATTTAATTTTTTTGCCAGCTCGTCCTGGCTCATCTTCTTTACTTTTCTTACTTCACCGAGGCGTTTTCCGAACGTAGTTGACTTCATATGTGTATCAAATAATACAGGTAAATAATCAATACTGCGAATTTACACGACATAAGTATCGTAACGAAGGTATAAAAGTTTTGTCATATTAAGATTTATCTATTAGGTTTACAACAGATATGTAGTCAAATGTTTTTTTTAATTGAGGTTAGGAGGTTAAAGACATCAAGCAGCAGCTTAGCATCAACCTGGTATTACAGCATTACGAGCAGAAGAACCAAATCACAAAAAACAAGAACCAAACAAATTTCAAACCAGAAACTAAAAATCCGAAATTCGAAGGGGTACACGATGATCTAAAAAATCAGAAATCCCCAAATCAGAAATCAACAAATCAAAAATCAGAAATACTCACCCTATCTATTGTCCCCCGCAATCTTATCATAGCTCGCTACAATACCTTTAATGAGCGAAGAACTGAAGCCCTGGTGTTCCATCTCGTTGAGCCCGGCTATGGTACAGCCCTTAGGTGTGGTTACCTTGTCTATTTCCTGCTCGGGATGCGAATTTTTCTGAAGCAATAACTGCGCGGCGCCTTTTACTGTTTGGGCGGCAATCAGACTGGCGGTAGCGGCATCAAAACCAATTTCAATACCGCCCTGGATATTGGCGCGGATATAACGCATGGCATATGCCGTGCCGCATGCGGCCAATACGGTTGCGGCATCCATCAGCTTTTCTTCAATTACAGCCACCAGTCCCAACTGGTTGAAGATGTCTTTCACATAATCCAACTGCTCGCTGGTAATATCTCTTGCACTTATACAGGTCATGCTTTGCTGTATAGCGATGGCCGTATTGGGCATAGCCCTCACGGTTGATATTTTTTTATGTAAAATACCGTGGATGTGCGCGGTGGATATGCCCGTGACCACCGAAACCAGTACATGCCGGTTTTCATCAAAAAGGGGTTTAACGGCGCCCAGTACATCATCAACCTGGAAAGGTTTTACTGCAAGAATAACCATGTCGGCAAAACGAAGCGCTTCGGCATTGTCGTTACTTACCAGCACGCCTTGTTCTTCGAGGTACCGGAGGGTTGAAAGATTTCTTTTGGTGATCAAAATATGACCAGGCAAAACAAAGTCGCTTTGGATCAGTCCTTCCGCAATAGCAGTACCAAGGTTACCGCCGCCAATGATGGCTATTTTTTTATTCATCGCTAATAGTAATTTCCGGTAATTAAATAATTTTTTACATAATCATCAATACCTTCCTCAAGACTATAAAAGGTATTTGTATAACCAGCCGCTTTTAGTTTAACCATATTCGCTTCTGTAAAATACTGGTATTTGTCGCGAATGTCTTCCGGCATATCAATAAAACGAATATCGGGCGGTATGCCCATTGCCGCAAATGTGGCAAGGGCCAGGTCATAAAAACTCCTTGCTTTGCCGGCGCCGAGATTATAAAGCGCAGAACCTGGCTGGTTTTCCATCAGCCAGTAACAAATATTCAGTACATCCTTTACATACACAAAGTCGCGCAATTGTTTGCCATCCGCATAATCGGGCCGGTGCGATTTGAACAGGTTCACATATCCTTTTTGCTTTACCTGGTTAAAGGCATGGAATACCACGCTGGCCATGCGTCCTTTGTGGTATTCATTGGGTCCGTATACATTAAAAAATTTTAGCCCGGCCCAAAATGGCGGCACACTGTGCTGGTGAAGCACCCATTTATCAAATTCATTTTTTGAAATGCCGTAAGGGTTCAGTGGCTCAAGTTTTTTCACAATATCATGATCATCATTATAACCCAGGGCGCCGGATCCGTATGTGGCTGCAGAGGATGCGTACACAATGGGAATGTTATTCAATACGCAGTAATTCCATATATCCTGGGAGTATTCCACGTTCAGTCGCTGGTGTACGGCGTAATCAAACTCAGTAGTGTCTGTACGTGCACCCAAATGAAAAACAAAATCAATATTTGGCCTATTTTGATGCAGCCATTCAAAAAAAAGATCCCTGTCTATTTTATACGTATATTTTTTATTCCTGAGATTATTAAACTTGTCGTTTCTTTCAAATTCATCTACCAGGATAAGATTCTCAAATCCCGTGCTGTTTAGAAACGATACCAGGCAACTGCCGATAAAACCCGCTGCACCTGTAATAACTATGCTGTTGTTTTTTGAAACGGTATGGTTCATATAATGATATTCCCCGCTGTGCCCATTGGCGCAATAAACGGAATGCAAATTAAGATTTAAACCTGGAGTGAAATGCTTTTTCCAGCGTTTCACGGTGATCGGGGTGAGCGATATGGATGAGCGCTTTCGCTCTTTGCTTTAAATTCTTCCCAAACAGATCCACGATCCCGAATTCTGTAACTACCCAATGCACATGCCCCCGTGTGGTAACTACCCCGGCGCCTTCTTTTAAAAAAGGCACAATACGGGATATCCCTTTGGACGTAACAGATGGTAAGGCAATAATGGGTTTCCCGTTTTCGGATAAAGAAGCGCCCCGCATAAAGTCCATTTGGCCCCCAATGCCCGAAAACTGGTACGTGCCAATAGAATCGGCGCATACCTGCCCGGTAAGATCAATTTCAATGGCGCTGTTGATAGCTGTTGCCCGTGGATTTTTACGGATATTGCTGGCATCATTTACATAGCCGATATCCATTACCCGTATGGAGGGGTTATCGTGTACAAAATCGTACAGCTTTCGCGTGCCCACCATGAATCCGGTAACCGACCGTCCAATGTTCAGTTTTTTCCGGCTGTTGTTGATAGCGCCTTTTTCGAGAAGCGGTATAACGCCATCCGACAACATTTCGGTGTGTAAGCCAAGGTTTTTATGATTGCCAAGATTTTTTAAAACCTGGTCGGGAATAACGCCGATCCCCATTTGTAAACAAGCGCCATCCTCAATTAGAGAGGCTACATGAAGACCGATTTTCTCAACACTGCTGCTCACCTTTTGAGAATAATCCACTTCCGGAAGACTGCTTTCATCCCAAACCAGCGCATTTATTTTGCTTGTATGCAGAAACCCTTCTCCATGCGTGCGGGGCATATTGGGATTTACCTGCGCAACAACTATTTTAGCGGTATCCACTGCCGAACGGGCAATATCAACCGAAGTGCCTAAGGAGCAGTACCCGTGCACATCGGGTGGCGATACCTGTACCAGGGCCACATCAATGGGTAATATGGATTTCCTGAAAAGTTGCGGGATCTCGCTTAAAAAAATAGGAACATAATCGCCGTCTCTGCTGTTTGCCACAGCACGCGTATTAGCCGACACGAACAACGAATTAAAAAAGAAGCTTTTCCGGTACTCTGGTTTGTTGAAATCTATATCCCCCAGGTTGGTAATGCTTACCAATTCTACATTTTTTAGTTCTTCATGCCTGTTCTGCATGGCTTCTATTAAGGTTACGGGTGTGGCCGCGCTGCCATGTAAAAACACACGGTTGCCCGATTGTATGCATTGCACTGCTTCGGAAGCAGAAATAAAGGGGTTGTTGCTGTTCATATACCATGTTTACACAAAAATGAGGTAAATCTGTTGAAAAAGGAAGATAAGGCAATCTCATCAAAGAAGATTCGTTGATAGCTTACCTTTGCCGAAAGGAGTGCTGTGGAAATACTTAACGTTCTTGCGCAGGTTTACTCGGAGCAGTTTACAACAGGCGAAAACGACTTGTTGCGGGAAATAGCGGCTTATACCAAAGAAAACCATGCGCATGCACATATGCTTAGCGGGCAGGTGCAGGGAAAATTGCTGACCATGCTAAGCCGGATAATCCGGCCCTCACGCATATTGGAAATAGGCACATTTACAGGATATAGTGCATTGTGTCTTGGGGAAGGGCTTGCTGATGAGGGAATATTGTATACCATTGAATTGCGTGAAGAGGATGCATCGAAAGCACTTGATTTTTTTAACAAAAGCCCTATGAAGGATCGCATTAAATTGCAGGTTGGGAATGCACTGGAGATTATTCCTGCATTGAATGAAAAATGGGACCTGGTATTTATAGATGCGGATAAAGTGAATTACATTCATTATTATGAAATGGTGTTGCCCCGCTTGAGACCTGGCGGTTTAATAATAGCCGATAACGTGTTGTTTCACGGCGAGGTGCTTGAAAAAAGAATAGAAGGAAAAAATGCAAAAGCCATGCATGCATTTAATGAACATGTAAAGAAAGACAACAGGGTTGAACAAGTATTATTAACCGTTAGAGACGGGTTGATGCTGATACAAAAAAAATAGAATACCGAATCTATGATCAAAAAAGTAAACATCCTTTTGATATTGTCTGTTTTTAGCTATAGCGCTTTAACGGCCCAAAATGCAGATATTATACAATACATTAATACTTATAAGTTTCTGGCTATACAGGAAATGCAGCGTACAGGTGTGCCTGCTTCCATTAAGCTTGCACAGGGCATTTTGGAAACACAGGCAGGTGTAAGTGATCTTGTAAAGCGTTCCAACAACCACTTTGGCATTAAATGCAAGTCTGGCTGGAACGGGAGTAAAGTATATCATGACGATGATGAAAGGGGAGAATGTTTCCGTGCCTATGCTTCGGCTGAAGATTCTTACAGGGATCATTCCGATTTTTTAAAAAGAAGCCCGCGTTATGCTTTTCTTTTTCAGTTGGATCCCGAGGATTACCAGGATTGGGCCAAAGGATTAAAGAAAGCGGGTTATGCCACCAATCCAAAGTATACACAGCAGTTGGTGAAGTTTATTGAAACTTATGACCTGCAGTTATACACTTTGATAGCGCTGGGAAAACGGAAAATGGGAGATGAACAGCCGATGTATGCTGTTAATAACAATGCCATACCTGTCATTTCTACGGCGGCAGAGGGGAGTGGGAGCGCTGAACCCGAAACTTCGGTTAGGGCTTTGCGTTTGCGATATCCCGAAGAAGCATTTAGGATAAACGATACCAGGGTAATTGTAGCGGTTGCAGGCACTCCATTACTTTCTATTGCGGAGCAGTTTGGCGTTAAATACAGGCACCTGCTTGAATTTAATGAATTGTCTGAAGCGGATGATATTGTTCGCAAAGACCAGTTGATTTTTTTGCAACGGAAAAGACGGCAGGGCTCAAATCCGTTTCACCTGGTTACAAAGGGGGAAACGCTTTATGATATTGCCCAGGAGGAAGCCATACGGTTAGACAATTTACTAGCCTACAATCAACTGCGGGGCACCGAAACACCTGTTGCAGGGCAAAAGCTGTATTTACAAAAAGACGCGGCAGAGCGCGAAGCGGCAAATGTGGAAAATAACATCGCCAGAACTGAAATAGCAAAAGTGCAGGAAGTTGCGCCTGTATTTAATGTGCCTGCTCCCGCATTAGTAAAGCATGTTGTTCAAAATAAGGAAACCTTGTTTGGCATTGCCCGGAAATACGGAGTTGAGGTAGATCAGGTTCGCTCATGGAACAGGCTTCCGAATGATGCCATTCGCGGCGGACAGGAACTGCTTATTTATAAAAATTGATTCATGCACCTGATACATATTCATGATAAACAATTTGAACCTTATATTTCGCAGGAAGCGATTGCTGATAAAATTCAGGAAATAGCACAAGCGATAGAAAAGGATTATGAAGGAAAAATACCACTGTTTATCGCAATTTTGAATGGATCATTCATGTTTGCTTCAGATCTTTTTAAAGTGCTGAATATACCGGCGGAGATATGTTTTATAAAGCTGGCATCCTATAAGGGCACCAAATCTTCGGGACATGTTGTAACTTCTATAGGGCTTGATATGGATTTGTTCGGAAGAGATGTTATTATATTGGAAGATATTATTGATACCGGCAAAACAATGAGCCAGTTTTTACCGCAGCTTTTTCACCAGCAACCGGCCTCTTTGAAAATATGTACTTTACTGCACAAACCCGAAGCCACCATTTATCCTGCTACTGTTGATTATCGCGGGTTTATTATACCCGATAAATTTGTAGTAGGATACGGACTTGATTACGACGGATTAGGCAGGAATATCAAAGAGATTTATCAACTAACCGAAGAAGGATAACGACCTGTGAAATAATATCATGTATCCAATATCGTTAGATGTACTAAAACTACTGTTATAACATGCAATGCCATATAAAACAGGCAGCTTTACTCTTTGGATGGCTCTGTTTTTATACAACGGTAAATGCCCAGTATTATTTACGCGGTGAAATAACCGATGGAAAAAATAGACCGCTGCAAAATGTAAAGATCATTCTCCATTCAACCGGTTATCTTCATTCCAGCGGGTTAGGGGGTGCTTTTGGTATTCCCAGCGTAAAAAAATCCGATAGCATTAGTCTTTCCCTTGATGGATACGAACCGCTCTCATTAGGCGTAAATACTTCAGCATATCAGAAGCTTACGATGAAAATGCTGCCATATACGGCCAGTCTTCAAAAACATTATCTGTTGTCACTCACCACAAGCCTTAAAACATTGTCGGGGCGCAGGTTGTCTGTTGCAGATGAAACTTACAGTGCGCTGGTGGAAAATGATTTCGTTAAAACAGATGATAACCCGGTTACCGGTATTACGCCTAATGTAAACGGAGCTTCCTACAGCAATATCCGCCGGTTTATTAATATGAACAGCCAGGTGCCTGAAGATGCTGTTCGTATTGAAGAGATGCTGAATTATTTCAATTTTAATTACACAGAACCTGGCGGCGACAGCATATTTACTGTTCGTTCACAGTTGAGTTCCTGTCCATGGAATGGGGAGAATCAATTGTTGTTTGTACAGGTAACTTCCAAAAAACTTAATCTTAATAGTATTCCTCCAAGTAACCTGGTTTTTCTGATAGATGTATCGGGTTCAATGGATATGCCCAACCGCCTGCCGTTGCTTAAGTCGGCTTTTAGAAAATTGGTTGAAAATCTGCGGCCGGTAGATACGGTATCTATTGTGGTATACGGTGGTGTTACCGGCGTAATGCTGCCACCTACCAGTGGCGATAGAAAAGAAAAGATTTTGCAGGCTATCGAAGATCTTGCTGCAGGAGGATTTACGCCTGGCGAGGCCGGAATACGGCAGGCTTACCGGCTGGCACATAATACATTTATAAAAGATGGCAACAACCGCGTAATACTGGCAACAGATGGCGATTTTAATGTAGGGGTTTCTGTTGAAAGTGAACTGGAAAGTCTTATCCTTAAAATGAAACAGGGAGGCATTTACCTTACCTGCCTGGGAGTGGGGATGGGTAATTACAAAGATTCGAAGATTGAGGCCCTCGCAAAAAAAGGAAATGGCAATTTCGCATATCTTGATGATGAAAGGGAAGGGGAGAAAGTATTGGTGAAAGAGCTTACGCAAACCTTATATGCCGTTGCAGATGACGTGTCGCTTAATATGCACTTCAATCATGATGCTGTGCAATCCTACCGGTTAATAGGCTTTGATAATAAAAGAACAGCGTTGGAAGACAGCAGCAGCACTTTGGAGGGAGGAGAAATAGGTTCGGGGCATTCCATGCTGGCGGTATTTGAACTGGTTCCGGGAAGCGATAAGGTTAAAAAACAATCCATTGGCGGCGAACTGGCTACAGTAACGATTAATTATTGCTTGCCGGGTAAAAAGGATATTAATAAGCAGGAGTACAGTTGCATTAATAATTATAAACCATTAGACAGCCTGAGCTACTATTTTAAGTTTGCTACCAGTGTGTGCATGTTTGGAGGATTTCTTCATAGTTCACCCTACCTGCAAAAAGCTACCTGGGACGACGTGTTAAAGCTTACCAAAGAGTCTATGGATATCGCCAATCCATTACACACAGAGTTTTTTGATATGCTTGTTAAAGCAAAAAAGATATATGAGCCTACAAAAAAAAGAAAGAGAAGGAATGGAAGATAGCAGGCGGTATGAAAGCCGGCAAATCTGCTTTGCCTGGCTTCATGTGGGCGGCGGGCACACCAGCCGGCTACCAACCCGCCAACGGGAAGCATCAATGAGAAACCGGTATGTTTGCTTTACGGCATTTTTTGTTAACAGATAATTCGGATATTGCTTTTATCCATAAATCCACATCATCGGGCAGTTTCACTTATATTTGTTTTAAACAATTTGAACAGCAGTTATGAACTCCATCATTCATCTGGATAATATCAGGAAAAGCTACTTTATGGGCCGGCAGGAATTGCAGGTTTTGAAGGGTATTTCCCTTGATATTCAAAAAAATGAGTATGTTGCTTTAATGGGTCCTTCAGGCTCAGGCAAAAGCACCCTCATGAACATATTGGGATGCCTTGATTCGCCCACAGGAGGGGATTATTATCTCAACGGGCACCAGGTAAGTAAAATGATGGATAATGACCTTGCCGAAATACGAAACACGGAAATTGGTTTTGTGTTTCAGCAGTTCAATCTTTTACCCCGGCTTTCGGCAGTGGAAAATGTGGCGCTTCCGCTCATATATTCGGGAGTAACCAAAAAGCAACGTATGGAAAGGGCAATGGCGGTACTTGAGCAGGTTGATCTGGCAGACAGAAGCCATCACCGTCCCAATGAATTAAGCGGTGGTCAATGCCAGCGTGTAGCCATTGCAAGGGCGTTGGTAAATAACCCATCTTTGGTACTGGCTGATGAACCTACAGGAAACTTAGATTCCAAAACTTCCTACGAGATTATGAGTATTTTTGGTAAAATACAGCAGGCAGGCAATACGATTGTGCTGGTAACGCATGAAGAAGATATTGCCCGCTATGCCAAACGTATTGTTCGCCTCCTGGATGGCGTTATTGAAACCGATAAAAGAACTTCTGAAGCAGCAGTATTAGTGTGAGGAGTGATAAGCTGGTTCTCTACAATAACTTCACATTGATTTGAAATAACCGTTATGTCTTTTAAAATATATACCAAAACAGGCGATAAAGGCACAACTTCACTGATTGGCGGAACGAAAGTACCAAAGTCGCATTTGCGTATTGAGGCGTATGGAACAATAGATGAATTAAATTCAAACATTGGGTTATGTAAAGACAGCCTTGATGATGAGCAGAGCCGCAAAGTATTACAGGATGTGCAGTGGCAGTTGTTTTCTATCGGAGCAGCGCTTGCCTGCGATCCTGCCAAAGAAACCAAATTGCATATCCCCGATATTCATGAGTCCGACATCATTGCATTGGAGAAAGAAATTGACCGGATGAATGAAGCGCTTCCCCCTCTGAAATATTTCATTTTACCTGGTGGGCATAGTACGATATCCTTTCTCCATATCGCCCGTTGTGTTTGCCGCCGCGCAGAAAGATGCTGCGTGCATTTGGAAACCGAAAAGGAAAAGATAGCTCCTCTTATATTAATGTATCTCAACCGCCTGAGCGATTATTTGTTTGTACTCGCAAGATATGCCGGCCACCTGCTAAAAATTGAAGATGTACCCTGGAAGCCCCGCGGATAACCGGGAGCTGTGCAAACATTCATTATTCACTACTCACTACTCACTATTTACTACTTGCCACCTACCCCTACTACCTACTCTCCTCCATTTCTCACATTCCCTTACATTTGCATAAACGGAACTACAGGCATGGATAATTTTATTGTATCGGCGCGTAAATACCGTCCGCAGACTTTTAATACCGTGGTGGGGCAGGCGCATATTACCACTACCTTAAAGAATGCAATCAAAAATAAGCAACTGGCGCATGCCTTTTTGTTTTGCGGACCAAGGGGGGTGGGCAAAACTACCTGCGCCCGTATATTGGCCAAAACCATTAATTGCGAAAACATGCAGGCCGATGGCGAAGCCTGTAATATTTGCGACTCCTGTAAATCATTTAATGACGGCGCCTCCCTTAATATTCATGAATTAGATGCAGCGAGCAATAACTCAGTAGATGATATTAGAACGCTCACGGAGCAGGTGCGGTTTTCGCCACAGGCCGGAAAATACAAAGTGTATATTATAGATGAGGTGCATATGCTGAGTTCTTCAGCTTTTAACGCCTTTTTAAAAACGCTTGAGGAACCACCGCCCTATGCCATTTTTATTTTAGCTACTACCGAAAAACACAAGATACTTCCTACCATATTATCGCGTTGCCAGATATTCGATTTTAAAAGGATAACGCCCAATGATACCGTTGAACATTTGCAGGAGATCTGTGATAAGGAAAAAATTACAACAGACAAAGCGGCGCTCCAGGTAATTGCCCAGAAAAGCGAGGGCTGCATGCGGGATGCACTCAGTATTTTAGATAAGATAGTGAGTTTTACCAACGGCCATCTCAGTTATCAGAATACATTGGAACACCTGAACATACTGGATGCCGACTATTACTTTAAGCTGATAGAAGCCATGCTGGAGCAGGACTTGGGTGGCGTCCTGTTGTTGTATGATGATATTAACCGCAAAGGATTTGAGGGCGACCTGGTATTGAATGGCTTTGCCGAATTTGTGCGCAACCTGCTCGTGTGCAGAGATGAAAAAATAGCAGGCTTGCTTGAAGTAGTGGAAAGTTTTAAAGACCGGTACGTGTCCACAGCGCAAAAAGTTTCACCGGGATGGCTGATCAGCGCGCTGAATATTTTGAATGAAGCTGAAATCAACTATAAAGGGGCACGCAATAAGAAACTGCATGTAGAACTTACCCTCATTAAACTTACGTACCTGAGTCAGGCTATAGAACTGGTAAACGAAGCCGGTGTTGTAAAAAAAAAGCAAACTGATGCAGCCAAACCCGTAGCATTTAAAAATATAAGACCCGCAGTACTGAAGGGTACGGTTTTAGCAGGCAATCCATCTGCTGCTGCAAACAAGCCTCAACCGGCGACCAACGCCAAACTGATGATTGAAAGCAATAGGGTGGAAGAGGAGGAAACGCCATACGGCCAGGGTTCAGTAAAACCCGGAAACCATTCGGGGAAGCCAACCCGTGAAGCAATAACAACAGAAGCGTCTGTTACATGCACACCCACCCTTGGTGCACTGTCGAGAATCCGGAAACAGATTGTGCAAAATCAAACGCAGGCTAATCATACAGCAAAACCCTTAACAGCCGAAAACCTGCAGGAAGCCTGGAGCAGGTATATTGATCAATTAGTGGAGCAAAAAAATCATTCCGCCGTTACCAATTTTAAGCTGGCACAATTAAGGGCAGCAGATAACAGCAGTTTTGAAATAGTGGTGGAAAGCAATATTCAGCAAAAATTTATAGAACAGGAACGCGGAACATTAATAGAGCATCTTCAATCCTTTTACAATAACCGCTCTCTTTCCTATGCTATCCGGATAGAAGAAGCCATAGATAACGGCGTACAGCAGGAGCGTTCCCTCACCAGCCGTGAGCAGTATCTGAAAATGATTGAACAATATCCGCTGGTGAAAGAATTAAAAGAGCGGCTGAAATTAGAACTGGATTATTAATCGTTCATTTCCGTTTTATGTTTTAAATTGGAAAAATGTTTTAGCTGATAAACAGATGCAGGATATGTGCACTTTTACCACCTTCAAACTGCTTAAATGCCACTTCATAAAATTGACTTCATTGTAGTTGCACTTTTTTTTCTGAGTATGATCGTTATCGGCATATGGTCTTATTTCAAGAGTAAAAATTCGGAAGATTATTTTGTGGCCGGTGGAAAATTACCCTGGTGGCTGGCCGGTATTTCCCATCATGTATCAGGACATAGTGGTGCTGTATTTGTAGCATACGCGGCAGTAGCATATACGCATGGGTTTACCATGTATATGTGGTGGGCTTTTCCGGTAGCGGTAGCCATTATTGTAAGTGCGAAAATATTCCCTGTATATTGGGTAAGGCTTCGAAAAAACTTTCAGATACAGTCTCCGCTTGAATACCTCAACACACGATATAATCTTGTTACGCAGCAAATCATGGCATGGAGCGGCGCTATTTTAAAAGTGTTCGACGTTGGAGCAAAGTGGGCTGCTATAGGCATTTTGCTGAATGTAGTAGCAGGGATCCCCATGACACAGGGGATTTTGGTTTCCGGTATTGTAACACTTATTTACGTTACTTTCGGAGGGCTTTGGGGGGTTATTATTACAGATCTGATACAGTTTATCGTGCAGGTGCTTGGCGGCGTGGTTATGTTTGTACTGGTAGTAAGAAGACTTGGCGGAGCAGATTCCATAACGGGCATATGGAAGCAACTGCCGCCGGAGCACAGCTATTTGTTTAACGATCCTTATACTGCGGGTTTTGTTGCCGTGCTGTTCCTGCTTTATTTTTTGAGTTATAATGGAGGTAGCTGGAGCCTTGCTACGCGTTATATTTCTTCGCCTTCAGAAAAAGAAGCCACCAAAGCAGCCAGGTTATCGGGCTATCTGTATCTCATTTGGCCATTGATACTTTTTTTCCCTATGTGGGCGGCGCCGGTTATTATTCCCGGACTTGATAAGCCCGATACAGCGTACGGAAGGTTGATGCTTGAAATTTTGCCGGAGGGGATGATAGGGTTGGTGATAGCTTCCCTTTTTGCGGCAACCATGGGCATGACATCTTCTGATGTAAATACCATTGCAGCGGTTATTACAAGAGATATACTTCCTGTGGTATCTAAGAAATTTTCAAACGACGGGCATCCGCTTCGTACAGCGCGTATTACCACTTTTTTGTTTACATTGGCTACCATTGCTGTTGCCATAAATTATGAACGTTTTGGTGGTGTGCTGGGTTTGATAGTGAACTGGTTTGGCGCGTTGCTGGGTCCAACGGCATTGCCATTGTTGCTGGGGTTACTTCCCGCGTTCAAATCCAGCGGACCTGGCGCCGCCATCGCTTCTATTGCTGCCGGAATATTCACTTTTATTATTACTAAAAATATCCCGCTTAACAGTCTGGCATTGGAAGTAGGCTTGCCTACACTTGTTTCAGCAATAGTATATATTGTTGTGGGATTAATGACAAAGACCGTTCCTGTTAAGGTAAACAACCTGATGGAAGCACTGAAAAAGCCAACGTCGGAGTAAAGATGGTGAAGCCAATATATCACTATACCATGTATTAAACAGAAACCCAAAGCACAATAAATGAACAGGGAAAAAAATACCAGGCGTGAATTTATAAAAATGACGGCTGTGTCCGGTGTTGCACTGGGCGTATCGGGTAATGTATCTCAACTGCTTGCCCAAACCATTGCGTCAGACATACAGGAGATCATGACGCCTGATACAAACGAGTTGAAGGCGAATCCCTTTATCCCGCACAGAGCTGCTTCCTGGTGGTGTACATTAGAAGATATTCTTTGGCCGCAAAAAAAGGTTACTGATAAAATAAAGCACCGGGCCGAAGCTTTTGCCAAAGCGGGAATTGATACGGCCATCAATTTCGGCTTTCATATCAGGTTCGACTATTCCAATTATTTTCACCAGCTACATGGTTATTACAGAAACGTATGCGAGGAATTGCACCGGTATAATATCCGGTTCATGGATCATTATTCCTGCAACCACACCACAAGACCCCGAAATGAATCGGAATTTATTAAAGTGCATAAATGGCAACGGCATCATGTTTTATTGTTTCCCGATTCCGTTGCAGCCAGGCATGCTCAATACGAAGGGCATTTATTTGACGACCTCTGTGAGTTAGACATAACAGATGGAAGCCGGGGCTATTCAGGCGCGTATCAAATAGAAGTATTCTGCCCGAACAATCCCGGTTTTTTGGAAATGCACAGGAAATACTTAACCCGGCTGCTGAAAGAAGTTCCTTTGGATGGTATACAAGTAGATGATATGTGCGACTACGCAGGGCTTAGAACATGCGGATGCCGGTATTGCAGGGAGAGATTGAAAAGAGACTATGATCGCGTGATACCGCCATTCAGTGATAAAGATTTTTGGGGCAACACGTCAGGCAAAAACAGCTACCACTGGGGAAACTATGAAAACCCGGCATTTAGGGACTGGTTGCGGATGAAGTCTGATTCCTTTGTGGATCATTTAAAAATGATCAGGAGCGTTATTGGCGGAAAGCCGTTGATGACCTGCGTTTCCAGCTCCGGCCCCATTGTATTGAACAGCTTATCGCTGAACGTTGAAAAGATGGCTCCGGAACTTGATTTTTTTATGCTGGAAAATGTGGGAATCAATATACATGGTGTGAACTGGGTTCACATGGATGCCGAAGCACTGAATCAGAAAGATATCGCGCACAAGCAGGGAAAAGCGCCCGCGCTGGCATTAAGCTATACCATTTACGAAAAAGGCGGTTATTTAGGCTGGAGCCTTGCCCGGTTCTGGGGTGTGGTTAACTGGAGCAGCACCCTCAATAGCCGGCTGATAGAAGAGCCTCCCGATGCTATGGAGATAGAGGATATCATATCACCGTACAATCATTGGGAGCTGAAAAACAGTGATCTCGCCAACAGCAACAGCCAGGATTTTGTTGAAGCAAGATTGGTTAGCAGCCTGGATTGCAGGGAAAACGGATGGCGCAATGAACAGGGGCAGGAGCAATGGGATAGCGTGAAAGCGTGGTCATCTGCTCTTGTGCGGCACAATATGGGCTATCGTTTTTTGCGAAGTGCTGAACTTGCAGATGAACGCGCTTTATGCAGCGAAAAAACGCCGTTAATTTTAGATAACGTTGGGAGCATTTCAAATGCACAATGGCATGCCATAAAAAAACACCTTGCTGAAGGCGGAACAGCCTGGGTATCGCTTCCTTTTGGTGTATGCGATGATAAAGGTATTAAAAGAAGCGTTCCGTTATCTGAAGAATTGATGAAGATGCGCTACAAAAACCTGGTCATCCTCCCTTCGGCAGTCGTCGCGGATCCGCTGAAGTACCTGATGTCAAAAAATAAATTCCATCCTGTGGTAAAACAAATATCGGGAGATGCGAACTGGGCAATAAGAATAAGATTTTATGATAAAAACCCTGTACTACATTTTTTAAAAACGGCACTTGTTGCTATCCCCCATCCACTAATAAAAGACATATCGGGGGTACCGGTGCTGAAAGATATCCGGTCGGATAGCAAAGACAATAAGCTGGTATACGAAATTGACACCGCCAGGCTGACCCTGCCGGCATTATTTGCAATGAGTCCTGAATGGGGGAAGGAACAAAGAAAGATCATGATCAGTAAGATGAGCAGGAATGTTTCACGTATGCATATCAACCTGGAAAATACAACGATATACGCTGTTGCACAACAGAAGACATAAAATATGAAACACAGGGCGGATGATCGGTTAACTAAAAACTACTACAATGAATACTATGGTGGCATTTGTTTCAATTCATAACAGAGCCAGAGCCCTGTTTGTGGCTTTTGCATTTGTAACCGCGTTTCTTCCCGCGGGTTTTTCCTTTTCCCAGGGAAAAGCCAGCGTACACGCAACGGTGGATGCAGGATTTGCAAGTATAGATATTACACCAGCTACCCCCATACGCATGGCCGGGTATGCCGCAAGGCTTAGCACAGAAGCAGATAGTGTGCTGCAGCCCATAGCTGCAAAAGCGCTTGCCCTTGGCAGTGATGAACAGCATCCTTCCGTGCTGATCACTGTAGATCTCGTAGGCATTCCCTGGCGTATTACAAAAAATGTTGTTGATTTCCTGTGGAAGGAAAAAGGTATTGATCCCGCACAGGTTGCCATTTATGCATCTCATACGCATGGCGGGCCTGAACTGGGCAACCTGATCAATATACTGCAATACCGCGAGGGGCATTTTGGCGATTCCCTTCTGGCACTGGATCAGTTGATCCATATTAGCCAATATTCCGAACAGCTTACGCAGAAACTGAAAGATGTGGCAACGGCTGCATTAAAGGATCGCAAACCAGCACTTATATCCTGGGGGCAGGGGCAGGCCTTATTTGCGATCAACCGCCGCACAAAGGGAGGCCCGGTAGATGTGGCATTGCCCATATTGAAAATTACCGGTATTGATGGCAATCTGAGAGGCGTTTTTATCAATTATGCCTGTCATGGCACCACACTTGGCGGCGATATGCATAAAATTCATGGCGACTGGATAGCAGAGGCGCACCGTGTTATTGAAGCCAGGCATCCCGGAACGGTGGCTTTGATTGCACTGGGCTGCGCCGGCGATGCCAATCCCTCGCCAAGAGGTAAACTGGAAGATGTTCAGCAGCATGGTAAAGAAATTGCAGATAATGTGGATAAATTATTAACAGCTCCGTTGCAGCCGTTAAACCATCCGCCTGGCGGCAAAATGAAATGGGTTAAATTGCCCTATTCGAAAGTGCCGGATATTGCAGAGCTGATAAACCTTACCAAAGATGAAACCATAAAGGGATATTATGCACGGCTTGCGCTTGAAAGCGTGGAACGGGGAGCAGCCATTCCTTCTGAGCTTGATTACCCGGTGCAGGTTTGGAATTTCGACAATAAAATGGCAATGGTAAATCTTGCGGGTGAAGTGGTAGTAGATTATTCCATCGGGCTTAAAAATGAATATGGCGCCGAGCGGCTTTGGATAAATGCCTATGCAAATGATGTGCCCTGTTATATCGCTTCCCGCCGCATAATAAAAGAAGGCGGATATGAAGCAGAAACCAGCATGTACTGGTACAATAAGCCATCGCCTTTTGCTCCCGAAGTGGAAGATAGTATAGTGAATGCGGCAGGTGAACTGATGCCTGCTGTATTTAAAGAAAAGCGACCTGCTACAAATCGCAGGGAACGCATTCAAAAAATGGAAGACGGATCATACCACTTGTCCTCCTGGTTGGCCGGTACAGAGGGCACTCGTATTAAATACATGCCCGAATGGAAAGCTTTTGGCTGGTTTGATGCCAAAGACCGGGCGATATGGGAAGTAGATATTGCTAAGTCCGGGAAGTATGACGTTTATCTTGAATGGTCGGTTTCTGATGCAGCGGCCGGCAAGTCGTTTGAATTAACAGCCGGTAATAAAAAAATAAAAGGCAGGGTAAATAAAACAGGCTCATGGTTTACCTACGCCACAAAAAAAATTGGAACACTCCGGTTGAAGGAAGGTGAGGAAACTGTTGTATTAAAATCAGGTTCGGTCACGCAGGAAGGGTCAATGTTTGATGTAAGGGATGTAAAATTAATTCCGGTAAAATAAGAAATAGTTGCTTATCGTTTTTGCAAACAAAAAACTTGAGATAAGAAATGAACTTTGTAAAATTATTTTTTCTGTTTTTGATAATTTGTACCGGGCGAAATATTCTTGTTGCACAAAAGCAACACAGTTTGTTGTCTTATATAGATGGAACCGGTAAAGAAAGTGTCGTTCATACAACAGGTGAATGGGAAATAAAAAGAGCGCAGATTCTTAGCAGGATGCAGTTGGTTATGGGAGATTTGCCGCAACGGGTTAACCAGTCCCCGATGAATGTGCTGTATATAGATAGTGTGAAAGAAAATTCATATACCAGGTATACTATCAGCTTCACTGCGGCAGATAATGAGCATGTGCCCGCTTATTTATATGTGCCGGTTCAGGAAGGCGCTCAAAAGAGATTGCCTGCTGTGCTCGCCCTGCATCCTACCGGCGAACCCGGTAAAAAAATAACAGATGGGCAGAGTAGCTTGCTCAACAGGGCGTATGCTAAGGAAATGGCCGAAAGAGGGTATGTAGTGATAGCGCCGGATTACCCAGGCTTCGGCGATCTGAAAGATTATGATTTTAAGGCTGATCGTTATCAATCCGGCACCATGAAAAGCATATTCGACAATATGCGTTGTGTTGATTTGTTGCAGGCAAGACAGGATGTTGATCCCGATAAGATAGCTGTAATGGGTCACTCATTAGGCGGCCATAATGCCATATTCACTGCCGCATTTGACAGTCGTCTTAAAGTAACAGTATCCAGTTGCGGATGGACGTTAATGCACGACTATTTCAATGGCGATTCATCATCTGCTCAAAAATATGGAAGCAAATTATGGCCATGGGCGCAGGAAAGGTATATGCCACTGATCAGGGATGAATATGATCTTGACCCGGATAAAGTTCCCTTTGATTTTGATGAAGTGATTGCAGCTATTGCACCCCGGTCATTCTTTTCCAATTCACCTTTGTATGATGCTAATTTTAATGTAGATGGAGTACGAAAAGGAATTGCCACCATAGCAAAGTTGTATGATTTTTTGAATGTACCTGGAAATCTGCAGGTGTGCTACCCGGATTGTAAACATGATTTTCCATCAACGATCAGGTGGCAGGCTTACCGGTTTATTGACAGTGTGCTTGGATTTAGTCCCGCAGCAGCAACACACCATTCTTATCTGTACAATCCGCAGTATTTTAAAAGAGTGGACATCTTCGAAACGCAAAAGAGTCAAAAGAAAATTGTGATGCTGGGTAATTCCCTTACGGAGTGTGGCGACTGGAATGAAATATTACAAAGACCTGATGTAATCAATGAGGGCATTGGAAGTGATATTACCGAAGGCTATATCAGCAGGCTACATTTCGTTTTTGGTTTGAATAAAAAAAATTCCGATGGCTCTGCCCTTATAAAAAAATTCGCCATTGAAGATGGCATTCACTATACGGCAGAAACCTATTTGTTGAGGAAAAATAAAATGAGCAATGAATAAATTAGCATACAGCAACTCCCGCCGCCGGTTCCTGGCGCATACGGGCGTTCTTGCCATCGGAGCGGCAGTACCCTTTGATCTTCTTGCCGACGCCGCTGCAAAGAAAAAGGAGCCGATTATAGATATCCATCAGCATATACACTATCATGCACGCACAGATGAACAAATGCAGGCGCACCAGGAAGCAATGGGCGTTACCACCACTATCCTGCTCCCGGCCGGAAGACCAGCCAATTCGGCTTCTACGCACCAGGGCATCTCCAACGGATTGCAGGCGCAGGTGGGGGGTAACGCAGAGTCTTACCTGTTTGCCAAAACGCATAAAAAACAGTTCAGGTTTGGGGCCTGCGCGGTACCGGATGCACCGGATGCAATTTACGAGATTGAAAAATACCTGAAGCTGGGTGCTGTAGTAATAGGTGAATTAAAATTTGGCGTGGACTGCAATGCTCCTGAAATGCACAAGATATACCAATTGGCGCAACAATATGATGTGCCGGTATTGATGCACTGGCAACATGCAATGTACAATTACGGGTTTGAGCACTTTTATAAAATACTCGAACTATATCCAAAAGTGAACTTTATTGGCCACGCGCAAACCTGGTGGGCCAATATTGATAAAAATCATACGGATCAATCCATACTTTATCCCAAAAATTCAGTTGCCCCCGGTGGTATTACCGACCGCTACCTAAGCGACTATCCCAATATGTATGGCGACCTTTCAGCAGGCTCTGGTTTGAATGCGCTTACCCGCGACAGGGAGCATGCAAAAGCATTCCTCGAAAAGCACCAGGACAAACTATTGTATGGCAGCGATTGTGAAGATGTTTTTGGCACGGTTGCTTCGGGTAAATGTTCCGGAGCAAATGATATAGACACCATCAGGAAATTGTCGGGTAATAAAAAAACAGAAAGAAAACTGCTTTATGAAAATGCAAAAAGACTGTTTAAGCTATAATTCGATCAATTTCTGCAGATGGTTTTAAAAAGCTTCTGCGATTAAAGATTAAACAGAATATCTGCCTTAATTTGAACTTTCTCCATAATCCGTAAAAGTTGATATTAAGGAAATGGCGGGATCTTTTGAGTATAAAAAGATGCGGCCTCATTTCATTTGCGCTTTTTGCCTTAATTTCGACCTTCCAAATACATCTTAAACTTAAATTTCATATATAGTATGGCTGAAGTTATTAAAATGCCGCGAATGAGCGATACCATGACGGAAGGGGTGATCGTGGAATGGCATAAAAAAGTAGGCGATAAAGTAAAGCCGGGCGATTTGCTGGCCGAAGTAGAAACCGATAAAGCTACCATGGAACTGGAAAGCTATAACGAGGGCACCATATTATATATCGGCGTTGAAAAAGGCAAAAGTGTAAAAGTAGAAGAAGTAATTGCTGTTATTGGCAAAGAGGGTGAAGATTATAAAGCCGCATTGGGTAGTGCATCAACCGAAGCGCCTAAAAAAGAAGCGGAGCAGAAAGAAGCACCCAAAACCGCCGAAAAAACGCCGGCTTCCAACGGCGCTCCAAAAGCAGAAACTCCAAAAAAAGCAGCACCTGCCGTAACACCTGAACAGTTAGGCGTTACCGTTATACGCATGCCTTTGCTCAGCGATACCATGACGGAAGGAAGAATTGTGAAATGGAACAAGAAAGTAGGCGACAAAGTAAAAAGTGATGATAACCTTGCCGATGTGGAAACCGATAAAGCCACTATGGAAGTAATAGGCTATACGGATGGCACTTTATTGTACGTGGGTACTCCTGAAGGAGAAGCCGCAAAAGTAAATGATGTAATTGCCATTATTGGTAAGGAGGGAACGGACGTGAGTGCACTGGTGGCTTCTTTAAATAATCCTCAGGATGTTCAGCCGGCGCCTGTGGCTTCCGCTGAAGAAGCAACCGCAGCCAGCGCTCCTGCGCCTGCATCGCAATCTTCGGAAGAAGCTCCGGCATCTGATGGAAACGGAAGAATCAAAGCCTCTCCCTTAGCAAAAAAAATTGCAAAGGATAAAGGGGTTGACCTGAAATTGGTACAGGGCTCCGGAGACGGGGGAAGGATCATAAAAAAAGACATTGACAATTACACGCCTGCTCCTGCAAAAAGCGCTGAGGCTCCTGCCGCCAGTGCTGTAGCTGCATTTACTGCCGCTCCCGGCACCGAGGGATATACAGACGTTGGTTTGAACCAAATTCGTAAGGTAATTGCCCGCCGGTTGAGCGAAAGCAAATTTGTTGCACCGCATTTCTACCTTACAATGGAAATTGTGATGGATAACGCGATGGCTGCGCGGGTCCAGATGAATGAAATAAGTCCTGTTAAAATAAGCTTTAATGATATGGTGGTAAAAGCTGCGGCTATGGCTTTACGTCAGCACCCCGCGGTAAACAGTAGCTGGATGAATGAAAGCATACGCTGGTGGCACCATATTCATGTAGGTATAGCTGTGGCCATTGACGACGGGCTGATTGTGCCCGTTGTACGGTTTGCCGATCAAAAATCGCTGAGCCAGATCGCTGCGGAAAGTAAAGAACTGAGTGGAAGGGCGCGCAACAAAAAATTACAGCCCAACGAGTTTAGTGGTAATACGTTTACCATTTCTAACCTGGGCATGATGGATATTGATGAGTTTACCGCTATCATTAACCCGCCGGATAGTGCTATAATGGCTGTGGGGCGCATTAAAGAAACCGTGGTTAAAAAGGGCGATGGATTTGGTGTAAGCAACATTATGAAAATAACATTGAGTTGCGATCACCGGAGTGTAGACGGGGCCGTGGGCGCCGCATTTTTGCAAACATTCAAAAAATATTTAGAGAACCCGGTAACCATGCTGGTGTAGAAATTTGAAATTTGAAATGAGGGAGATCAAACGCAAAGGTTTATGGCGCTTTATCTTTCTGCATTAAGTAATAGCTGTCGCGGCCATATACTGATGATAATAGTTTAAGCTCTTTGCATATTTACCAGGATAAATAGCTGAAGGTACAGTAGCATTATAGCTAAATCAAGGCGTGTGCACGGATGTGTTGTATCCTCATCCGTGCTTGAACTTTTTGTTACTTTTTCTTTCAAGAGAAAAAGTAAAAGAACATTTTATTAAAGAGATAAGGTGTAAGCTTTCTATAAGGATTTGCACTTTAGGCAGTTAATACTTAATACTAATTTCAGGTTCGATATGGCCGGTAATAGCGGATAGATAAAACGAAACACCGGTTTATTGAGGCATCACATTCATCATCATAAATTATAAATTCATTGAAAAAGATTTTTTTATTGCTGACTGCGGGAGTGATCAGCACAACATTATTGTTTGCACAAAAGGCCGTATCAATTTTTAACGGCAAAGATCTTACGGGATGGACCATTCATGGAACCGAAAAATGGTATGTAGAAAAGGGAGAGCTGATCTGTGAAAGCGGTCCCGATAAAGCATACGGTTATTTATCTACCGATAAGCAGTACAAAGATTTCGATCTTACCCTGCAGTTCAAACAGGAAGCCGAAGGAAACAGCGGTATATTTTTCCGATCTTCCATTGAAGGTGTAAAGATCAGCGGCTGGCAGGCCGAAGTAGCGCCTCCTGGCAGCAATACAGGCGGTATTTATGAATCGTATGGACGCGGCTGGCTGATCAAACCTGAAGCGGAAAAGGATAAATTTCTTAAGTATGGCAAATGGAATACCTATCGGTTAAGAGTGGTGGGCGATGAAGTAACCACCTGGGTGAATGGTCATGAAATGATTACCCTGAAAGACGAAAAAATTGGTAAAGGCGATGGTTTTATTGCCCTGCAGATACATGATGGCGGCGGAATAAAAGTAAGGTGGAAGAATATCAAGATCAAAACGCTATAAGGTAAAGTGAATGGTGAATAATTGACTATTCACCATTCACTATTCACCACCCTGATCCCCAGCCCCGGCTCTGCCGTTGGCGTTATTTTTCCAAAGTCATAGTTCAATCCTTCGGCTATATCTTCTTCCAGCAGCAAAGGACCGTCAGCATCCATATAATCTACCTGTGGCGACAAATGAACAATGGCCGCAGTGCCAACCGTACTTTCGTTCATACAACCCAGCATGATTTTCATGTTCAACTGCCGTGCTTCATTGATCATGCGCAAGGCCGGTGTAATACCACTGCATTTGGTGAGCTTGATATTGATACCATGAAAATAACCATTACATTTTTTTACATCGGCTTCAGATACGCAGCTCTCATCAGCAAAAAGGGGGAGCGGCGATCGCTCATATAATATCTTCATGCCTTCCCAGTTGTCTTTAGCCAGCGGCTGCTCTACGATTTCCACATTTAATTGCTGCAAAACAGGTAATATTTCCAAAGCTTCTTTTACCGTCCATCCTGCATTGGCATCTACCCTGAACACGGCATTGGAATGTTTACGCAGGGCTTCCATAATGGAGACATCTTCTGTTGTACCCAATTTTATTTTGTATACCGGCCATGGCTTTTCCTGCATTTTTTCGATCATCTTTTCTATTGCATCAATGCCAATGGTATAATCCGTTAGTGGCGCTGCTGAAATGTTTGTGTTCCACAATTGAAAAAGCGGCTGTTTCTTTAGTTTACCATATATATCCCATGCGGCTATATCCAATGCAGCCACCAGGAAAGGATCGCCGGGAAAAAGATGGTGCAGGTAATGCCAGTAACGATCAGGGTGGGTAAAAGAAAATTTTTCGATGAAAGGTTTTTTACGCTCTATATCTTCTATCATTTTTTCAACCGGTATATTATAATAGGTTATTGCCGGCGCCTCGCCATAGCCCTTAATACCATTGAAATCCAATTCAACCAGTAAAGCGGGCTGATGCGTCTTCGTTCCTTTGGAGATGGTAAAAGGATACCTGAATTTTAAATTGCTGCGCCAGTATTTTATTTTGATGGCCATAGAGGTAGTTTGAGTATTTGCGATTTATGGTTTATGAATTTTACAGCACATAGCGTGTAATATTGAACCACGGATACACACTGGCACAAAAACACCAGGGAAATTATACTTTATCATCAGGGGCTCTGCCACTTGAATGGATATAACTGATCAATTCATTATTAAAATCCTTTTCTTTTAAAAGCTGCTCCAGCGTAATATGCATCCGGTAACGCCAGTAGTACCGTGGTATAGCGGGCACGTTAATCCTTTCTTCTGCGGGGTTTTCTCTCCGCAGTTTTCCGTCAATGCCCATCAGGTCCTGCAATAAGAAAACGCTCCACATGGCCGGCGAATACAAATGCTGTATAACAATGGCCTTGTTGATCCATGGCTCGCAATAATAAGGAGCCAGCCCGGGATGCAACATTTCATTATTGAAAAAATGCTGTGTTTTTTCCCGGTTCTCTTCCCACCAGCCACGGATGGTGCTCATATCGTGGGTAGAAGGGGTGATAACAGACATATAAGGCGCGTTGGCGGGGTTGAAGAATTCCGCTCCGGACTGTTTGGGCATTCTTTGAATTTCGAGACTTAAAATACCCAGTTGCCGCATAACTTCAGGTACGCACTTCGGTACCATACCCAGGTCTTCCCCACAGACCAGCATGTTGGTTGATCTTTTAAGGGCAGGCAATTTGTGCATGGCATGCGTTGCCCAAACTTCATCCTGACTGTGAAAGAAATAATCTGCATACAATGTTTTTAACTGATACTGCAAATGACCGTTGAGATGCCTGTAGGAGCTTGTATTTTCAATGGCTATCCTGAAATGAAATTGTTGCCGCCGGGATCCCTCTTCTTCAAAAAGAATGACATTGGAAACAATGTCATACAATACGGATTGAAGCAATATATTTTCTTCATTAATTTCCAAAGCTGCAAAATAGGTTTCTATTTTACGCTGGGTTGAAAAAGATGTTTTAAGATTATAGGAGCCATCCCCGTTCAACTCCAGGAAATCTTTAATCAGGTTTCTGTTCTCTCCCAGCAACTCATGCAATACCGCATCGGTTATGTATGGCTCACAAAAGCGTCTGTAATCAAAATGGATCCCTCTTTCCGAAAAAACTTCAGCATCAACGGGAATGGCGGGAACAAAATGTCCCATCACCCCTTCTACCGCATGCGCGGGGATGCTCCATATCCTGAAAAACCCCAGTATATGATCTACACGAAATGCATCAAAATAATTGCTCATGTGCTTAAAGCGCCTCTGCCACCATTCATACCCGTCCTGCTTCATGCGCTCCCAGTTGTAGGTAGGAAATCCCCAGTTCTGTCCTTTTACAGCAAAGTCATCGGGAGGGGCGCCTGCCTGCATGTCCATATGAAACAGTTCCGGTTCCATCCAGGCATCACAGCTATAGCGGTTTACCCCAATGGGTATATCGCCTTTTACAATTACTCCGTTCGCATGTGCGTAATCGGTAGCAGCTTTTAGCTGGGTATGCAGGTGAAATTGTATAAAATAATATATACCAACTTCATCAAAGTGTTTTTGACCAGGGCCGGTTAATTTTTCTATTGCCTTCTTATCATAACTGCTGTGTTGCTTCCATGTTGTGTATTTCGACGTACTGTATTTATCTCGCAGGTAACTGTATGCAGCATAGGGTACCAACCAGTGCTGATTGGCTTCCTGGAATTGCTGATAAACTGTATCCCGAAAAAAAATATCCTTTTGCGCCTGGTAAAGTTGTTTAATGATCTTCCATTTATATCCCATCACCTCTTCATAGTCTATTTCTTCAAGGTCGTTCAGTTGCTTCCTTTTTTTGTTCAGTGATTTTATAATCTGCTCATCTTCTTTCCGGGCTATACGCTCCACATTCAGGTATAAAGGATGTAATGCAAAGGCGGAAATGGCATTGTATGGATAAGAGTCTTTCCAGGTATGCGTGTCGGTTGTATCGTTTACCGGCAGCAATTGTATGAGACTGAAGCCCGTTTTTTTTGCCCAGTCAACCAGCAGCTTAATATCGGTAAATTCACCGGTACCAACACTTTTGGTGCTGCGTAACCCGAATACCGGAACCGTTACACCGGCGCCACGCCAGGAAGGATCAGCAAAATGCACAAAGCCATCGTGCAGAATGGTAAGCTTCTTTTCGCCAGCGCTGTTATGAAGCAGGCGGTTATCGCCCTCTTCGTACCTGATAAATGCATTATGCCTGTAATTATAAACAGCATATTTATAGGCAACCGGAAATGTATCGGCAGATAGATTGATCTTTATTGTCCACCAGTTGTTTTCCATGCTCATCCATACCGGGCGGGAAGTATTCCATTCGCCCAGCCTGGTACTGCTGCCCAATAAGCAGATCACTTCATCTTTTTGGAGCAGGGGTGATTTTACTTTAAAAACATGCGTACTGTGCTTGTCGGGCAGTGCCTGCGGCGGCGATTGGGCGGGGGGCAACAATACTTCCCTGAAAGGTGCGGTAAAAAAAACGTTGTCGTACTGTCCCGCAAAATTCCAGGCATCCTGCAGGTGAATTTCTGTAGCATCAATCTCCTTAATATCTATTTGTTTGCTGTCATTCCATTCTTCGGTAATCCTGTCGCTTTTATCTTTAAAAAGATATTTATATTGAATTTGATCCGGCATTTCCGCAGATGCCGGATCCAGTTCCAGGTTGTAGCTCCAGTATTCTTCATTAAGATAGTTCATAGCAACTGCGGCGCCGGGAACCATATTACCCAGCTGCGGAATATTGCCCGAAAGCAGCAACGACTCCCCGAACCGGGTATTAAAGCGTATATAAAAGTGGATCTTTACCATATTGTATGTATGCCGGGCGGCAATGCTTTCTTTAAAGCAACTTTGTAAATGTAATGCGGCAAAAATACAGACAGGGTATAAATTTTCCCATTCTTCCTTAAAGAAAACAAATCCTCGTTATATTTGCCTCAAATTAATGATCAGATATGGATACTGTTAACAAGAAATCCCGTGGTCTGTACTGGCTTCTTTTCTTACTTTCGGTGGTTGTTTTTTTCGTAGTATATGCATTTGCCGGTAATTTTATTACGGTTACCCTGCCCTTTGTTGTTTACTTTTTTGCCAAGGCACTTGATATCATATAACCAGCGGTCTTCAAAATGACTGCTCATTCATTTTACCAGGAGAAGATTGGATCGTATACCGGAGCCATTCGGTCAGTGAAAGGAAAAATAACAGTATCGGCCTTCCTGAGGCTTCTGTCTTTTGTAGCTTCCGCCGTATTGGCCTATTTCTTTTTTAAGCACCGGGCAAGCAATTTACTTCTTCTTTCACTGCTGTCATTTACCGTCTTTCTGTTGCTGATATTGTATGCTTTAAGATTAAAGGAAAAGAAGACCCTTCTTGAAAAATTATTGCTGATCAATACCAATGAGTTAGGCATCCTTAACAATGAGCTTAACCGGCTGGATAATGGAAGTTCCTTTGCCAACAGCAAAGGGTACGCGGAAGATCTTGATATTTTCGGAGCCCGTTCCCTGTTTCATTTGCTTAACCGATGTACTACAGCGCATGGCAGGGAATATTTAGCAACCCTGTTACAGCAGCCTTTTTCAGACCCTGCAAACATTACTGCACGACAACAAGCCGTTCAATTTTTGTCGGCCCAGCCCGATAAAAGGCAACTGATTACCGCCTATGGTTTATTGCATGCCGGAGGGGAAGGAAACCTGCACAGCATTGCGGAGTGGCTACAGCCGGAAACGAACCTCCACAAAAAAAAATGGCTTCAGGCAGCCCGGTGGATATTGCCTTTATACAACATTCCCTGTTTTTTGTATTATACCGCCACCGGTAATATATTGTATGTTGCGGCAGGCGTTGCAGCCGCATGGCTTATAACAGCCCGTTATGCAAAATACATACACCACCAGCACCAGCTCATCAGCAAAAAACAATCCATCCTGGAACAGTATGCCGGCATTTTACAAACATTTGTAACGGTTGAAACCGGCTCATCCGCGGTATTGAAGCAATTACAGCAAACAGCAGGCAGTGCACACAGTGCCATAGGAAAACTGGCAAAGCTTTCTTCTTTTTTTGACCAGCGGCTGAACCTGCTCGTGAATATTTTTTTGAACAGTCTTGCAATGTATGATATGCAATGCATACTGGCGCTGGAGCGATGGAAAGACCGGCATAAGAACAATTTTAATCACTGGCTCCATGCGGTTGGCGATATAGAATGTTTGAATGCACTGTCAAGCTTTGCATTTAATAATTCTCATTTTGCTTACCCGCAGGTTGATCAAAACGAAACCTTGTATGTTAAGGCTGAACAAATGGCCCATCCGCTCATACCTGCCGCAGAATGTGTAGCCAATGATTTTGAGGCCGGGAACGGCAATCGGCTTTTACTGGTTACCGGTTCCAATATGTCGGGCAAAACCACTTTTTTAAGAACCCTGGGCGTTAACCTTGTTCTTGCCCAAAACGGCGCTCCTGTTTGCGCTACAACTTTTGTGTTTACACCTATGGAAATACTTACTTCCATACGCGTAAACGATTCTTTGCAGGAACACACCTCTTATTTTATGGCCGAACTGAAGCGCCTGCAGCAGATCATACTGAGGTTGCAAAATAAAAAGCCGGCATTGGTTCTGATTGATGAAATACTGCGGGGCACCAATTCGGAAGACAAAACCCATGGATCCGAACAATTTATTAAACAACTGCTGCAATACAACTGCATTACCCTTTTTGCTACACACGACCTTGCGTTGGCCTCACTCGAAAACGAATACAATGGCGTGATCAGCAATTACTGTTTTGAAAGCATTATACAAAACAACTCATTGCATTTCGATTACAAACTGCGACCGGGTGTGGCCAAGAATAAAAATGCTTCTTTTTTGATGAAGCAGATGGGGATAATCGGGGGAGAGAAGATGTGAAGGGTGAGAGGAGAGAAGTGAGAAGTGAGAGGAGAGAGGAGAGAGGCGAGAGGTGAAGGTGAGAAGTGAGAGTCTGTCCTGATAGCCGATAGCTCATAGCTTCTGATCAGAAAAAGCATATACTTTTGCATTTCAAAAATTAACTAACCTTGCGGTATGAAACTTTACTCCATTAACACAGGTTATTTTAAATTGGATGGCGGCGCTATGTTTGGCGTGGTGCCCAAAAGCATCTGGAATAAACTTAATCCCGCCGATGAAAATAACCTCTGTACATGGGCCATGCGCTCCCTGCTTATTGAAGACGGCAACCGCCTTATACTCGTGGATACGGGCATAGGAAACAAGCAGGATGCTAAATTTTTCAGTCATTATTATTTGCACGGCGACGACACACTGGATAAGTCGCTAGCCAGGTACGGCTTTCATCGCCATGATGTTACGGATGTACTGCTTACTCATTTGCATTTTGATCATGTGGGCGGCGCTATAGTGGTTGAAAAAAACAAAATGGTACCCGCATTTAAAAACGCCACTTACTGGAGCAATGAACAGCACTGGCAATGGGCCACCAAACCCAACGACAGGGAAAAAGCATCCTTCCTGAAAGAAAACATACAACCCATACAGGACAGCGGCAAACTGAAATTCATAGAAGTAAAAGAAGACATCGCATTCTCCGATAGTGTAACAATTCGCTTTGTGAATGGGCATACCCACGCTATGATGCTGCCGCAGCTCAATCATTACAAGGGCAAAACCCTGGTATATGTAGCCGATCTGCTGCCTTCGGTGGGACATATACCCATTCCTTACGTAATGGCTTATGATATGTTCCCGTTAACCACTCTCCAGGAGAAGAAAGCATTTTTGCAGGAAGCATTGCAAAACAACTTCATCCTGTTTTTTGAGCACGATCCTTTAAACGAGTGTTGTACGCTGCACATGACGGAAAGAGGAATAAGAATGAAGGACACGTTTAAGCTGGAGGAACTGGGGAGGTGAAAGGTGAAAAGTGAGAAGAGAGAAATGAGGATGTGAATAGTGAATAGTGAAAGTGAGAATTGAGCTAGCGTTTCACGTCTCACATTTGTCGTTTCACGGGGAAGAGTGGGAATGGTGAATGAGTGCGGAAACCGGATCATAGCTTATCTTCAACACCTAATGTATATCCATGTATAAGTGGTTTTTATTCCTTCTGCCATTTTCGGCATTTGCGCAACAGCCGGCATATGATATCCTCATCCGCAACGGTAAAATTATTGATGGCGCCGGCAATAGCTGGTATTATGGCGATGTGGCGGTTAAAGACGGGAAGATCATAAAAGCCGGAAGAGCAATTTTGGATAGTGCTGCCTCCGTTGTTATTGACGCCACCGGGTTAATTATAGCGCCGGGCTTTATTGACGTGCATACCCATATTGAAGGCGATGAAGACAAAGACCCCACTGCCGCCAGCTTTATTTACGATGGGGTAACAACTGTTGTTGCCGGCAACTGCGGCGCATCCCACACGGATATAGGAAAATATTTAAGCTGGCTCGATTCACTGCGGCTGTCTGTTAACGTGGCCACGCTTATTGGTCATAATGATGTACGCAAAGCCGTAATGGGCCGTGCCAACCGAGATGCAACCCCGCAGGAAATGCTGCAGATGGAAGCAATGGTAGATAAAGCCATGCAGGACGGCGCGGTGGGTTTATCAACCGGGCTTATTTATATACCAGGCACATATACCAAAACACCGGAAATTATTGCGCTGGCCAAAATAGCGTCAAAATACAGGGGCGTATATGCCACGCATATGCGCGATGAGGGCGACAGCGTGGTTAGCGCCATTAACGAAGCCATCAGCATTGGCAGGGAAGCCGGTATCTCTGTTGAGATATCACATTTTAAACTGAGCGGACAGCAAAACTGGGGACGCAGCAAAGAAACGGTACAAATGGTGAAAACAGCAAGAGAGCAGGGTGTGGATGTAACCATTGACCAGTATCCCTATACCGCCAGCAGCACTTCTATCAGCACGCTGCTGCCCGATAAAATATTGGCCGACGGGCAGGACTCCATCCGGGCGCGGCTGCAAAATGCCGTTGTAAAAAAAGATGTTATTGCATATATGCTGAAAAGGCTGAAGAAAAGAAAGCTCAAACATTTTAGCTACGCGGTGGTTACCAGCCATAAAGCCGACAGCAGCTATAACGGCAAAAGCATTGAAGCCATCAACCTTATGAAAGGAAGAAAGCACAAAGCGAAATATGAAGCGGAAACTGTTATTGACATCATGCTCAACGGCGGCGCAGGAGCCGTATTTCATGGTATGAGCGAGGAAGATGTGCAGCGCATCATGCAATATCCTTTCGGCATGTTCGCCAGCGATGCTTCCATCCGAATTTGGGGCGAAGGCATGCCGCATCCCCGCGGCTATGGTACCAACGCAAGGGTATTGGCGAAATATGTGCGTGAAGAAAAAGTTATTTCTCTGGAAGAAGCCATACGCAGGATGACTTCATTGCCCGCTCAAAAGTTTCAACTGCAGGGCCGGGGGCTTATTAAAGAAGGCATGTTTGCCGATGTGGTTGTTTTTGATGAACACGCTGTACAGGATATGGCCACGTTCGAAAAACCGCATGCTTATTCCAAAGGATTTAAGTATGTAATTGTAAATGGTAAAATAACGGTTAACGGTGAGAAACACACAGGTATAAGGAATGGGAAGGTATTGTATGGGCCGGGGAAGCAGTAAAAACAATTTCAGGTTAGGCACATACGTCGAAAACAGAGCTATAGGCTTTGCGCTAAAGGGCAGTGCTTGTTCTTTTTAACATGTTAACTATTCCGTCCAGGCTAATATGGGCAATCAAGCTATTTTTTTCCTTGTTACTTTTTGCGGAAAAAGTAACCAAAAGCCGCCCGAAAACAAATACCGCCCGTTTTCGGGGAGAAGCCCGATGTAGCTTTTGTGCTACTGTAGCTTCAACAGCAGGAAGTCTATTGCAGCCGTTAGGTCTGAGAGTCCATAAAAACTGATTCTTTAAAATGCTACAGAACAAGATAATACCCAAACGTACATGAAATTTTTCATTCATAAAATACACAAAGGATGAATGAAAAATTTTATAGGAGTTCCTCTTGGCTAAAAAACAATAATAAATATTCAAGAGAAATTAACGATATAAGACGGTAGCAGACAGGATCGTAACAATGGTTGAAACGGGGTACTACTATTTATATGTGATCCACGATATAGACGACTAATTCTAAACAATTTCTTATTAATTTGTCAATCAGTATTGTCAATCCGCTTTAACCCTCTAAAGACCTGCTTATACGGCCAACAATATCTATGATCCCTCTGCTGATGCGGCTTCATTTGATAACGAGTTGTGCAAAATCTTTATTGTGCAATACAATAGCAGGGAAAGGGACACAATGGGAACCTGCTTTAAAGCAAAAAAACAAAATGTGGTTCAGTAATTGAAATGCTAAAAGTTTATCACAAAGATAGCTTACTTATAACCGAACATAACAGATCAAGCACCCTAATAGCAATTACCAAAAACTAAATAATATGAGAAAAAATACATTATTGTTTTGCCTGCTTTTGCATGCAGGTATAACCTATGTACAAACGGATACACTGGAATGCGATAAGCCCGACAGGGATACTATAGGGCAGTCTTAAGTTAGTGAAAACGTTGAGGAAATACAGTAATAATACAAAGCGCATTGTTTTTTAAGCAATGCCCTTTTTTTGTTTAAGTGAAATCCGGGGTATGCCTGTATTTTTGTTCTGTAATTAAAACTGCTGAATCCCCTTTTTAATTTTATGAAAATAATACGGACAATCCCGTTTATAGCATTTCTCTTCATATTCGGTTCGTGTGCCGTTCAAAAAAGTACCGGCAACGTGGAAAAAGAAGAATGGATATCGCTGTTCAATGGCAAAGATATCAACGACTGGATCGTAAAGGTCCATCACCATGAAACGGGAGATAATTACGGCAATACCTTTCGCGTGGAAGACGGGCTGATCAAAGTACGCTACGACCAGTACGACAGTTTTAACAATCGCTACGGTCATTTGTATTTTAAGCAGCCTTACTCCTACTATCACCTGGTAGTGGAATACCGGTTTACGGGTATATGGCGCAAAGATGCGCCGGAATACACTTTAAAGAACAGCGGCGTAATGCTTCACTCACAGGATCCTCGAACCATGCCGCGTGAGCAGGACTGGCCCATATCGGTTGAAATGCAGTTCCTGGCCGGGCTGGGCGATGGAAAGCAACGTCCTACGGGTAATATGTGCTCGCCGGGAACGGATGTAGTATACAACGGCAAAATAGATCCAAGGCATTGCATCAATTCTTCCTCACCAACCTATGAAGGGGAACAATGGGTGAGAGCTGAGGCTATTGTGCTGGGCGATTCTATGATCACGCATATTATAAACGGCGATACTGTACTACAATATTTCAAACCGCAAATTGGCGGTGGTGTGGCCAACAACTACGATCCCAAACTAAAAATAGACGGCAAGCTCTTGTCATCCGGGTTTATAGCCCTGCAAAGTGAGGGGCAGGAAATTGATTTCCGTAAAGTGGAACTGCTGAAGCTGGAAGGGTGCATGGATTCTGCATCAAAGCGCTATAAAAGCTATTTTGTTAAGGATGACCGGGCTGCGTGTGAATAAAGTTTGTAGTTAGGGATGTTGCATGGTTACAGGGTTCAGGTTACATGTTGCAGGATTCAGGTTACAAGGTTCAGGGGAGCTCACATCTCACTTCTCTCGTTTCACGATTAATTCCGGTATTCGTTTCAGCACATTCATTCACTATTCACTAATCACATCTCACCAAATCACAAAAAGCAGGGACCAAAGAAAACCTGTCGCGGCAGTTTCAAATCCGAAGCCGTAAATCCGGAACCCAAACGGTTGCAATTTCAAATCTCAAATCCCTTCCCTGCAACTTGTAACCTGCAACTTTTTCCTATCTGAACTTAACCATCGAAGTCAACGGATAACGCAGGTTGCGGTAGCCCATCATATCGGCTTTTATATTACCTACTACAATGGGGCTTTCAATGCGCAGGGGAAGATGGTTGGCATCATCGCTTACCCACACCGTCATTTTTTCGCCGCCCTCGAATACAGTTCCCTTGATAAGGAAAGGTTTGAACTTAATAGCCCTGAATTTTCCGTAACGGGTTTTGATGGTTTCCTTTCCAATGTAGCGTATGTAAATATCATGCATTTCATCGTCGAGAAATACGCTCAAATTTATTTTATCGTTTGGCTTATATTTTGAAAAATCAATATTACGGGCATAATATACCGCGCTTATGATATCCTGTATACAATCCGGCGCTTTAAAAACACCTCTTGTGCTTACCACGCTTTTTGCCTCGTGATTAAAACTGGCGTTCTCATATTTTTTGTACTTCCCTTCGTGTACATTCCTTATAAAACGATAGGGTTTTAGTGTTGCCGTATCCATATAGGTTTCGTACCGGTCGCGCACTTTAAATATCCAGTCGTAGGAGGAATTAGACCTCCCTTCACCTACGGCATGATAAACGGTTTTACCGTTATAATTTTCCAGGTTTGCATTAAAAGTAGCCGTACCGGCATCAACATACAACCCTACCACATTATAAAACACTTTAAGCGTTATACTTTCGCCGGAAGAAAAACTCGTATTCCTTATCCCGCAAAAATCACTATCAGCGCTAAGTTGTATACTGATCAATACCGATAAAAGGGTACTAATGATTTTTCGCCTCATTGCTTAATATTAAATATTTTATGTGTTATGGCAACCAAACCACCTGCCAAAGCTGGTAATACCAGGTTGACAAACCATATACCCATAGACGCTGCATAAATCCCCACTGTGTTTACACTGAAAGCTTGAAAGAGCAAAATGCCTGCTTTACCTCTTATACCCAGTTCAAGCAATGCCATAGTAGGAACAAACGCTAATATAAGATATAATACACTTATTAACCAGAAAGCGTTCCACCATCCCGTGTGCACATGCATCACCTCCAGCAGCAATATATACTGGCAAAGGAACACAAGATAACGCAGGACCGACAATGATAATACTCTTAACAAAATTGTAACACTCACCGTCTGCAAAATCATAAAATGCTGCAACCATTTGCCGGGCAATCTTATTTTTCGTGCCGCACTCACTATCCACTCTAAACGAAAATACAGGCAACCGCAAAACAGGGTTATTGCACATATACCCGCCTGCGCCGTTCCATACCAGCCGGTTGCTTCCGGTTTAATAAATAAAAGGCCCAAACTGCCAAAAAACAAAGTAACGAGCAACTGGCTGAAGCTGCAAACAACTGCCAGGGATACGGAACGCATCCGCTTACCTTCGCTAACGTATAATGCCCGTCCGCTGTACTCCCCTATGCGGTTGGGCGTGTTAATACCAATAGCCAGTCCGCCTAAAACTGATTTTAAAGCATGCTTTAGCGAAATCGTCTCCAAAGGATGCAAAAGCAATTTCCATTTACCTGCTTCAATGAGCCAGTTAAAGAACACCAGTGCAACAGCCAGCCAGCATTTCCAGGCCTGCGAACCATATATGGCCTCTTTAATATGTTGTACGGAGCCGTGGAGATTAGGTTGTTGCAGCAATTGCCGGTAAATGCTATAGCTCAGTATTATAAACACTACCGGTCCTATGAGCCGATTGAGGAATATTTTGATACTTTTGTTTGGTACAAGCATTATTTTAAAACGGTTCATTTTGCAAAACAACAGCCAGATCATTTTAGGCATTGACCCGGGCACCCTTGTGATGGGATATGGGGTTATTGCTGTTAACGGCAGAGCCATTCAATTATTGGAAATGGATGCCATAAAACTATCGGCTAATAAAGATCACTACGAGAGATTGCACATTATACAACAGAGAATAGTAACCATCATCAGTACTTTTCGTCCCCAGCATTTTGCTATTGAAGCACCTTTTTTTGGCAAAAACGTACAAAGCATGCTCAAGCTGGGAAGGGCGCAGGGCGTTGCCATTGCCGTAGCTATGCAGGCGGGCATACCCGTAACCGAGTATTCACCCAGGAAAATAAAACAATCCATTACAGGAAATGGCAATGCAGATAAGGAGCAGGTATGGAAAATGCTGCAACGGATCGCCAACCTGCCATCCGCTTCGCCGGCCTTTGACGCTTCGGATGCATTGGCCGTAGCGGTTTGCCACCAGTTTCAAATGACTTCACCCCTTAAGGATAAACAATGCAAGGCAGAACGGAAAACAAAAAGCAGTTGGGAGCATTTTGTGATCAATAACCCCGGTCGTGTAAAATAGCGGGGTTGAAAATAATGCACTTCAACCCTCCGGTTGTCAATGATTCCATTCAGGTATGGTACCGCATTCGGTAAAGCCTGCCTTAATAAAGTATACTTTGATATGATATTCCTGGTTTTAAAGCAGGCTGGTACGCTGCCCATTTCATAAGCCGCTTACTTATTTTCCTGTAGAAACAAAATACCCGGGGCTTCGGTATCACAAACTATAAACAGCAAATCCAAATGTCTATTTTTCTTTACCTTCAAACCAAAAGTTTCCTTCATGTCAAAATATATTCTTGCATTAGACCAGGGTACCACCAGTTCCCGTGCCATTATTTTCGACCATAATGGTTCTGTTGTTTCAGTAGCGCAAAAGGAATTCAAACAAATATTTCCCCAGCCCGGCTGGGTAGAACATGATCCTAATGAAATCTGGAGCACCCAACTCGGCGTAGCAGCAGAAGCCATTAGTAAAGCAGGGTTAACAACGGAAAGCATAGCCGCGATTGGTATCACCAATCAAAGAGAAACTACGGTGGTATGGGAAAGGGCTACCGGTAAACCGGTATACAATGCCATAGTATGGCAGGACAGGCGCACCGCGGCCTTTTGTGATGAACTGAAAGCGAAAGGGACCGATAAACTGATTAAAGAAAAAACCGGGCTTATTCTGGATGCCTATTTTTCGGCCACCAAGGTAAAATGGATATTGGACAATGTGCAGGGCGCAAGAGAAAAAGCCGGTAAAGGGGAACTGTGTTTTGGCACCATTGATACCTGGCTCATTTGGAATCTCACCAAAGGACAGGTACATGCAACCGATGTATCCAACGCATCACGTACCATGCTCCTTAATATACATACCCTGCAATGGGATGGTGAACTGGAGAAAATATTTGATGTGCCCGGCAACATGCTTCCCCAGGTAAAAAGCAGCAGCGAAGTATACGGCGAAACACAAAATATTTTAACCGCTCATAAAATACCCATAGCGGGGATAGCTGGCGATCAGCAATCGGCATTGTTCGGGCAAATGTGCACGCAACCAGGGATGGTTAAAAACACGTATGGTACGGGCTGTTTTATGCTGATGAACACTGGAGAAAAAGCCGTGCCTTCGCAAAATAATTTACTCACCACCGTAGCATGGAAAGTAAATGGTGTTACCCAATATGCATTGGAAGGAAGTGTGTTTATTGCGGGCGCCGTAGTACAATGGCTGCGCGATGGATTGGGTATTATTAAATCTTCCGCGGAAGTGGAACCACTGGCACTGAAAGTGGATAACAACGATGGGGTGTTCGTGGTTCCGGCATTTGCAGGACTGGGAGCGCCGCACTGGAACCAGCATGCAAGAGGAACAATAGTGGGCATGACAAGAGGAACCACTGCCGCGCATTTAGCCCGTGCGGCTATAGAAAGTATCGCCTATCAAACGATGGATGTATTGAAAGCCATGGAGGCCGATTCGGGCATCGCCATTAAAGAATTGCGCGTGGATGGCGGCGCAACCGCCAATAATTTATTGATGCAGTTTCAAAGCGATATGCTCAATACCAAAGTCATTCGTCCCGAAATTATTGAAACAACCGCATTGGGCGCTGCTTATCTGGCGGGGCTGGCAGTTGGTTACTGGAAGAATACGGAAGAAATACAAAAGCAATGGCAGGTAGACAGGGTTTTTGAGCCGGCTATGAATGAAGAGGAGAGAAACCAATTGTCAAAAGGTTGGCAAAAAGCTGTGAAGACTGCAAAAGTGTGGGCGGAGGGTTAATTTGAAAATTTGAAAATGTGGAAATTTGAAAATTTGGAAATGTGGAAATGTGGAAATGAGTGCGGTCGGTACGCGACAGAGGAGTGTCAGACCGCGGGGAAAAGGTGAAAATATGTGAAATGTGAAAGTGCGAATAACGCTTACCAACTTATCACTTACTACTTACTACTTACTACTTACTACTTAGAATTATGCAAAGAGGCGAAATGCTTAAGAGGCTGGATACAGAAACCGAATGGGACATCATTATCATTGGCGGTGGCGCAACGGGTTTAGGTGCTGCTACGGATGCCGCGTCACGGGGGTATAAAACATTGTTGCTGGAACGTTTTGATTTTGCCAAAGGCACTTCCAGCAGAGCTACCAAACTGGTGCATGGGGGTGTGCGCTACCTGGCCCAGGGGAATATTAAGCTGGTAATGGAAGCGTTGCGCGAAAGAGGCATTTTATTGAGAAACGCCCCGCATCTTACCCGCATCCAGCCTTTTATATTGCCTTCTTATGGATGGTGGCAAAAATGGTTTTACGCCATTGGCTTAAAAATATACGACCTTATGTCGGGTAAATTAAGTATCGGCAAAACCAGTACGTTATCTTCAAAAACGATTCTGCAATATTCACCTGCCGTAGCGCACAAAAAATTAAACGGCGGTATATTGTATTACGACGGGCAGTTCGATGATGCGCGCCTGGCGATTAACCTGGCGCAAACAGTAGCGGAACAGGGTGGGGTGGTTTTGAATTACATGGAAGTATTTGATGTGCGCAAAGAAAACGGAAAGTGCAAAGGCGTATATGCAGAAGATGTGCTTTCAGGAAAAGAATACGAATTAAAAAGTAAGACGGTAATAAATGCAACAGGGGTATTTACAGATGACGTTTTGCAGATGGATGACGATATGCAGCACAGCATCATTTCGCCCTCGCAGGGTATACACCTGGTTGTTGATAAGAAATTCTTCCCCGGCGATCATGCGCTGATGATACCCAAAACAGATGATGGTCGTGTGTTGTTTGCCGTACCCTGGCACGATAAAGTAATTATAGGTACTACCGACACACCCGTTGCAGAAGCCTTATTTGAACCGCGTGCTTTAGAGGAGGAGATTGAATTTATTTTCAGGAATGTGAACCGTTATCTTAATTCAGGCATTACAAGAGGCGACGTAAAAGCAGTATTCGCAGGCTTACGTCCGCTGGTTAAAGCGCCAGGCCAAAAAAATACGGCGCTTATGCCCAGGGATCATACCATTATTGTGTCGCCAAGCGGACTTATCACCATTACCGGCGGCAAATGGACCACCTACCGCAAGATGGGCAAGGAGGCAGTAGATAATGCGCTGTTTGTAGGTAAACTGGGCCGCAGACCTTCGGTAACCGAGTCATTGCATATTCATGGTTGGTGTGAACAGGCGAAGGGTGCTGATCCTTTCCGTTATTACGGCGCCGACGCCGCGGCTGTAAATAAGCTGGCGGAGGAAAATGCAGCATGGAAGGAGCACTTGCATCCGGGATTCCCCTATATAAAAGCGCAGGTAATATGGGCGATACACAATGAAATGGCGATGACCGTAGAAGATGTGCTGGCAAGGAGAATACGCATGCTTTTTTTAGATGCCCGGGCTGCAATACAGGCGGCTCCGGAAGTGGCCAAACTAATGGCACAGGAGATGGGAAAAGATGAAAACTGGCAGCAGGAGCAGTTACAGAACTTTACCGCGCTGGCGGAAGGGTATTTATTGACAATTTGAAATTTCTGATTTGAAATTAGTTGGCTATTTATGTCGGATTTCGAAATTTAGCATTCGTGCTTTGTAGCCATCCCAGCCACACAGATTTGTTTCTTGTTATTTGCATTTTTGGTACTTTGTAACCGTACTTTATTAAAATTTATTTATTTTCCCTGAATTATTATTTAAAACTGCTTGCGTATGTCTCCATTTTTGGCTGAAATTACCGGAACGGCTTTACTCATTGTATTAGGCGGTGGCGTAGTAGCCAACGTGGTGCTGGATAAAACAAAAGGCAATAACGGCGGACTTATCGCGATAACTTTTGGATGGGCGGTGGCGGTGTTTACAGGTGTATATGCCGCGGCGGCGGCCAGTGGCGGTCATTTGAACCCGGCAGTGACGATTGGGCTTGCGGTTGAAGGCAGTTTCGACTGGGCTTTGGTGCCTTCCTACATACTGGCGCAATTTACTGGCGCGATGATTGGAGCGGTGATCGTTTGGGCATCCTATCGCCAGCATTTTAATGCCACACAGGATGCTAATGCCAAGCTGGCCGTTTTTTGTACAACTCCGGCTATCCGGAGCGCAGCCCACAATTTTATTACAGAACTGATAGGTACTTTCATTTTGGTATTAGGCGCCCTGTTGCTGGCCAAACCCGAAATGAAACTGGGCGCATTGGATGCTTTGCCAATCGCATTGCTGGTGTTGGGCATAGGATTGAGTTTAGGCGGGCCAACAGGCTATGCCATTAACCCCGCCCGCGATTTGGGCCCACGCATTATTCATGCTTTACTGCCTATTAAAAATAAACGCGACAGCGACTGGAGCTATGCCTGGATACCGGTATTGGGGCCAATTGCAGGTGGTGTGCTGGCGGCTTTGGTTTTTAGATTCATACTGAAGTAGTCAGGAAAATACAATTGCTCACAGATAACACGGAGATTCACAGATGGGTAAAATTGTTTTAAAACGGTTATTATTTACGTAGCTCATAAAACATCGCTGACACCTTAATCTGTTAAAGCCTGTGAACACAAAATACCATGCTTCCCCCATTCCTTTATGCTACTGCCAATGAGGCGCCTGTTTATAAAAGTATCGTCAATAACAGGGCAAAAAAACTGATCAACAAAATTCAATCGGGCACTTATGTAATCATTACAGCCGAAGATGGCGATTTTTATAAAGTGATAACTGCCGGCCCAAACGGGTGGATGCGCAAAACCGACCTGGGCGATACCATGGGTATTAAGATCTTTTATCTGGACGTAGGCCAGGGAGATGGGGTTTTAATAGAAGCGGGCAACCTGCGCATACTGGTTGACAGCGGACCTTCAGTCAATATGCACAGCTATCTTACCAAATGGCAGTACACTTACCTGCTCAACAAGGGGCAGCCTGTGCATATTGATTGTGTATTTGTGAGCCATTTTGATGCGGATCATTATAAAGGGCTTATTGCTATATTGAACGACAAACGGTTTACATTCGGCACTATTTATCATGCAGGCATATTAAAATTCGCGGAGAAGAACAATCCATATAACACGGGTTTGGGAAACACTATACAACACAATGGTGTTACGTATTTAACCAAAATATTCGACAACCTGCTTCAAACCAATGAAGCCGCCTTTTTTAACAGGGATATTACCAACTTTATGGATGCGGTTAAAAAAGCCGCTGCAGAAAACAGGCTCGGTAAAACGAAACGATTGGCCGCCAGTGACACAGCGCTCAGCAAAACTATCGAAAACAAAAAATTTAAGATAGAAATACTGGGGCCGTTCACAGAAAAGATCAGCGGCAGGCACAGATTTATATACTGGCATGATGAAGGCAAAACCATCAACGGGCATAGCTTAGTGCTCAAAATTACTTTTGGCGAAAGAACCTTTTTATTGGGGGGTGATCTCAACACCGATTCGGAACTTTACCTGATGCAGCAATACAAGGATGCCAATCCTTTTATGGTGGATGTGGCAAAATCATGCCATCATGGCTCTTCCGATTTTACGGAGGCATTCATGCAGCAGGTTAATCCGTTTGCCACCGTTATATCTTCGGGCGATAATGAAAGCTTTTCGCACCCCCGTGCCGATGCTGTAGGATGCGCAGGCAAATACGCAAGAGGCAGCCGCCCGCTCGTGTACTCCACCGAGCTTGCCCGTTCGGTGAGTAAAAGCAAAATTTTGTTTGGCATGATCAACCTGCGCTGCAATGGAAAAGATATTTATATGAACCAGATGAAGGAAACCAACCGGCCGTCCGATATGTGGGATGCGTATACTTTACCTGGCGCCGTTTAAGCCGATATTGCGGTACTTAATCATTTATACGCGATTTCTGTAACAGCGCTTCAACTAAAATGGAATCCTCATGAACAGAAAATACAACTAACCAATCATTAAAATAAACACATCGTAAGTTTAACTGCTTAAAAGTATAGTTATTGCAAAATTTTATCAGAAGAGGATTGTGCAGCCTTTGCTGAAGAAACGTTTCAAACCTGTTTAGCCATCTTAAGCCTGCGTCGAGGGTATTGGTAGTTTCAATATAATTGACAAGCTGAATTAACGAACTAAAAGCCTCTCCTGTATAGTTAATCCGGATTATAATTATCCCTGATTATTGTATGCGCAGTTCTCATAGAAATAATTCTGCTTTTACGGCTGCCTTCGATTAGCTGTAATAGCACAACTAAAATTGCGAAAAAAGCAATAATCGAACATGTTGTTCCAAAAATCGAAGCATATACCCCTGCCGGCGAATAAACTTTCACTGCCGTATTATATTCACCATCTTTGTATTGTCAAGAGCGATGCTAACCCTTTGAAAACCCCATAATCCATCATCCGCTGAAAACCAGCCACCCTTTAGAAAAATCCGGCCCGGGAAAGTGCATTCCAATTCCTGCAAAACCAAACAAATCCAATAGTGTAAAGAAGCATAACCAACTTCCTCATTCTTTGAAAATCCTGAACCCGTGAAAAGTCAATCAGGTCCGTATCTTTAAAAAACCTAACCAACCCTCTCACAAAATTTCAATTGATTGAACCAGGCCCCGGGCCTGGTTTTTCCTGTTTCGGGTGTTGGAGAGCATTCCTTCTTAAATCAAGAAACTTAGCTAAAGGACCTACAAGGAAAAGCGCAAAGAAAGGCGCATATATAAGATTGTTGAGACGCAAAATAAATTCCACAATGGCCACTAAAATGGCTACGATAATTCTTCCCTTTTTGGTGGATACAGAGGTAGGAGGATCTGTGATCATAAAGAAGATAAAAAGTTGGTACATTGGCCCGGTGAGGGGCGATAGTTCCGCAAGAAAAGCATCGCCTGTAATCAAACAACGAACATAAGCAAGAATAGTAAAACTTATTACATACGTAACGGTTACGTGCAACCGCTTTGCCCTGTTCACAATGATCAACCCCAAAACCCATATTACAGTCATGGCGGCAAGATTACTACCCCACAGCATACTAAGACCTGCTACATTTGCACTGTTCAAAGCAAGCATCCACGAAATACCAAAGTTTGAAGGATTCCATAAATGCCTGTCTTTATAGCGAAATACATATTTGGAAAGAATGGAAAGCAAGGATGTAGCAATATACGGCCAAATTACATTGGAGCGGATGAGAATGCCACGCTTATACCGGTTATATATGCGCTCGCAAGGTTTTTCCACGTACCCAATACTATTCTGGCCAATATGATCTCTGCTATTATGGCTGTGGTTATTGCAGCCACCAGCGTTACATAGCTGTCTAAAATGCCAAAAGTGAACTGTCCAACCAGCAAGATAAGCGTTAGAAAGGCCGGAGGGATGTACTGAAAATTATCTTTTAACCACTGGGAGAGCGAAGTTGTTGCGGGTATGCATTCAAGCTTATATTCCTTCTGCATCAGTTATTGGGTTTGCTTTCTTTTATAATATGCAGTTTATTGATTCCCGGGTTTTCAATTTTATCTGTACGCCCCGATGGCCAATAAATAGTTACCTGGTCAATTTTATCGCTTTTGCCAATTCCAAAATGGAGTCTGTGCTGGTTTTGGGAGGAAAACCCCATACCGCCGGTTACGATCTGCGCCTGTTTTTTGCCATCCCATTCCACCTCCACCCTTGCACCAATAGCATCGGCATTGGAAACCGTTCCCTGCAGGTCAAAAGCTAACCAGTGATTATTATTGGTTGCCTCATTTTTATAAACTAAAGGTATGTTGTTTTGATTGGCAACAACAACATCCAATACACCCCTGTTCCACAGGTCGGCAATGGCAACAGCGCGGCCATCATACGTTGCTGCGGGACAAATTTTGTCTGACACATCTTCAAACAAGCCATCGCTGTTGTTCAGCCATATTTTGTCCTGCGTATACCCCGACTGGCTTTTGCCTTCCATATCCGGCCAGTTTTTGGCGTCGCCGATAATGGCGCTGTTGCCGCCCGTTACTTTAGAATAATCGTACCAGTAGGAAGTATTTTCTTTTGCAGAAATAAAACCGTTTGCAACGTACAGATCCATGAAACCGTCATTATTCAGATCGCCGAACTGCGCACCATAGCTCCAGCCTGCATTTTCAATTCCTGAAATTTTTGCAAGATTTACAAACGAAGTATGTTCTGCAGCGCCTTCACTTTTGGGTTGCCAGTAATTATTTCCCTGGATCAATATTCCGTTTTCCGTAATATTTGTAGTGTAAATACCTACACTTCCATCATTGGCGATATCACCGAAAGAAGCGTTCATGCCACTTTTAGGAATATGTCCAACGCCTGCCTCCCTGCCTCTTTCTTCAAATTTTTGCCCGTTCTTATTCAAATAAAATTCATCTACATTATAATCGTTGGCAATATATAATTATATAATTCAGGATAACCGTCTCCGTTAAAGTCTGCTGCAGCGGCAGCAAGTGTCCATTTGGTTGAGGTTAATCCATACTGGCTGGTTACATCTTCAAATTTGCCATTACCTGTATTCTTTAAAAGAAAATTCCTGCCGCCATTGTTGGCATACTTGAAGCTTTCAGGCATTATTTTAGTTGTATTCAGGCTGTCTAAGTGAAAAACTTCTTTATAATAGCCTCCTATAAAAATATCAGGCAGCCCGTCATTATTAAAGTCGAACCAAATGGCGGAATTGGCGTTTACCCATGAAGGAAACCCGCTGCCTTCCGTAACACGTTCAAATCCTTTTCCCTCAATGTTTTTAAACAACTCAGGTTTTCCCCACTTATACAGGAGCAGGTCTTTAAAACCATCGTTATCATAGTCGGCCCAAACGGCCCCCATTGAAACACCAGAGCCCTCCCTGTTTACATCAGCCAGTTGCATTTTGTCGGCCACATCTTCAAATTTACCATTCTGCAAATTACGATACAACGCGTTTTTACTTCCAATAGCACTATTGGTAAAATAAATATCATTCCAGCCGTCATTATCAAAATCGCAAATGGAAACAGCCGCCCCCATAGAGGCAATTTGCATTTTAATATTATTGAGTTTAGGATCAACATCGGGAGCAATATGCCTGAATGATATGTTCACTTCTTTGTTTACGGGCTCAAGATAAAAGCCATATGCTTTTTCAGCGGCTTCTTTCTGCCTGCCATTGCTCTTATCCGGGAAAAAATTGTTATTGCGGGAGGCAATAAATGTTACGGCAAGCAGGCATATAAATATTGCAGTAATAGTTATTTTGGTATATTTTTTTGAAGGGCTCATTGAATAGGCTTCATTTGGGCGGGCTAAAGATAGGAATAATGACGGAGTGTATTTCGAATTCCTGCATGGGATGCTTAATCGGGGGCATTTCAAATTTTCGCTTCTGTGTAATTTCCCGGTCGGTGAGACACCGACCGGTAGCGGGTTCTACAAGCAGGTGTCAGCACCCGCCTGCGACAAAATTCATGATGTGAAAGATGCCGGCTATAGAAAGATCCGGGATGCACCCGCTGAATATAAGGTGATAATAATAAATGTTATCTTCGGCATATATAAATGTTCTCACCGGTAATGACACATCTATTCCCTCACTTTACGATACGCTTATTGAGCAGTGCTCTTTTATTTTTGATAATCACCCTGTTTACCCAATGTAAATCAAAAGATGAGAAGACAAAAGATTACTACAATGACCCCCGCATACTGGCCACTTCTTTTCTTCAGAAAAATAAATTTGATGAAGCGGAAGCCGCGTATAAAAAAGCAATAAAAACCGATCCGGGGAATTTTCTGAACTATGCCGATTTATCCCTGCTTTACCTGGCAAAAAAGGATTATGATGAAGCGGAGAAGCAGGTACAGGCGGGCTTAAAAATTCAACCTAATCACACTGGCTTAAAGCTCACTTTAGCCGAAGTGTTTATACGGGAAGGAAATAAGGAAAACGCAGTACAAGAGTTAAAAAGCATACTGGCTATTGACCCCAGGAATGCTCCTGCCTGGTATAAACTGGCCATGCTGTCGGCTGCAGAAAAAAATTATGCGGAGCAAAAATCCAGCTTATTACAATTGCTGGATATTATCCCCTCCAATATTGTGCCCCGGCTTCAACTGTCTGAATTGCTTGCGCTGGAAGGAAAACCCGATTCCGCTTTGTTCTTGATGCAAAGCATAAAAAAAATAGTTCCGGAATTTAACCTTGCAACAGACAGTATTTATCAAAAGGCTGTTACATTCATCACCAATGGCAGCCAAACCACTAATGCCATTCAGTATATACAGAAATTTCAAAAACTGATGCAGCTTACCAAAGCCTATGCCAGCGGGCTTGATGAAATAGACCAGCCAAAATTATTGACCGGCTATGCAGTGTTTAACGACAGCAGGTTTAGCCGGGTTTACGACAAAAACAGGGAAGTTTCATTAAACGATATAAAATTTGAAGACGCTTCGGCAGTTGCCGGACTAATGTTGCCGGGTATCTCCAATATAAAGTCTTCAACATTGGCGCTTGCAGATGATGACGGAAAAGGTACATCGTATGTTTATGCAAGCTTTTTACCCGAAGGCGCTTCGCGCTCCAAACGCTATTTGTTTGAAGCAGAAATGTCAAACTTTAAAGATATTACGCCTTCCGTTGATCTTGATTACTCGGCCATTGATTTTGACGCTACGTTTGCAGATTATGATAACGATGGTTACCGCGATCTTCTTGTTTCCACCAGTAAAGGGATCGTTATTTATAAAAATAATGGCGATGGTACATTTTCGGAGATAAAACAAAAAACCGGGCTGGAGGATATCAGCAATGGTAATAAGATACTGGTTGCGGACTTTGACCAGGACGGCGACCTCGATTTATATATCGCCTGTAAAAGCAACAATAAATTCTTTCGGAACAACAATGACGGAACGTTCACCGAAAACGCGAAGATGATGAACCTCTCTGCAGGTGCATCGGGAACGATAGATATGAATTATGGAGACCGGGATGCTGATGGGGATTTGGATATAGCGGCGCTAACCACGGAGGGACGATTGCAGTTGTTTGATAATGAGCGGCATTCTAAATTTAAGGATATTACCGGCAGTTTACAACTTCCGGGTCTTTCATACAAAGGCAGCGCCATTGCTTTTGGTGATTACAATAATGACGGTATGCAGGATTTGTTTATTGCCGGCGGTAAAAATGAAAATTCTTTTTTATTAAAAAATACAGGAGATCATGGGTTTAGGATTGACACTGCATCCCGGGAGTTTACAACCTCATTAAAAGGTATAACGGTTCATGCTGCTCTTTCCTTTGATTTTGATAATGATGGTTACCTGGATATCCTGGTTGCAGGCGTAAACGACGATACATCCAAAAGCGGTGTGCAGTTGTTCCATAATAATCATGCGAAAGGATTTATCAATGTTTCGTACCTGCTTCCGCAAACAATAACACAGGGACATAAAATTGACCTTGCCGACTTTAACTTAGATGGTGATGATGATGTTTTTATATCGGGACCTTCCGGGATCTCTTTAATGCGGAATGACGGGGGCCACCTCAATCATTATATGCAGGTACAGTTAACAGGACTTTCCTATGGCAACAATAAAAACAACAGGTTTGGCATTGGCGCACAGGTAGAGCTAAAAGCGGGAGATCTGTATCAAACCAAAACGGTTAAACGCTCACTTGTTAATTTTGGCGTGGGCGCACAGGATTCGTTAGATGTTGTTCGCATCATTTGGCCCAATGGAACGCCGCAGCTTATTGATGACCCATCGCGCTGGCAAAGAACATTGGAAGAAGAGAAACTCAAAGGATCATGCCCTTTCTTATTTACCTGGGATGGGGAGAAATATATCTTTTTAAAGGACATGATGTGGAGAAGTGCGCTGGGAATGCCTTTGGCGGTAAATGGAAAAGACACGACCTATGCGTTCAGCGATGCCTCGAAAGAATATTTGCTTATCCCTGGTGAAAAGCTGAAGCCAAAGAACAATATATATTCTATCAAAATAACTGAAGAACTATGGGAAACGGTTTATTTTGATAAAGCTGCCCTGGTGGCGGTAGATCATCCCGGTACGGTTGATGTGTTTGCAGATGAACGTTTTGTTGCGCCGCCTTTCCCCGGTAAGCAATTGTATGGGGTAGAGAAGAAACATTTGCCTGTTACTGCCTTCGATGGCAATGGCAATGATGTGCTGCCCAAAATTAAATCATACGATTTCGAATACATATCCAACTTTGGCATGGGTAAGTACCAGGGGCTTGCCGATGATCATGATCTGATCCTTGACCTGGGGGATGAAGCGGTGAGCGACAGCCTTTACCTGTTTCTGCGGGGATGGATTTTTCCTGCAGACGCCAGCATCAACACAGCAATGACCCAGTCTGACTGGTACAAAAGCAAGCCCCCGTCTCTGGAGGTACTGAATAAAAAAGGAGAATGGCAAACCGTTATACCGAATATTGGTTTCCCGATGGGAAAAGATAAAATGGTTATTGTTAACCTCTCTGGTAAATTTCTTACCCCGGGCAACAGGAAAGTGAGAATACGCACCAATATGCAGATTTACTGGGATGAGATATTCTTTTCAAACCGCTTATCCAAAGCCCCGGTAAATATGCATGATCTTACAATGACAGGCGCGCTGCTTGCTTTCAGGGGATATTCAGCTTCCTATAGGAAAGGTGGGCCTTTTGGTCCGCACTGGTTCGACTATTATAATACCAGCGGCGGGCAGAAATGGAGAGACCTTACAGGATATTATACCCGTTACGGAGATGTGTTGCCTTTGTTGCAGCAGGCAGATGACGCCTATATTATTGCCAACTCAGGCGATGAAATAACGATTGAATTTGATGCGACGCGTTTACCTGCATTGCCGCAGGGTTGGAAGCGCGATTTTCTCATTTACAGCGAGGGATGGGTAAAGGATGGTGACCTGAATACCGCCCACGGGCAAACGGTTGAGCCGCTGCCTTTTCATAGCATGCCTGCCTATCCTTATCGCAGCAATGTCAAATATCCTGCAGATGCGGGGCACAACCGGTACCGGCAGCAATACAATACCCGGTTAATAAGCACCGATGATTTTAAAAACGCGCTGAAGCCGCAGGCAGTGGTAAAACATAAATAATTACTTAAATGTAAAAGGAAATCCTCGATGAATGTAACACGGGTTGTACATCCGTAAAAATGCAACTGCGTTGGACTAAGTGGCGGTAACATAGGCATTGTATAAATACATTACGGGTATTGTGCAAACGAATAAGCACAAGCTGATTGTTATCAACGGCATGCCCGACCATGTACACTTGCTGGTTGGTTTTAGAGCTACTCAATCTATGGCTGATTTTATGCAGGATGTAAAAGCGGGTTCATCCAAATGGATAAATGACAACAAGTACTGCAAAGAGCGGTTTGAGTGGCAAACCGGGTATGGAGCATTTTCATATTCAAAATCTCAACTGCCTGATGTGATAAGGTATATCGAGAATCAGAAAGAGCATCATCGTAAAAAAACTTTTTTGGAAGAATATAAGTCGTTCCTGGAAAAATTTGAAGTGGAGTATGATGAAAGATATGTTTTTAAGGAATCGGAACAGGTAGCATGCCTGCGGCATTCGTGCGGGTGTGGTCCGGGATCATTTGTAAGGCGCACAAAAAGCGATATCACAAAGCGGCTATGGTATGGTAATACATGTTTTTCGATAGCGGATCTAACAACCCTGCAGTATTAAAAGGTTTTATCCTTTCTCTTACCATATTGGTAAACTGATCTGCATCTTTTGATGAAATGTTTTTTTGTGCGGTTAACTTCAGCAGTTCCTTATATGTTGTTTGTGCAATCTTTTGCACTTCCGGATTGCCGGCTTCCAGAAAATAGGTAACGGGCTCGTTCTTCAACCGGCGTTGCTCATACAAAATGGTAAAAGTGAAATACAGCATTGACCATGCGTTGAAAAGCTGGAAATGCGGCATGGTTTTATAACATCCGGCAACAAGCATATCAATGAGTTTAAGCTCTTCAAATGTAATATGCTCATATTCCTTCAACTGTTCATATAGGTGTTCATCAAAGTTCCTGTTTTCACCAAGCATCTGTACGATCCGTTCAATACCTGCCAGGGAATAGGCTATGCCTGTGCTAAAAAGCGGATCTACAAACCCAATGGTATGCGGCATTGCAAGCCAGCCATCGCCAAAGCATTTTTCCAGTTTTCGCTGAAGCCTCCCCGTTTGTATAATGCGCCCCGGCTGTGGCGATAAAGAACCCATTTTGAGTATATGATCTATATCGGGATACGTATCTCTCATTCTATTCCAGATCTCCGTAGTGTTCATTTTTTGAAAGGAAGGATCGTTGCCATTCAATGCAAATCCCCAGCTCGTGCGGCTATTGTTGAAACGGAGCGCCCATATCCATCCCTCATCCAGCACATGGTGCAAAGCGGAATCATCGGGATCGTAAGGGTAATCCTGCGTTGGGATATTGTTTTGCTGAAGGAGTGTTGTCCACCGCGGAAGATGATCAAAATGAGAGAACAGTGCAAAAGAGTTGGTGAGAAAGCCCGCAGCAGATGATGATACGGCAAACAGCTTATCAGCCAGTATGCCGCTGCCCGTTGCATCTATAAAAAAAGAAGAATGAATGGATGATATATTTTCTGGTCCCTTTACATTGAACAGCCATTGCCTGTTGCTTCTTGTTGCTGAAGTGATCTCGGTACAATCGAAATAATCAATGCTATAGTCCTGTATCCTGCTCACTAAATAAGCGTCAAAATCTGCACGCAGCCAGTTGGTGTCCGAAAGGGCATCACTTGCGCTTGCCGCAACCAGCAGCTCATTGGAATGTCCGGCGTTGGTTGAGAACTGTTTTCCGGGATAATGCTTAAAATAGCTGAAGCCTCTTTTAATGCCGCAAACAATTTCGGGATAGGATTGTTGCCAGCTACCATACCTCGAAAAATCATATAGCCAGGGCAAATCATATTGCACGGAAAGGGAACGTAAGATCATATCCGCAACAGGAGTGGAAGATTCGCCGATGGCAAAGCGCGGATGCTTTCCCTTTTCAATCAAACAAACAGTAAAGCCGCAGTTGTGCAGGGCAAGGGCGGTGAGTGTGCCTGTAAAGCCGGAGCCGGCAATTACAATATCGTAATGGTTGGGATGATTATTCATGTTTGATCTTGCAGGTACAGGATACAGTATCTTCTATCTGCTGGCTGAGGTTCATGGTTTCTAAGCGTCTTTTTCTCTCATCAAAACAATGAGGGCATTTTGATAAAAAGCCGATATCCCAGGTATCTGCGAACACCTGTCCCCGTTGCATCAACAATGCTTTTTCAAAAGCCGTTTCCAGCATGGCGAGAGAAGGCGGCGTATACTCATTGCTTGCACGCAGCAACTCCATTACCCCGTTACCCGGCCGTACGGGAATAGCAGCACAGCGTACCGCGCCGGAGTCAAAAGCAAACTGTATGGTTTTAAGCGCCCATGCTATATTTTCATCGTTACCTGTAATATAAGGAGGGCTTAAAAGTACAAAGGCCCTTACATCAATGTTATGCTGATTTAAGAATGCAGATGCTTTTTTGAAATCCTCCGGTGTAATTTGCTTGTTCAGTTTGGGCAGTGCCGCCGGATGAATGGTTTCCAGCCCCATTGCTATTTCCAGCTTTCCGTTGAGCAGCTTGTTAAATTCAATACAGTGCTGATTGCAGAGGTTGGGGTGATTTTCTACGATCACTCTTTTATAATCCGCAAGGCGTTTGCATATTGCCGGGTAGTCGCCGGGAGGAATGGCTTTTGTATCAAAAAAATTCCCGTTGTTGTACAGCTTGATCACATCAGCCTTCGGTAATCTTTCCAAAGCATGATCAATCTGCTGCACAATGGCGCCTGCCGGTGCAGGTTCATCCAGCGTATTCTTCCACAGATCACACATCAGGCATTTAAAAGCACATTCTTTGCTGGTAAGAAAGATGGTGTTCACGGTTTCCATGCCGCCCTGTAAACTGGGTTCCCGCTCATGCAAAAAATGATAAGGGACAAACGGGTTTAACCTGTTTTTGGGAGGGCGAAGTTCAGCTATAGTGCGACTGTCGTAACCATCATGCATACAGCGAATGGAAATAGGTTCTGTATTCTTTTTCATTGCTGGCAAAAATCCCGGAAAGGGCGTCCGGTGGCACCGCTCCGGCCTGAAACCTGCGCTTTTCAAAAACGGGCATATCAAAACCGGTTACCGCTTTTATGCCCCGGCTTACTACCTCGCCTTTTAATGCATACAACGCTTCTTCGTTCCAGTTGGTAAGTTCTATAAAGGGAATGCCTTCGGCTACCTCAATTACATTGGGCAAAGCGTAAGGACTAAATCCTTTGAAACCGTATTTCCTGGCGGGCGCATAGGTGCGCACATGCCCGCGGCTCTGCCCGCCGGAGTAGGTGAGGGAGTGCTTTATTTTGTCTACGCCCCAACCCTCCTGGTAAAGCATCGTATTGTTCAGTACGCTGCGTATGGTAAGCTCGGGGTTTGTCTGTATGGGATAATCCTTCAGGTTCTCGTCGCCACCCTCCCCATCTGCCAGGTATTCCCAGTTGGGATAACGCTCCCTTATATGTTTGCAAAGCGCCAGCGCCATGGTTGCAGATTCAAGGTCAAGCGATTTGTAATCTTCAATTACATGAATGGCATCTTTATAGTTAACGGCCGATAAGGGCACATCAATGAGCTCCAGAAAAAGAGAGAGTCCCAGCCGGTCCAAAAATGCATGCGCCTGGTCTGCATCGGCTCCGCCGTTCACGGAAAGTGTAAAGGCTTTTAACCGCTGTGGCGATATCCCCAGCTTCAGCATTGCATGGTACAGCACCAAAAAAACCGAACCGCTGTCTATGCCGCCGGAGAACAAAACACCTACGGGCGCTTCTTCCGGAACCGACAAAAGCCATTTCCGGCATTCATTGGATAATGTTTCAATGTATTTTTTACCTATAGCATCAAGGTCCGTGGGAAGCGTGTTTCTCCGGGGCTCAAAAAACCGGGTGTAAACCGGGTTGGGATCAGGGCAGCCGATCACTTCAAGCCGCACCACATAATGTGCGGGTACCATCCTGGTATAGGAAGGATGAAATTGTTTGTGCAGTCCTTTTTGCTTAAGGTATTCGTAAATCTCATCCATTCGTTCGGCCACAATAAGCAGCGGGCCCGAGGTTTGCTTGGCAAGAAAATAACGCATGGGGCGTCCTATGGAGCGCGCCATAAACACCTGCTGCCCTACTTTCTCAACAATGGCAAACTGCCCGTCAATTTTACGTACGGCTACCGGATCGCCCGAAGTCACTGCAGCAGACGCTTCTTCATGCGTCATATTAAGAATGATATTGTTGTTATGGTCGAGAAGGCTTACAAAGTCGGTTACATACTGGTTCATGATGTTGTTGTTTTCTTACGGAACAAATATAGTCATATCAGTTGCAATATGGCAGTGATGAGGCACCACGAAGACACAAAGCTCTCTTAGATGGCGCCACTAAGGCACGAAGGCACGAAGCTCTTCCGCCGTTGGTGTTCGTGAGATGTGCAATATGCGCCGGCTTCACCAACCCGTCCGGCTGGATCATCCCCGCCTGAATGTCGTAGTCCGGCAGGCGGGCAACAAGAGATGATATTTAATTCGGCAGTGATATGAAAGAAGCAGGGATTGCCTTAAAGCAGAATGGGTTATCCCGCTGGTGACAACACCAGGCGGGGGCGAAAAGCAAACAGACTATCGGCAAACCTGTAACAGCGTATATATGTTTACTTATAAACAGCTCCGAAAAGCCGTACCGTTGCTTTGCCGCATACAATAAATAATTATATTTCGCGGGTTATGCCATTGAACTTACACCCTACAACCCGCAACCACAGCCCGCCATGCCGGCATGCTTCATATATTTTACGCACATTATTTTAACAACCAAACACAATAAGGAATGAACAGGATCACAATGCTTGCGCTGTGCATGCTCATGTACGGTCTTACCGCTACCGCACAAATCACCAAAGGCAACTGGATGGTGGGCGGGGTAGCCAGCTATGCTTCTACAAAATATAATGGTGAAGCATCTTCAGGAGTAACGGTGAGTATTTTTAAGGCACAGCCCAATATTGGCTATTTTATTATTGATAAGCTGGCGGCAGGTCTTAAGCTTGGATACTCCAATGTTACAAACAAATTTGGAGAATCTCCTTATGGAGTATCTAAGATCGTGGACTATAATTTTGGCCCATTTATTAGATACTACTTTTTATCACCAGAGAAGCCCTTTAACATTCTTATTGATGGAAGCTACCAGTATGGCATCAGGAGGACTGGGAGTAGTACTGGAGCCGATATGCACTGGACACAATATAATGCAAATACCTTTAGCGTTAATGCCGGCCCTGTACTCTATTTTAATACTTCAGTTGGTCTGGAGTTCCTGGTTGGCTACTCCACTGAAAAGTATGTTAAGGACCAGGGAAGAAACGGTACGGTACAGGTGGGTCTTGGCTTACAGGTTCACCTGGAAAGAGATAAATAACCATAAACCAAATCAAATAAAATGAAAAAGCACTCTTATCCCTTATCTTAATTTACATTGGCAGTATGCTGCTTTTAAATACTGCCACAGCACAAAATGTAACCATTGATTACCAAACATGGAATCCTTCATCGCCGCCATGTAATATTTTTGGCACGGCTATAAATGTTCCTGCCATTGTAAACGGAACAAACAGTACAATTGAACATCAATCGCTCATCGGCCAGCCTCAACTCAACGCTTCTCCCAAAGAAATCCGTTTAGCCTGCCAGTACGTTAGTGCAAGCAGTTCACTGGGCACAAAATACAGGATAGATTATGACTTTAAAGTGGGTTACAAATATTATATCACAGTGAATGCTGCACAACTGAACAGCACTACCGGGTATTCTACTGGGGTATATCTAAGACTTGATATGACCAATACCGGTGGCGGGGGAGGAACATGTGTTGGAGCACAAACCATATCACCAAATTATAGTGGAAATCCTGCTCCCTTTCAATTTAGTGCCGCCAGCTTTAATGATAGACCGTTTCCTTATTCTTCGCCGTTAACTGCCAATTACTCCACTTTAGAAATTTCTGCTCTTCTGGCTGCCGTAAGCGGTAGTAATAATACGATACGTATAAGAAAAATAACCATTGAAGAAACTGCGCCAGATGTTTCATTTACTTTAGCACCCGCTGCGCTGGCAATAGCATGTGGTTCTTCAACAGCTCAAACCTTTACGGTTACCAATGTGCACAGCACACCGGGAGTTACGGCACACAACTGGGATCTGGGCAGCGCCAACAATGGCTGGCTGTACAATGGCAGCGCAGCGCCACAATACATTTCAACCGGCACCACCAATACATTAACCCTCACGCCGGTATGCGGCTTCGTTCAGCAAAGCGTAAATGTTTCGGTAACCGCTAATGGTAATGCCTATCCTGCCAATGCCTCTGTTGTGAGCGTTACTATTCCCACATTTACCATACAGGGCAGCCAAACCCTTTGTTCGGGAACACAATCCTACAGCATTCCCGATCTGCCTTGTAATGCAACGGTTAGCTGGCAATCGTCCAATACCAATATCGCCACAATTACCGCAAGCGGCAACCCTGCCACACTTACCAGGGTAAATAACAGCAACGGCGTGGTTACCATAACCGCTACCGTAACCGCCTGCGGGTCAAACCAGGCTGTTCCGTACCATGTGGGGGTTGGTAAGGCACAACCCGGGTCTGTTAACATACTGCTTTTTGACCCCTATATGGGTAAGATACTGGCTGAAATTGATCCTGTACCGGGTGCAAGCTCTTATAAATGGTATAAGAACGGGGTGGTGCAGCCGGGTCGCGTGGGAACCTTCGCCAATATCGGCATTTCAGAAACGCCATGTAATATCAATTACAATATAGCGGTGGAAGCGGTGAGCGTCTGCGGCACTTCTGCTGCAAGCTCCACCAATGTATTCTATTCCTGTGATTACTTATTCACCATTTCACCCAATCCCGCGCAGAGCATGGTTTCGGTTTCGGTAAAAGAAACCCAAAAAATACAGGATGGGTCGGGCGTTATTGACGAAATAAGGATATACGACTCCTATGGCGGGCTGCAAAAGCGCCTGCAGCATTTTGGAACAAAACGTGCCCACTTTAATATTTCGGGTATCCCTTCGGGCAGGTATCTTATAGAGATAAGAAGCGGAAAGTATAAGGAATACCAGCAGCTCATCATTCAGAAGTAAAATAATGATAAGCAGAAAGAGGTTGTCACAAGCCAGAGACAGCCTCTTTTTTATTTGGTAAGGGAATGGGTTTTCATTTAGGCAATTCTCCAAAGCCTGAGACAGTCCTTTGTCATTTAATACTTACGAGCACTCTTTCCCCATTTTTTAAAATACTCCCTTTTCTAATTGGACAATAGTAGCCGGCACCTTACCTTTGCGGCACATTTGACCTAACATACCTTAAAATAAATTAATATATGCCTATCAAAGGTAAAATCAAACAGATCATTGGTGCCGTAATAGACGTGCAATTTAACGGTCAACTGCCCGAAATTTACCATGCCCTGGAACTGAAACGCGAAAATGGAGAAATACTGGTATTAGAAGTGCAGCAGCATCTTGGCGAAGACAGTGTGCGTACCATCGCTATGGACGGTACTGATGGGCTGGTTCGCGGAATGGAGGTAGTGGATACCGGGAAGGCGATTGCAATGCCTGTAGGGGAGGATATTAAAGGCCGCTTGTTTAATGTAACAGGCGATGCTATTGACGGGCTACCCCAGGTTGATAAAACAAATGGCCGACCTATACATGCCAAGCCGCCTGCATTTGAAAACCTGAGCGTGGCAACCGAAGTATTGTTTACGGGTATTAAAGTAATTGACCTTATTGAGCCTTATGCCAAAGGGGGTAAGATTGGTTTGTTTGGTGGCGCCGGTGTGGGTAAAACCGTATTGATCCAGGAATTGATTAATAATATTGCTAAAGGATATGGCGGTATTTCGGTATTTGCAGGCGTGGGTGAACGTACCCGTGAAGGAAATGACCTGTTGCGTGAAATGATCGAAGCGGGTATCATGAACTATGGTGAGGAGTTTAAACACAGCATGGAAAATGGCGGATGGGATTTGAGTAAAGTGGATATGGAAGCCCTGAAAGAATCGAAAGCCACTTTCGTATTCGGACAAATGAATGAGCCCCCCGGAGCACGTGCACGTGTGGCCTTAAGCGGGTTAACTGTAGCAGAATACTACCGCGATGGCGATGGTAAAGGACAGGGAAGAGATATTTTGTTCTTTGTGGATAATATCTTCCGTTTTACACAGGCAGGTTCCGAAGTATCCGCCCTGTTGGGTCGTATGCCTTCCGCCGCTGGTTACCAGCCTACACTGGCTACAGAAATGGGCATCATGCAGGAGCGCATCACTTCCACCAAAAATGGCTCCATCACTTCCGTACAGGCGGTATATGTACCCGCGGATGACCTTACCGATCCGGCGCCTGCTACTACTTTCGCGCACTTAGACGCTACCACGGTATTGAGCCGTAAAATAGCTGATCTTGGTATTTATCCCGCTGTGGATCCGTTGGACTCCAGTTCAAGGATTTTGTCTGTTCAGATCGTAGGCAATGCGCACTATGATTGCGCCAACAGGGTAAAGCTTATTTTGCAACGTTATAAAGAACTGCAGGATATCATTAATATCCTGGGCATGGATGAACTGAGTGAAGAAGATAAGATGACGGTATTCCGTGCACGTAAAGTACAGCGTTTCCTGTCGCAGCCATTCCATGTGGCAGAACAGTTTACGGGCTTAAAGGGTGTATTTGTGAGCATTGAAGATACGATCCGCGGTTTTAACATGATCATGGATGGTGAAGTGGATGAATATCCGGAAGCAGCGTTTAACCTGGTAGGTACTATAGAAGATGCAATAGAAAAAGGTAAAAAATTAATAGCCGCCGCTAAAGGATAATATCAAAATACAATTCAATGGAATTAGAAATATTAACCCCCGAGCGCAAATTGTTTAGCGGAGAAGTATACGGGGTGCAGCTACCCGGTATTACAGGGTCGTTTGAAGTTTTAGACAAACATGCCCCCCTGGTAAGCGCTTTGGGAAGCGGTAAAATAAAAGTGCTGAAAGATAAATCAGGCACAACCATTCTGTACAATATCAATGGCGGGTTTGCCGAAGTGCTGAACAATAAAGTAGCTGTGCTGGTGGAAGGCGCTGTTGAAATTTGATTGTAACGTATTCATTATATTTAACCCGGTAAGCGCATTCGTTTACCGGGTTTTATTTTTGGGGTTAAGCACAGTTATTGTTGTATCTATTTTAGCATTAGGTGCTTAAGTCGTAAACGTGTTACATGTAGTGGTATTCTGTTCTGTATATCAACTATAAGCAGTTAATATTGATCAATCGGTTAATTCGGTGCCCGCAATAGCGGTTTATTGCTGAGATCACAGTAGCATAAAAGCTATATCAGGGAACCCTACCGGAAAACGGGAGGTATTCGTTTTCCGGCGGCTTTTGGTTACTTTTTCCGCAAAAAGTAACAAAGAAAAATAGCCTGATAGCATGTACCGGCTTTGAGAGAATAGTCTCATTTTGAATGAACAACAATTGGCAGCCAACTTTAGCGCAGGATACATTTTATATTTGGTACTTCTACAACAATTTTAAAATTCTATATGTCAAAAACCCATCAATACCTCACCCAACTGGTTTGGACGGGCAACACAGGCGAAGGCACCCGGGCATACGGTTCGTATGAACGCAGCCATGCTATTTCTGTGGAGAACAAACCCGTTATACCCGGCTCGTCTGATCCGCATTTCCGCGGCGACAGCTCCAGGTATAACCCCGAAGAATTACTGGTGGCATCGCTGTCTTCCTGCCACATGCTTTGGTTTTTACATATTTGTTCTGCACAGGGCATTGTGGTAACCGCTTATGAAGACGAGGCTACCGGTTTTATGCAGGAAGATGCAGACGGCGGCGGCCGGTTCACAACAGTAGTGCTGCATCCTAAGGTGTGGGTAAAAAATTATGATGGCGATGCTGAAAAAATAAATGCATTGCATGCGGCAGCGCATAAAAAATGCTTTATTGCCAGCTCCTGTAATTTTCCGGTAAAGCATGAGCCGGTTTGTTATGCTGCTGGATGAGGCAACAAGAACCAAATGGCAAGAACCAAATGACCAGAGCTAAACCTGTGCGCCGTGGCGGATAAAATACAGATGGTTCGTGTCTCAATCCGAAACCTGCCTGGTAACTATAAACAACAAACCATAAATCGAAAATTTAAATTCCCGGGTATTTTATTTTCAAATCTTTAAATTTTCAAATTTCCAAATTTACACATTTCCACATTTCCACATCTTCACATTCCCACATCTTCACATTTCCCCCATTTCCCTTATCTTGCAAACTTAATTCTGGTATATGTCCGATAAAAAAACAAGTGGCTTATTGTTCAACAGGCAAAATTACATGTGGATGGCTGTTGGCGCCGTGGTAATGATAATCGCGCTGTTGCTGATGGCTGGCGGAAAAAGTGCTGATCCCAATGTGTTTGATTATAATGAGGTGTACAGTACCCGCAGGATTACAGTGGCACCGATATTGCTTATGGTAGGGCTGATCATTGAAATGTACGCCATCATGCGCAAACCCAAAGCAACCGATAAATAATCCGGGAACAATTGAAGATACAGTGCGATGGAAAACCATCGCATTTTTTTAAACAATCATGCACACTTATTTTAAAGAGCGGTACGTTAATACTGCTGCCATTCTCCAAATTATTGTAGTTCATGAGCATCATACAAGCTATTGTTATCGCCATTGTTGAGGGTATTACCGAGTTTCTTCCGGTTTCTTCCACAGGTCATATGATCATTGCCAGTTCGCTGATGGGAATTTCGGGCAACGACTACACCAAAATATTTGAAATAGCGATTCAGTTGGGCGCCATACTTTCTGTAGTGGTGCTGTACTGGAGGAAATTCTTTGATTTCGCCAAATGGCAGTTTTACGTAAAATTGTTCATCGCTGTTGTACCGGCCCTGTTATTGGGGTTATTGTTTTCTGACACCATAGACGAACTGCTTGAAAGTCCCACCACTGTTGCGATTGCTTTATTGCTGGGTGGTATTGTATTGTTGTATATAGACAGGTTGTTTAAAACGCCGGTAATCAGCGAAGAAAAAGACATCAGTTATGGCAAGGCTTTTATCATTGGTATCTGGCAATGCGTGGCAATGATACCCGGTGTAAGCCGCAGCGCTTCCAGCATTATTGGTGGAATGCAGCAAAAGCTTACGCGTACTTTAGCTGCCGAATTTTCTTTTTACCTCGCTGTGCCTACCATGCTTGCCGCAACAGTATACAAACTTTTTCTCAAAGATTATCCTTCGCAGGATGGTCACATAAAAGGTTATGAAATCGTGTTCAGCAATTCGGCCAATACTACTGCTTTTATAGTGGGTAACGTCGTAGCTTTTATCGTTGCCGTTTTGGCTATTAAGTTCTTTATCGGTTATTTGCAGAAGCATGGATTTAAATTGTTCGGCATTTACCGTATTATTGTAGGTGTAATACTGCTGGTAATGATCTATGCAGGTTACTTCAAATAAGCTGTTTCAAAACCATTTCCATCTTCATGCAAACCGCTCCCCGAAAAGTAATCAATGGATGGGCTATGTACGACTGGGCCAACAGTGTGTACAGTCTTGTTATTACAACCACTATTTTCCCTGCTTATTACGTGGGCATCACCAGCATGGGCAACAGCAATGGCAAACATTACATAAACTTTTTTGGAAAGCAATTTATAAATACCTCACTGTTGGATTATGCATTGGCGGTAGTGTTTTTGATCGTGGCGGTGTCTTCACCTGTTTTGTCATCCATAGCCGATTACAGGCGCAATAAAAAAGTATACCTGCGCTGGTTTTGCTTTCTGGGCTCCGCCGCCTGCTGCGGATTGTTCTTTTTTACGCCGCAACGTATTGAATATGGTATTATTTTGTTTTCATTGGCCGCACTGGGTTACTGGGGGAGCCTTGTTTTTTACAATTCTTATTTACCCGATATAGCGGCGCCAGAAGATCAGGACCGCATCAGCGCCAAAGGCTATGCATTGGGTTATGCCGGAAGCGTGTTGCTGCAAATAATATGTTTTGCCATTATCGTAAAGCCGGAATGGTTTGGGCTCAATAGCAGTGATGCAACCCTGGGCGTGCGCATATCATTTTTGCTCACAGGCTTATGGTGGTTTGGCTTTGCCCAGCTTACCCTTCGTGTTTTACCGTTGCCGAGCCTCAAAGAAAGGCAGGCAAAAAAGAATGTACTAACCAATGGCTTTCATGAGTTGTCTATAGTGTTCAAACAGTTGAAGGAGTTAAAGGTGTTGCGCCGGTTTTTATTGTCGTTTTTTTTATACAGCATGGGTGTGCAAACCGTAATGCTGGTAGCGGCAGGTTTCAGCAAAAAGGAAATCTTTCCCAACCCTGAAGATGAACCCAAATTATTGTTTACGCTCATTCTCATACAATTGGTAGCCATTATCGGAGCCATTGTAATGAGCAGGCTTTCAAAGCGCATGGGTAATCTCAAAGTGCTCATCATGTCTGTTTGTATATGGATCGCCATATGCATATGGGCTTATTTTATACAAACGCAAATGCAGTTTTATGCGCTGGCAGCATCGGTAGGGCTGGTAATGGGTGGTATACAGTCGCTGAGCCGCAGCACCTATTCTAAATTTTTGCCTGAAACAAAAGACACTACTTCCTTTTTCAGCTTTTATGATGTTACTGAAAAAATAGCATTGGTTATCGGGTTGTTTTCATTTGGGTTTCTGGAAGATATAACCGGCAGCATCCGCAATTCCATTATTGCTTTAATTGTGTTTTTTGTGCTTGGACTGCTTGCTTTGATGTATACAAAAAGAGCGGTGCACAGGCATTAGGGGCTGTACCGGTTAAAACGGTTCACCGTGTGTTTGTTTTATTAACCGGTCAACTATGGAGGGAAAAGGCCGTAACGCCTGTATAAAACAATTGGTTACCCATTCTCTGCCAAACCATGCCTGTATCCGCCGGCCGGTGTTCAATCTTTTTTTAAATGTATTGTTCCAGTTGGTTTGATAGGAAAATTCCATTTCCTGTCGGCTTATCTTTCCCTGGAGAAAGGGGTGGATCTGCCGGAAAGCTATTTTGCTGCCGTGCATCGCCATGCTCATGCCGTTACCACAAAGCGGGGCGATCATTCCGGCCGCATCTCCGGTCATAAGCATGTGGTGCTCTATTTGTGTTTTTTTATCAAAGCTCACCTGAGCAATGGTAACAGGTGATGCATTCAAAAAAGTGGAGTTCCCAAAGATCTTATCCAAATGAGGATTACGGCGCAATATATTTTGCTCCAACTGGGTAATGGAATTATCGCATTGCTGCAGGTTTTGTGCGGTAGTAAGATAACACAGGCAATATTTCTCATCCTCTACCTGCGATATCCCGCAATACCCGTTTTGAAAATTGTGCAGCGCTATAAGGCCGGCAGGAAAATCCGTTTTGACATGATATTTGACCGCAATATAATTGTTGAGTTTACCGGATTTCTTTTGAATGAAATCACGCTTCAATTTAATGTCTAAGTTGCTGCGTTTGCCAAATGTACCGCACACCAGTTTTGCTTTGCACATCTCCGTTCCATACTGTACGTGAAAATGTGCGTCGCTGAACCATACATTATCCACTTTTGTTTCTTCCCTTATTTCGGCGCCCGCATTCCGGGCCAGGTGAGCGAGGAAGGCATCTAACTTGTAACGGCTGATGCCGAAACCGCCCAGGGACAGGCGGCGCTTAATGGTTTTACCCGATGGGGAGGATACCATAAGATTGTGGATATGGGGCAGGTTCCAGTCGCTCAGCGGTACACCCGTTTCTTCCAGGAAATTCCAGCATTCAAAGCTTATGTATTCGCCACACACTTTGTGAAAAGGGTATTTTTCTTTCTCGAATACTATTACACGATGTCCCTCCCTTGCCAATTGAACAGAGAGGCAGAGCCCCGCCAGACCACCGCCCACGATGGCTACATCGTATATATTGTTTCTTGTCATGAAGTTGCTGTTATCAGCCACCGGAAAGCCCATTTCCATTCAACTGAGTTACATTTGATGCCCGCCTGTTGCATGATCGTTTCCCACTCTTTTCTTTTAAATCCGCGCTGCACGGAAAGCGGAGCGTCATTTTTTACAAGATAACTGTTTGAGAACAATTCTGTGAGCCATTTAATTGAATAGTACGCTAAAAAATGCCGGTGCAGGTCGTTAACAAAAAAACCCATGCTGCAGTTGTCGTTCATCCATCGCATCATTGGCACCAGCGCGTTATCGCTGAAATGATGACAAAAAAGGGAAGAAAAAACAATCTCGGGTTTCTGATGGGAGAAATTCACTTCCTTATAATCCGAAACGATCCAGGTGTATTTTGTGGCGGTGGTTTTTTCTTTTGCGAAATCAATGCATTCCTGTTTTTTATCAATACCTGTTAAATGAACGGCGATATTGTTTTTTGTACACCATTTATCAATGGCAAGCAAGTTGTCCCCGCCCCCGCAGCCTGCTTCGCAAATACCGATGGATTTGCCGGCTGTTTTTGTTGCGGATAATATTTTCTTTACTCCTGAAATGGTAATGGAATGCCCGCCCAGCCAGCGGTTAATAAAGTCCAGTTCTTTCATGTTCTGTTTGATGTCTTCAAACGGAATATCATCATTATCCAGTAGTTCTGTTTGGGTTGAACGCGGCATAAAAAGTATTGACCAGATTAGGTAAGTTCTCCAATGAATGTTTCCATCGTTAGTCCCGGGCCAAAAGCTGCACCTAAAATCTTGTGGTTCATTCCCGGTGGATTTTGCATCATGCGCTTTAATACAAATAAAATGGTGGGTGACGACATGTTGCCAAATTGCTCCAGTATAGCAAAACTATCAGCCAGCGCAGTATCATCCAGGTGAATGCACTTTTTAACGGCTTCCAGTATGCGTTTTCCTCCGGGATGTATGCACCAGCCTTTGATCTGTTCTTTACCAATATTTGCCGATTGCAACGCCCCGGCGATCAGTTGCTCAAAGTCTTCCTGTATCAGTTCGGGTATATAGCCGCTTAAAGTCATTAAAAATCCCGAAGAAGATAATTCCCATGCCATATCTTTTTTGCCCTTAGGCATGATCTCCGCATAAAAATGTTGCAGTTCCAGTCCGGGCAGGGGGTATTGGTCATGTGTAACCAATGCGGCAGCCGACCCATCGGCAAACAACATGCCTGAGGTAATGTTATCGGCAGTAGCTTCCTTTTGGAAATGCAGGGTACAGAGTTCGGTGCAAACGATCAGTACTTTGGCAGCGGTATCGTTTTTACAAATGGCATCCGCTATTTTCAGTGCATGAATAGCGGCATAACAGCCCATAAAGTTTATAGAAGTGCGGTAAATGGTATTGGGCAGATCCATTAGGTCAATGATCTGTAAATCGAGCCCGGGAGCACTCATGCCAGTACAACTCACGGTAATTAAATGTGTGATTTGTTTTGCGGGTAATAAATGTTCTATACAATTTCTTATGGCATCAACCGACAATGGGCCGGCGTATTTATTATACAATGCCATGCGTTGTTCCAGTGCAGGAAATGGTTCTAAGTTCTCGCTCCGCGGATAAAATTTCCAGTCTTTTACAGGCCGGTTGTAATCACCAATGACGGAATACCTGTTTTGTATGCCACTTTGATGATACAGGAATTTCATTTTTCTCTGTCCTGCGGCATCGGCAGCGTACACCTGTTGCATAAAATGCAAAATGTCGCTTTGCTGATGTTTGTAATGCGGCAGGGCGGTTCCTATATGGATGATTTTACTCAAGGCGATTAATTATAAAAATAATAATAAAAGCGATGTTTGTGCACAGCGAAGCAATCAGGTTCATACGCATCGTATTGCTGTAATCAGCGTATATATTATTGTGCCATACTTTACGGGCCCAAATTAAAAAACAAGCGATCACGGGCAACATACAGAGGCTGAATACATAAAATGCTTTTGCCTGTAACGTACTAAAAAAATAAAATGCCAGCACCAGCAATGCTATTGTATATACAATTCCACAATACACAAAAGTTCCCCGGTAACCCAGGCGGTAACTAATGGTTTTAACACCGTCTCGAAGGTCGGCATCGTGCTGGTATATTTGTGTGAGCGGATAAAATCCTCCAATAAGCAAACCGGATGCCGTCATCGCCAAAGCAGGAACGCGCAATGTTTTATCTGCGCTGCAGCCGTGGTAAATTAATCCAAATGTTACGATACCCTGGAACAGGATAACCGTTATATAGCCCGCAAACGGGTATTTTTTTAAGCGTATGCCCCTGTAGCTATAAGCTTTGGACACCAGTATGTATAATGCGATTCCCAAAGCAAAATACAGGCTGATAAAACAACTCATGACTAAAGCACCGCTATCCATCAGCACAGTTGTATATAAAAGCTGGCGCGAAGGCTGCATCGGGTGCTGAACGCCTCCAATGCTTTCCGTATCCCTGTCCATATAACTATTGTAGCCATTACTCGCCGGGTATACCAGCAAATGCAGTATCATAAAAACCAGAAGGGCATGGAATATATTAGCTTCAGCGACCTGGCTCAGTGCAAACCAGTATATGGGCATCAGGAAAAAGGAAAAGGGAAAACGCAATAACTGAATAGTGGAGGGTAGCAACAATTGTGTTTTTGTTACCGGCATAGGGGCGTTTTCAGCAGTATCGTTTAAATGCTTTGTAATAACACGCTGTTTATGTAATGTTTTTTTATCAATATACGATTTTTAAGGAATACGGGTTGCGTAGTATAGAAGAACGGTGCATTTCAAATTTTCGCAGGCGGGTGGTGACACCCGCCTGTAGAGTCCGCTACCGGCCGGTGTCTCACCGACCGGAAAGTGGTGCATGAGCAACAATTTGAAATACACCCTGAAGAACTGTGAAATTCCCTTGTTATAAATTGGCCGGCTTGTTTTTTAATACACGCACGGTTACCAAAAGTTGTCCCAGATGACGCTGCGTATGTTCGGCCGCATGGACTAATAATCCCAGTACGGTAGAAGGCAATTGTGCACGGCCTACACCGCGGGCCGAGATTAGACTTGCTTCATCTGTAGCCGACAATTGAGCCAATGCTTTGTCTATCTGCCGGTTAAATTGTTCCACCAGTTCAATGGTTTTACAGGCTGGGGAAGGGGCCTGCTCTTCGCGCTTCAGGTACTGCAACTGATCAGCGTTCAACATTTGATCATCCGCATAGGTAAGCAATCTGTCTATTACGCCTTTCATGTGTTGCAGGTGAAAGCCGGGCGAAGCAACTCCAGCGGGTTTTTCCCAAAGCAGGATTTCCGGGAAGTCTTCCATTAGCGCGTTTACTTCTTCTCTTGCCTGTAAAAGTGCATGTGCTACAGGTTGCAGCAGGGCCGGGATATTATCCACTGGTCCGCGCAGCCAAACTTCATTTTTCTTGTCTGTCATGATTATGTATTATCATTTGAAGATTTTGCGAATTTCTGAGCCGGTAATTTTTTCGTCTCTGCCGGCACGTTTTTGCCGCCCGAAAAATACAGCCAGATATACCCGGTTATCATTGCCATCACAGAAGCGATGAGTACTCCCGATTTGGCGATGTCCTGTGTTGCGGTGTCTTCAAAAGCCAGCATGGTTATAAATATAGACATGGTGAACCCAATACCTGCCAATATGCCAATACCGGTGAGCTGTATCCAGGTTACGCCCCTGGGAAGCTCGCCCCATTTGAGCTTCACCAGTAACCAGCAGGCTGCCAAAATACCCAATGGCTTCCCAATGAATAAGCCACTAATGATCCCATGGTTCAACGAACTGTTGAGGGCTGCAATAAATTCAGGCGGTATAATGATAGCGGTATTTGCCAGTGCAAAAAGCGGAAGCATAATAAAATATACAGGTATATGCAGGCGGTGTTCCAGTTTTTCTAACCAGGATATAGGAATGGTTAATGCGAATAGCACACCCGCTATGGTGGCATGGATGCCGGAATTGAAAAAGCAATACCAAAGTGCAATGCCCAGTGCAAAATTCCACCAGCCAAATTTAATTTTAAGCCGCGGAAGCAAAAACAGCGCTACTACAATGCCAATACCAGATAAAAGGTAGAGCCACTGAATGGCGCCCCCATAAAAAAAAGCAATGATAACAATGGCGCCCAGGTCATCTATAATAGCCAGCGCCATCAAAAAAGTCTTTAAGGAAGCGGGTACTTTTTTCCCCAGCATAGAAGCGATGCCTAATGAAAAGGCAATGTCTGTAGCCATGGGAATGCCCCATCCGTGTTCGAAGTCGGTTTGTTTGTTGAACAATAAATAAATTCCGGCCGGAACCAGCATGCCTCCTATGGCGGCAAATAAAGGCAACAATGATTTTTTGAGAGAAGAAAGCTCGCCGATAAGCAATTCTCTTTTGATTTCCATGCCTACCAGAAAAAAGAAAGCGGCCATCAGGGCATCATTGATCCAATGAAGCAGAGAATGAGGCAGGTGAATGCCGCGGGGAGCTGGGATGGCAGTATTCCAGAAAGCGATGTATGCTTCACCGGTAGAAGCATTGGCAATAACAATAGACAATACACTGCAGGCGAAAAGAACGATGCCTACGGAGCGGCTGTCGTTTACCATACGCTGCAATGGATTAACGATCAACTTTCGTAAAAATGTTTTTGCCATACTCCAAATATAGGCCATCTTAATAAGCTGTCGAATCGGAGTGCTGCATTCCTGTTTTTCTTTTCACAGCCCGCAGAATAATATGAGCTGAAATTACCGGCCGGCGTTGGTATATGGCATAATAGTAGTTAGTATCAAAAAGATTATCTTTCGTGAAGTTTTGAGCAGCCAATATCTTCTCGTGTTAATAACTTAAATATGAAGAGGATTCGTAACCGTGTCAGGCAGTCTGCGTCTACACGCAGAGGTAAGGCGATTATAGCCGGTATTTTGCTGTTAGTGGTTATAGCGGTTACCCTGGTTATAGTGTACTGGAATGCCATAAAGAAGCAACTGATCCGCGACCAGGTTAAATCGAAAGTGAGGGAAAAAACAGAGCGACTGTATGATATTCACTATGACAATATGGAATTAGACGAAGTGGGGGGGAATTTATCCATATCCAATCTTAGCTTGCAATACGACAGCTCCAGGTTTTTGAGGATGAAGGAAAAACAGGATGAACCCCCTATGCTTTTCAGGATTGAAATTCCCTTAATAACCGTTACCGGCATACAAACCCCCAGGGCTTTGCTTGCGAAAGAGATAGTGGGAGGAAAACTGCAGATCACCCGTCCTGTTATTGAAATCCTTTATACACACGGTGGAAAAAATGCCAACAGTCGTGTGCCCCAGGAGGAAGTATATAAACAAATACTGGGAGAACTGGAAAGAATTAAAATTGATACACTGCTGATTGTGGGTGCGCAAATCACTACCAAAAATATGCAAACCGGGAAGGAGGAACTCCAACTTATGGATACGCAGATGGAATTGCGGGATGTGGCCATTGATAGTATTGCCAGCCGCGACAGTTCCAGAGTACTTTTCTCCAGGCAGGTGTCTGTTTCCTGCTCGGCATTATTATGGTTGTCCCCCAACGGGTTGTATACATATAAGGTAGATAACATGGCTATGCATTCCGCACACCAGCAGGTAAAGGCTGAACGTTTTCGCATTATACCCGCTTTAAGCGAGGCAGACTTTGCCGCCAGAAAAGCCAGGCAGGCCGATCGTTTTAACATAGACATCAAACAAATTTCTTTTCACCAGGTCAATTTTCAGCGACTGATGAAGGAGGAACTTATGACCGACAGTCTTGTGATACAGTCTGCGTCATTTAAAATATACAGGGATATGACGATGCCACCCGATCCCAGAAGCAAGATTGGCACTTACCCGCATCAAAAAGTAGTAGATATACCCTTCCCGCTGGCGATCGGAACAATGATTTTACGAAACAGCTCTGTGGAGTACAAAGAGAAGAGCCGGTCATTCCAAAAAATTGGCAAGGTTACATTTGGAAATATTAATGCTGTGGTCAGTAACATTACCAATAAAAAAACAGCATCCGGCAAAACAATAACTGCCGACATACAAGCCCGGTTTTTAAATCAGTTTCCTGTTCAAACCTTATGGACGTTTTATCTGTTCAGCGAAAACGGAAGGTTCGATATCAAAGGGCATCTGGGAGCATTAAATGCAACAGCACTTAACACTATTACTGAACCGCTTGCCGGCGCCCGTGTAAAAGAAGGCCGTATTCATGATCTGCGTTTCAATTTTAAAGGTTATGATTATGGAATGGATGGAACCGTAAAGTTTTTATACGATGATTTAAAAGTGGCGCTTTTAAAAAAAGATAAGGATACCAAAGCGTTGAAAGAAAAAAAGCTGCTGAGCTGGGGGGCCAATATGATCATAAAAAATTCAAATCCTTCAAAAAAAGAAGCCCCCCGGATTGTTGATGTACATTTCGATAGGGTAATTAACCGATCCATTTTTCATTTATCATGGAAAACGCTTTTTGAAGGGGTAAAAAAAACCGCACTGCCGCCTAAAAACGAAAAGGAGAAGAAATAGCCATCTTGCACGAAAATTAATTTTACTTTATGCGCTGCCGGAAATCCCGTTTGTGTACCCGGCCATTTGAATATTTAATATTGTCGTTAAATAAAAAAGACTTATACTTGTTAAGTATTAGTAAACTTATTTTTTCTTCTTTCTGAATAATACAATGTTGTAAAACGATGCCGCATGCTATCACCAATATCGCTGCTTTATTTAGCCGGATGGCAGCAGGCGCCGAAGAATCTGCGTTATGGGAGTTGCACAAAGCATATTTTCATCGCTTGTTTCGTTTTGTGTATGCGTTTACCGGAATAAGAGAATCAACGGAAGAAATTGTTAACGATGTGTTTCTGGAATTGTGGCAAAAAAGACATTTGTTGTATAACATTACTAAACCCGAAATGTATTTGTTTATCTGTGCTAAAAATAAAGCACTCAGGCAAATAAAAAGAGAAAAACAGTTAACCGAATCGCTGAACACGCTTAATGATTTTGAGTGTGTTCTGGACAGTACGCCTCATGATATAATGATCACCACCGAATTGCACAGGCGCATTAATGAAGCTATAGGGGTATTGCCTCCCAAATGCAAACTTATATTTAGCCTGGTAAAAGAAAACGATCTCAAATACCGGGAAGTGGCCGAATTACTCGGACTTTCTGAAAAAACCATTGAGAACCAGATGGGCATCGCCTTAAAAAAGCTAAGCCAGTCTATTCCGCTTTCCTTTTCTTCCTGAAAAATAAATCATCTTCGTTTGGGGGTAAGTGCCTGCAAAGGGTATCCTCTATATATAAATGTTACCGAATAATATGCCCGGTTCGAGGATATGGGAATTATTAGCCCGGAAATACAATAATGAGATTTCGGCGGAAGAACTCTTAGAGTTGGGCCGTTTATTGCAACAACCCGGCGACGCACATCATTTGAATGAATTGCTGGCCGATCTGCAGGCCATACCCCTTAAAAAAATAACTTCGGATGCTCATGAAGCAAAAAGTGCAGATGCACTCCGGCTTTTGTTAAGTATTGATGGCGCTCCGGGCAAAAGCGGAGGTATAATGGCAGCCGGGCAAATTAAAAGAAAATGGCGATACGCTTTATGGGTTGCTACCTCCCTTGTTATTTTGGTGTTTGCCTGGTTTATGCTAAACAACAGCCTGTCAGAAACTCCATTAGCACCCCCCCTCAATGAAGTGGTAACCAATGGCGGATCAAAAAGCACCGTTTATTTGCCTGATGGATCTTCTGTTATACTCAATACCGGCAGTAAACTTTCGTACAATAAAGATTTTGGTGCGGGTACACGTGAAATTTATTTAAGCGGAGAAGCTTTTTTTGATATTGCCAAAAATGAAAAAATACCATTGGTAGTACATGCCGGTGAGGTGGATATACTGGTAAAAGGAACCATCTTTAATGTAAAGGCATACACCGAAGATTCAATCGTGGAAACTTCGCTTATACAGGGCGTTATAGAAGTCTTTTCAAAAAATGACCGGGAAAGAAAAATAATGCTTCGTCCCAATGAAAAAATAATTATCGGTAAAACTTCAGCAGTGTCATCTTCAGAAGAACCAAAACACACCGTTCAACCATCCAAAGAGGTTGTTTTTTTTCTGGGAAAGATAAAACCCAATCCTGTTGACAGCAGCATCAGCGAAATAGCATGGATACAAAACAAGCTGGCTTTTTACAAAGAACCTTTTTCAACCTTAGCTCAAAAAATGGAACGCTGGTATAATGTGTCTATACAGTTTAGTGATGAACGCCTTAAGAAATTCACTTTTACAGGATCATTTGAAAAGGAAGATATAATAGAGGCACTGAATGCATTGAGGGAAATAGCCGCCTTTGAGTACACCATTGAAAACAGAAATGTAATTATTGGTAAAACAAAAAACCGGTAGTGCTAAAATTATTAAGGAATTATTAAATCGTTATACAAAGAGCACAAAACTTTTTTATGTAAAAGTAAATCTGCAATATTGTAATGGGTTTACAATAACTAAAAATAAATTTAGCTTTACTAAACAAATATTTATGATTAAAAATTAAAAAAAGGGAGATGCGTCAACATCTCCCCCATTAAGCAAATGGGAGCACAGTAATATATGTTCCCTATTATTCAACTCAACAATTAAAGGTATGCATTTTTCCAAAACCAACTGGAAGGGGCAAGGCTTGCTCTACCCCCTGAAATGGAAAGTCATTATGAAAGTTTCTTTCATTGTTACTACATTATTAAGTTTACAAATTGTTCTTTTGGCCAATGCGCAAAAAGAGATTTCCCTCTCTGTTAAGAAGGAGCCGTTGCGAAATGTGCTTTCGCTCATTGAAAAGCATTCGGACTATCGTTTTCTGTATACCGATGATCCTGTTTTTGAAAACAGCAGGGTTACCCTTAAAGTGCAGAAAGCGGCTTTTGAAGAAGTGATGAGCCGGATACTGGCCGGCACGGGACTGGGATACACAGTTAACAACAACGAACTGGTGGTGCTGAGTTTTGCACCTGCTTCCAGTATGGCACTCATCAAAGGACGGGTGACCGATGAAGAAGGTAATCCTTTGTCGGGCGTTACTGTACAGGTAAAGGGTACAGGTACTACCACAATTACCAATGCCGAAGGTGAATTTAGCATAGATGCCGCAAACAATACCACACTGGTGTTTTCCTCCGTTGGGTTTATTTCGAGGGAGGTTGCTGCCGATGGTAATGTTCCGGTAAACGTACGGCTCGAAACCGATAATAAGGGGCTTTCCGAAGTAGTGGTAACCGCTCTGGGCATTTCGAGGGAAAAGAAATCACTGGGTTATTCCACCCAAAAGGTTGACGGGGCCCAGCTTACGGAATCGCCGGCATCCAATTTTGTAAATGGAATCGCGGGTAAAGTTGCCGGTGTTCAAATTTCGAGCTCGGGAGCTGTCGGTTCTTCTTCAAAAATGGTCATCAGGGGCGAATCCTCTTTAAGCATCCAAAACAATCAGCCGCTGTTTGTAATAGATGGTGTTCCGGTAGGTAATGATGGCATAAGCAATACCAACGCCAATGCAGATTATGGTAACAGTGCCGCAGAAATTAATCCGGCCGATATTGAATCCATGAACGTGCTGAAAGGACCTGCTGCTGCGGCTTTGTACGGCTCCCGCGCTGCCAATGGTGCCATTGTTATCACTACTAAAAAAGGAAGCGCCCGCAAAGGCATGGATGTAAATTTTAATAGTTATTATTTTGCCCAGGAAGTGGCCTGGTTGCCTAAATTCCAGAACCAGTTCGGACAGGGACTGAACGGGAAGTATGAAGGGTCTAATTTTGGCGCTTCGTGGTCAATTTATCCCGATGGCGACAGGGACTCCTACGATGAAAGCTGGGGTCCCCGGTTAGATAACAATACGGAGGAAAAACAATTCGATTCTCCTACTACCAACGGCTTTCGCGGCAGTGATGTGGCCATCAATAACCGTGGTGATGTAATTGCAACACCCTGGGTATCGCACCCCAACAACATTAAAGACTTTTTTAACACAGGCAGCAAGTTTTATAACAACCTGGCATTATCGGGCGGTAACGATAAGGGCACTTACAGGCTTTCGCTTTCGTCGCTCAATGATAAAGGGGTAATACCCAATAACAATCTCGACCGTTACCAGGTGAGCCTCAACAGCAGCTATAAGCTTACCAGCAAGCTTACTTCTACCATAAACTTCAATTACATGAAGCAAAAAAGCGACAACCGCCCCGATAACGGGTATGGCCGCAACACCTTCATGTATATTTTTACGTGGATGACAAGACAGGTAGACATTAACAGTTTGCGCAATTACTGGCAGGCCGGTTATGAAGGTCTCCGTCAATTCCAGTTCAATTATGGTGAAAATCACAACAATCCCTTTTTCCTGATGTATGAAAATACCAAGGCGCAGGATAAAGACAGGCTCTTCGGTAACATTGCTTTGGAATATGCTTTTACAGATAAGCTGAAGTTAAAAGTGCGTACAGCCGAAGACCTTTATTATGATTTTCGTCCGATGAAATGGGCGGTAAGCACGGTAGACAAACCATTGGGCGCTTACCAGGAAACGCATATAAAATATGAAGAAAGGAATACAGACCTGCTATTAACCTATGATGGATCGGCTGCAGCCGATGATATAGGATACACAGTATCTGCCGGTGCTAACCGCTTTGATCTGAACGGAAGCAATACTACCACAACAAACAACGGACTGCTGGTGCCCGGTATTTATAACCTCGGTAATACATCTCAATTGTTAACCGCAGGCAACAGCAGCTACAAAAAACGGATCAACAGTGTGTATGGTATGGTCAATCTTAATTACAAGGGGCTTGTATATCTGGACCTTACCGCACGTAACGACTGGTCAAGCACTTTACCATCCAATCATAATTCTTATTTCTATCCTTCCATTGGCTTAAATGGCAATTTAAAAGACATCCTGGGCTTACCTGCAGGCATCAGTCAGGCGCAATTGCGTTTTAGCTGGGCACAGATGGGCAACGACGCTCCCGTATATTCCATTATAAATACGTATAACTATGGTGCTCCCTGGGGAAATAATTATTCGCTGATCGGCAACAACACATTAATGAACGCCAACTTAAAACCGGAAATATCCTCTACCTATGAAGCAGGAACGTCGCTTGGCTTCTTTAACAATCGCCTGGGATTGGATGTTACCTATTACGATATCCGCACGAAGAACCAGGTACTTAGCCTGCCCATGGTACAAAGTTCCGGGCAGTCAGGACGGATCATCAACGCGGGAGAGATCAGGAATACCGGTGTTGAAGTAATGCTTTCCGCTACGCCGGTGAGCACAGCAGGTGGCTTCAAGTGGAATTTTAACATTAACTGGTCGCACAATGTAGGAAAAGTTGTTTCGCTGGATCCGGAAGTAGATAAAATTGTACAGGCTGCTCCCGGCGAAGACGCATCCATACAGGCACGGGTAGGCGAAAAGATGGGCGCTATCTGGGGACCAGGCTACAGGAGGGTTCCGGACGGTCCTTTAAAAGGACAGATCGTTATAGGCAGCAACGGAAGAGCGATGGTTGCTCCCGAAGAAATGTATCTTGGAAATGTTAACCCCGACTGGATCGGTGGTTTTTACAACCAGTTAAGCTATAAGAATTTTCACGTTAACTTTTTATTTGCCGGACAGGTTGGTGGTAAATTCATTTCCCGGTTTTACAATAAGGCCGCAGGCTCCGGACAATTAATAGAAAGTGCAAAGGGCCGCGCAGAAAGAGCGCCCGGTACCGAATACGATGCACCTTACTTTGCAAATGGCGCCGCGCTTATGCCTAATGGCTCTTATCAGCCCAACTCAACCGGCGACGCCGGAAAATTAGATGCCGGTGTATATGGCACAAATATCAGGAGCATGACCAAAGGACAGTTGGACCACATATCGGAAGCACAATTGTTTAGCGCTACGTATTTTAAGCTGCGCGAAATGTCGGTTGGATACAGCCTGCCACATAAACTGGTCAGTAGCACATTTATTAAAAATGCGAAGATTTCTTTGACCGGCAGGAATCTGTTGTTGTTCAGGCCGGCGAGCAACAAGCATTTTGACCCGGAAGTGGCAATAGCTACTACAGGCAACGGGCTTATACCAGGCTTCGAGAACATGAGTGTTCCTTCTATGAGGGAAGTGGGCGTTAGCCTTAACCTGAATTTTTAAACTTCCAAAATCAAAAATCATGACAAAGTTTAAACCGATCATATTTTTAGCCGTTCTTTTTCTGTCGGCATGCACCAAAGATTTTGAGGAAATCAATACCAATCCCAACTCACCGGATAAGGTAAACAATCCGGGCGTGCTGTTTACCAATGCCATCCGCGGTGCCGTGAACAGTAATTTTGAGCATTCTTTCAACCGTGGTTCTATCGCTGGCGATATGTTATTTAATGACTTTGGCGGCAATTACAACAATTGGGTAAGAGCCGATGCCAGCGGCTATTTTTTATGGAGTTATTACAATTATATCCGCGATTTGAATGAGGTGATAATCATAGCCGAAACAGGCGGATCAAACAATTATAAAGGTGTAGCTCTGGTATTGCGGGCGTGGATGTTCCAGAACTTAACGGATATGTACGGACCCATTCCTTTCAGGGAAGCGGGTAATGCCAAGTTAGAGGGGATCAATAGCCCAAAATACGAACAGCAACAGGCAATATATGAGGGGCTGCTTGCCGACCTGGAGGAAGCCAGCAACTTGCTGGGCTCAACCAGCGAAAATGTGGTGGGGGATATTCTGTTTGACAGCGATATCAGCCGCTGGAAGAAGTTTTCTACCGGGCTGATGATCCGTTTGCTGATGCGGCAATCGAAAAGAGTGGATCCTTCTGCTGCTTTATCCAACATAATAAACAATCCCGCTAAATATCCCCTGTTTGCATCCAACGCAGATCAGGCAGCATTACAATATTTACCCGATCGCAGCAATCCGATGCCGCTCTTTACAAAAAGCAACAGCGATTACGCAACCAGCACGCGTGTTTCCAAAAACCTGGTTGATTATTTAAAATCGCTTAATGATCCAAGGTTGCCTGTTTACGCGCTACCTGCACAATCGAGTGTTGCGGGATCAGATCCTGATCCGGCTGACTTTGAATACGCCGGAGCCGTGAATGGCAACGGACCGCTTTCTGATCCCAAGGACTATTCGGCTCCCGGCATGCTTTGGGCGCCGGAGCAATACAATCCCACGCTGGCTTCCATGAATGCCGCTCAGGGTATTATACTGAGCTATTCGGAAGAGCAGTTTAACCTGGCTGAGGCTGCCGAAAAAGGATTCATAGCCGGCGGCTCCGATGTTGCTAAAGAGTATTACCTGAATGGGATTCAAGACCAGTTTGCTTATTATGCTGGAAGAATAGGTACCAGGTACGCTGATTCGTACCTGAAGCTGAAAGGCGAGGATGTGATCCCTGGTAGTACTTACTATACGCAGCCTGCAGTCGCTTACAGTGGTACAGCGGCAGAAAAACTGGGAAAGATAGCGCTGCAGAAATGGCTATCCCTTTATATGGTAGGATATGAAGCCTGGTTTGAATGGAGAAGAACGGGCTTTCCCGGCATTGTTGTTGGCACGCAGGGTCCGGGTTATATCGCCAGGAGAGCGCTGTATCCTGCCGATGAAACCAGAATTAATATAGACAACTATAACCAGGCTGTACAATGGCTGGGAACAGATGAATTAAAATCACGTGTATGGTGGGATGAATAAAATGCAAACACTATCACAGACTTACCGGATTGACCCTGACTCCTCTAACCTGATAGCACTATCAAAACAGCGGGATGCAATAAAGTATCCCGTTTTTTATCCTATCTAAAACGTATAAAAAGGAGTATAATCGAAAGCATATAAATTATTAAGCGAATGTGGCTAACGAAATTGTAAACCAAAGCGCCGGATAACCGACGCTTTGGTTTTTATTGACCTGTATATTTTCAACAGCGGTTTATTTTACGCCGCATAGGTATAAATATTCCTGCATGGTAATTTTTCCGTTCATGAGATAGACGTATAATATATCAATATCTACTTTCTTTTTTTCTAAAGTACTCACCATCTCTTTGTCAAAATAAAGGTCATTGATCATTGTTTCCATGTTGTAATTGTTTTAACATGAAGTACGTTGCTGATGCGTACCGGAATTGTATTTTACATTTTCAGCAAAATGTATCATTTATACAGAGCAATCAAATGTTATCTGGCAATAACCGTGACAGTAATTATGTATGGCAGAAAGCAAACAAAGCGGTAATAAGCAAAAAGCCATTTTATGTATGGCTTAACCGGACATAGTGTATTATTAACACAAAGGTATGCCGTTTTTTTGCAATAGGGATGGTTATTGGCGCAGAATAAGTTAAGGAATCAATAATTTTTCAGTTACAAGTTACTGCCCTCATGAAAATTAGTTATATATAATTGATTGATATATCGTATTTGTTTATCGCAGATGTCTTATACTGCCTAAAACCAGCAGCAATTGAAAACAAAAAAAATATCTGCTATTGCAACCAGTTCGTATATGCAGCCCAATACAATCGAGATCCGCTTCATGTATTTATTTTAGTTCAATCCTTGCCTTTCTTCCAAAAAAACGGGTAATTGAATCGCGGCTGCGGCTTGTATCTGATAATGGCCCTATAACTGTTGTGTACAGGTTAAAAGTGATGGAATCTTCCGTACTGAGTTGTACATCGTACCCCATTTTTTGCAGATCTTTATACCTGCTCAGAGCTCTCTGGCGTTTGGAAGTTTCAATGATCACTTTATAGGTATAATCGCCGTTATTATTTGCCGGTGCAACGGTGGCTAAACTGTCTGTTCCAGCTTTTAAAGAATCCTGGGTCTGGGCTGGAGAAGGAATAACAGGCTGAATATTTTCCAGCGTGCTATCCTGCCCGTTTTTATTATTCTGCCACTGTTGAAAAAAATAATACACTATCCATCCTATAATAGCAAGACCCAGCACCAGTGCAAATAATATCAATGATTTGCGCAGCGCGTTTGCTGATGTTTTGCCAGGTTTGGGATATCCATCTTCAAACGACATGTCATCGGTGTGTTCTTCTCTTTTTACCACCCGTTTTTTGGAAATGATCTCTTCAGGAACCGTAGCCACCATTACCTCATTTCCCTGGATAAAATCATAATTATTGTTGTCATTTAAAATCAGGGTACCCAGTCCTTCAATATAAAATTGCTTGCTTACATTTAGCAATTGCTTACCGATATTTAAGAAATCTTCAAGATCAGATGAGGCGAGGGGCTTCATCTTTCCTGCGCGCTGCGAAATAAATTCAATAAGGCCCGCATCTTCCTTTGTTCTTTTATCGGGTGAAAATTGTATGGTATTTCCAGGAAGCCTGACCCTGCCTTTTTCGTTTTCAAATGGGTTTTCATAATAATTATCCAATACAAATTCACCAATGCCCTGTAACTGCATTTTTTTATTCTGGAGCAGGTATTGTCCAAGTAAATGTGCTATCTTCAAAATGCCAGCTATTTTTTAGTAAAGGAATAAAAACACAGAATCAGGGGCACAAGTTACAAAAATCTAAAAACTAACGGTTTGCTAGTTTTAACTTCCTTTAGCCTGTAACAAATAAAAAAGAGAACACAGCTCTCTTTAAAGGCTTAGTTATATTTGCATTTTAATTTCTATAGCCATGTTAAGTGAAGAAGAAAAATCGTTTTTAATATATTGGGAACAAAACCGGGCTCGGCATAAGAGAATATTTTACCAGTTACTGATTGGACTTCCCCTGGGGCTGCTTATTGCTCTTCCGATTCTTTTGAATTATATGCTGGGGTGGCACAAAAGAGCCGTTATGGTAGGCAACGCGCAGTCTAATCCCCTTGTTTTGGTTGTTGCAGTTCTATCCATAGCTGTTTTTTTTTCCATATTCAACCGGCGGCATAAATGGGAGATGAATGAACAGCATTATCTTGAGTTAAAGAGTAAAGAAGGGGAGGATGTTAAAACCGGTTAAGAATGCAACGTTTTGATAAGTGTTTATATCAAGGGTATAAAGAAAAATTTGTATGAGAAAGATATCTTTTTATGGTTTAATCGTGTCTCTGGTTTTTGTATTTGCATCATGTTTAAAAAAGGAAGCGGGCTGTCCTTACAATGAACTTAGTGTAAAAGCCCCTGGCAGCGAGGTACAGCAGGTTGAAATGTACCTGGCCGCTAAAAATATTACAGCCCAAAAAGATTCCTCGGGCGTGTATTATATTGTAGAAACTTCGGGAACAGGTAAAACGCCTGATGTATGTTCGGTGATCAGCGTAAATTATACAGGTTCATTAACCAACGATCAGGTTTTTGATAAAAGCAATGGAACGCCGGTATCTTTCAGGCTGGGAGAACTGATTGCCGGCTGGCAGAAAGGTCTTAAACACATTAAAGCCGGGGGAAAAATAAAGCTGTTTATCCCCCCAAGCCTGGGATATGGTGATAAAGATGCCAAAGATGGCAATGGCAACGTGGTTATCCCAGCTAATTCGATCCTTGTATTTAGCCTGGAGCTGGTAGGGGTGCAATAGGTAAAACAGCGGTTTTGTTAAAGGCTTTGAAGTATTCATGTACTTCAAAGCCTTTAACTTTATATAAAATTATACCCTTGCCACACGAAGCTATTTCTGTATTTGATATGTTTAAAATAGGCGTTGGCCCTTCCAGTTCGCACACACTCGGGCCATGGAGGGCCGCTCAACTGTTCACCGCCAGGCTGGCAGAGCTGCATCTGTTAAATGAGGTGGTATCCTTACAGGTTTTATTATACGGTTCTTTAGCTAAAACGGGTAAGGGCCATGGAACAGACATTGCTATTCAACTGGGATTATGCGGGGGAGATCCGGAAACCTTTGACGTAGAAAATATCAATGCCTGCATCAATGATATTGCCGTTAATAGCTGCTTGCTGTTACAGGGAAAGCAAAACATTTTGTTCCGGCCTCATAAAGATATTGTTTTCCTGGCAAGGGAAGCACTTCCGTTTCACCCCAATGCCCTCACATTTTTAGCGACCCTCAAAAATGACGCCAGGATAGCAGAAACGTATTACTCTGTTGGCGGAGGTTTTGTGCAGCAGGAAGGAAAGGAAACCCGAAAAACGGCTGCTGTGCAACTTCCTTTTCCGGTTAATACCGCCTCGGATCTGTTGCATTGGTGTATGAAGGGATTGAGTATACATGAGGTAGTGATGGAAAATGAAAACGCATGGCGGCCGGAAGAAGATACAAGGAAAGGAATTTTGCGTATATACCGGGTAATGCAGGGGTGTGTATATAAAGGTTGTCATGAAGGAGGCATATTGCCTGGCGGACTAAATGTAAAACGCCGGGCCGCCGCACTGAATAAAAAATTATTGCAGGGGAGAGCATACCGGGATTACTCTGCCTGGATACAAGCCATACGGGAAGGCGGAAATGAATTTAACTACATTTTAGACTGGGTAAGCTGCTTTGCGCTTGCCGTTAATGAGCAAAATGCTTCATTCGGGCGGGTAGTAACTGCGCCTACTAACGGTGCGGCGGGGGTTGTTCCGGCCGTATTGCTCTACTATATTATTTTCTGTGATGGTGACACGGAAGAAAATGTAATCCGGTTTTTATTAACCGCCTCGGAAATAGGAAGCATTTTTAAGAAAGGAGCAACCATCTCCGCGGCAATGGGCGGTTGCCAGGCCGAGATCGGCGTTTCATCGGCAATGGCAGCGGGGGCATTAACGGAAGTGAGGGGTGGCACCCAAAAGCAGGCGCTGATGGCTGCTGAAATAGCTATGGAGCACCACCTGGGCTTAACCTGCGATCCTATTGCCGGGTTGGTGCAGGTGCCCTGCATAGAAAGAAATACCATGGGCGCCATAAAGGCAATTACCGCATCGCAACTCGCTTTGCAAAGTACTCCCGATTATGCAAAAGTATCTTTAGATGCCGTGGTAAAAACCATGTGGGACACGGCGGTTGATATGAATCATAAATACAAGGAAACGGCCGAAGGAGGCTTAGCTATTAATATACCTTTGGGTTTGAAAGAATGCTGATAGCTTACCGGGCCGCTTTGCGGTTGAGCACACCTTGCAGGTTTGTCACTGCCGGAAAAATTGCTCAAACTCGCTGTCAATCTGGAAATGCGTGAGTCCCGCGTTTTTTAAGCGTTGGGCATCTTTTTCTGCTTCAGCCGCCGGGTTGGCCAGCCGCATGTAACGCCAGGCGTTCACCACTCCTACTGCCAGTATGCTGTTTCGCCTGGCCCATTCCGCATCATCACGGGTAAGTTCGTTGCCAAACAGGTAATAATGCAAGGGGTTATACCCTGGTTTCTGCATATTTTCTTCCAGTTGCTTCCGGGTGCAGCTTAATTTTATTTTACCTGTAAAAAATTCTGTTGATTCGTCTGTGCCAATCATCAATGCGGCTTTATCCAGTTTGTATTTTTTTAGTAATGCAATTACGCTCCCAAATAAAGCAGTATCATTTCCTTTGATCTTGTTATCAATCATTACTTCAATTTTGCCGCTGCAATATTGCAGGGCCTCTTCAAATTTCAGCACCCTGCTGCCTGTATTGCTTTTTAGTTTCCTGATGTCTTCCCAGTTCATCTCCGATACCTCCTTGTCCAGTCCGAAGTATCGTTTGAAATTTTTATCGTGATGAATGATCAATACACTGTCTTTCGTAAGCCTCAGGTCAATTTCCACCATTTTGTATCCCCGTTCAACAGCCGCTTCAATTGCGGGTAAACTGTTTTCCGCACGATTGCTGTCTACCACGCCGCCGCGGTGAGCGATCAAATAATAAGAAGTATATTTTGCCGGAGAGGGAGGCTGCCCAAAAGATACCAGTGAGGTTATGCTGGTTATAATCACATAAACACTAAGGTATATTATTTTATTCGTTAGCATACTTTTTTGGATGTGGTATACGGTTGTTATCAATCGCCCTGATTATTGCGTAAATTTTAATACCTGTAATTTTCCATTGTTTTTAGCAGCAAAAAGAAAAAAGCCATTTTTATTTTTGACGCTGATCATATTCCGTACATCTCCGCCTATAAATAATCCTGTTTGCTCATACTGCATAGGGTCGAAATTTCCTTTTCCATCGCCTTTTAACACCAATCCTATGGAAGCATCCAGTGGTCCCACCTGTACCCGGAAGGGATATAAGTTTCCACCCGCAATAATGTCTTCCTTTCCATCTCCATCTATATCGCCTGATACCATTCCATTCAGCGCACTCATTTGCGCGTAGTTATTCAAAGGAATGATGCTGAACTTATTATTGCCTTCATTTTTAAGATAGACAGACGCCAAAGTTTTAACTTCTATTGTAGAAGAACGATCCAGTTGCTCTTTTGTAAAAATGTCTTCCAACTGTGCTGTAGCATAGTCTTTATACAACTGGAACTTTTTTTGAATGGAAGGAATCTGTTCGGCTATTTCATCTTTCGAATACCATGGGTATTTTTTGCCGCCATTGTAATAGCAGAGAATGGGGGTAATAACTCCTTTTGTATAAAAATCTCCGTAGGTAATGCTTAATGGCTCTTCGGCACTTGCTTTGAAGGAGCTATTCAATCCGATATTACCGATAACAAAATCGGTATCACCGTCGTTGTCAAAATCACCGGACCGGATCCTCCGCCACCATCCATTGGTATTATTCAACCCGTATTTTACGGTTTCATCAACGAGTTTTCCATTGTTATTTTCAAATATTTTTAAAGGCATGAACTGTCCGGCTATCAGCAGGTCATTCCAGCCATCCTTGTTAATGTCAACCCATACTGCATCTGATATCATGCCTGCATACTTCAATGATTCGCCAATTGAAGAGGTGTCTTTTTCGAAATGGATATTACCCGGTGTGCTTTTGTTCTTTAAAATAAAGCTTTCAGGTGCAACGGGGAACTTTCCCGGTGTAATCATTCCCCCGATAAAAAGATCCTGCAAGCCATCTTTATTGATATCTGATGCGCGGGCACAGGAGCTACTGATGGTTTCACCGGGTAAAGCATCGCTAATGTATTTAAAATTTCCTTTACCGTCATTATCAAAAAGCCTGTCCTGGTATTTGATACTTTTTTCGTTAAACTCCGCCCCCCCGCTAACCAGGTAAAGATCGGCATCGCCATCGCCGTCTGCATCAAAAAACAACGCGTCGGTGTTGGTCATCTCTACATGGTTGTTCCACGGCTGGCTTGGTGACGGAACAAAGTTTCCCCTGGTTGTTTGAACGTATAACCCACCCGGCTGCCCCGACGAAGCGCCTATAAATACATCTTCAAGTCCATCGCCATTCACATCAGCTTTTGCTATGCATGGCCCTGTTTTAGACCATTGCAATGGAATCAAAGGAAAGATTTTGAAATCAACCATAGCGGGTTGCTGATGGATAAAATCAATACCGGAGGTTTCAGTGACATCAAAAAACAATGGTTGGTGAACGGGCGGCGAATCCGGCAACGGAACAATTGCTGTGCGTTGTTCAACTTTTATAATGGTATCTGCTTTCACATTGTGAAACGCTGATACTTTTCCACCGGGCCAGTTAATGGTTAATGTATTTATTATGCTGTCATTTCCTAATCCAATATGCATTACAGGATCAATGGATGATTGAAATCCACGGGTGAGGTATTGTTCCTGCATTTGTTCCAGTCCGTTTGTTTTAATGAATACCCTGGCGCCGATTCCCTGTGTGTTATGACCTTCGCCTTCGAAGCGGATTTTTATAAAATGGTTTTCTTTTTTGCCGGCGGTATTATTCCTGTAAACCAGGGGTTCAGCATTTATTGTATTGATAACCAGGTCAAGATCTCCATCATTATCAAGGTCTGCATAAGCCGCGCCATTGCTTGAAGCCGTTTTAGTGATCCCCCAATCTTTTGTAACATTCTTAAAGGTGAGATCATGGTTGTTGTGAAAGATATAATTATTCAATGATGGTGTTGGCATATCGCGGATCTGTTCCCACATTTTTGATTTGTCCTGCTTGGGGTTTTTCGATTTGGAAGAATATATCTGCCCATATTTTACAAAATCAAGATTGGTCATGTCTTTAAGTATCCCGTTTGAAACAAACAGATCCTTCCATCCGTCATTATCAAAATCTGCCAGCAGTGGCGACCAGCTCCAGTCGGTATTGGAAATGCCCGCCAGTTGTCCGGCTTCGCTGAATACCGGGATACTGTCTTTATCGTTTCCATTATTTAATTGCAAAACATTACGCATCTGCTGGCGATGAAAGCCCAGGTTCAGGCGCATCGTATATTTGTCGTAATTGTCGGGTCCTTTCAACGTTTTTTGACGATAATTGTCCTCCGGCAGCATGTCCAGCACAACAATATCCGGCTTACCGTCATTGTTGTAATCTGCAATATCCGAACCCATTGAAAATTCTGATATATGCCGCGCCGCTGTAGTCAGCACTTCTGTAAAATTTCCATTGTGTTGATTAAGATAAAGAAAATCCCTTTCATCATAATCGTTTGTTACATATATATCCGGCCATCCATCGTTGTTTAAATCACTTACGGAAGCGCTCAGCCCGAAGTTGAGTCCGCTGCCATCTATATTCGCCTTTTCACTGATATCTGTAAAATGTCCGTTGTCATTCCTGTATAAGCGGTTTCCGAATTTCGGATGTCGGGTCTTCCGCAATTTTTCTGAATTGAAAAATGGGTTGTAAAACATGTCGGCATGGTTAACCATAAACATATCGAGGTCACCGTCGTTGTCCATATCAAAGAAGTTCACCATGGTAGTAAAGGTGCCCGGGGCATCTAAGCCATAAGCGGCGGCAGATTCTTTAAAATGTGGAATGCCATCAATGGCGCCCGTATTGATATATAACTCGTTGCTTCGTTCTTCATCTGTGCCGGGGCCCGAGTAACAAAGGTATATGTCTGGCAGGTGGTCGCCGTTTATGTCCGCTATAACAGCACCCGTTTTCCACTTTATGCGGCTTGCAAAACCGCTTTTAGCAGTAATGTCCTCAAATTGTAAGTTGCCTTTGTTCAGGTATATTTTATCGGCAGTCATGTTGCCTGTAAAAAATATATCCTGAAGTCCGTCCTGGTTAAGGTCGCCAATGGCTACTCCTCCGCCATTGTAGAGGTACTCATAGGTGTCAATGTTATTATTTTCATCTTCTTGTATGTCGTTGCGAAAGGTAATATTGGAATGGCTGGAAGGTATGCTGGTGAAAAGTGTCTTCGAATTTTCTTTTGTATCGCAGGCGGGGAAAAACAGAAATAACACAAACCCAAAAATTGCAAACGTTTGCAATTTAATTCTACTTAAAAACCCAACAGGAAATTTTATTTTGCGGGAGTTATTTGATTTTTTTAAGAGGGCTATTAATTTCATGATAAGACAATATTAGAAAGAAATTTACAGGAACTGAAATAATTACTTTTGTTAAACTGAAACTGCAAACATCGTGTTTATGCCTTTCTTACACTTGCTTTCCCCATGATAAAATACAGAGCTAAATTGTGCATACAATGATAATATTTTGTAGTTCATGGAGCTGTTTTTTATATAATATTGAAATATTGTTTACCCGGTGCTGTATAAATACACTTTTGTTCTGTCTTATATATTTAAAATAAACCAAACACAATTATGATCCCATCTTTTAATCGTTTTCCTATAAAACGAAGAAAGTTTTCCCGGACGATCAGGGTTATGAAATTTACTGCGTTTTTAACTATTTCTTTTTTCATTAGGGTGAATGGAGAAGTTGGGCCGCAAGAAACTAATCTTACCCACCGGGAACCGGTTACGACTCCAAAAGAAACAGTGTTATCCAGTATAGATGTAACTGGTACTATTAAAGATGAGAATGGTGAGCCTGTTGCCGGCGCCTCTATCTTAGTGAAAGGAAGCACAGTAGGAACAAGCTCGGATGCTGCGGGTAACTTTAATCTGCAGCTTTCGCAGCAGAAAGTAGTACTGGTGATTTCTTCTATTGGGTTTGAAACCCGGGAAGTTACCGTATCTACATCTGATCCTGTACATGTCGTGCTGATTAAAAAAGGCGACATAAACGAAGAAATCGTTGTAGTTGGTTTTGGCACACAAAAAAAAGTAGATGTTACCGGATCTATTGCTACCGTTTCCGGCGATAAACTTACCCAGGGTATCAACCAGTCTGCTGCCCATGCTCTGCAGGGTCGTGCTTCAGGGGTAACGGTTATACAAAACTCAGGCGAGCCTGGTGCAGGTGTTGAAATAAGGATCAGGGGAGCCGGCTCCATCAACGATAATAGCCCGCTATATGTAGTAGATGGTATTATCTCTGGTGGTATAGGTAATCTTAATCCTGCCGATATTGAGAGCGTATCCGTATTAAAAGATGCGGCTTCGGCTTCTATATATGGATCAAGAGGCGCCAATGGTGTAGTAATTGTAACTACCAAAAAAGGTAGACGTGATCAAAAAACGAGCGTATCATTTAATACAAGCCAGGGTATACAACAGGCATGGAGAATGCCTACCGCACTCACTGCGGAGGAAAGAAATATTATTCATAAGGAAGCATTAACGAATGACGGTACACCAACGTCCGACCCAATATGGGATTACTATAATAATCCGGACAATGCAGTAACAAGAACAGATTGGTTTAAGGAAGTGCTGAAACCTGCGTATATCTCCAATTATGATCTTGCTGTCAGGGGTGGTTCAAGCCGTTCCAATTATTCCTTTAGCCTTGGCTACCTGAATAACGATGGAATAGTAATGAACAGTAATTTTAAAAGGTATAATATTCGATTCAACAGTCAGCATGAAATTGCCAAAAACCTCACATTGGGAGAAAACATTTCAGTAGTGTTATCAAGGCAGAAAACCGCTGAAATGCGCGGCTCTTACACCGGTGTGCTGAGTTCGGCTGCATTTAATATGCGTAACATACCTGTATGGCAGGATGAAGAAGCGGGTATTTACGGCACCCCATCCGGAGATTTTCCAAACCCGGTAGCATCTTTAAATGCCAGGGATAATGTAAACAAAGGGGCCAATTTGGGAGGTAATGTTTACTTAGAATACAAATTCCTTGGCATGTTTACCGCTAAATCAGACATTGCCTATAACTGGGGCTTTTCAAAGGGGAAAGGCTTTACAGCACTGGCGCCAGGTGGTGGTCGCGGACTTACAGAAAACAGTTTATCTGAATCCTACAGTACCGGTAGCACATGGATATGGAACAATACGTTGAGTTTTGATAAAACATTTGGCAGACACCATGTCGCCGCTTTGGCCGGGATGTCGGCAGAGGAGGGTATTTCTGAGTGGTTTAATTCAGGAACAGCAAAAAATTTCAGCAACCAGGATAAGGCTTTACGTTATTTTAGTAATGCAGGAGCTTTCCCCGATCATCCCAATGGAAGTGCCGATGATTATACATTGCAGGCATATTTTGGCAGGGTAATTTATGAATATGACGGGAAATATTTGTTCGCCGCTAATATACGCAGGGATGGCTCATCCAAATTTGCACCTGCGAAACGCTGGGGTACTTTCCCTTCCGTATCTGCCGGTTGGAGAATTTCCAAGGAGAAATTCTTTGATGGTGTGGCTGATGTGATCTCTGATCTTAAAATACGCGGAAGCTGGGGACAGTTAGGGAACGATAAGATCAGCAATTACCAGTTTTTCAGTACAATAAGCAGCGTAGGTTCCCCCACGCTTAATGGCGCTCAATTTGCTGCGGTGGCGCAGAACCGGTTGGCTAATAATACTATTAAATGGGAGTTTACTACACAAACTGACCTGGGTATTGATATCAGCTTCCTTAGTAACAGGCTGTCATTTACCGCTGATTATTATAATAAAGAAACCAGCGATATCCTGGTACAGGTGCCCTTGTTGTCTTCTTATGGTGTGGGTGTGGCTCCTTATCGCAATGCAGGTACGGTATCCAATAAGGGCTTTGAGGTAAGCGCTACCTATAGAAGTACGGCCACTAAAAAGTTTAATTACGAAGTTACTGCCAGTGTTGCCACTGTAGAAAACAAGTTGAAATCACTGGGTGTTGCCGGTGCAAAAGAGATATTCGTATCCGACTATAAAAACACTTTTGTAGGCCGGACATCAGAAGGTGAAGCGATAGGCCATTTTTATGTGCTGGATGCATTGGGCATTTTCCAGTCTCAAAGCGAAATAGACAGTTATAAAAATAAAGATGGTGTGGTCATTCAGCCCAATGCCGTACCGGGTGATGTGAAATTTGCCGACCGCGATGGTGATGGTTCCATTAGCGCTAAAGACCGCTTTAACGCGGGTAACAGCTTTCCCCGGTTTACTTATGCACTAAATGTTGCTGCCGGCTACGAAGGCTTCGACTTTAGCATGCTTTGGTCGGGCAGCCAGGGCAATAAAATATTCAATGGCTTAAAACTCGGGGGAATGTTTATGCAGGGTACAGGTTATAACAACGGACCTGAAATAATGGATCGCTGGACACCCTCCAATACCAACACATCTGTACCAAGGGTTACTGTTAAAGATTTGAACAGCAACAGAACCTACAGTACGCTTTATATTGAAGACGGTAGTTATCTGCGTATGAAATATTTAACACTTGGATACACTTTTGGTGATCATCTTATTGGTAAAGGCATTTCAAAACTGCGTGCATTTGTAACATTTCAAAATCTTATCACTATCACCAAATACACCGGGTTCGATCCGGAAGTGGGAGCTGATTTAGGTTCAAGCAACAATATGTACGGTGTAGATCGTGGTGCTTATCCACAGGCAAAAGCTTATATCATAGGCGTAAACTTTAATTTTTAATTGGCAATCAGATGAAAAAGTATATCATATTCATTTTAATAACAGGCTTACTGTCCGGATGTTCGAAAAATTTTCTTGACAAGGAACCCCACGAACTTACGGATGCGGCGTTCTGGAAAACAGCAGAACAGGCAGAAGCTGCCCTGGCTGGTGCGTATACCCCGCTATCGGATGAAGAAGCGTTGGGTGGAGAAGAATGGTGCGGCATGGAAACCTTTAGTGATATCGGTTATATGAATGACAATTATCCTGATTTCATTGCCATGAGCGAATTCAGGGCTAACCAGAATACAGAAAACGACCTTAGTTTGAACAGCTACAAAGAGTATTTCCAGGTAATCAAAAGATCAAGTGACGTACTGGCGCATGTACCTGATATCGAAATGGACGAAACGCAGAAAAAGAGAATATTAGGAGAAGCGAACTTTTTAAGGGCATACGGTTATTTTACCGAAGTTATCCGGTACGGAGGCGTTCCGTTATATGACCCGCTCAATGCTGAGGCTGCTGCAATCCGCGCAACAGAAGAAGAAATCTGGGCTACCATTGAAAGCAGCCTGGTAGCTGCAACATCACAGCTTTCTTTTGAACATGAAGAAGGCCGGCCAGGTTTAGGCGCGGCATGGGGTTTACTGGCTAAAGTATATGCCTATCAAAAGAAATGGCCGGAATCAAAAAGCGCGGCGGAAATGGTTATTAATTCGGGCAGGCATAGCCTTTATCCCACTTATTCCGACCTGTTTACCATTGAGCATGAAGTAAATGATGAAACCTTGTGGGCACTCGGCGCAAGGGAAGGCTCAAACCCTATTACCAGTATGATAATGCTTCCTAATGATGTGTGGGGCGGTACACACGATGAGCAAACAGGAGCGGGCTGGAGATTAGTGAGCGCTACCGAAAATTTTTACGATTCGTATGAAACGAATGACGTAAGAAAAGCGGCGACGGTAGCTAAACGTAACGTAGATATGGTTACATATAATGGCGTTACCGATATATTAAAAGCACCTAACAATCAATCCCCCGTTGTTTGCATTAAATTTCAACAACCGTTTAAAAATGTTGTGGTTAATTTTAGCCCCGGGCTGGATATACCTGCTATTCGCTTTGCTGATGTATTGTTGATACATGCCGAAGCGATTATGAACCTTAATGGAGGAGGACCCGCAAACAGAACAGTGGGTGTTGCAGCCGCTGCGGGATCGTTTAACCTGGTACGTGAGAGAGCTGGTCTGGATCCTATTGCAGCGCCAACGTTCAATGATTTGATGTACGAGCGTAAGGCGGAATTAGCATTTGAAGGAGGCGACCGTCATTTCGATCTTGTACGCTGGGGACTTGCAGAAGAAGTGTATAACGCACTTCCTGCGGAAGGAACCTATAAACCAAAACGAACTTTTATACCTGCTAAACACAGGTTACTCCCTTACCCTCAAAGAGAAATAGATAACAGCAGTGGATCTATTACTCAAAATCCAGGGTATAATTAGCAATAGCCAGCTAACAGGATTACAAAAGAAAGGGGCTGTCTCAAAAGTAAAATTTTAAGACAGTCCCAATTTTTTTATTTTCATGGTGCAAAAGGATGCTTGTCCTGGTGGGCTGATGATTGTTCTTTGTGGAAGTAGCTGTATTTAACGTAACCTTCAATAGTATTATCTTGCAGGTACTGCAGGTTCTGTTCAGAGCCATACCCTGCATCAGCGATCACTGCATTGGCGTGCTGCTTATATTGTTTGGTCTGGTCTGTTCATCCCGCTCAGCCGAATAAAATGAATATTTTCACACGAACCGGATGGTTTGCTCAATAAGTTCATCAAATGAAGGGGAGAATAAGCAAGGACTGGGTGGAAGAATAATCTTTAAATACAGGTTTTGTCATAGCTGTAATTTGTATCCCGCATATATACGCAAAACCCTTTACTGTATTGACTTACATCCATTTTGTTTATACAGCTATGTTGTGGAAAACCTAACCCACATTTTGTTTTCCCCACAAAAAAAAGGCTGCCCTTTTGAGACAGCCCCTTTTACATTCTTAACCTTCAATTTATTTATTGCGGGTAACCTGGGTTTTGTGGTTTCAGGTTCGGATTGTTGAGCATTTCCTGTACCCCAAGCGGGAACAACAGGTGTTTTTCCTGCAAAGGCTGATTGGAGCTTTTATTGACATGTCCAACAAAGTTGTCGAAGCCATTGGTGGTTTCGTTGTAAACTTTTCTCAGGCGTACCATATCAAACCAGGTAATGCCTTCGTAGCAGAGTTCATGCCAGCGTTCTCTCCATACGGCTTCACGAAAAGTTTCCTGTGTATAGGTGCCGATAGCAGGGGTTACGAGCTGTGCCCTGTCCCTGATCCTTTTAAATGCATCATAGGCGCTCTGATCGCCGGCTGCTACTTCATTTTTGGCTTCGGCGTAGGTCAGCAGCACTTCTGCATACCGGATCTGCGGCACATTCAAATCGTTGCGTGCGCTGCCTTTCACGCCCTGGGTGCCAAATGCTACCACGTTAAAATGTTTAAAAATATAGGGTGCACCCAGGTCAAACGGAGCCCCATCACCATTATGGTAATAACTGGTATAAAAATACCCTTCCTGGTCTTTAGCCCTCAAATCGCCGGGCTCGTACGACTGGTAGAAGGATAAAGTAGGAACCGTGCTTCCGGTACCGTTGGCGCCGTAAACGCTTACGGGCTTAAAGTTGGGGAACATGTTTTCCATGGGATTACCGGCAACATCTGCAAGATACTGGAGCTCAAAAAGATGTTCCAGCTTATTTTCCGTATTTACATGGTGCACTTCGCCGTAAGTGCTAAAAAGATTGATAGCACCGGGGTTGGCATTGGCATAATCAATTACTTCCTTTGCTTTATCGGCCGCTAATTGATAATAAGCCGCTCCCTTATTAAGCGGTTGTCCAGCCATGGTAAGATATACCCTGGCCAACTGTGCTTTTATGGCGGCAAGTGAAACCCTGCCGGAAGCGTCCATCCAGGGTAATCCTGCTGCTTCCGCTTCCGTGAGATCTTTTACAATCAGGTTATACACATCTTCCTGTGCTGCACGGCCGGGAAAGAAATCTTCTGAGTTGGCAGTTTGAGGCGTAGTGATCAAAGGGATGTCGCCCCATAACCTTACCGCGTAAAAATAAGCCCAGGCACGAAGGAATTTGGCTTCACCCAGGATCTTGTTTTTCTGGGCCTCATCCATCGGCGTTAAACCGGGAACTTTATCAAGCGCCATGTTGGCGTTCGCGATCACCCTGTACAGCCCGTTCCACCAGTTGATAACGTGGCCGGTATTGCCATCGTATACCAATGAATACAGGTTATTGAGGTCGGAGTTCTGGGCTGTTTCCGTGGTGGACGTGCCCGTAACGGCTTCCAGCAGTTGCCAGTTAGAGGAAAAGATACCGGCGCCGCCGCCAAAAAAGCGCGTGTCGGCGTAAACAGCTGCAATAGACGCTTCCGCATGCTCGGAAATGGTGTAAAAATTATTGGGAGTTAAATTGGAAGGATCCTGCTCTTCCAGGAATTTTTTACATCCCGATGCCAAAAGCATCGTTCCGCAAAGGATAAGAGCGCCTGCCTTTTTTATGATATTAAAATTCATAGTGAATATCTTTAAATTGTTTTAATGAGTTAGAGTCCAATGTTTAAGCCCAAAAGATAAATGGTTGGTTTAGGGTAGCTGTGCCAGTGTTGCCCCTGTGAGAACACGTTCCTTCCATCATCGGCATAACCGCCGGTGGGTGTGGTTTCCGGATCGCTTGTCAGTTCATCGCTGGCAAAAATGAAGGCATTCTGTGCGGAAGCATAAATTCTCAGTTTGCTTAATCTTAGTTTTTCGGTAACGCCGTGTGAAAAATCATAGCTCAGTAAAAGATTCCTGCCACGTATGAATGAGCCATCCTTGATCCATCGGGTATCCACGTTCGTTACATAACCTGCTCTTGTATCGCGCAATTCAGCAATAGGCGTGTTCTGGTTTTCAGGCGTCCATGCATTCAATACCGTTCTGTAGCTGTTGGCCAGTGAAACCCGGTCTTCGCTGGAGTGGGAAGTCATATCTAAAATGTCATTGCCGTAGGAATACTGCAGGTCAATCATCAAACCAAAGTTTCTATAGCGAAAATTGTTGATGAATGAACCCCAGCCATCAGGACTGCCGTTGCCAATGATCATGCGGTCAGCATCTGTAATGGCGTAATCTTTGTTCACGTCTAAGTATTTGATATCGCCGGGCAGTATGGTTAAACCATTGCGATAGCTCACAAATTTGGCTGCTTCTGCCCTTTCGGCTTCGCTCCATGTTCCCAGGCGCACCAAACCCCAGAAGGAGCCAGCCGCTTCACCTACACGGATGATGTTGGTGGGGTTGGTAAAATTGGCGCCGCCCACATTGAAAATGTCTGAAGGCGTAGCCAATGAAAGCACCTTGTTCCTGTTTATGGAAATATTGAAAGTGGAACTCCAGTTGAAGTTTTCCTTGTCAATAATAACAGCATTTACCCCCAGTTCTATTCCCTTGTTCTCCATTGATCCTATATTCTTTCTGATGCTTCCATATCCGCTGGTACGCGGCACCGGTGCATCCAGCAGCATATCTGTGGTTTTCCTGTAGTAATAGTCGGCTTCTAAGGTGATCCGGTTGTTCAATAAGCCCAGCTCTATTCCGAAATCTGTTTGAGCTGTTTTTTCCCATCTTAGATTCGGGTTGGCCAGCCTGTTGATACCTGTTCCGCCTACTCTTGAATTATTAACAATGGCAGCATAGTTAGAACTTAATAATGCCAGAGAAGAATAAGATGGTATTTCTGAGTTACCTGTTACGCCATAACTGGTACGTACTTTTAAGTTAGAGATGACTTCATTATCTTTCAGGAAATTTTCTTCAGATACTCTCCATGCCAATGCTGCAGAAGGAAAGAAAGCGTATTTTTTGGTTTCACCGAATTTGGAGGAACCGTCTGCACGCCCGGTAAACGTTACTAAATATTTATCCATCAAGCTATAGTTAACCCTTCCAAAATAGGAGTTAAAGGCAAACTTGGAGCTGTTAGAACTATAGCCAGGACTGGTACTGCCCGCCCCCAGGTTATTATATCCAAAATAATCAGTTGAAAAATTTTGGATACTTGCACCACTCCTGAAAAAATCGGTTTCCTGCCAGGATAAACCCAACAAGCCCGTTATAGAATGTATTTCAGCAAAGCGTTTATTGTAGGTGAAGTAATTTTCCAGAGACCAGAAGGTTTCCCTTCTGTTTTCTGCACTGGCCGTTCCTTTTTGGTTTCTGGCCAAAGTACGGCTCTGCGATTGCAGGTTTTCCTGTGCCAGAACATTTGTACCCAGTACGGTACGCATTTCCAGACCTTTTGCCAGGTTGATATTGGAGTAAAGACTTCCTATGGTGGTTTGCGTATTTAATATATACCTCGTGTCAGTTAAACGGTGTACTACGTTATCGCGGCCTTCGGCATTGGGGTAGTTCCTGTTGTCGGCCCAGGTGCCGTCTTCATATTTTACAGGCAAAAAAGGAAAATCTTCCACTATACTGCGCGGAACCTGGTCGCTCTGATCTACTATGTTTTCCTGCTGGTTGTTATACGTTAATGTACCGCCTACTTTTAACCAGGGTTTTATTTCGCTGTCGAAGGAAAACCTTGCAGAATAACGCCTCAGGTAAGAGGTCAGCAACAACCCCTGGTCATCGCGGTAACCCAGCGAAGCGGAAAACGTGCTGTGTTCGTTACCGCCGGAGAAACCCAACTGGTGATTTTGCGAAAGCTTGTTTTGCGTGGCTTCTTCTAGCCAGTTGGTGTCGTACTTAGGATTGCCATTGCTGTCGAAGAGCCTGGGATCTGTTCTGGCCAACGCAGGATTTCTGCCCACATATTTTCCGGCAGCCCATCCAACAGGATCGTATTTTGCCATGTTCTGGTAAGCGAGGTCTTCAACAGCCAGGAATTCTTTCGCGTTTAATACCTTGGTTCTGATGGGACCAATCGTAGGAACACTTACATCCACATCGTAGGTAACTTTACCCGGGCCCGATTTCCCGCGTTTGGTAGTGATCAAAATAACCCCATTGGCGCCTCTTGCTCCGTAAATGGCTGTAGAAGACGCGTCTTTCAGTATTTCCACCGATACAATATCATTGGGGTTGATATAATCAATGGCCTGGCTGGCCTGTGTTTGATTATTGATAGGCATCATAACCCCGTCAATAACGTAAAGCGGGTTGTTTGAGGAGTTAATAGAACTGAAACCACGGATGCGGACATTGGTTCTTCCACCCGGGCGACCGGAGTTGGAGTTTACCTGTACCCCGGTAACCTTTCCTGCAAGCGACTGGCTAAGGGAAGACACAGACCGTTCCCTGAGCTTTGCTTCAGAAACGGTGCCTACCGCGCCGGTGAGATCAGATTTTCGTGCTGTGCCATACCCGATCACCACCACATCTTCGAGCGATTTTGTATCAGCTGCCAGTTCTACATTAATGGTACTGCGGTTGTTTACTTTAATGGTTTGTGTGTTGAAACCAACAAATGTAAAAACAAGTTCAGCATTACCGGAAGCATTGATGCTGTAATTACCCTGATCATCGGTAGTGGTTCCCGATGTGGCGCCTTTTACAGTAACCGATACACCGTACAGTGGTTGTGCTTCAGATGTAACTTTTCCTTTCACAATAATGGTTTGCTGTGCAAAGGAAAACAAGCTGCATAAACCGAGAAGGATAAAAAGGAACAATCCTTTTTTCCATCCCACAAAAGGGGGTCTTTTTTTAATCATAAAAAGGTAGTTTGAATTGGTTTTAATATGTAAAGAAAAAATACGCGGATAAACAATGGAATTTCCGCCCGTAAATGTGCCTGTATCAGCGCGGATTTGTGCGGTTAATGTAATGAAATAAATAAAAAAAAGATTGGGAAGGCAAAGCAGGTTTCATGATGGTGAATTAAGCGCGTTAGTAATTTTGGTTTTGTGTTCAGAAACAAACTTCCGCAATAGTTTTTTTATGGCGAATTAAGTTTGTATTAAACGATTTTCATTTGAAATATGGTAAACTTACGGGTTATTCGGCATATAAAGGACAATATTATTATATGCAAACGTTTGCAATTTTTGCGTATAAATGCAGGTTTGAATTTAAGTACCTGAAAAAAATTAACAATTACAGGTAGATTCCGCATATAATGGCATACTACTGCGCCTGGCAAAGCTACGCTGTATCATAAACGGACAGTAATCCCTGCCCGTCCCCGTCAGAACGACTCAGGCAGGCAGGCGGGCGAACGATGTTCAGTCGGGCGGGCCTTTTTTTGTTTCTTTTTTGGGCAAGCAAAAAAGAAAGGAGAACGGCAAGATGAAAAGACAAGCCCAAAATACATGGGTTAGTAGTCACATGGAACCCGTTATACAGGAAGCGGCTTATGGATGATCCTGTTCGATAAAGTGCCAATCTCATCAATGCTGATATGCACAATATCATTTTCAAGAAGTGAAAAGTCGTTATCCGGCACCAGGCAGGTACCTGTCATTAAAAAGCAACCCGACGGAAAATCAGTTTCCCTGAATAAGAATTCGGCCAGTTCAGGAAGTGACCTTTTCATCATACTGAGTTGGATGGCGCCTTCAAATATAGATTGGTTGTTGCGAAGAATACTCATGCTGATGGTAGTACCGGGATTAATGGGATTTTCGGGTATATAAAGGCAGGGTCCAAGTGCAGCGCTTCTTTCATAGGTTTTGGCCTGTGGCAGGTACAAAGGGTTTTCTCCTTCAATGCTGCGTGAACTCATATCATTTCCTATTGTGTAGGCCTCTATACTGCCGCTGCTGTTAATAAACAAAGTAAGTTCCGGCTCGGGCACGTTCCATGTAGAATCTCTGCGGATATGTACGTCGCCAAAATGCCCGGCAACGCGGTGAGGAAGCGATTTGAAAAACAACTCCGGTCTTTCCGCTTCATACACTTTATCATAAAAAGTGGCGCCTCCTGATTCTTTTGATTCTTCCATACGGGCATCGCGGCTACGCAAATACGTTACCCCTGCGGCCCATACTTCCTGGGCGCCTATAGGCGCTAAAAGCGGTCGTGTTAAAAATACCGCTCTTTCTTCCAGGGACAGTTTGGGAAATTTTACCAGTGAATGCAGCAGGTATTCATAAAGGTTATTCCGGTTGATCAATGTATCAAAAGCCGCACCTGATATGAAATATTCACTATTATGTTCAAGTACAGTTCCATTTTCCGTTTTATACAATTTCATTTGCTGATGTTTTTAAAATATAAGAGACCGTTGTATAGCATGTATACTTACCGGTACATAAATTAATACTGTGGTGAATAGTGAATAGTGAATGGTGAGATTCACTATTGCCAGTTGCCTGTTCACCTCATTTTAGCATGGTCAAGATCAACCCCCAGGAGATGCTGCGCAAGCGCTTTTAGTGCGGCATAATCTCCTTCAAAATGACAGGTTGTTTGCCGGTAGGTTTGTGTTTCTCCCGGTTGCAATGGTTTGGCTGCAGAAGAAGATTCCAGTTCATAAAAGGGGCCTAACTGTGAACCATCTTCTAACGGACCGTCGTTATAAGCGTTTACCACATCTCCCCTGTAGGGTTGTTTTTGAATTTCCCATTTGGAGTTCACATATTCTCCGTTAGGATCAATATCAAAAAAGATAATGGTGAGCATGTTTCTTTTAAAATCGAAACTGCCGGCAACGGGTTTGGCAACAACGGGAGATAAACCCAGTTTGCTGCGGTGTTTTCCGTCGCATTTTAGCAACAACACACTGTCTTTTGTAATGAGCCGCTCTGCCGGTATTTGTCCGAAGTAATTATCAGTAATAAAATTTTTAACATCTTTACGGTTGTGGAAAGGAACAATAGCCACTGTTTCTCCGGAAGGAGTAAACATGCCCAGCAGCCAAATGGAAAGCAAACCGGTTTCTTTGTTCCAGGTATTTTCACCCATGTTTTTTATGGTATTTTCCGTTTCATAGGCCACCCATGTAAGATCGGCAGGCACCGTAGTTTGCAGGCGGGTATGCAACGCTGCTTTATCCAGCAGGCGAACATTCCTGTTGACGAAAATATTAAATTCGGTTCCGCTGTAATTGGTTACAACGGCTTTTTGTGAAAACTCAACACTGGTACTGTCTGAATGCGTTACCTGGTAAGCCACCGTATCAATTATAGGAGGTACCTGCCAGTTTTGTATATTGAAGGAATCTCCTTTTTTAAAGTAAAATGAATACTGGCCACCTTCCGGGCCAATCCATAACCGCTCTTCTCCGCCTACAGGATTAAACTGATCCCTGAATTTGCCGGTAGCGATGAGGTCGTAATTGATCCAGCCGGCGCTATTGCCCGAATCGCCATTGGCAGTGCTGGTCATTACCCTTCCCTGGTAATCGGCCGTGAGCAATACCCTGGCGCCCGCTTCATTCCATAATTCGATAGTATTATCCAGATGTTCTTTTAAAAAAGCGGCATCGTAGCCATAGCTGCCTTTTGGGTATTCCACTGCTTTTTTTGGTTGAGGTTCATTACAAGCCATCAATACAAAAATTAAAAATGATATGCCTGACAGAGAAGAAAAGTACTTCCTCATACTACTGCGATTTAAAATAAAGGATGTTAAGGTAGTAAAGTTTACAGGGACGAACAGCATTGAAGCAAGTTTTTATGATGGTAATCTTCAGCTTTTAGCGATCGGCTATGGGCTATGGCCTATGGGCAGTACAAAGAAGATAATGCAAACTGTTGTGAATGGTTATTTATTTCCGCAAGGGATGAAGGAGTACTTTACGGAATATCATATTCTGTCCATTGATGCGAATTACCTGCTGGTATGATTTAAATCAATCGTTCCCACTTTTTTTAAATTACTTTTGTTCAAATTCTGCAATTAATGCTGAAACAATGTAGTGCTGCAATATTGCTGCTGTCGTTTATGGCGCAGGTGCTGAGCAGTCCTTTCATTGTGTTTGATTATTATGTGAATACCGCAGCCTATGCCCTCAATTGCGAGAATAAAGCAAAACCCGAATTACATTGTAACGGTAAGTGCCAGATGGCAAAGGAACTGAAACAACAGGAGGACAGAGAACAGCAAAGCCCGGCCGGCGAACCCGATTATAAGGCTCCGGTTTTTCTGTTTGCCAAATCCTGGTTTACCACAGCTCCTGCTGCAATGAATTTTTCATTAAAAGATAACTTCCCGGTTTTCCAGGATGCACGTACCATTGACGTGTCACTTCCATTCTTTCACCCACCTACGGTGTAATATCATATTACACTCCTTTTGTACAAGCGGTGCTACACCGCAATCATTTTTTCATGTTTAAACTTTTCAAATGAACAGGATGTTTTCCTGCGCCTTGTTGTGCGCCCTGATTTTTGCCGGATGTAAGAAAGAAGATGTAAAGCCGGTTGAAATCAATAAAAATAAGATCGCTGAACTTACATCAGATAAAACCACCATCACCCTATGGTCTGAAAAAGCAGGGTTGACCACCGGTTACAACAAATTATATGTTTCCCTCAAAGAAGACAATGGAAAGGAAATCAGCAATGCAGCGGTGAGCTTTATGCCGATGATGGATATGGGAACTATGAAACATAGCAGCCCCTTGGAACAGCCACTCTTTAACAGTACGCTTCGGTTGTACGAAGGCGCTGTGGTGTTCACCATGCCCACTTCAGCAATGGGAAGCTGGCAATTGGATGTATCCGTAAATAGTGTAACGGTTTCGTTTCCCGTTACGATAAATTCAACTACTCAAAAGCACGTTGCAAGCTTTGTGGGTACGGATGAGAATAAATATTTTATTTCCCTGGTTTCCCCTTTACAATGGAAGATCGGATTGAACGATTTGGATATTGTTATCAACCGGCAGGCGTCTAAAATGGATTTTCCCGCTGATGACGGCTTTACTGTAGCGTTTTTTCCGGAAATGCCTTCAATGGAACATGGGTCCCCCAACAATGTTGACCCCGTGTTAAAAGGGAATGGACATTACCTGGGCAAAGTAAATTATACAATGTCCGGTGACTGGCGTTTGCATTTTAAGCTGAAAAAAAATGGCATAGTGATTAAAGATGATGTATCCCTGGATATTTTATTTTAAAAGATCGTTTCTGTGAATAACGCCTGATGCTATAATCAAAAAAAATTATGGACTATACAAAAGTTATAATATGTTTCCTGCTTTGTATGCCCGGCGCGGTTCTGCTCCGGGCACAGGAGGATACGCTGTTGCGCAGCGTGGTTACTTTACAGGAGGTGATTGTGCAGCAGGATGGCAGGTTGCACAATAGCAGGGAGAGAAAGCAGGGGGCCGACCTTCAGGTTCCTACGGATCAGTTGCTGGAGAAAATCAGCGGAGTGAATATGATTCGCAGGGGTAACTATGCCTGGGAACCTGCGATACGTGGTTTGAATGCAGGACAAATCAATGTAACGATTTCAGGTATGGCAATTTTTGGCGCCTGCACCGACAGGATGGACCCTGCCAGCTCTTATATAGAACCCAATAACCTGAAGAGTGTAGCCGTAAGCTATGGTACAAACAATGAGTCGTATGGAAGTACAATCGGTGGCGGCTTCAATTTTAAATTGAAGCAGCCACGCCTGAATAGCGAAAAGCGTTTTTCCGGTTTGGCAGGACTCGGTTTTGAAAGCAATGCCGATGCATTACAAACACTGGCTGCACTGGAGTACAGCAGTAAAAATTTTGCGGTTCGTGGTAATGGAATATTTCGGAAAGCAGGTAATTATGCAGCAGGTGGGGGATCCAGGATTGACAATTCGCAATATGCCAAATGGAATGGCGGACTGTCTGCGGTTTACCGGTTTTCAGACCATCATTTTATTTACACCGATTACATTCAGGATGAGGGCTGGGATATCGGTTATCCTGCCCTGCTGATGGATGTGGCTTTTGCCAGAGCCAAAATTGCATCGGTAGCCTACCGGTACCAGCCGCATAGCAAAAACTTGCATCATTGGGAAACCAAATTGTACTTCAATACCATTGACCACGCGATGGATGATACCAAAAGGCCCAAAGACCAGGTTCCTGTTCACATGGATATGCCGGGAACATCCCGCACTACGGGTTTTTATTCTGAGGCACTATGGACGTTTGATAACGCTCATCATCTTACCGTACGCCTAAATGGCTACCGCAACAGGCTGCACGCTGAAATGACGATGTATCCCGAAGGAGCGGCATCTATGTTTATGCTTACTATCCCGGATGCGCAGCGCGACGTAGCTGGACTGGATATTTCACACAAAATGCACATCGGACAAAATGCAGAAATAGTTGCCGGAGCAAGAGCTGATTACACGGGTTCATCTTTATACAGCGCCGAAGGCAAACAATTGTTTTCGGGTATGCATCTCGGTAACTTAGGCAGAAGTACGCTACTGTACAATATTTACCTTAACGGAGCATACCGGATGAACAACCACGCTCAATTGTTTGCCGGTGTAGCCCGTGCCATGCGCAGCGCTACCCTTCAGGAAATGTATGGTTTTTATTTGTTTAACCGCAGCGATGGATTTGATTATATCGGAAACCCCGGATTAAAGAATGAAGCATCCTGCAATCTCAGCACCGGAGCCCGGTTCAGGAAAAGTATTGTTGCTATAGAAGGGCAGGTCTTTGCATATTTTTTTCAACATTATATAGCCGGCATGCAGGTGCCGGGATACAGTGCTATGACATATGGCGCAAGAGGAGTGAAACGATACGGGAATATTTCATCGGCAGTATTGTATGGCGCCGAAGCAAACATAGAGGTAAAACCCCTTTCTGTATTAACATTGAAAAGCAGCAATACGTATATTCATGGGCAGGATGTCAATAGTAATGCATTGCCTTTAATCGCTCCCTTTAAATCGGTCAATACCCTATCCGTTAACTGGAAAGAATACCGGTTTACCGGTGAGTATGAATATGCAGCAGCACAACGCCATATCAGTTCAACATTTTATGGAGAATTGTCCAGTCCCTCCTATACTATTGTAAACCTGGCAGCGGGTAAATCAATACCTATAAAATCAACCCTGCTTGATTTGAGTATTTCGCTCACCAATCTGTTTGACCGGAACTATTACACACATTTGGATATATTGAAAATTCCACGACTGGGTAGAAATCTGACGGTGCACCTGACGCTGCAGTTTTGATTTGCACTTTGGAGACAACGGCAAATAAAGCTTTCTTCCATTCGTTAACCATTATTCAGCAATTTTCCTGTGCTCATTCACATATTTCGCAACCGTTCCTACTGGTGCTATCCATATTTCATTGGCAGGATCCTGCGCATATTCAATCAGATTTTTCAGCATAGCAAGTCGCGTGGTTTGTGGGCCATTGCTGCCCATTTCATGTCCGGCAAGCACCACCCATTGACCTGCTTTTTTTGCGGATTTCAATAATGGTAAAATTTCATCAAAATCCTTACCATCCATTTCTATTCCTGTTAATTGAGTCATATCGCAATAGGAGGGATCATTGGGGCTTTCTGCAAGCCAGCCTCTGCCGCTGAGAAAAATGTTCGCTACAACAGGAATATAGCTTTGGGTATTTTTTCCGCGGCCTACAAATGTTTGTCCGCAGGGATAAGCAAATACTTCGGGTTTTACGCCCAGCAATTGCTCAATCTGGTTATTGGCTGCGTTCAGTTGCTCCCGCATTTGCTTTAGCGTATAATCTTCCAGTGCGTTTTTCCTCGACCATAAAAAATTTCCGGAGCAGGGATGGGTAATAGAATGGTTACCGATCTCATGCCCGCTGGCAACTGCTTTTTTCCAGCCCTCCAGCCGGTTTTTTACCGTTGGCGGCTGAACATAAAAGGTAGCTTTTACACTGTAGGTATCCAATAAAGCCGTTCCGGCATCTACCTGGCTTGCCCGGGCATCATCAAAGCTTAAACTGATGGCCATCTTTTTGCCCTGTGGCCAAATAAATGCAGATTCCTGTGCAAATGAAAACGCGTTGCAAATGAAAAAAAAGATAAAGAAACAATAGAAAAAAAATGATTTTTTAGCCGCCATAAGGTTGTACTTTATAAAATTATATATAATGTTTATTCAGAAATAGCTCCCTGCAAATAGCCACTTACAGATTCCGTAATATCTTTAGCCGCCGAAGGCGAATAAGGACACCAAACATCCCTTCCTCTGTATGCAATTTAAAATATTTTAAGCAGGTATCGTTTAACCCCGGTATTCTCTTTACCGGATTGCTTTTATTTGTATTTTTAAATTTTAGTCTTTAATTGTTTGCCATGCCATTCAGAATGATCCTTTCTTTCTTATGCCTGCTTTGTATCAACCAGTCCATTGCGGATGTTCGCTTACCCCAAATTTTTAGTTCACACATGGTGCTCCAGCGCAACAAACCGATACCTGTTTGGGGCTGGGCCGATGCCGGCGAAAAAGTAACTGTTGAACTCAGCGGCGGTGGAACAGCAAAGCAAACCAAAACCGTAAAAACAGGCAAAAACGGAAAATGGATGCTCCGGCTGGATGCCACTGAAGCGGGAGGTCCCTACCAATTGGTAGTTAAAGGAAAAAAGAATGTACTTACGTTCGATGATGTACTGATTGGAGAAGTATGGATTTGCTCGGGTCAGTCCAATATGCAATGGACCGTGAGCGCTTCGGATAATGCAAAGGAAGAAATAGCCGCTGCCAATTACCCCCGGATTCGTCATTTTGAGGTGCCGCGGGAAATAAGTTTAACGCCCAAAGACGATCTTTCAAAAGGAGAATGGAAAACGGCCACATCCGGAAATGTAGGACAGTTTACAGCCGTAGGGTATTTTTTTGCAAGAGAATTGTATAAGAATTTGGATATACCCATTGGGTTGATCAATACCTCGTGGGGCGGCACCATTGTAGAAACATGGATCAGCAAAGAAGCCATGAATAGCTTTAATGAGTTTTCGGATGTGGTGAACGCCATGCCTGTATCTATAGAAGCCCTCGGTGAAAAACGTAAAACAAGACTTGCCAGCGCCATTAATGAAATGCAGGGTGGCATACCCGCAGCAGGTGATGTACAATCCTGGTCATCGGCTTCTTTTGATGACAGCGACTGGAAAACAATTGAAGTGCCGGGCAATTTCGACCGCAGGGATATACAGTACCTGGATGGAGCCGTTTGGTTTCGCAGGGAATTTATATTGCCCGATTCATTGGCTGGCTTAAGTGTGGCGCTGTTGCTTGGTACTATTGATGATGTGGATGCTACTTATGTAAACGGTGTAAAAGTGGGCGGAACTACAAGCAAAACGGCAACTGGCCGAACCTATATACTGGAGCCAGCGCAACTGCATGCAGGGAAAAATACGATTGCAGTACGCATTGAAGATTTCGGAGGCCGGGGCGGCTTTACAGGCAGGCCAGGAGATGTAAAAATCGGCAGGGGCGCTTATGAACAATCGCTTGAGGGAACATGGAAGTTCAGGATCGAATCTTATGCCGACAATAACCAGTTTACCGGTCCCAATGACGCGGGTACTTTATTGTACAATACCATGATTGCACCGCTTATTCCCTATGCCATGCAGGGCGCTATCTGGTACCAGGGCGAATCCAATGCAGGGCGTGCCTACCAGTACCGCAAGTCTTTTCCGCTCATGATCAGCGACTGGCGCAACCGCTGGAAGGAGGAATTCCCCTTCCTGTTTGTGCAGTTGGCGAGTTTCAATGCCAATAACGGGAACAGCAGGAATGGAAGCAGTTGGGCCGAACTGCGGGAAGCGCAGGCTTTAACCCTTCAGGCGCTGCCGCGTACAGGCATGGCCGTTATTCACGATATTGGCAATCCCAAAGACATTCATCCCACCAATAAACAGGATGTAGGAAAAAGACTGGCACTCCGGGCTCTCGAAATCGCATACAGACAAAATTTACTTTCGCAGGGACCGCAATTTCAGTCCATGCAAAAAGAAGGGAATAAAATTGTACTTAGCTTTAGCAATATGGGCAGTGGATTGGTGGCTTCAGGTAAATATGGATACCTCCAGGGTTTTGAAATAGCCGGTGCCGACAAAGTATTTCATTGGGCAAAAGCGGAGATTCGTGATGGAAAAGTGGTGGTTTGGAGTGATAACGTGGCTGAGCCTGTTGCCGTGCACTATGGTTGGGCCGATGACAATATGGAAGCCAATCTGTTTAATAAGGAAGGCCTACCTGCAGCGCCCTTCCGTACCGATGCATGGAAAGGCATCACTGAAGAGGTAAGGTTCAGGTAATGCTATACAGTTTTGTTTGCAACCCTGTTCATCATCCTAAACGGTAAATAAAACCAAATGCTCAAATATTTTCGGTACAGCCAGTACAGTTCGGACTTGCTTTTTTTGAAATCTATGCGGGCGGTAAAAGCCATTTTTGTTTTTGGATGCATGCTATGCATTTTCAGCGTGGAGGCAACAGAACTGTATATCGGAAAAGCAACGGCCGACATTACACCAAAGCTGCCGGTAGCACTAATGGGCCAGTTTGAGCTTCGTATTGCAAACAAGGCAGAAACACCCTTATCCGCCAATATTATCGCGTTAGAGTCGAGGAATGGCAGCCAGTCAGTGGGAGCCACAATCATGGTTTCCTGCGACCTGGTTTTTATTCCGGCCGATTATTTGCAAAAAATAAGAACGGAAGTAAGCAGGCGCCTGCCTGGTTTTGATGTAAATAATATTATTCTGAATGCTACGCACACCCACACGGCGCCCGTGCTGGAAGATGATCCGGATAAGGTATCCTTTCAGTATAAGATACCAAAGGAAGGCGTTTCTCAGGTATCGGAATATTTCCAGTTGTTTACGCAGCGTGTGTCTGAAGCCATTGTAAAAGCCTGGAAAAGCCGCAGCGCCGGGAGTGTTACCTGGGGACAGAACCGGGCGGCCATAGCGTATAATCGCCGGGCGGTATATGCCGATGGAACTGCCGTTATGTATGGCAACACCAATACACCCGAATTTCTGAGCCTCGAAGGTTATGAAGATCATGATGTAAATACCCTCTTTTTCTGGAACAACCATAAGAAGCTCATTGCAATGAGTATTAACGTAGCCTGCCCGGCACAGGAAGTAGAGGGACGTTCCGAGGTAAATGCTGATTACTGGCACCTGGTACGCGTTGCTTTGCAAAAAAAGTACGGCGCCGGTCTTTGTGTACTCGGATGGATAGGCGCTGCCGGCGATCAGTCGCCACACGCCATGTATCGTAAAAAGGCTGAAGAAAGAATGCGGAAACTGAGTAACACCAATCGTATGGAGGACATAGCCCAGCGCATTGTTTGGGCGATTGATAAAACCCATGAAGCGGTAAAAAATGATGCGCATTCAAATGTTCCTTTAATCCATAAGGTTAAAAAGTTGCTGCTGCCTATGCGTATCATTACAACGGAGGAATATAAAAATTCAATGAAGGTGCGGGATGATGCTGCCGCACAAATAGCGAAAGACCCTAAGATGGCAGATCGGTTGCATGCAAAAATGACCTGGTTTGGTGATGTGGTGAAGCGGTATGAGCGGCAAATGACGGATACTCGCCCCACATATGAAACCGAGATACATGTGGTGCGCATAGGCGATGTTGTTATATGCACCAATCAGTTTGAATTGTTTACCGATTATGGTATTCGTATACAGGCACGCAGCAAGGCGTTACAAACATTTGTGATACAGCTTGCCGGCGCCGGCACCTATTTGCCAACAAGCAAGGCGGTAGCGGGTGGCGGATACAGCGCCGTTTGCCAGAGTAACGCAGTTGGTCCGGAAGGAGGACAGCAATTGGTGGAGCATACTTTAGCGCTGATTGATGAACTTTGGAAAGAGACAGAATAACAATGTTGAAAATTAAAAACAGTTTCCTATGGCAATGTGGGCGAAAAGCGGGATTAATTATCTAAAGCAACAAATGATAGTACTATTGTCTGCCACTTCAGTTTATCGCTTGTTCCGGATCTCCGCTGCGGCTATTGGTATTTGCCTTCTAACGCTGCCGGGTATAGCGCCGGCACAATCCGGTATGGGTGGCATATTTCGTGCGGGCGCTTCTACCAGTAATATTACGCCTGCTATCGGAACGTCTGTCAATGGCAATTTCAGGGATGATTCAGTGAAAAATATTCATGATGAAACGCATGTTCGTTGTATAGTGCTTGATGACGGGAACACACAACTCGTAATTGCCGTAGCCGATCTTTGTATGGTTTCCCGTACAACATTGGACAAAGCTAAGCGCCGTGCAAGTGCTGTAACGCTTATTCCGGCAGCAAACATGCTGATCTCGGCCACGCATACTCATTCCGGTGGTACCGCCTGTTCGGTTTTTCAAAGCGATCCCGATCCTGATTATCTCCGCTTTCTTGAGGATCGCATAGCCGATGCCGTTATCATTGCCTATAACAACCTGGCGCCTGCGCGCATTGGCTGGGGTGTGGGCAGCGAACCCGGCCAGGTATTCAACCGCCGCTGGAAAATGAAAGCTGGTACACCGCTTATTAATCCTTTTGGAAATACAGATAAGGTTAAAATGAATCCTGGTATCGGTAATCCCAACCTCCTTGAGCCCGCCGGTCCTACGGATCCTGTAATTTCAGTAGTTTCCATTCAGTCTTTAGATGGAACGCCTGTTGCCCTGCTGGCAAATTATTCCCTGCACTATGTGGGAGGTGTGAATAATGGCGATGTGTCTGCCGATTACTATGGCATGTTTGCCGGTCGCATGAATCAGTTGCTAAATACAGATACGCAGCAGAAACCGTTTATAGCCATCATGTCTAACGGCACAAGCGGTGATGTTAATAATATCAATTTCGGCGCGGCTTCTTCCTCACAGGTTCCGCCCTATCAACAAATGCAAAAGGTAGCCAATATTGTTGCTGCGGAAGCGTATAAAGTTGTGCAACAAATAAGGTATCGGAACTGGGTATCGTTAAGCGTTAAGCAAAAACAAATTGAATTGATGGTACGCAAGCCCGATAAAGCGGAACTTGCCCGTGCCAAAACAATTCTTTCCAAAGCAAACAAACCCGTGCTCACTTCAGTTGAAGCGTTGTATGCCCGTGAAACGGTTTTGATAAATGATTATCCAAACCAGGTTTCGCTCATTCTTCAGGCTATGCGCATAGGTGATTTAGCTATAACTGCAATCCCTTGTGAAGTATTCGCGGAAACCGGTTTGGAAATTAAAACAGAAAGCCCTTTCAAACCTACTTTCACTATTTCATTGGCGAACGGGTACAATGGCTATTTACCCACTCCGGCACAACATCAGCTGGGTGGTTATGAAACATGGCGGGCCCGTTCAAGCTACCTGGAAACAGATGCGTCAATGAAGATCACCCAATCGCTGTTTGAGATGCTGGGGTTGCTTAATAAAGAAATTCAACCCGTAAACGCTTTGGAAAAATGAAAAAATTATTCGGCTTATTCAGGCGTCCGGGCTACTGTATTAGTTTCTATTTTTTATTGCTGATGGTATTGCAGGCCTGTAGCAACAATGCGCCACTATCTTATACCGGTGGAGCACTAAAACCCGAAGCTGCACTTGCTACATTTGAATTGGAAGAAGGATTTAAAATTGAGCTGTTGGCCGCTGAACCACTGATCGCCAGTCCGGTGGATATGGAGATAGATGAAGACGGACGGTTGTATGTGGTGGAAATGCCGGGTTATCCATTGGATAAAAGTGGAACGGGCAAAATAAAATTGCTCACAGATACAGATGGTGATGGAAGAATGGATAAGAGCGTGGTATTTGCCAGCCAGCTTATTTTACCTAACGGTATACAACGCTGGAAGAAAGGCGTGATAGTAACAGACGCACCCCATATACTTTATCTGGAAGACACGGATGGTGATGGCCGTGCCGACTTCAGGGATACGTTGTTAACCGGGTTTTCATTATCCAATCCGCATGTGAATGTAAATAACCCGGTGTATGGCCTGGATAATTGGATTTATCTTTCGCATTTTGGCGCAATAGGCACCCGCAAATATGGAACTGAATTTGGCGACAAGGGAACAGAGATTTATTTTCCTGATCAGCCAGCTCAACCCCGCTTACCTAAAAATGCCGAAGCACGGACGGTAAGGTTTCAGCCCGATCATAAAAAACTTGAAATGACTTCTGCAAAAAGCCAGTTCGGACAAACATTCGATCAGTGGGGGCATCATTTTCTTACACATAACCAAAACCATATTTATGAAGAAATGATGGCGGCGCGTTACCTGAAACGCAATCCCGAATTGTTGCTTTCAAATGCTACCCAATCTATTTCAGATCATGGCGACGCTACAGAGGTGTTTCAGATCACCAAAAATCCCGACCGACAGTTATTTACGCCCGTTGGGTTAACTACTTCGTCAAGTGGAATTACCATGAGTCTTGGCGGACTTTTTCCACCGCCATTCAACGGGCAGGTGGCGTTTGTTGCCGAATCGGTAAGCAACCTGGTGCACGCAGATATTATAGCGGGGCGTGGCAGTAGTTCTTTAGCCAGCAGGCACCGTAGTGATAAAGAATTTCTGGCTTCAACCGATGCATGGTCGCGCCCGGTAAATATGTATGTGGGTCCCGATGGCGCTTTATATGTATTGGATTATTATCGTCGCATCATTGAGCATCCCGAATGGATGTCGGATGAAGCGGTTTCTGCCGGGGGGTTATATGATGGCTATAATATGGGTCGTATTTATAGAATTACGCCGGCCGGTACAAAAGCCGCAATCTGGACTAAAGGCCTTGCATTGGGCAGCTCTACCACGGAGCAGTTGGTGGATCACCTGGATGATAATAATATTTGGTGGAGGCAAAATGCGCAACGATTATTGGTTGACCGGATGGATAAAGCCGCGGTACCCGCTTTGGTAAGGATGAGCGAAAATCCGAATGCTCCATTAGGCAGGTTACATGCGCTATGGACGCTGGAAGGGATGGGTGAACTAAGTACCGAACGTATAAAAAAAACGTTACATGATACGGTTGCGGGAGTACGGGAGAATGCGGTTAAGCTGGCGGAGTTGCATTTGACAGCTTCCCCGGAATTAGAGACAACTTTATTGTTGTTGCAAAATGATGCCGATCCTAAAGTAAGGTTTCAACTGTTGTGTACCCTTGGATACATTAATACTGCCGCGGCAGCCGCTGCAAGGCAGCAGCTCTTAATAAGCAATCTCGGCGATGAATGGATGCAGATAGCGGCTTTATCAGCAGCCGCTTCTCAGGCCGGCTCCCTGCTGAAAGAAGTACTGGTTGGTTTTAACACCGATATTCCGGCTTATGCCTCATTAACACATAGACTTGCCACCATGATTGGCGCCGAAAAAGATCATGAAGCTATTATTGGACTTATTAAAAAAGCAATTGCTCCGGCGTCAAATAAAAAAGAAAGCTGGCAAGCGCCTGTACTAAATGGTTTGAGCGAGGGATTAAGACGAAATAAAACTGTACGTACTTTTTTGCCGGCCGTACAGCCCCTTTTGGTGAATGTTTTTTTTGAACATCCTGCGGCAGAAGTGCGCAGGGCCACGCTGCAATTATTAAAACTTGCTGCAACCCCGGATAATACAATTAAAGCGGGAGTGGCAAAAGCTGCTTCCATCGCGGAGAATAAAGAAATTTCGGAGGTACAAAGAGAAGAAGCTATTGATTTTTTAGCATTGGGCGATGCTACCCCTTACGGCAATATGTTGAAAGGATTGATTGTTCCACAGGAAGAGACATCTGTTCAAATGGCAGCCATTAAGATATTAGGTAAGCAGCCTGGAACTAATGCTTGTACCTATTTGCTGCAACGATGGGATGTATTAACACCCGGCATACGCAACGCGGCGCTGCCGGTTTTTATGCAGGGTGAAGAACGGATAAGCCTAATACTGGATGCTGTTGAGAAAAACCGTGTATCCCCAGCCAGTATTGGCTGGAGCCACAAGGTGCAACTTATGAGTAACGAAGACGAAAAGCTCAGAAATCGCGCCCGGGCCTTATTCAATAAAAATGATGCTGAAAAAGCAAACCCGGAATATCGGAAAGTACTGGATTTGCCTGGCGATAAATCCAGGGGAGCGGTTGTGTATACGCAGCATTGCGCTGCCTGCCACCAGGTACGGGGAACCAGGGGCATGGCATTTGGTCCGGATTTGGGAACGGTACATAACTGGCTGGCTAAGGATATTATGGTGAATGTGCTGGATCCTAACTTCTCCATAGCACAGGGTTTCGATCTTTGGGAGCTGCAATTGAATAAAGGTGATGTGCTCCAGGGAATGATTGGCAATGAAACCCCGGCCGCCATCACCGTACATAGCGCGCCCGGCGTTGAAAAAACAATCAATCGCCAGGACATTAAATCACTAAAAGCGCTGAATATGTCGCTCATGCCCGGTTTGGCGGCTCAGGTCAATCCGCAGCAGATGACCGACCTGATCGCATTCTTAAAAGACAGCAGCCAGGAATGAAACTGCCTAACTTTGGCCCATGACCGCGTACATACTACCTGTTTTGATTTTCGCTTTGTGCATCGCTCTATTTTTTGTAATACGGAAGAGAAAACGATATGTATTTTCAATTCCCGAAAATCTTGCCCAACTGTTATCGGATCATGTAGCCTATTACCGGCAGTTGGACGCTGAACAGAAAACTGCCTTTGAAAAAAGAATAAAGGAATTTCTTTCCTATATCCGTATTCATGGCGTAAACACTGAAGTGGAAGACTTAGATAAGGTGCTGGTGGCCGGCAGCGCGGTAATACCGGTTTTTGGATTTGATGAATGGCGCTATTATAATCTGAAGGATGTGTTGTTGTATGGCGACAGGTTTAATACAGAAGATTTTTCCACAACGGGCGATGAACGCCATACCCTGGGCATGGTAGGAACAGGCGCTATGCAGCGCATGATGATATTATCAAAGCCAGCACTCAGGCAGGGCTTCCTTAACGAAAGCCAGAAAGACAATACCGGCATTCACGAGTTTGTACACTTGCTTGATAAAGCGGACGGCGCAACCGATGGCATACCTGAAGCATTATTACATCAGCAGTATACCATTCCGTGGATCAAATATATGAGTGAAGCCATTCACCAAATAAAAACGGGACATTCAGATATTGATGTGTATGGCGCCACCAGCCATGCGGAATTTTTTGCGGTAGCAGCGGAATATTTTTTTAACCGGCCCGATTTGTTTAAGATCAGCCATCCTGAACTATTTGCATTGATGGAAAAAATATTTAATCAGCAGCCGGGTGTGCCTAAAAGACCTGTACAAATTTTTTTAGTGCTTTATCTTGTTTGTTAGCCTGGCGTAAACCCCGATGAACAGAACGATGAGATATAAACCCGGTATTCGGGTTATTACAACTTAGATAAAAGCCTAAAAGAAAACCCTTCTTTTTTACGAGAAGGGTTTGCAGATCAGTTAATGTTATTATCATTATTCAGGACAGGAGAGATAACCATTATTAATCTTTCCATCTGTATAATTCTCATTGATTTTTGTAGCTGTCTCAATAACCTGATCAATGGTATAGCTGGTGCTGCATCCGCCCAAGACTTTATTGGCTTCTTCCAGGAAGTCCGATACAGACTGGTTGGCAAAGCCGCCGGATGTGATTATCATACTGCCAAGGCCGGTTCCTGCAGCGCCAAATGCCGGATCATAATTGTCGAAGCCAACACTTAATGTTAGAGCAATTAAATGACTGACAAGTGTATTTTCTAATGCTGTTGTAGATGGGTTTGTAAAATTGGCAGATAATACCGCCGGCTTACTTCCTGCAGGTAAATAATCAGTAATTGCCTGGGCGGAATTTAGTTTTACATAATAGTTACCGGGGTAACAGCCAACGTACAGTCCATCAGGAAATGCAGCCGCGAAATTGGAGTGAAGATACACACCGGGATTATTACCCCTGGGTGGAGCTCCCCAGCCACCGGGTGTTTGTGTTCTTAGCTGTCCGCAATCGGGAGGGGGTGGCGGAGCGCACCTGCAGAATTTAAAAGCACCCTTCCATTCACTGTTGGCATCCGGTGCATCAGCCGGATAACCATACGCGCACCTTACAATACTATTTATGCTGAATACGCGTACATTCAGCGCAAACCAGATACAACCGTCTGTGCCAAGGGCGGAAGCAGGTATTGTAAAAATTTCAGTAGTCTTTTTATCGGAATACAAATAGTTGCTGTTGAACAAGCCTGTTCCGGAACATGCTTCCCAATTTGCGGTTGCATTTTGAACATCAGTAAGGCTGCCATAAGTAGCATTGATGCGTTCTATGTAATAGCCGGTTTTGGTTTCGATCTTTACTTCAATTACATTGCCCTTATCGGTAATCGTAACAGTGCCATAAAGGTCTTCCGCATTGGGACCGGTTAATGGATCCACATAAGAAAATGCATCTTTAAGTTCTTTTACCACCGGAGGGCATTCTCCATCTGTAATCAGTAGAGACATTTGATCTGCAGTCCTCATTGTGGCACTGTTTTTGGCGTTTTGCCCGGAAAGGGTGCCATTGCTTGTTTCTTTTTGACAGCCGTAAAAGAATAACAGCATAAGGACCAGGGGTTGCAACTTTAAAATTTTTTGGAACATAATTTTTTTTTTACATTAACAATAAATTCCCGGTGTTTTCAGTGTAGAATTTCAGGCATTTCTTGTTAAAACATTGGATGCGCTAAATTAGTTCACAGTTGCGGGAATCCATAGTCCGGTTGGTTATCATAGGATACTATTTTAAAACCGGGACCACGGAATGCTTATATAAGAAGGTATAATAGCCCCGGTTTTTAAAAGAAAAACAATTTTACAAACCGTTCTGACAATTTTTCCCAATGCCGGTGCGCAATATTGCCAAAATCATTTAAAATCAATTCGTTATTTACAATTTCCCCCAAACGAACATTGGCGGGTATGCGTACAAATGGTAATAAAATACAATCCTGCCTGTGAAAAATCATATCCTTTCAGGCGGATAGATTTGCGATGGTGAATATGGGCGTTGTATCTGTTCATTTGCCCCCTTTTTTCTATTCTTCCCTTTTGTCATCAATCAACTTCAGCTCATAAAAATCTTTCCGCCTGTCTTTCAGGTTTCTTACACTGCCGTAACTGTGCAGTTCATCCAGTAGGGAAAGATCAACTCCTGCGATCAGTATCATTTCGCTATTCGCTGTGGCTTCACTGATGATGCAGTTAGAAGGGAAGGTAAAGTCGCTTGGTGTAAATACTGCCGCCTGCGAATATTGAATATCCATGTTTTCTACTTTAGGCAGGTTGCCTACGCTACCGGTAATGGCCACATAGCACTCATTTTCTATAGCACGTGCCTGCGAACAAAGCCGTACACGCATATAGGCGTTTTGGGTATCTGTAAGAAACGGTACAAATAAAATCTGCATCCCTTCTTCGCTCAGTAGCCTGGGTAGCTCCGGGAATTCTACATCATAACATATGAGGATACCAATTTTGCCGGCATCGGTATCAAATACTTTCACACTATTGCCTCCCTTAATTCCCCAGTGTTTGGCCTCATCGGGTGTGATATGTATTTTTTCGTACTGGTCAACAGCGCCATTTCGGTGGCATAAAAAGCCAATATTTTGCAGAGATGCTCCTTCTATGCTGGGCAGGCTGCCGGTAATGATATTTACATTATAACGAATGGCCATTTCCTGGAAACGAACCTTGATTTCAGGCGTGTATTGGGCCAGGGATCGCATGGCTTCCGCTTCCGGCATTTCGTTGAAACCCGCCAGCAGCGGACCATTGAACAATTCGGGGAACAGCGCGAAATCACTTTTGTAGGCGGAAACGGAATCAACAAAATATTCCGCCTGGCGAAACAATTCATCTAAGTTATTATAGGGCCGCATTTGCCATTGTATTAATCCCAGCCGTACAAATGTTTTTACATTAAACAGGTGTTTGGGATCGGGAACATAGTACACATTGAACCATTGCAGCAGGGTGGCAAACTCTTTGCTTTGCTCATCTTCCGGTAAATAGTTGTGCAGCACTTTTACTACATGAAAATCATTGGCAAGCTGAAAGCTCAGTACCGGGTCATATATTTCCTTGCTTTTTACTTTCACTATGTATTCCTTAGGACTCAATTGATCAGCGTATTGGTGATACATAGGTAATCGTCCGCCAAATACAATAGCTCTCAGGTTCAGGTTCTCACAAAGATCCTTGCGGGCATCATATAATCTTCTTCCTAAACGCAGCCCGCGGTAATCGGGGTGAATGAATACTTCTATACCATACAATACATCGCCTTTGGGATCGTGCGTATTAAATGTATAATTGCCGGTGATTTGTTTGTAGGTATGATTGTCTCCAAATCTTTTATAATCTACAATGATTGACAATCCACAACCTACCACCACACCATCTGCCTTGATCACAATTTGTCCTTCAGGGAATTTTTCGATAAGCCTTTCAATAGCCCCCGGACTCCAGTAACCGCCCTGCCAGCCACTATACGAAGCTTTCATTGCTTCCAGCAGTTGCCTGTAATCTTCAAAACGCAGTCCTCCTATCTCTATTTGCTCTATGTTCATTTTTTATATTTTTCTTAGGTAAGAACTTCTGTAATGCGCTGTTTTTTATTTTTCGGTTTTGGTTTCATTCCAGTAATAGCTGTCGGGGTGTATTCTTTTCCCAAATACAGCAGTACCCACCCTTACTATGGTGGCGCCTTCGGCAATAGCCGCTTCCAGGTCGCCGCTCATTCCCATCGAAAGCTCGTCCATAGCAACATTGGGCAGCTTTAAACCGGTAATTTGACTTTGAATATTTTTGAGCAATCGAAAGCACTTTCTCACTTTTTCGGTTTCCGCGCTAAAAATACCAATCGTCATCAGCCCTTTAATCCGAATGGCGTCCATTGCGGCTACTGCTTTAACCAGTTGAACGGCGTTTTCGGGGGCGATGCCAAATTTACTTTCTTCAGCCGAGGTATTGACCTGTATCAATACAGCCATGCTTCTGCCTTCGTATTGAAGGCGCTGGTTGAGTTTTTGAGCCAGTTCCAGCCTGTCAACAGATTGGATGCAATCCGCATATTTGAGTACTTCTTTTATTTTATTGGTTTGCAGATGCCCGATAAAATGGGTTTTGTGTGGAGTATCTTTTAATGCTTCAAATTTTTCCTTCAATTCCTGCACTTTATTTTCACCAATCAGGGTTTCGCCCTGTTGCAAAGCAATTTTAATATTTTCGGCCGATACGGTTTTGGTGGCAAGCAACAGCTTTACCGAACTTTCATCCCGGCCGCACTGATCGCAGGCTGATTTAATACGCTGTTTAATGACGGCCAGGTTTTCAATAATCGTGCTCATATGAATACAAAGGTGGCGGTTAATTGAATACCACTTTGCTTTTTATTTGCACCTGTATGTAGCCGGAAACTGAAATTCTTTACAGTTTTAAAAGATCAGCCCCATTTCCTTCATCCAGTGTACGCATCTGCCAAACCATTCATCAAAGGAGGGGGTGGTTAAAAAACCATGTTCACCTTTCGCATAAATATGCAGTCCGGTGGTTACGCCATTGTGTTGAAGGGCTGAATAGAAAGAAAGGCTGTTGGCTACCGGAACTACCGAGTCGGCATTGGAATGCACAAGGAAAGCAGGAGGGGTTGCTTTGTTAACATGCAGTTCGTTGGAGTAGAGGCTAATTTGTTTTTCCGTGGGAGCATCACCCAGTAGATTCTTCCGTGATCCTGTATGACCTATTCTATCTGTAAAACTGATCACCGGGTTGATGAGCAGCATGAAATCCGGACGAAGACTCACGCCTTTTGTACTTTCAATTAAGGCTTCACGGTAATGCGTACCTGCTGTAGAAGCCAGATGTCCTCCGGCTGAAAAACCCATGATGCCTATTTTTTGCGGATCAATATTCCATTCAACGGCTTTTTGCCGAACCAGTTGAATGGCGCTTTGCGCATCCTGCAAAGGCCCGATGGTCCTGTCTTTCATGGTTTTATCAGACGGCAGCCTGTATTTCAAAACAAAGGCGGTTACACCCAGTTTGTTGAAAGTTCTGGCTACATCGGATCCTTCTCGTTTGGTAAGCAACACATGGTAGCCGCCTCCGGGGCAAATGATAACCGCGGTGCCGTTTGCTTTGTCTTTTGGCGGAAGAAAAACAGTAAGCGTTGGAACGGATACGTTGAAGGTGAGTGAATCTACCAGTTCATTCGCTTTTTTATATTCTTCATTTGGAGCGTCTGTTGAATTTGGAATTCTCCCGGTGTATAAAGGAATTTCCTGCTGTGCAAAACAACAGTTGCATGTTAGTATAAAAACTAAAGCAAGGCGATAAAGCATATTGTCACTTAATAAATTTTATTGGAGAATGGTATTCATATCTCTTTGTTGGTTTGGAGAAGGCTTTTTACACACGCATTTACTCACGTGTACGATATTTGTTCCTGTCTTTGGCTGGTATAGCATAAAAACACATGTAATCCATTGGAAATTTTTGTTTTGAACTAATATTCCCCGCAACCTGTAATTCATGAGCATCTCAAGATTCACTATTCACCTCTCACTTCTCACCTCTCACTATTCACAACCTGCCTCTTCTCTCTCACCACTTACCCCTTCCCTCTACACCAGGTCCCACTTCTTCCTTGGCTTCCTGGAGAGCAGCCTGTTGGCTTCCTTATCTCCAACAAATTTTTCTTTGCCTGCGTTCCACTGAAGCGGTCTTCCGAGCCGGTAAGAAATCAATCCCAGGTGCATGGGCAGTGTCATTTCGCGGGCATAAGCAAGGTTCGATTCGGGTTGCGATCTTGATTTTACCGCATCCACAAAATTTTGCTGGTGACCTGGCGATCGCGGAATGGTTTTCGGTATTTCCGGAATATCGGTAACGGTTTCTCCGTTGATGGTAATTTCCCGCGAGCCATAATCGCAGATCAGTGTTCCTTTATCGCCTTCAAAAAAAGCGCCAATGCCGCGTTTAGCCGCTCCCGGTACATCAGGTGGTTCGGTTGTCCAGTGTATTTTTAATCCGTCAAATTCATAGTCTACATTTATCCATTTGGGCGCGTCTGCTATGCCGGTTGGGGCTTCTCCTTTTGCACTGATGCTTTTCAATCCTTTGGGTTGTATGGACCAGAATACGATATCCGCAATATGGCACCAGAAATCGGCAAACACGCCGCCGGAATAATCTAAAAAATAGCGATAGGTGAAATGACATTTCGCAGGAATATAGTCTACATAGGGAGCGGGGCCCAGCCACATGTCCCAATTGAGTGTAGACGGTACAGGTTCGGGTGATGGCGAGCCCAAATCGGGAGGAGCGCCGGTTTTCCACAAACGAACCGTATGTACTTTTCCTATAGCACCGGATCGAATGATCTCAACCACGCGGTGAAAATTATCCCCGGCATGGATCTGGTTGCCGAGCTGAAATATCCTGTTGTACTTTGTTGCGTTTTTAAGCATTGTATTCCCTTCCTTTACATCATACGACAGCGGTTTTTCGCCATATACATCTTTCCCGGCCTGGAATGCCAGTGATGCAATAGTAGCATGCCAATGGTCGGGCGTTGCACAGGTAATGGCGTCAATATCCTTCCTGTCGAGGATATGGCGGAAGTCGCCATAAGTTTGTGCCTTTGTATCAGGGTGAAGTCCCTGCAGGGTTTTAAGCGTACTGCCTAAGTGCAATTCATCCACATCGCAAAGCGCAACAATATCTACTTCGGGTATATTGGCAAACCATTTCAGATGATTGTTGCCCATGCCACCCAGGCCGATATGCGCTATGCGCAGCTTGTCGCTGGGTGCGGCTTTACTGTATAAAGAAGGTAAAATGGCAAAACCCGCGGCGCCTATCCCCACTGTTTTAATGAATTTTCTCCGGCTGAAATTGTGGCTCATACAAGTATTTTAGAAATAAGGAAAGATGAAATTTTCTTTAAACTTAAGAAAGAAATGATTAGGATCGGTTTTTATATGTGATAAATCTGCTGATAAATCGTCCCGTATTTTGACAATAGAGTGATTTTAATTTTTTAGTTTCAATTTTCTGGCAATAAATGATTTTTTTATGAACAGAAGTATTTTGTTATTGTGTTTCCTATTCGCAGTATTTTCTGGTGTATCAGCGCAGGAACCGGTCAACAAGCTGGTCCCGGGACAGTGGCTGCATTCCTGGCTGCTTTGTGGTCCCATTCCCCTGCAGGAAGATGCTTCACCGCAACAATCATTGCAGCATTACCCCGGATTTGATACAGATTATCTTTTCAAATCGGGAGGCGAAGCCGGGCTGAAAGTCAAAGCAGGCGATGCAGTAAGATTTAAGGGGACCTCAATCCGGTGGAAGTATGTAAATGCTCCTGATTCGATTATTGACCTGGTGGCAAATGTTTCCAGGATATCACCGGCAGCAGCGTATGCCTATTCGGAGGTAGAATGTTCTGAGGAAGGCGTATGGCTTGCTGCGCTTGGAACCAACGATGGTGGCAGCTTGTGGATTAACGGAGTACGTCAATGGGATTATCAGCCGGCCAGGGGTCTTAAGCCCGATTCGGATCTCATTCCGGTTATTTTGAAAAAAGGGAAGAATACTATTTTACTGAAAGTGGAGCAGCGTGGCAATATGTGGGGGTTCTGTTTCAGGTTTCATCAGTTCTCTGCTGCAGAAGCATTACAAAGAGGAAGTTTTTTTAAGGTGAATACTTCAGAAGAAGGGGGCAGCAGATTGGTTTCAGATTTTTCACCTGAAGTACTGTCCAGGCTGCTTCAGCAGGTGCGGATTACCGTTCGTAACAGGCAGGGGAAGGTTATGCTTGATGAAAAAAGAGAAAAAGAATTCAGCGGCTTGCTTGATTTACCTGCAACAGACTACAAACCCCTTACGGCTGAATTGTTACTTCAACTTGAATCGGGCGAGGTATTGTCGCGGAAAATTGATTTTATTCCAGGTAAGCGTGTGGAATATCCTTTATTTCATCAGGGGAGAAGTGATTATCGTATTGTTCTCTCAAAGGGAACTGCAGCATCAGAAAAATGGGCTGCGAAGGAACTGCAGCGCTGGCTGAAGGAAGCCTCGGGGGCAGAACTTCCCATTGTTGAACCGGAGGACAATGGTAATGGGCCCCGGATTGTGATTGGCTATCCCGGGTTTTCTGCTATGGGAGAAAAAGAACCGGATGCAAATGACGAATCGTTCCGGTATTTTAATTCAGGAGCCGACATTTATATATACGGCGGCCGGCAGCGCGGGACCATGTATGGCGTTTTTTCTTTTTTAGAACGCGAATTAGGCTGCCGTTGGTACACCCCGCAGGTTGCTGTAATTCCGAAACGCGATGAACTTAAGTTTACCTGGTTTGATCATTCGGAAAGCCCCGGTGTAAGCGTTCGGAATGACTTTTATTATGAGGCTTTTGAACCCATATGGGCAGCCCGCAACCGCGTGAACGGTGCGATGTCTTACCGTAAACAGCCGGGCGGAGTGGAAGCCTACTGGGCGGTTCATACTTTCTTTCCGCTTATGCCGCCTGAAGAGTTCTACAAAAAGCATCCCGAATATTACAGCCTGATTGAGGGGAAGCGCATTTATGAACGCGCACAACTTTGTTTGTCGAATCCTGATGTGCTGCGGATTATAACGCAACGAATAAAGGAAAGAATGCGTGAAAGCCCGGAATACCTGATTTATGATGTTAGCCAGAATGACTGGGCTAACCCGTGCCAGTGTGATAACTGTCAGGCAATTGTAAAACAGTATGGTGGCGAGTCGGGAATAATGATATGGTTTGTTAACCAGGTGGCTGATGCTGTAGCGCAGGAGTTCCCCGGTAAATTTATTGGAACGCTGGCTTACCAGTATACCCGTTCAGCACCACGGGATATTGTTCCGCGCAATAATGTGGTTGTACGTTTATGCAGCATTGAGTGTTGTGTGGCTCACGATTTTCATTGCTCCGCAAACCAGCCCTTCTTAACAGACTTAGAAGAGTGGTCTGCCATTTCACCGCATCTGTATATTTGGGACTATGTGGTAAACTTCGTACACTATCTGTCGCCGCTCCCCAATTTTGCTACGTTACAGCCCAAGATCAAAACCTTTCAGCAGCATAAGTCCATTGGAATTATGGAACAGGCAGCCTATCAAAGCAGGGGAGGTGAGTTTGCTGAGCTGAGGGCTTATCTCCTTTCCAGGATATTATGGAACCCGGATTGTAATACGGAAGAAGTGGTTAATGATTTTTTGGCAGGGTACTATGGCCGGGCCGGAGTGGCTGTTCGCCGTTACTTTGATTTGCTGCAAAGCCTGGTAAAACCCGATATACATTTTGCATATGGTATTCAACCATCCGATGGAATATATTCAGAAGCCTTTATTCACGAAGCGGAAAATATTTTTGCTGAAGCGGAAAGGGTGGCAGACAATGTGGAGATTTTGCAGCGGGTAGAACTGGCTTCGTTGCCTGTTTTGTACCTGAAGTGTATGCAGGCGCCGGCTTCGTCCAGGCAAGACGGAACATATGAGAAGTTCTGTCGTATTGCTGAACGGGAAGGGATCACCCATTATAATGAAGAAGGAGAACCTTATCGCAAGGCTTTTCATCAGAAGATTAAAGCGGCAGTTGTTCAATGATATTTTGATTGTGCTTTTATTGCCCCGGTTGGTGTCTCACCAAACGGAAAAATCCGGCATACACTCCGATGGCATGAAATGTTTATTGTATATTAGATAATAACAGTTCAAAATATACAAATTATGCCCTGGGATATTGCTATTCAACAGGCGAAGATAGCGCAGCAGGAACATCGTATATGGCAGTCTTTTATACGGAAACACAACTATCGTATACTTGCTATAAACGAAGATAAAATTGAAATTGAAAGAATGCACGGGGGGCAAAACGAGCCATTAACGCGTAGCGATGTTAATAGAGCAATCGAAAGGCTTAAGCGTGGGCCAGTTCCATGGAGACAACTAATGGGAGGTAATGTTGCTAAAGAACGTGCATTAGTAGAATTGCACCCCAATGTTTCGTGGGATGAACATACAGATAAAATATCCTGGAGTGATAGACCCTAATTGGATGTAAATGCCTTTTAGACTTAGCAGGGGAATCAAGTAATAATAAATATATTTATCAAGCCTCTTTTGCACTTTATACTCTCATTTTAGTTCAGCGTCAGGGTCTGCTATCCCTCAACGGCTTTTGATGAAGACCCCGACGCGTATCTGTATTTCTTTCTTTTCTTTTTGTCTTGATACAAAAAGAAACAAAAAGATCAAGGAAAAACGAACGCCTCCGGCCGTTTTTCCGGCCACCGCCTCCCCCTGTGCGTCATGTTTTTGTTTTTTAGTCCATCTGATGAACACCGATGCAGAGATTGATAAATAATTCGATTCATTTAAAAGTTCTTACGGCTTAATGGCTAATTCTATAAATGTAAACAATCTATTTCACCACCTTTATCACGCCTTTCATGGTTTGCCAGTGACCCGGAAAAGAGCAAATGAAAGGATAATCTCCGGGTTTGTCGGGCACTGTAAAATCGAGCCGGAAATTTTTACCGCTGTTCACCAGCGGCGTAGCAAAAAGCACTTCGGGTATCTGGGGTACAAAGCTTTTTTCATATCCGTCTTTTTGTGCAGCCATGGCCTCCGCCGCCTTACCTACTTTTTCGGAACTGCCTGGTTTTATTATTACAACATTGTGCGGCATCCCGTCTGCATTTTCAAAAATAAGTGCCACCTCGGCGCCTGCCTTAACTGTAATGGACGTTTTATCAAAAACCATTCGGGCAGGTACCGCACTTAAATGGAGCACCGTTTTTCCGGGAATGGAAATGGCTGCGGGTTTTGTTTCCTCAACAGGCGCTTGCATGTTTTTTCTAAAATTACTTACCGCCGCTACATCTTTTAAATCGTTGTAATCTTTTTCTGTAAGCGCTTTGTATCCATATTTGGGCCAGGCCGGATCATCGGTGATAAAGCCGGGAACCTGCAATTCTTTTTCATTTGAAAGTGAACCTAACAGGTACCTGGCTTTTGCGGGCTCATTGGCCAAAAAGTCCTTATCTTTTTTAAACATAGCCATCCATACAGGTTCCAAATGCCTGAAAGACTCTTTTAAAGCATAGTCTATGTAATAATCAACCGGCAGCGTTGTTGTTGCCAGCAAAGCGTTTAATGCATTTTCGGTATTATAATGACTTAATGATATAATGGCCTGCAATCTTACTTTCGCAGAACTGTCCTGTGATAGGGCAATCAATTTATTTTCCGCATCTTTTATATCTGTTCTCCAGTAAAATAAAACCCTTGTAGCAGCAGTTCTGATATATGGGTCTTTGCTTTGCAATAATTCGTTCAGCAATTGTTCACCAGGATGATTGAATTGCTGGTATACCCATAGCGCTTCCAGTTTGTGTTGCTCACATTCCTTATCGTTGCTGTTAAGGCCGGCAACCCATTTTCCCAGAGCGGGGATAACGGTCTCTGCCGGCAGTTGCCTGAGCTGCGTTCTGGTGGTGTACCTGTGCCTGTCTTCGTATACTTTTAGCTGATCAAGTAATTGTTCTATGGAAAGTTTGGTAAGATCAACCGGCGTTAATAATTTTTTATGCTTATAGGTCAGTCGCCATATTCTCCCATGTGTATGGTCCCTCAGCGGATCGCGCAAAGCTCTTTCACCATGGTTGATGATGGGATTGTACCAGTCTACTATATACAATGCGCCATCGGGGCCAAACCGCAGATCAACCGGCCGGAAATTGGGATCTGTGGATTGCAATAAAGGTTCTGTTTCATGAGCGATGATGCCGCTGCCATCTTCGTGTATACGGTGCTGTTTGATGCCCTGGAAGCCAATGAAGGTGTTGAACAGCACATTGCCCTGCACGTCATCGGGAAAATGCCTGCTTGAAATGATCTCGGTGCCGCAGGTTTTGGGCTTTGCGGCAGAAGTTAAAAAGTCCTTCATGCCGGTATGCTTTACAGGATAAGTGCTGGCAACAGAAAGCGGGGGAGCGAAATAGTTCATTCCGGTAGAAACATCACTTATAATTTGTGTTCCGTTCCGCAAAAAAACGTGCCCCCACGGGTTGGCATACGGGTAAGAAACGTAGGGCTCTAATTTTTGTGTTTCAGGTTCAAAACGCCATGTAACGCCATAGTCGCCCCGTTCAGGTCCATAAGGCGTTTCAACCTGCGAATGGAGGAAAGTGCCGGTATGCCAGTACAATGCACCATCGGGTCCCCAGGTATAGGTGTCTATGGAATGATGCACATCTTCTGTTCCAAAACCATGCAAAACAATTTCTTTCTCATCTGCTTTTCCATCGCCATCGGTATCCTTCATAAACAAAATATTCGGTGGTTGCGATACATAAATTCCTCCTTTACCTAACTCCATACTGGTTGGCATATATAAGCTGTCGGCAAAAATGGTTTCTTTATCAGCTACTCCATCCCCATTGCCATCTTCCAGGATGATAATTTTATCGTTGGGTTGTGCGCCCGGCAGGTACTGGGGATAGGAACTCATATCGGCAACCCATAACCGGCCTTTTGGATCGAATGCTATTTTTACAGGATTGGTGAGTGAAAAATCAATTTCAGAGGCAAAAAGATTGATCTCGTATCCTTCGGGTAATATAAACTGATCTGTGGATGGCTTTTCTAAGGTGGCTTTATCTATCGGGGTGTACTGGATGGTATCATTTAATATTTTACCGGCATTCACATAGTTGTTTGCATCACCGGTTTTGCTTTGCGCCCACACAACACTGTCAAGGCGCGTAACCATTTGGCTCAATTTAGCCAGCTCGCCCGGGTAGGAGATAGGGCCACCGGGCGGCTGAACCCAGGGTTCTTTGCGCCTGCCTGCGATGTATTCGCTGTTCACCGCCCTGTATAAATAATAGAATTGCTGATTTTTTTGATCAATTATTTTTTTAAGATCAACGGTATGACTGTCGTTTATCCATGTGGCAGCAGGAAGTGCCAGCGATGCGGCTATTATTTCACTCACTGCTTTGTATCCCTTATCATTGAGATGAATGCCGTTAATGGTTACAGAATCGGCGCCTGACGCTAATTTTTTTGTTGGCTCAAAAAGATTGATGAAGGGGATATGTAAACTTTCAGCCACTTCCTGCATACCATCGGTATACAGTTGTAAATTTTGATTGTGGTTGGCGCCATCGGGTAAAAGCCCACCCAGTTTTTCATGCGCGATGGGTGAAACCAGAATGATTTCCGGATTTTTTTGTCCATTGTATTTTTGCTGCTGCAGGTGCCGCAGAAAGCCCGAAAGCTGCTGCTTAAAACTTTCAAGACTATCCGGTCCTTTAAAGGCTTCATTGAGCCCATAGCAGGCAAAGATGATATCTGCTTTTTCTCTTGCCAGGTACTCATCCTGCGAGGGAAAGTTCAACGGGCGGGATTGCATATTGATCTCGTCGGCGCTCCATCCCAGGTTTCGTACGGTAAGGTTCCGGTCGGGAAAGCTTTTATACAATAACGGTTCAAAATAATTGTAGTTCTGCAATCTTTCTGCAAAAGTATTTCCTATAAAAACAATATGGCTGTTTTGGCCGGGATTCAGTTGGTGAACCACGCTTACTTTTGTGGAGCAGGAAGATAAAAAGAAAAAGAAGGAAAGCCATACCAGATAAGAACGGTGAAGGGAAAGTTTTCTTAACATAACAACAGTGTGTTTAATTTGAAGGTTTTGCATAGGGAACTTGCAGATTAATAAAAAGAAAAGTAAATAGGCGCCTCACAGTAAAAAAATGTTCAGGGCTGTGCAGGAATCCATTTGGTGCATTCCAAATTGTCGCCGGCTGGTGAAAACACCAACCCTGTCGTTTGCCGTGGGGGAGTCTACACCTCCCACCTGAAGCAAAGCAATGCGGCAATTTGGAATGCACGACTTTCATCTCTTTTGCCTGTTAACCTTTGTTTAGTATTTTACCAATCTTTGTTTTGTTCGAGGTTAGGATTTTTTTCCAATTCTCTTTGTGGAATAGGCATGAAATACATTTTTTCCTGGAATACACATGGCACACCATCAACAGGTTTTACTTCATACGTATATGAACCATTATCGTGTTTGGTTATATACATGGCTCCAAATTGTTTTCCGTTCAACACCGATACTGCTGTTTTCCATCTCCTCAGGTCCCAGTATCTTTTTTGTTCGAAGCTTAGTTCAATATATCTTTCATGCCTTATTTTCTCACGCATCTGTTCTTTTGTAAGTCCTGCAGGTAATTGATACGGGCTCAGCCCGGCTCTTTCACGGATCTTTTCTACAGCCTCGTATATCGTCTGATCCGGTGCAGCCAGGGTTTCATTTTTCGCTTCAGCATAATTAAGTAACACTTCGGCAAACCTCAGCTCAATCCAGTTTTGATCGCTGCCACTTCCGCCGTAGTAGTCCTGGTTGGTTTCGTCGGTTCCTTTTCTCATCAAATATCCGGTTACTGTTTGATAAGGTATATTAATGCCATCAGCACCGCCAACATAGGTGTAAACCGGCAGTCCCTGAAAACCGAAAACAGATCCGTTAACGATCAGGGTTGCATCAAAACGGGGATCGCGGTTAATATAAGGATCTGCGGGATCGTAGCCCGAGGTGGGATCATCAATACTTTTACCATTCTTCATTTCAAAGGCATCAACAAATTCCTGAACAGGAGAGCGGCGCGACGCATCCTGCCTTGATCTTGAGTCGGGCATGGCCCAGGAATCCCATCCATGTTCGCGCAGGGTTTTCAGAAATTGCACACTAAAAATTTCCTCCTCATTGTTTTTATCCAGCATTATTCTTCTGAAATCATCATGCAACCCGTATACATTACTTTCTATTACTTCTTTATTGATGGCGGCCGCAGTTTCCCAGCGGGCTGCTACATTATCGGGATTGTATAACGGGCTTGCCCAAAACAGCCATACTCTTCCCAGAAATGCCTTTGCAGAATGTTTATTGATCTTACCCACATCAACAGAGCGATCTCCATAGGTTTCCGGTAAAAGCTCAATCGCTTCCTCCATTTCTTTAGTGATGAATTCAAAACTTTCATCTGTTGTAGCTCTTTTTACAAACAAATCATCATCGAGGTTTTGAGGTTCTGTTATTAAAGGTACTCCTCCGTATCGCTTCACCATGTCGAAATACAGTTTGGCGCGCAAAAATTTAACCTGTCCTTTCAGAGAAGCTTTTTCATCACTATCCAGTACCGATTCATCTACTTTTGCAAGAAACATATTCGTTCTTCTTACAGCTTCATAGGCCCAGTAGTCCATGGGGTTGTTGTCTGCAAACCATTGCCCCTGCACCACGTTGCGGGGGGCGCCACCCCAAAAATTTCTTGACTCATCTGTTATATTGTCGTAAAGATCATGATTAAAAGAAGGAACATCAGCATATATATTGTTTACAAACAATTGTATCAGTGCCGGGTCATTGAATATTTTATCTTCCGGAATGGTGGTTTTTGATTCACGATCGAGGAAGTCTTTGTTGCACGAACTTGTTATGCAACATACAGCAATCAATAATGCTATTGTATTTAATTTTTTCATGAGTGGTAGGTTTAAAAGGTGAGATTAATACCCAGGTTTAAAGTGCGCTGCTGTGGATAGTATGCACCATCTGTATTTTCAATTTCGGGATCAAACATTTTCATCTTGTCAAATAAAAAGATGTTCGCACCTGAAAAATAAACACGGATAAGCTGAGCCCCTATTTTTTCGCTGGCAGCTTTCGGGAATGTATAGCCGAAATCAATTGATTTTAACCGGATATAGCTGGCATCCCTCAGGTATAAGCTGGATTCAAGAGAATTGTTCGGATGTTGATTTTCCCAGGGCCTGGGGTATTTTGCATCGCGGTTCTCCGGTGTCCAGTAATCGAGCAGGTCTGCAAAATTATTGTGGGAACCTCCGTTAAAGAATGTTTTTGATCTGCCGTTCAGCAATTTCTTCATTTTTGACGCTCCCTGAAAAAGAATGGACAGATCAAAACCTTTATATGATCCCCCAAATGATAAGCCGCCCAATATTTTGGGGATATTATTATCCATTGAAATAATGGTTCTGTCATTTGCATCAATTTTCTTATCACCATTGATGTCAGCATATTTAACATCACCTGCTTTTTGTCCGCCATTAAATTGAGGTAAATAATTCTGCACCTCTTCGTCTGACTGGAAGAATCCCAGGGCTTCATATCCTACTAAAAATCCCAGCGGGCGGCCTGTTTGCAACAGGTAGTCAGGTATATTTGCGGGTTCGTCTAATAATATTACTTTACTCTTTGCAAAGCTTGCATTGGCTTTTACAAAATAATTCAAAGCGCCAATATTGTTCTGGTGGGCCAATGATATCTCGATCCCCTGGTTATCAACTTTTGCATAGTTTTCCGCAGGCAATGCAGCGCCAATAGTACCCGGAATGGATCTTATTCGGCTGAGCAGAATATTGGATGTGCGTTTATAAAAATAATCTACCTCAAATTGAAGCAACCTGTTCCAGAAAGAACCGTCTAACCCTATATCCAGGATAGATGCACTTTCCCAGGTCACTACAGGGTTAGGTAGTATGCCCGGTCGTACACTGGTGTAAGCGTTGGATCCTGAAATAATGGTGGATGAAAGGTTATATACCTGTTGGTACTGAAATGTAGGAACTCTCCCGGAATATACATTTCTATCATTTCCTACTAATCCGTACGATGCCCTCAGCTTTAAATTGTCAAAGAAATCAAGGTTGCTGTTGTTCCTGAAAAAAGATTCTTCAGATATTTTCCAGCCTGCTGATACTGCCGGAAAAAATCCATATTTTTTGCTGGCAGGAAAGGCTACCGAACCATCACTCCTGAACGATCCTTCCAATAAATAACGATTTTTGAAAGCATAATCAACCCTTGCTACAAAACTGCGCCTTCCGTCATTAAATGAGCTCCCGTTGGCATCTTTTTGAACCTGGCCTCCATACAACAATTCATCTAATCCAATAGCAGGAAAATTGGTTCTGAAACCGTAAAAGTTTTTTGATTTTGCATCAAACTGCTCGAAAAGGGCAATAGCCTTTACATCATGTTCACCAAATGCCGCCTTGTAATTAAGACTTGCATTTAAAGTGGTGGTATTGTAATCATTATAGCTTTCTGTGAGTGCGGTTTTGCCATTCCATCCGCCAAACGGATATATTTCAAGCGTATTCCCATCAGCATCCTGCCTGTTCATAAAAATAGGAACCTGGTAAAATTTAGACGTAAAACCTTCTTTTCCAAAGGAGGCTCTGCCCATAACGGATAACCCCTTTATAAAAGGCAGTTCATGTTTTAAAGTAAGCGTAGCCTGTAAAACATCTGTTACATTTTTTTGATATCCCGTTTTTATTTCTTCAACCGGGTGCTGTTCACGGGTATAAAAAATCGTTCCATCCGGATTATAGGTCCTGTCAAAGGGATAAGCCGCCATAATATCGCTGAATATGGCTTCCGGCGAGTAGGAACTGCCGTTGCTGTTCCTGCGGCTTGCATCAAGGTCTACAGAAACCGTAAAGTTTTTGTTGATGCTGGCATCTACATTGGAACGTATAGAATACCTTTTATAATTCAAATTATCGTATAATCCATTCTGGTTCAAATAACCGGCAGCCATAAAGTATTTAACCATCTCTGTTCCCCCGGTAACACTTACATTTTGCTGGGTTTGAAAAGCACTTTTATTAAGCGTCAGGTCGTACCAATCAATTTCAGGTTTGGTGCCCTGCTGTATTTCCGTCATTTCCTGTTCGGTAAAAGCCGGCTGTAACCCCATGTTTTGCCTGGCAACGTTTTTGGTAGTGGCGTATTGAAGCCCCGTCATCAATTTTGGGTAGGCTGTGGGGTTTTGAATGCCTGCAAAACCATTATAAGATATGGTAGGTTTTCCAGTATGTCCTCTTTTTGTGGTTACGAGTATTACGCCATTTGCTGCCCTTGATCCATAAACAGCGGTTGCAGAAGCATCCTTTAATATGGAAATGCTTTCAATTTCGTTGGGATCAATCTGGTCAAAACTTCTCACGATCCCGTCAACCACGATCAAAGCGCTATTGTCTCCAAATGTACTTACACCTCTTATTGTAATTTGAGATCCCGTTCCGGGCTTGCCGTTGCCATTTACTGCTGTTATGCCGGGTAATCGTCCTGCAAGTGAGTTGGTAACATTTGTGGCAGACGATTTTACGAGATCCTTACCATTAACGGAAGCTACTGATCCGGTAAGGTCTGTTTTCTTTTGGGTTCCGTATCCTACTACCACAATATCATCCAGGCCTGTTACATCGGGCTCTAATATGATGCTTATGTTTATTTGTGTTCCAACAGTTATTTTTTTTGATACAAATCCTATACTTGTAATCTCAAGTACAGTATTTTGTCCATCGGGAATGGTGAGTGTAAACCTTCCGTCGGCATCGGTTGTAGTACCACCTGTTTGCCCGGTAATACTTACAGATACGCCCTGCAAAGGATTGCCGTCTTTGTCTGTAACTGCGCCTTTTATCTCCGCAGGCGGAGCCAATGCTTTTTCAGGAATGGATTCTTTCTGAGCAAACTCCTTCCGGGGTTCAATTACAATTGTTTTGCCAACAATAGTATAACCAAGATTTTGATCGCTCAATGATGCCGATAATATTTTTTCCAGGGGAGCGCTTTTTAAGTTGAGTGTTACCGCGTGTGCGTTTTCAAGAATTTTGTAATTACAGAATACGGTGTAGCCCGTTTGGTTTTTAATTGCTGAAAATACTTTTTTCAACGATACGTTCTTACCGGAAAAACTAACGTTTTGTGCATATCCTTCTGCATTTACCTGAATACAGGCCAGGAATAAAATAATTGCCGTCAATTTTACTTGCATAAGCAATTTTTTTGGGTTAAGTGCCGCCCTCCTTAAATGGGTTCGGCAAAAAGCTGCTAAATTCATAACTTTGTTTTAGTTTGGGTTATAGAATACCTGTTACCCCTTTCGGGGGAAATAATTAGCCTTATTTTGGGTTAGCCCAAACTTCATCCTTCCTTCGCGGAAGAATGCTGCCAGGAAGTGGTTCCAACACTTCCTGCTTTTATTTGGGTTTATACCAACTGCGTTGTATTGACTTTATCGCTGATAAAATGTTTTCCATTACTTTCTGCGTCCCTGAATAACTGTTACTTTCTTTCCTTCTATGCGAAACTTCAAGCCACTCATTTCCAAAACCTTTAAAACAGTTGATAGGGTAGCGTCCCTTTGTATATCGCCCCAGTATTTGTCATCGGGTATAATCCCGTTTTCATAGTCTACTTCAATATCATACCATCGCGATAATTGTTTCATTACAGTTTGTATATCTGTTTTATCATAGGTAAAGTACCCGTTTTTCCACGCTGTTTCAGCTTCCACATTGGCATTTTTTAGTATTTTGATTATCCCTTTTTGGGTTAATTGCACCTGTTCACCGGGCATTAACCATTTTTCTGCATCCCCCTTTTTAAATTGTATACTTCCTTCTATCAAAGTGGTTTTTATAAGGGATTCATCTTCGTAAGCATTTATATTAAATTGTGTGCCTGTTACTTTTACCGTTCCGCCACCATCAGTTGCGGATGATAATATCTTCACCAAAAAAGGAACTTTTGCTTTTCCATTGCCGGATTCCCGGGAAGCCACTTCAAAATATACTTCTCCTGATATTTCTACGGTTCTGCTGTCATTTGTGAACCTTGCCGGGTAACGAATGGAAGATGCTGCATTTAGCCATACCCTTGTTCCATCCGAAAGCTGCAGCTTAAATTGTTTTGCCCGCGGTGTAGAAATGGTATTGTATACTACTTCATTTGAACTGCTGCTTCTGGAATCATAAATGAGCTGACCTCCTTTATTAATCACTTTTACATTTGATTGTACCGCAAGTGTTCCGTTGCCCGCGCTGTCCAATACTATTTTTTCACCATTTGCCAGGGTAAGGATAGCGCCATTTTCACCTGGTTGTATATCATTGCCTGGTTGTGGGTTTGCTTTATGTGCTAGCGTTTCTTTTTTTTCTTTATCCCTGAAAAACAGGCTATAGGCGCCGGCTCCCATTACCAGAATAATAGCCGAAGCCGCCACAAAATGGAAAAACCGGAACCTCCTTTGCGGAATAAGAGGTATAGCTTCCGTTTCAGCAATTTTTCTCCCTATGCGCGTTTGCAGCGTTTCCTTAAATGCCTCTTTTTCCTCTGCTGTCCATTCCCATTGGCCATCTTCAGCAAGGAAAGCAAGCCATTTTTCAACAATACATTTTTCCTCCTCTGTGCATAATCCCTTCCTGTATCGTTGCAATAGTTCCTTAGCCTGTTCTGTATTCATTAATATTTACTTTTAAGTAAGGGACTAATCAGGAATCATATATATGTTCCATCTGTGAGCCTTTGGTAGTAGGTGAAAAAAAATAAAAATGAAATGCGCTGCGGAATTGAAAGGCGAGTGTCTTATTATCAAAAAAATAATAATTAATAAAGCCGCTCACGCGAGTGTTCATTTACACAAACCGCTATGCAATTAAAAAAAATAAAAATATCAATGCCACAATATCTGCGCTGCTTACTTCAGTTCTGATAAGCTTTAATGCATTGCTTACCTGTTTTTTAACGGTGGTTTCTGCTATACCCAGCCGTTGTGCAATTTCTTTGTGAGAAAGATTTTCTTGCCTGCTCAATACATATACTTCCTGCATTTTATGCGGTAACCTGGCTACAACGTCGGCAAGCCTGGACTCCAGCTCCTGCAGCTCAAGTGTGTTTACAGCCGTAAGAATGTCCGGGTGCTGATAATATACTGACAGAGAGTTCAAGAAATTCTGCTTATTGATATTTTTTTCTATATAACGAATAGAAAGATTGCGAACACTTTTTAAAAGATAGGCTTTCATGGAACCGGAGATGTTTATTTCATATCTTCTTTTCCAGATGGAAACAAACACATCCTGCACAATATCACAGGCATCTTCGGGTGAGCGGGTAACTTTCAATACATACAAAGACATTTGTTCCCAATACCGGTCGTATATTTCAGCGAAGGCCTGATTGTCGCCCTTCCGGAGCAGATCCAATAATTGTTCATCAGTTAAATGCTGGTACATGGCAGCGGCAATGTTGAATAAAATCGTTAAACCAAAAAGATAGCGCTAAAATATTCTTTGCAAATTGCTTTCGCCCGGAAGATAAGGGAAAGGCGTAACATAAGTATCCTGTACATACATGGTCTCATACAAAAGATGCAATGCTGCATGCTTGAAATTAAGCAGGCACAGGGCCTATTCATTGGAACTAACCCAAACTCCATTGAGCATCACTTTTTCAACGGCTCGAGCTGCTTTTATATCAACCAATGGATTGCCCTTTAGGAGCACCAAATCTGCTATTTTCCCTTTTTCAATACTGCCAAGCCGGTCGTCAATTCTGAAATACCTGCCATTTTCAATGGTGGCTCCCGTAATCACCCGGGCGTTGGGGATACCGCTTTCTACCCATAACTCCATTTCCCGCTGATAGGCCCAGCCCTTCTCCGCATAAGGTATCATGGAATGAGAGCCAAGCACAAGGCGCACCCCGGCTTTATTCAATTTAGCTGTCATCGCCTTCATATTATTAAAGCCTGATAATTTTGAGCTATCCACTGCACCATCGCCTGCCTGATATTCAAATGGACCTAAAGTTGGACTTACAAAAGTGCCTTTGCGCACTAAGTACCGAACCAAACTATCTGCCGCAGCACTGTTAATATTAATATCCTTCCACATATTATAACGCCCTGGCATGCGAAAATTATTATCCGCTAACATTCCCTGACGGTATTTTTCTGCTTCTCTTTTCGGCAGGAGTGATAAGCCAAATGAAGTAATATGCTCCACTCCATCTAACCCAGCCTCAATGGCGATCATAGCTTCGGTAATTTCTAAATGCGCTGTTACCGGAATGCCGCGTTGATGAGCGGTACTGCAAATGGCTTGTATCATTCCGGGTGGAACCCTGAAGTAAATTTTGATGGCTGTTGCGCCCTGATCAGCCAATGCGTTTACCTGTTGAATGGCTTCGTAATTATCCCGCACTATAAAGGCATCGTAAGGATAAGCGGGAGGAGCCATGTCGAAATGCGGGCCGGTTAAAAATAAACGGGGAATCTTTTTACCTGATTTTCTTTCCTCATCATAGGCTTCTATCCATGCACCGGGATCACGAACAGATGTTACGCCATGCTGAAGAAATTCGGCAGGAAGGCCTTTAGTCCTGTCTAAGTGAAAATGTGAATCAATAAATCCGGGCAGCAGGTACATTCCTTTGGCATCGGTAATTTCAGCAGCAGCGGGGATGGAAACATCACCCATCTTTCCTGCGTATTGTATTATTCCCCCTTTAATCAGCACACAACCTTCCGCTAGCGGTTCGCCTCCCAATCCATTAATGATGGTTACGTTAACAATTGCTTTACTATTTGTTCCGGTTGATATTTCTGCTGCATTAACTGAAACGATGCGATGCTTGTTTTTAGTTGTTTGCGCCACGGTAGCGCTGCCGCTGCAAAGCATAAGCGCAAAGAATAATAACAGTATGGTGTAAGCGACTTGCTGATGTAGAAATAAATTGAGAAGATATTTGTTTGCATTCATGAGCTATTAATTTTACCTCACCCTCATTCCCTCTCCACGTTGTGTTGAGGGACGGTGCGGAAGTACAATACCAAACTAAAAGTTCTTCCACTTATACGCCTGAATAAATCCAAAGCAAAGTTATACCACATCGGCTTCCCTTCCATTTCCACCCGCCTATTCAGTCGGGCAGGCAGTCTCACATCGCCTTTCCCTGCCAAACCCCGCCGCCAAAGGTGATGATGAAAATTCTTGTCGGGTCGCGGGGATCTAAGTCTACTCTTTTGCCCCATTTAAAATCATATTCTTTTATGCGTTGCCAGGTTTCTCCACCATCCTCAGAGCGGTAGGCTGCATTATTAAACCCACAGGCATAAAAAGTTTTAATGCGGGGGTCGTAAGTAATATCATGAATGTGCTGATCGTTCTGCAACACGGGTATCCAACTTTTACCTTCATCTTTCGATATAAAAATACCGCCTCCGATATCCGGCGTAAATTCATGCTTCGTTTTTCTTCCCCAGGCCGACAACAGCAACCACTCCGGATTGCTGGCATCCACCACCAAGCTCATTGGCCCATTTGTTCCCTGCGGGAGTAGTATTTTCTCCCAGCTTTCAGCACCATCATCTGAGCGGTAAACAGCGCCATCGCCTTCATTGCCTGTACTGCCATCTTCGCTACGGCGACAAACAATTAAAAACAAAGCCCCATCTTGCTCCCGGCGGGTTATTCTCCATGCAAAGGGTTCTTTACTTTCAATCCCTTTATTTTTTTGTTTCCAGGATTTTCCTCCATCGGTTGATTTATACACTCCTTTTCCGAATGCGCAGGCGTATAGGGTTCTTTTGTTTTTATCACTCAAAGGATCAATTAAAATATGTGTGATGGCGGCTTCGCCAATATCTGCGCTAACGGGTTGCCAGTTTGCACCACTGTTTTCAGTAACCAATATGCCGCCTTTATAATTTGATGTACCGTTTCTCCTCCACATTTTTGGACGGGGCAGATCATGCGTTCCGCTCATAGCGGCCCATGCTTTTTCTTTTACCTGCGGATCAAATGTTAACCAGTATGTACTGTTAATCCAACTTCGTGGTATACCATTATTAACTGTTGCACTACTCCAACTTTCGGTTCCATCTTTACTTTCCATTAATCCTATGTCGGTCGTAGCAATAAAAACATGATCCTGGTTAAACGGATCAAACACAATGGCATAACTGGTAGTTACTTCCAGACCCCGCGACATCCAGCCGCCGTCTGATTTTTTTTGAGTATATACCTGTTCCCAGGTTTTGCCGCCATTTACAGACTTAATGGTACGCCCAAAATCGGTAGCGTAACATATATCGGCGTTAGCGGGCGCAACGCCAATCGAAAATGGGTTCTCTCCCCAGCCCGGGCCAAAGCGTTCATTGAGCCATCCACTTTTAAAATTAGAAGAAGCCTTATCTCCATTGGCCGTAAAAACATCTTTCCAGGTCAGCACCCATGTTTTTCCGTAGTCCTCACTCTTGGCAACACCTATGCAAGTGGTATCCTTGCTCAGTTTAAAATTGTTGTAAGAAACGTACAGCACTTGCGGATGCAAAGCACTGGTGGCAATAGCTCTCCATTCGGGCAGACCTGCATTTTTCATTCCTAACTGTAACAAACCATCCTGCCTGTTTTGCCATGTTTTTCCTCCATCATCGGTATAAAAAATTCCGGATTGATCGGCATTCGCATTAAAATAAGACGTGCCCGTCATGGCATAAATGATGAATTTATTTTGTTGTGCATCAAAACCGCCGGTGCAGGACGTGAGCAGGGCAACCCCTTGGGGGCCTTTATTCAGTTTCCATACCCCGCCTTCTCTTTGCGTAATCGTATTTTTCCCGGTAATGTATAGGGTACGGTCTTGCCTTGGAGAATTGGGAACGATAAAAATATTTGTTGCGCCATCTTCCAGCTCTTTTTCCTTAGTCCATTGCGCTCCTCCATCATCTGAAAAATAAAGCGCGTTATTTTTGTTGATCGAAACGGCGGCGTATAATTTATTAGAAGCTGCAGGGTCAACCGCCAGGGCCAGCACATGCCGCCGGGTACTGTCTTTGGTAACCACCACTTCCTCTGCATGATCACCTTTGGATACAATGCCGGCAATTTCAGTAGAGTCCGGATATAAAATATTCCAGGTAACGCCTTTATCCTTGCTTTTGTATAACGCAATTGAATTGGCGTATACAATATTGGAATCCGAGGGATCAAAAACATAAAAGCGAACGGGGCTGTGCAGGTTAAATCTTGTCCACCCTGCACCAGCATTATAGGTAACATACGCCCCGGTCATATCGCAACTCACAAATACGTTATCGGGGTTATGCGGACTGATGGTTGGATAAAACATAGCGCCACCGCCGCCCGGCCCGGTATAGGCTGTGGCATTGGTTGCGGGGTTAAGGCCTGAAGCTTTGGGTTTATCTGCTTCAGGCTGTGCCACATTATTGCAGCCTCCGATCATAGTACCTGCAAAAAATACTAATGTTACAAAAAAAGCATTTTGGTTTGTTGAGCATTTTTTTGTGCTGACTGTAGCAGATTTTTTCATTGCCTGATTATTCTGTTTCGGGATTTCCATGTAAAACACTGGATCCAAAACTGGTGATATAAATTTTATCGTGCTGGTTCTCGTCCACCACTATGCGATGGCCCCAGTGAAAATCATAGCCTTTTATTTTCTTCCAGCTTTTGCCGTAATCATCACTGCGGTAAGCCGCTTTATTAAATGTGTTGCAATACACCCGCCCGGGATGATAAGGATCCGTGGTAACATCGTACACATATTGCTGCTGATCAAAAATGGGAGCCCAGGTTTGTCCGGCATCTTCCGAGAGAAAAACACCACCAGGCATATTAATGGTTTCATTACCGCCCGTAGAACGGGCTACGGCGCCTCCTATTAAATCACTTAGCGAAATGCTTGCCCAGCATGCCAGGTAAATGCGGTTGGGGTTTTGTTTATCAAAATCAATACCATTGGGAAAAAAGGGTTCCTGTACTACATTTAATTTTGTCCAGCTTTCTGCGCCATCCGTTGATTTATAAACGACGCCTGAATAATACTCTCTTCCCCTTTGGTCATTTTTATGCATGGGGGTGGGGCTTACCGTTACAAATAAATTTCCATTGCTGGTTAAGGTTAATTCAAAGGCGCAGGTATTTGCTTCAATACCCTTGTTTTTCAGTTCCCATGTTTTACCATCATCGGTTGATTTGAATATTCCTTTATTGTACACCGCGGCATAGAGTGTTCGGTTACCCGGCGCCGAATTATTGTCTAACACTATGGAAGTGGCGGGCGAATCAAAGCCTATACCATTAATGCAGGGTTTCCAGGTTAATCCACCATCGGCAGATACGCATATCCCACCTTTGGCTCTTGCTTTCCAGTTTGGGTTACGCGTCATTTTGCCTCTTGGATAATCGTGCATGCCGGACCAGGCCGACCACATTTTGTTTTTTATTGCAGGATCAAACTGCACCCAGTAACACGTATTTGCCCATTCCGCTGGCACTCCGTTTACCGACCTCGACCAACTCCTGCCATTATTAAAAGAATGATGATAGCCAATATCGGTATAACTTATGGCAATATGATTGCTGTCAAACGGATTAAAATGTACGCCATAAGTGGTGGTAACATCCATGCCATTGCTGGTATAGGTGTCATCAGGCTGTGACACGCTATAAATTTCATTCCAGCTTTTGCCGCCGTCTATCGTTTTCATGGTGCGGTACCAGTCTGTAACTACGGCAACATTTCCATCGGGGGCATACACGCCTACATCAATGAGCCTTATATATTCTCCGCCAAAAGCTTTTTCAACCCAGGCATCTTTTAAATTGGCAACACCTATGCCATCTTTTACCGCATATTGGCCCGAACCGCCACCTCCTTTCCACACCCAGTTCCATTCTTTGCCTGCATCATTTGTTTTTATGGCACCATACCAATAGGTGCTGGTAGACGCGTCTTTTTTTTCTTCATATTTATTACAAACCAGGTATGCCTGCCCCGCGTCAAACTCAGCGCATTTTATCATGGAATAACTGGGCTTTATACCATCTTTTTTATTACTGAGCAGGGGATGGTCCAACTGTTTCCAGGTTTCACCTTTATCATCAGAAATCCATACTTCGGTGTTGCCGAATTCATCTTCCGTATTGTCGTCGGCCCCGTTATGCAATGCATAAAAAATCATTTCCCCATTTTGTAAAAGCGTCCCACCCGTAAAAGAATACGCTGGCGACATAGAGGCGGGCAATTTTTTTGAATTGAATTGGCCTGTTGATTTTTGAAAGATATACATGGACTGCTCCGTAAATATATATACCTCGTTTTTTAAATCAACGGCGTTGGTATAAATGAAGTCTATGGGTTGCTGAAGGTTTTCTTTTTTCCAGGTGTTGCCATTGTCGGCACTGTAAAAGAAAAAATTACCGGTACTAAAATAGATGGATTGAGCCGAAACCGGATCAACCCGTATATGGTCAATCGCCCCGCTTTCGTATAAGGAGCCATCTACGGTTTGAATGCTGTAACTGGCATGATCACCTTCATACTTTGTTGCTTTAATTTCATTTTGCTTTGGATAAATCTGGCTCCAGGTTTTCCCTCCATCTACAGACCGGTTTAAGGCGGCGGAACCTATATAAATAGTATTGGAATCACCGGGCGCATACGCAAACGCGTTAGCGCCGTTGGCAAAGTTTATTTGCTGATAGGATTGTCCGCCATTTGTAGTAAGATAGGAACCCGTCATATCGCAGCGCACCAAAAAATGATCGGGCGATTGATACGAAAAAGTAGGAATAAAAGTAGAACCGCCGCCGCCTGGTCCCAGCTTTTGCCAGGCAAGGGTATCGCTTAGGGGTTTGCTATTGGTATTAGCATTTTGGCATCCCGTTAAAAGAATAAAGACTAAACCTATACAAGCAGCCATGCCGTTTTTATTATTATTCCTGTTCATACTATGACTGGATTACTCAATTTAATGTTGAATAATTATTTTTTGCACATGCCATTGTTGTCCGTCAAATATCCGAAGTGTGTAATTGGTTTAATTTATATTTTCCAAATGAATTTGAAAGCCAAGGCGCAGTACCCGAAAGAAGAAGAAATGTAAAACCTGTCAATATTAATTTCATGGTTGCTTATTTTTATAAAGGCATAAAATGGGTGCATTTCAAATTTTCGTTTATGCACCACTTTCCGGTCGGTGAGACACCGACCGGTAGCGGACTATACTGGCGGGTGTCACCACCCGCCTGCGAAAATTTGAAATGCGACCACCCATAAAATAGTCCGAATTAGCTTTTCAATAGCCATCTTTATAACTACTTAATTATTCAAATAGCGCTATTATTCGTATCCTGGATTTTGCCCGATAGACATCGCATCCAGAGCCGGAACAGGTAATAAATAATCGTTCTCATCATACCCATCGGCATTATCGGGTAAATTAACCTCCTGCAATAATCTTTTTCTCAGTACATCAAAGTATCTGTCGTTTTCAAAACAAAGTTCAAAGCTCCTTTCGTCTATCACTTTTTGATCAAACTGCGCTTGCGTCATAGCCAATGTTGCCCGTGGCTCAGTACCCGTACCCTCATTGGCTCTGTCAATGATAAGGTTTAAACGATCAACTGCCAGTTGAGTAGGTCCGCTACCAGCCATATTAGCCGCTTCGGCGTATATCAGTAATATGTCGGCAAACCGCAGCAGCTTCATTTCAATGCCTGCATCGCCGCCACTCACCTGTTGATCATAGGTAAGATTGGGCATGTTGAGTTTACCAATATAAGGTACGCCGTCTGAAGATTCGGACCAGTTGATGATGCGTGCAGAAGGATCATAGATATCTGAAGTGAAATCTAAAAGGATATAGCTGTGTTTACGTGGCTGTTCGGGATAAATAGTAGTAGCCCATAATATTTTAACCGGGCCTGAGCTCCATCCATCCATTTCTGATGGCGCCCAAACGTTACCGGGCATATAGGGAGCGTCGGGAGAAGTTGTAAAAGCAAACATTATCTCCATATTGCGGTTATTGGATGTTTTAAATACATCCTCAAACCTGGGAAGTAATTCATAAGGCCCATTCGCAATTACATCTTCAGCCATGTCTCTTGCTTTGGCATAATTATCCTTTTGATTCAGCGGCGCGGTGGCCCTCGTTACATACACTTTTGCTAAAAATCCTTTTGCTACCCATTTGTTGGGTTTGCCGGGAACAGCGGCATCATAATCGGCCATTTTTTCTGCCGCGTATACCAGGTCGGCCTCAATTAAATCATAAACCGCTGCAATCTCAAGACGTGAATCGGGGGTTAACGGGGTTGTAATAGGATCGGGAGAATCCTCCGTTAAATATGGAATTTTACCATACAACCGCACCAATGTAAAATAATTAAAAGCCCTCAGAAATCTTCCCTGACCAACCACATTCGCTATCACATCGTCTGGGTTTCCAGCCAGGCTACCATCCTTAACTGCTTTTAAAACCGCGTTTATATTTCTAATTGCCTTGTAGTGCCAGGTCCATACTTCATTAAAAGAACCTACACTAAAATCAAGACTTGCGCCCTCAAATTGTCCATCAGGATAGGCTACTCCGTTTTGGTAACCATTCCAGGTTGAAAATAACGCGTTCATTGATCCCGCGAATGCTGCTTCGCACTGTGCTGCGGTGCTGTAAAAATTTGCAGGCGTTGATATTCCTTCGGGCGCTTCATCCAGTTTTTGACAGGATGTTATTGTTATACATAAAAGCAAGAAGAGCATGCCCGCATTTGAATTCATTTTATAATTTTTCATCTGCTATAATTTTTTTGTTTATTCACCCGATCAGGCATTTCCGGCAATTTTATTTTCAGTAGCTATTAAAAATATATACCGGTTACTGAATCATGATGATGAATTAAAATGTTAGGTTTATACCAAACAAAAATGTTTTTGATGTTGGGTAATTGCTTAAGTCAATACCTAAACCACCCGCGCCGGCCACATTGAACGAACTCACTTCGGGATCGTAGCCTGTATACTTTGTAATGGTAAACAGGTTAACTGCCGTGGCGTAAACAGCTAAATTTGAAATGTGTATTTTACTCAATACAGACAAAGGAATGTTGTAAGTAAGGGTAATATTTTTCATGCGTATATAAGACCCGTCTTCTACCCACCGGCTGGAACGCTGATCAACGCCTATGCCCGCGGTTTTATTGGAGCCAAGGTTAAGCAGGTTCCTGTCTCTGGAACTAAGAAAAACAGGCACATCCGTGTTTTGGTTATCAGGTGTCCACCTGTTATTTAAATTGACGCTCGTGCCGTAAGACGGATTTTCTGTTTTTATTCTTACCGCGTTAAAAATATCATTGCCATAACTTCCCTGAATAAGAAATGTAAGGTCAAAATCTTTATAACTTAAACTATTGTTCCATCCGTAAATAAATTTGGGGGAAGCGTTTCCAATTACTTCCTGCCCATCGGCCGCCCTCGTTATTTTTCCATCCCCGTTCACATCTTTCCACTTGGCCTCACCCGGCGCCTGCCCCATTTTTTTTGCCTCTTCTCTTTCGGCCTCACTCCAGGTACCGAGGTTAACATATCCGCGCATCTGGTCTACCGGCTGCCCTACCTGTAAATATTTCACTGAAAATCCACTCGCGTAAATCTGGTACCCGCCACCTGTACTTGTTCTGATCGCAAGGGGCCGATCATCTAACAAAGCCAGCACTTTACTCCTGTTGAAAGAAACATTTATCCCCGTATTCCATCTGAAATCAGTGCCGGTAAGGGGTATACCACCCACCGCAATTTCAATTCCTTTGTTTTGTATGGATCCAACATTGGCAAGTTTTGTTGAAAAGCCGGTATAGGCTTCTACCTGTTTATTCAACAGCAAATCGGTGGTTACTTTTTTATACACATCAATGGTGGCGGTAAGGCGCTCATGAAAAAAGCCGAGGTCAATTCCAATGTTTTTTTGTTCAGTGGTTTCCCATTTCAGGTCGGGGTTTCCCGGCCTTCCCAGTGCAAATCCGATATTGGCAACACTGTTGCCATCGTAAGGATAATTGAATCCTGAGGCAACGGTTGCCAGGGTTTGATAAGGCTGTATAGCCTGGTTGCCTGTTTTACCCCAGCTGCCTCTTAACTTTAGGTTTGAAATGAATTCTACTGTCTGCAAAAATTTTTCTTCGGAAACCCTCCATGCTATGGCGGCCGAAGGAAAATACCCCCACTTGTTGTTTGCACCAAACACCGAAGAACCATCTGCCCTGTAACTTACGGTTAACATGTATTTGCCGTCAAAAATATAGTTGGCGCGTCCCAGGAAAGAGTTTAGTGTTTGTTTGGAAAGGAAATTGGTTTTTTCGTTGATTTGCCCGGCGCCGCCCAAATCGTTGATTCCTGTTTGGTCGCTGAAAAAGCCCTGCGCGTTAATATAGGAACCTTTTCCCTGTATCAATTGCTGTTCGGCCACGCCGGTTAAGGTTAAATTGTGTTTTTGATTAAATGTTTTATTATACGTAAGAATATTCGAGTTCTGGTAATATTCATACCGGCTTTCCGATAAATCGCCTAGTCCATTAACACCCCGTCCCGGCTGCGTTTTTGTGCTGTAGTAGTGTTTATCATCATTGCTGTTTATACTTGCGGCGCCGGTAACCCGTAAACTAAGCCCCTGTAACAATTGAAATTGGAGAAAGGTGCTTATTTCATTGGTGATATTATTTTTTTCGGACCTGGTTTCCCTGGCGGTTGCAACCGGATTCCATACATCATTATCGGCATATATTTTAGAGTTATCGGGTCCTCCTTTTAAAGCTTTATAATTATAATTTCCATCGGCATCATATACCGGTGTTGCAGGGTCGAACCTCGCTACGGTATTGATCACCTGTCCTAAAATATCTCCGTAACGGGTACCTTCGCCCACCGGCGGCACATTGCCTTTATCTTTGATCACATTCAGGTTAACACCGGCGGTTAGCCACTGGTTCAGTTTCAGGTCCAGATTACTTCTTAAATTATAACGCACATATTTTGTATTGATCACAATACCCTGCTGGTTCACATATCCGCCCGAAACAAAATAGCGAACGTTTTCAGAACCCCCGCTTATAGAAAGCTGGTGATTTTGTAAGGCTCCGCTACGGTACACTTCATCCTGCCAGTCGGTGCCTCCGGTAGCATCTAATGAAGCGATCTGTTCTTTTGTAAAAGGTATTACCGGTTCTATCGGAGAATTTACAGTACCATTGGCAGTAGCCGCCCAGTCGTTTGATTTGCGCGCATAATCCCCCGCGTTCAATAACTTCAGCTTATTGCTCAATTGCTGAGAACCGGCGCTAAAACCATAATTAAAAACGGGCTTGCCTGTTACTCCTCTTTTAGTAGTAATTAATATTACACCGTTAGCGCCACGTGCTCCGTAAATAGCGGTAGCCGACGCGTCTTTTAGTACTTCTAATGATTGAATATCATTGGGATTGATGGTGCTGATGTTCACGCCCTGTATGCCATCTACTACTACCAGGGCATTATTGCCGCCGGTAATAGAATTGCCTCCCCGTATCCGTATAATGGCATTACCACCCGGAGCGCCATCCGTATTTTGCACCATTACTCCCGCTGCACGTCCCTGCAAGGCCTGGTCAACCCTTTGCGTAGGCAATCTGGTTAAATCCTCACCTTTCACAGAACTTACAGAGCCGGTGAGATCACTCTTTTTCTGCGATCCATATCCCACCACTACCACATCGGTCATTTCCGCTTCCAGTGTCTGCAGTACAATCGGTTTTAAAGCCCCCGCTTTTGAAACCGGTAGTTCTACTGTTGCATATCCAATAAATGAAACAACAAGTGTGCCTCCTGTATCCGGAATATCCAGGGTGAAATTACCACTGGCATCGGCGGTAGTGCCTTTTTCGGATCCTTTCACTTTTACGGAGGCGCCAGGCAAAGGATTCCCGTTCGCGTCAACGATTTTACCGCTCACTTCAACCGGAGGAGGAGGAACCGGAACAGCAGCAACGGCTTCCTGTTCCGCTTCGGCCTCCTTTACCTTTACTACGATTTGTTTTTCATCAATAACATAAGCAACGGGCTGATCTTTAAAACATATATCCAGCACGGTTTGTAAACTGGCATTGTTAACCTGCAAGGTTACTTTTTTGCAGGATTTCAGTAGCCTTTCGTTGTAAAAGAAGTGATATCCACTTTCCTTTTGAATAGCTTTAAACGCTTTTTCAATCGGCACTTCTTGTAACGAGAACGTAAAAGTTTGAGCAAAGCCTGTGGCGTTTGTATGTAAACAGGCGGCGAGAAATAAAACTACGGTTAACTTCATAACCATCAGCGTTTTTTTTACCTGCCATAGCCGTAGCGAAGACAGGACAGTTGTTTGGGTATTCGATCCGCCTTCGTTAAAACTTCGGCGGACGATGGCTTTCAAATTCATAACTTTGTTTTTTACCCGCCCACGCTTCAGCGAAGGCGGTTGTTTGGGTTTAACAATAAATAATCGCGCAACGATTGTTTTAAAAAGTTAACCTTGTTTTTTGCCGGGTTCCGATCGCCATCGGGATCCGGCTTTTTTGGGGCTAACTACGCTCTTTATGGAAGTACGATAATCTTTCGGCCTTCCAGCTTAAAATGCACATCACTCCATTGCATCCATTTCAGCAGGCGCGAAAGGTTTACCGTTCTGCTTATTTTTCCTGTAAACCGGTCTTTAGGCACATCACCGGCAAATTCTACCTCCAGGTTATACCAGCGCGCAGCCTGTCGCAAAACAGATTGCAAATCGGCACTGTTGAACTGAAAATAGCCATCCTTCCAGGCTACCGCTTCTTCGGTGTCGGCCGCGTTATCAATCTTTATCTTTCCACTCTTTTGGAGTAGCGCCTGCTGCCCTGGCAAAAGGGAACTGCTGGTATGTGCCATTACTATTTTTACTGCCCCTTCCAGCAGGGTGGTTTTTATCGCATCCTCTTCGTCATACGCATTAACATTAAAATGGGTACCCAATACCTGTATTTCCATGCCGCTGTCCCCGGAGCCGTCAGACACGGAAGCGGAGTTAACCTGTACAATAAAGGGAACATTTCCATGCCCGCCTTTTGCGGATAGGGTTGTTATTTCAAAATAAGCTTCGCCGGTTACCGTCACTTTTCTTTCTTTTCCGGTAAATGCCGTGGGAAAACGAATGGAAGAAGCCGCATTCAGCCAAACCACGCTGCCATCCGGAAGAATCAATTTATATTGACCGCCCGGCGGAGTACGCATTGTATTGTACATCACTTCGGTGGCCGCCGAACCCGTTGAAACATAGGCAAGTTCACCTGCAGTGTGCATTCTCAATTCCGCATTTCCCTGTTTCGCCGGCAATCCGTTAGCAGCGCTGTCTAAAATAATTTGTGTTCCATTGGATAAGGTAAGTATCGCTTTGTTTCCACCAGGAGGCACATCCGCTTTATTTTGCGGGACGACTTCCTTTTTGGCGAACACCGGTTGTTTTGGATAATAAGTCTTTACATAAACAATGCCGCTGATCATTATCATAAAAAGCCCGGCAGCGGCTATCCATAGCCAGGAACGTTTCCGGTATGGGATGAGGTGGATACTGGTTGATTCAGCTTCCTGTTTTAATGGCTCCTCCAGAAAAACAAGCGCTTTAATCCGCTCCGACATATCCTCCGGCATTTGCTTTACTGCTTTGTGTTTTTGCCATGCCTGCTCCAGTACTCCGCTCAATTCTTCATCCTGCGAACAATGGTTAACCCAGTTAGCCAGTTCTGATTTTTCTGCTTCGTTAATTGTTTGATTTAAAAACCGCTCTGCCAGGTATTTGATTCTTTCCGATGCCATACTGTTTATGCTTTGCTATTGGTAAGACAAACGGGAAGGAAAACAGAACCAGTGAGGAAAATAATTTTGTAAAAAAAACAGAAGTCGGGTAGTAAGCACTTTACCTGCTGAATGGTTTAAAGCATAAGGAAGCTAATAATGCCAATAACAGAGATGGAGTGGGGTTCAATTTTTTTTCTGATGGTTCGGAGCGCCTGCACCATATGATTTCTAACGGTTGAAGAAGAAAGGTGCAGTTGATGGGCAATGTCTTCGTGTTTCAGTCCCTGTTCGCGGCTAAGGGTGTAAATAAGTTTTTGTTGAGGGGGAAGATTTTGGATGGTTTGATGAAGCAGTTGCTCCACTTCTTTTACAACAAGCGTGTCATCGGTTTTAGCGTTTGTTCTGTTTTGTTGAGACTGCAATTTTGAAAGAATGATGGTTTCCTTAGACATTCGTTTAAGCGCGTTGATTGCAAAATTGCGGGTTGTTTTATAGAGGTAGGCTCCCAAATGATCAATGGTTTTCATGGAAGAGCGGTTCTTCCATAATTTAAGAAAAGTATCCTGTATAATATCCTCGGCTATCTCAGGCGATGCGGTAAGCGAGAGAAGGTAGCTGTATAGTTTATGCTTATAGCGGTTAAATAAAAGGGTAAAGGCGGGCTCACTACCCTGGGAGGCAAGTAACAGCAACTCTTTTTCGGTATGAATCGGTTCTGAATTCAAAATGAAAATGAACAGTTAGTCTGTAGTAAAGATAATATAAATTTAACAGCAAACAGAATGCACCCGAATGTGCCTGTTACCACCTGTTCAACTCCTCCGCCGTAAAAGGTTGCTGCCGTTCATTCCAGTGCTGCCTGATCTTTATTACTTCGTCGCGCGTTATGCCGGAGGCATTGTTGTTCCAGTTCTTCCGAATGTAGCTCAGCACCTGTGCAATGGTTTCATCTGTAATGTCTTTATTGTGAGCAAGACCGGGCATCTCACCATTTATTTCGGGTGATTTGTACAATTTTTTGTTCACTTTAACCGGACCTGTTAACCCGTACAATACAATGGCAATAAGCTTGTCTCGGTCGCCTGTAACCCACTCCGAATTATTCAGTGGTGGCGCTAATGCGGGTATTCCGTTTCCGTCTTCGCCATGACAGGTTTGGCAGGTGGATGCAAACAGGCTCATACCTGCAGGGAATTGTTTCCTGAACAAACTGGTATCTTTTTTAACTTGCCTGTTGCTGATATTGACCATTGTTTTCCTGAATTGTTTTATAATGGTTAGATTGGTATCAGTTACTAATGCGGTGAGCCTGTTGTAAAAATCTTTTTCACGGTTCTCAAGATTACTGATGATGGCATCGCTTACAAAAGAGTTTCGGGGAAAAGTCGTTGCAAGGCTCATTAACATTTCATCGGCCAGCGACTTATTAAAAGGCTCAATAGCCCGCATTCTGAAAGCGATATAAGTTGCGGCAACACTGTCGTTGCTGTTTATCATTTGCTGCAGTACCGGCACAAATTGATTGTAATTGGTTTTATTTACCACAGCCGGCAAAACGGCTATCGCCTGCACCCTGATTTTATCGTTACTGTTTTGCAACAGCGGTAATACATCTTCCGCCTGCAAAACTTCCAGGCCTTCCAATGCCCACAGCGAGTGAATAAGCGTTAAAGGTTTATCCGTTTTTTTTAAATTCTCACGCAATACCGGGGCCACCTTTGTATGTTTGCCATCAACCAGCATTTGCTGAGCCTTGTCCCTGATCCAGCCATTTGGAGAGGTGAGGAGCTCAGCCAGCTTCAGCGGATCAGCAGGCATTGATACCGGTTTCAATGACGTGCCCTGGGGAACTACTTTATAAATGCGACCGCAGTTGAGTGGCTGTGAAAGCGATCTCTTGCTGATTTCTTTTTTCAGGTAATCCGTTAAATAAAATTTATGCTGAATAATGCCTCTGTACATATCCGTTATATACAGCGCTCCGTCCGGCCCGTTGTATAAATTTACCGGTCTAAACCGTTCGTCAATGCTGGTAAGGAACTCCTTTCCTTCATAGGCCTGCCTGCCTTTAATAGCATAACCATCTTCTTCCAGTATATTCCTCTTAATAAGGTTCGCAGAAGGTTCCGCTACAAAAGCATTGTTGTGATAGGCTTCTTTGAATAAACCGCCCCTGTAAATAACCGGGCCACAGGCAGCAGTGAAATTTACCAGGCGCAGGCTATCATCAAGGATATTTTCCATATAGCCCCTGTTTACGCCGGGGGTAGGCCGGGCGGGGTATACCCTGTTGTTTTCCACTATCTTTACATTATACCCAGATATGCTGCGCTGGTTGATATTGCCTGCCCCCGGGCCGGGCAGAAAATAATCGCCCAGCAGGTTCTGTGAATTATTGTTGTAAAACAACCGCCCGTAATCATCCTGCGTTATTCCCCATTGCCCGCGAAACCGTGTCCATTCAGTGATCCAGTGATCGCCTTTTTTCCGATACCTTTTTTCCGAATTGGCACTGTATACCCAGTTGTCCATGGCCCTCATTAAGCCATTGGCATCATGTTCTACATTATCGCCAATGGTATACGCGCCATCTACCAAAATTTTTTTGCCCGGGTGGTCATTCTTTATTTCAACATACCACAGGTTAGGGGGCGCTGCTACCAGAATACCGCTTTCTATTAAACACAAGGCCCGTGGCAATACCAGCGAATCCATAAATACCTTCCTGTTGTCTGCGATACCATCTCCGTTCTTATCTTCCAGTATAATAATTTTGCCATTGGGAAGGTTTTCACCCGTTCCGGATGTGTCTGGCATATATCCTTCCATTTCTAACACCCATATTCTTCCCTTGTTATCAAAGGTTAAAGCAATGGGGGTGCTTACGATCGGTTCGGCAGCCACCAGTTTTACTTCAAAGCCATCTTCAACTTCCATTGCTGCCAGCGATTTTTCGGGCGATAGTACGGGGGATTTGCTCAGTATCTCTTTTCGTTCAAGTGAATCCAACAGGGCTGGTTTCATATTTGTGCTTTCACCGGAATTGCAGCTTATCAATAAGCATACAAGTATAACAGGAAAGCCCTCCATTATTCTTTTAGTCATTTTTACCAATTCCATTTTTTGAGAGAGCACCTGGGTGCATCCCAAATTGTCGCTGGCTGGTGATGACACCAGCCAGGGCGGCCCGCCGTAGGCAGTGCCTGCCTGACCGGCAGGCACTGCCCGCATGAAGCAAAGCAATGCGATAATTTGGAATACACCCGGGTACCTTTAATATACCCTTACCTATACTTCTTTGGGAACAACATATGGCGGGCGGTACACCCGTGTAAGCATAGCATCAGCTTCTGTATCATTCACAAATTTTTCATTGTCCCTGGTGCCGCCCATAAATTTAAGTTCGCGGTTAAGGCGATAAGAAATATTGGCCAGCAAAGGAAGCGATGATGAGAAGAAGCCTTCATTGATATCGCAGTGCAGGTCATCGTTATTGCCTGAACGTATGGCATCAATAAAATTGGCATAATGTTCGGTGCCTCCGGGCGGTGTCCTGGGGTCAACCGGTTTTTTGGCATCCGTTTTTTGTGAACCGGCAAAAGGTTTATCTTCTCTTTTGCGGAATGCTTTCCATGTACCGCCGTCTAATTCAAGATAGCCTTCGGTACCATAAAACATATTGCCGATACGGATGTCCAAACTTGATTCGCCGTTTGAATACCTGCCCCTTGTTTCAAACTCAAGCATCTTACCGTCTTCGTATTTAAATATAGAAGTTTGTGTATTGGGCGTTTCCTGCGCGCATTCTCTGGGGTCAATGCCATAAATGCCGCCATGCGAATAAATAGAAACGGGGTGTTCATTTTTATTGAGTCCCCACCGGGCAATATCAAACTGGTGCGGACCCTGGTTTCCGGTATCGCCGTTACCGGTGTCCCAGAACCAATGCCAGTTATAGTGCCCTTTCTTTTCGTTGTAGGGTCGGTAGGTAGCCGGCCCCAGCCAGCGGTCGTAATGAAGTGTGGACGGAGGTGTGCCGTCTTTTGCAATGCCGAAAGAATCGCGTGGCTTGATGCAAAGCCCTCTTGCCATAAACACGTCACCAATGCCGCCATCGTGCAAAAATTTCATGGCTTCCATTACATTGCTGATGGAACGGTTCTGAAATCCAACCTGAACACGTTTGTTGTACTTGCGGGCGGCCTCAATCATTTTACGCCCTTCCCATACATCATGCGATGCCGGCTTCTCTACATATACATGTTTACCCGCCTGGCAGGCCCAAATGGTACCCAGTGCGTGCCAGTGATTGGGCGTAGCGAACGAAACGGCATCTATTTCTTTATCATCAAATACTTTGCGCATATCCCACTCCGTGAGTGGTTTTTCACCCGTTTTGTCATTAACGATTTTCGCCCTCGAAGCGAACCACTGCTCATCTGTATCACAAAGTGTTTTTAAGCGGATATTGCGGCTGCTTTTTAAAGAGCACCAGTTGTTGATATGGGTTTGTCCCTGCCCGTGAATGCCAATAACTGCCAGGTTAAGCCGTTCATTTGCGCCGGGTATGGCTGCATAAGATTTAGCGCTTAAACCCATAGCGCCAATGGTAACGCCTGCACCGGCTAAAGCAGATTTTTTAATAAACTCCCTTCTCGGGTAATTTTTTTGCATGACTGTTTTGTTTTTATATATGAGCAAATCTTTTTTTATAGGGATTGCATACCTGTAACCTGTGCAACCTGTAACCTGTGACCTGTAACCTTTACTTTCTTTGCGCCTTTACCAGCATCTCTTTAAACACAGCCAGTTGTTCCTTCATTGCGGCTACCCGGTCATTGGGTTCGGTGCGGGCTTCTAAGAGTATCCATCCGTTGTATTTCATGGAAGTGAAAAGATTCATTAGTTGCTGATATGGATAGTCGCCTGTGTTTAATTCGCGTACATGAACGGTGTCGCCAAACCATTTTTTTACTGAATTAAAATTGGATTCCAGCCCCGGCGGCAGCAGATCTTCGGGATTGCAGTTCCAGCATATTTTTACATTGGGTTCGGTAACCTGGTCAAAAATGGCTTTCATGTTGGGAATTTCCTGGGTTAATTTACCATGCACTTCCACTCTTACCAATTGGCCCAGGTTTTTTGCGAACTTCCCTACTTCATTAAGCGATGCGGCAATTTGCGCAATTGTTTTTTCTTTGGAAACACCTTCGGGAAGCGTATTGGGCTTTACTTTTATACCGGTTGCGCCAATGTCTTTGCAAAGCCGGATATAGGCTTTCGTATCTTCGATATTCTTTTTCAGTTCAACAGGATCGGGACTATGATACTCAAAATTGGAACCGTACCCGATACAGGTAACAGGGCTGCCGGCAAATCTTTTTTTTACCTCAGTGCGCTGAGCAGCGGACAGATCGGTTTCAACCTTGTGTGCATGTTGTGTTCGCAGCTCAATACCCCACAATCCTGCTTTTTCGCAATTGGCGATCAAAGTGGGTAAGTCCCAGTCCCTGCCCCACTGATAGGTAACCAGTCCAAACCTCATCCTGGGTCCTGCGTGGTAATAGCTGCTTAATGTTCCGGCGGTGGCCAATCCTAAACCGGCAAGGGCTGAATGACGTAAGAAATTGCGGCGTGATAGATCTTTCATTAATTAAAGTTAAAAGAAAAATATATTAAAAAAGGCAAAGCCACAATTGTATATGGTAGCAATACTTGTTATCAACAGCTTTCCGTATGCGCAAAATACAATATTGCAAACATTAACCTTATTTAACCTGCATTGTTTTTATTGTAATGCGGCCGGGTCTACTTTTGGGATAACCTGAGTTGTGTATGAATGATACAGACAATCTCATTTCATGATGAAACCCGGCATTTTACTTTTCATATTTTTGATCGCTTTTTCTATAGCAGGTATTGCGCAGGCGAACCGAACGGTAAGAGGTAAGGTGTATGACAGCAGCCATATTGTTTTGCCGGGAGCTACGGTAATGCTCATTCCGGACGGAGGCAAAGACACTTTAAAAGCAGTGACAGACAAAAGCGGGCAGTTTGTTTTTTCCATGGTAACAGCTACGAAATTTACAATAAGAGTAACCAATGCAGGATTGGAAGATGCAGAACAGCAATACGATGTGGAAGAGAGCAAAACAGATTTTAATGTTGGAAGCATAACCATGCTGCCCGCTTTTCAAATACTACAGGAAGTGGTGATCAGTCCGCCGCCTATTGTTATTAAGGAAGACACCATTGAATTCAGGGCAGATTCCTTTAAGGTAAAAGCCAATTCATCGGTGGAAGATCTTTTAAAAAAATTACCCGGTTTAGAAGTAGACAAGGATGGAAACATTACCGCACAAGGCAAAACCGTGTCTAAAATTAAAGTTAACGGCAAGGATTTCTTTGGCGGTGATCCCAAAACCGCTTCCCGCGAATTGCCTGCCGACATTATAGACAAAGTACAGGTGGTGGATGACTACGGCGACCTGGCTGCCGCATCGGGCATCAGGGATGGCGACCCGGATATTGTCATCAACCTTCAGCTAAAAAAAGATAAGAACCAGGGCATGTTTGGCCGCGCGTCTGCAGGATACGGTACGGATAACCGTTACCAGGCTACAATAAATGCCAATGTGTTCAGGGAAAGCACGCAATTATCCGTGCTGGGAAACAGCAACAATATCAACCAGAACCTGTTTAATTTTGGTGGAAACAGCAGTGGCGGAAACAGGGGTGGTGGTGGAAGAGGAGGTAACTCCGGGGGCGGCGATGGTGGTACTTCCGATACCAATGCCGACCAGAATGGGATTACCGGTAACAACTCGATCGGTACAAACTTCAGAACCGATTTCGGCAGGGAGAAAGGCTCGTTTTATGGCAATTACAGTTTTGCCAACCGCAATACGGTTACAATGCGTAACATTTCGCAGCAGAATTTTTTTGGCGATGGTTCTTTCATTAACAACAACAACAGCCTTTCCGATAACATTGGCAATAACCATCGCGCTAACCTCAATTTTGAATACAATTTCGATTCTTCCAATTATCTTAAAGTAAGTCCTAATTTTTCGTATGGTAATTCCAATAACAGGAATTACAGCGAGTTCAGTTACTGGGAGGAGGATACCTTTAAAACACAGGAAGGATATAACGGAGATACCGTTCGCAGGAAAACACCCAACTTCAGCGGAGATGTCAGTTATAATCACCGTTTTAAAAAAAGAGGCAGAAACTTTTCAACCCGTATCAGCCTTGGAACATCTTCTGCATTAAGCGATGACGATAAGATCAATTTTACAAGAGAATTCCTGAAAGCAGGGGACTATTCCGATGCTTATCTTGATCAGTTGATAACACAGGACAATAACAATCATAATTATGGTATCCGCCTGACTTATACGGAGCCGGTCGCAAAAAACAGGTTCCTGGATATCAGCTATTCCTATAATAACTCGTATGCAAAAAACGACAGGCGTACATTCGACCGGGATTCGATTGGCAGCGATATTCACTTTATTGACAGCCTCAGCAATGCGTATGAAAATACTTTTATCAATCAAAGGGTTGGCTTAAGCCTGCGCACGGTTAATAAAAAGTACAATTACAGCATAGGGCTTACAATGCAGCCTATGGAGATCAATGGCTATTCTATTTCAAAAGATAGTGCATATACGCCCCAGAAAAGAATAAACCTGGCGCCATCTGCAAGGCTCTCCTACAACTTTTCCCGAACCAAAAGGCTGAACATGAACTATAACGCCAATTACGAGCAGCCTTCTTTTGATCAGTTGCAGCCGGTGCGTGATGTATCCAATCCGCAATATCAAACCCAGGGTAATCCGGATCTGCGGCCGGAATTCAATCATAACCTCAGGATATTCTTTAATAATTTCAATTTTACACGCGGCCGGGTAATGTTTGTTGGAATGCGGGCCAATATGATCCAGAACAGGATTGTTAACAACAATATGCGGCTCGACAGCAGCGGGGCACAGTTGAGCATGCCGGAAAATGTAAAAGGAAATTATAATGTTTCGGGATTCTATAATTATTCATTGCCCTTCCAAAACAGGCGATACATCATTTCGCTTCGTGGAAATGTAAACTATAACCACGATGTGGGACTGGTAGACAGTAAGAAGAATATTGGCAACAACTGGGTTACCACGCAACGCCTGAATTTTGAATTCAATTTTAAAGAGTGGCTTGAATTGGATTTTAGCGGGGCGTATAGTCTTAATTCCACAAAATATACACTCTCTCAAAATGGAGACCGCCTTGGTTCAAACGCATGGACTTTCAGGAGCAATATGCGTATGGATATTCCCGGAGGACTGATATTGCGTTACGATATTAACTATCTTATCAACAACGGGTTGGCGTCTTCGGTAAACACCAATCCTGCATTGTTTAATGCTTCTATCGAAAAAACCATATTCAAAAAGAAGAATGCTTTCATTCGGCTGTCGGGCTTTGACATTTTCAACCAGAACACCAATATCAGCAGACAGGTGAATGGTAACTCCATTATAGACAGCAGGGTTAACCGGCTTAGCCGTTATTTCATGCTTACTTTTTCTTACAGGCTCATGCAATTTAAAGGCGGGCAGCAACCTGCTGAAGGAAGCAGGGAAATGGGCCCTGGCGGGGGGCAGAGAGGAAATCGGCAATGGTGAGAGAAGTTACAGGGTATAAGTTACAGGGTTCAAGTTTCAGGGCACAAGTTTCAGGGTTCAGGAGTTGTTCATGCTCAACTGACTGCTGACCGTTCACTATTCACAACGCACCATTCACTGCCACGTCCCTGCAACTTGCATCTTGCTCCCTTGTAACTTACACCCTCCTGCAACCTGCAACTTGCTTCCCTCTATTGTTTTTTCACTCAATTCAAATACCTTTGCGGTCATTTTTGGGATAACCTGCAATGAATAACTGATTGTTACCCAATTAACTAATTATCAATCAACTATTTAACTTTTTAATATGGCGGGCGCCTTAAAAGAAGTTCGTAACCGGATCAAATCGGTTCAAAGTACCCAGCAAATCACCAAAGCTATGAAAATGGTAAGTGCGGCAAAACTACGCCGTGCGCAGGATGCCATTATTCAAATGCGTCCTTATGCCAAAAAGTTACAGGAAATGCTGAGCAATATCGTAAGCAATACGGATAACGATGCTGGCGGCGATTTGGCTGTTGAACGTCCTGTGGAAAAGGTATTGCTAATCGTTATTTCATCCGATCGTGGTTTGTGCGGGGCATACAATGCCAATGTGATTAAGCTCGCCCGGTCTGTAGCGCAGGAAAATTACCCGGAGCAGTTGACCAAAGGCAACATAAGCGTGTGGCCGATAGGAAAAAAGGCATTTGATTTTTTTCAGAGAGCACGTTTTGAAGTTAACCCGGCATACAGGGATGTGCTTCAGCATATTTCATTCGAGCCTGTTCAGCAGGTAGCGCAGGCGGCCATAGAAGCTTTTGCAAAAAAAGAATTTGACGTGGTTGAAATTGTATACAGCGAATTCAGGAATGCGGCTACCCAGCGTTTTACAGCAGAAAGGTTTTTGCCGATTCCTAAAGTAGAAAATAAAGATGGTAAAACAGCCAACGCTGATTTTATTTTTGAGCCCGGCAAAGAAACGCTCATCGCCGAACTGATGCCTAAAATATTAAATACACAACTCTATAAAGCAGTGCTGGATGCCAATGCGAGCGAACATGGCGCAAGAATGACGGCCATGGATAAAGCCAGTGAAAATGCGAATGAATTGTTGAAGAGCCTTCGCATTTCTTACAACAGGGCAAGGCAGGCAGCCATTACAACCGAGCTTACCGAAATAGTAAGCGGCGCTGCGGCATTGCAGGGATAGGATAGCAATTCATTACTGGCATTTTACAATAGCTGAACCGTAACACAGGCTTATTAATCGTTAAACTTCGGCTGCGAGAGCACATGGAAATTTCACAGATCATACAGCATATTGAAGCGCTCATATTTGCCAGCGAAAAGCCATTAACCAGTATAGAACTGGTTGACCTGGTGAACAGTGCTTTGGGGTTTATTGAAGAACGTGCTACGCTGGAGCAAATAGAGGCAGCAGTAGAGGGGATACGTGAAAAATATGCAACTGAATTTTATCCTTTTGAAGTGAGGCAAAGTGGTGGAGGCTGGCAGTTTCTTACCAAAGGCGATTTTCATAAAACCATTGCACAGTTAAACGGCGACAAGTTTTTAAAACGACTGTCATCGGCAGCCATGGAAACCCTGGCCATCATCGCTTATAAACAGCCCGTCACCAAGGGCGAAGTAGAATCTATACGGGGCGTAAACTGTGATTACGTAATACAGAAATTACTGGAAAAGGAATTGGTTGTGATTACAGGACGGAATGAAGAACTGCCCGGCAAACCTTTGATATATGCTACATCACGCTCCTTCATGGATTACTTTGGCATAAATTCTCCCGAAGATCTTCCTAAAATTAAAGAGGTATTGGCCGATCAGGTAGTAGCTCCTACACTGGTTAATGCCAGTCATTTTGAAATAGAGCAGGAAAGCAATTTAATAGTAGCTGAAAACGGTGAACTGGTTCAGCATACTGCATTAATAATTGAAGGATCTGATGAATCTGCGGCCGAAGCGGATGTACTATCTGCACCTGAACAAGGAGAGATAACTAATGAAGAGGCAGAAGTGGATGACGATACTATAACAAATGACCCGGCTGCACCGGAAACCGGCCCTGATAACAGCACGGATTCTGAATCATTTCCTGATACAGATGATGAGAATGAAGAAAAGAATGATCTGCAATAAGCAATAAATAGCATTTGTAAATAGCCCCCGCTTAGGGCTCCCGGTTCATTCTCCTCCGAAAATCTTAATTTAGTCCACCGGATAGCTAAATATTGTTGAAAATTTACCCATGTCGTATTCACCCCGGACAGCTTTTCAGTCGGCAGCCATTATTCAATCCACACAGCATCAAAAACTGCAGGAGTTATTGCAGTATATTCAAAACAGGTCGCCTTTTTATAAGGAAATGTTTGCCAGGCATTCTATTGACATCTCCGCTATAAGATCGGTACAGCACCTGGCTCATATACCCCCTACTGTTAAGGAAGATCTGCAGCAGCGCAACGATGATTTTCTTTGTGTAAGTCGTGATAAAATAATTGAGTATACTTCCACTTCAGGAACATTAGGCAGCCCGGTTACCGTTGCCCTAACCGAAAATGACTTGCAGCGCCTGGCCTATAATGAGTACGCTTCATTTGTTTGCGCCGATGGGATCGCAACGGATGTATACCAGTTGATGCTCACGCTCGACAGGCAGTTTATGGCCGGTATGGCCTATTATTCAGGCATTCGTAAATTAGGAGCCGGTATTATACGCCTGGGGCCGGGTGTTCCATCTCTGCAGTGGGAAACCATATTCAGACTAAAGCCGACAGCTATCGTGGGTGTTCCTTCCTTTATATTAAAATTAATTCATTATGCCACGGAACATGGTATTGATATCAACAACAGTTCGGTTAAAAAGGCAATTTGCATCGGCGAAAATATAAGGAATACCGATTTTTCACTGAATGTGCTGGGACGGAAGATCAATGAAGCATGGAAGATCAATTTATATTCTACTTATGCTTCCACCGAAATGCAAACGGCATTTACGGAATGCGGAGCAGGTAAAGGAGGTCATCATAATCCCGAACTGGTGATAGCCGAATTGCTGGATGAGCATAACATGCAGGTACCGCCGGGCGTGCCGGGTGAAGTAACCATTACCACCTTAGGCGTGGAGGGTATGCCCCTGCTGCGTTATAAAACGGGCGACATATGCATGTTTTTTGAAGAGCCCTGCGCCTGCGGAAGAAACACCATGCGGTTATCGCCGGTTATAGGGCGAAAAAAGCAGATGATCAAATTTAAAGGCACCACGCTTTTCGCGCCGGCTTTGTTTGACCTCCTGAATGGAATGGAAGAGGTAAAAGATTATGTGGCGGAAATATATTCAAACGAAATAGGAACAGATGAAGTGGTGCTGCATCTTCTGCCGCTGCGTTATAGCGAAGAATGCGATCATAAAATAAGAGCGTATCTCCAGGCTAAACTGAGGGTAACTCCTCATGTTAAATATGTTACTGCTGAAGAGATGCAGCGCATGCAGTTTCCCGGCTCGGGAAGAAAAGCGCTCAGGTTTATAGACAGGAGGTGAATAAAAATTTGATACATTTACCAATATTTATTTTTTTTGCGGTCCCGTGTACTTTAAAATAATCTTCGTGCAATGATAAATGTAGGAGCCAGAGTCCTTTCTTTACAAGATTTTTCTGAGATTGTATTCAACAACAGGAAAATTGACCTCAATATCCGGGCACTTGAAAAGATGGAAGCCAGTTTTCAATTTCTCAGAAATTTTTCCGATCAAAAACTTATTTACGGCATCAATACAGGTTTTGGACCTATGGCGCAGTATAAGGTAAATGCCGAAAATGTTTTACAATTACAGTACAATCTTATTCGCAGTCATAGCTCAGGCAGTGGCAATTATCTTTCTCCTTCGCTGATAAAAGCACTAATGGTGGCCAGACTGAACAGTTTGATGCAGGGGCATTCCGGCGTGCATACCGATACAGTTGTAGTATTAAAAGAGTTGATCAATAATAATATTACACCCTGTATTTTTGAACATGGCGGTGTTGGCGCCAGCGGCGACCTGGTACAACTGGCACACCTGGCACTGGTGCTCATTGGTGAGGGGGAAGTAATGGTAAATGGCGAACCGCGGCCTACTGCAGAAATATTTAAGAAATTCAGCATAACTCCGCTGTCTGTCCATATTCGCGAAGGACTCGCTATTTTAAATGGCACTTCAGCCATGACCGGAATTGGCCTGCTTAATGTTATACAGGCAAAAAAATTATTGGAATATGCGGTAATGCTTTCTGCAATGACCAATGAGGTGGTGGAGGCATATGACGATCATTTCTCTTATGAACTGAACATTGTAAAAAAACACAAAGGACAAAACAGCGTGGCTGCCATGCTGCGCGATGTATTGAAGGATAGCAGTCTGATCCGCAGCCGTTCCGAGCATTTGTATAATCCTGAAAACATCAAGCATGATGTTTTTGAAGATAAGGTGCAGGAGTATTATTCGCTTCGCTGCGTTACCCAGGTGCTGGGGCCTGTTTTTGATACAATTGAGCAGGCGGAAAACATTCTGGTGGACGAGCTCAATTCGGTAAATGATAACCCCGTAATAGATCACGAAAACCATAATATTTTTCACGGGGGTAATTTTCATGGCGACTATGTTTCCCTTGAAATGGATAAATTAAAAACTGCCATTACCAAGTTGTCCATGCTTTCGGAAAGGCAATTGAACTATTTATTGAACAATAAGCTGAATGAAAAATTCCCGCCTTTTGTAAACCTGGGGGTACTGGGATTGAATTTCGGTATGCAGGGTATGCAGTTTACCGCTACTTCCACCGTAGCAGAAAATCAAACGCTTTCTTTTCCCATGTACGTGCACAGCATTCCAAACAACAACGACAACCAGGATATTGTAAGTATGGGTTGCAATGCCGCGCTGATCACCAAAAAGGTTATTGACAATGCTTTTGAAGTGCTGTCTATACAAATGATAACCGTATTGCAGGCCATTGATTATGCGGAATGTGCCGATAAATTATCTCCGGCAACAAAAGAAATGTATACGACCATACGGAAAATCTTTCCCAGGTTTGTTGACGATAAGCCGCGATACCGGGAACTGGAAAAGGTAAAGAACCATTTCCTGCAAAATAACATCGGCTTTTTTGAAGCGCATCCGGCTGCGCAGGTAGCTATACATTAGCCTTTCATACAAATACATTATTTTACAACAAATTTCTACGGATAAAACGGTGCATAATAAATTTCTCACGGAGAAATATTTAAGCGAAGTTTCCCGGGTACTAATTGGACAGGTATCCGATAGTTAAAATCAAAAATCAAACAGATGAAATGTGCATTGGTTACAGGCGGTTCAAGAGGTATTGGCAGGGCTATTTGTATAAAACTGGCAGCGATGGATTATTATGTGCTGGTGAACTATAAAGCCAATGAAGAAGAGGCTGAAAAAACGATGTCGCTGCTTCGGGAAAAAGGTGGGAATGGGGAATTATTAAAATTTGATGTGGGTAATAAAGAGCAGGTAACGCAGGTATTGGGCGAATGGATAGAAAAAAATACAGAAAATAATATTGATGTACTGGTAAACAATGCCGGCGTAAAAGACGATGTATTGCTGATGTGGATGAAAGATGAACAATGGGATAGTGTAATCAATACGAGCCTGAATGGTTTTTTTTATGTAACTAAGCTGGTACTGCAAAATATGTTAATGCAGAAATACGGAAGGATCATAAATATCGTTTCTCTGTCGGGATTAAAAGGGTTACCCGGACAAACCAATTATTCCGCTGCAAAAGGCGGCGTAATTGCGGCAACCAAGGCGCTGGCACAGGAAGTGGGCAGAAGAAACATTACTGTAAATGCAATAGCACCCGGCTTTATTAAAACCGATATGACGGAAGGGTTAGATGAAAAGCAATTGCGGTCGCTTATACCGGTAAGTCGCTTTGGCGAGCCCGAAGAGGTGGCACATGCGGTTGGCTTTTTCGCTTCCGCTGAATCGGCTTATATTACAGGAGAAGTGTTATCGGTAAACGGGGGAATGTATTCGTGAAGCGGAATTTGAAAATGTGGTAATTTGAAAATTTGAAAATGAAGAAAGGAGGAAGAGTGTGCAGATTTGTTTGGAATTAGTCAAAAATTGATCTGGAAGATTCTTTAGTTTGGCATTCTGCTAAAGTACCGTCCCTCGCCGCGGCGGGGAGAGGGAAAGAGGGTGAGGCAATTTTAAAAAAATGAACAAACGGGTAGTCATAACAGGTATGGGTATTTACTCCTGCATCGGGAAAAACCCAGATGAGGTAAGGGATTCTCTGTATGTAGGCCGCTCCGGAATTATACTGGATCCTGTTCGTAAAGAAATGGGATACCGTTCAGGGCTTACCGGGTTTGTGGAAAGACCAGCGCTGAAAGGAATGTTAGACCGTCGTTCACGGATCATGCTGCCCGAACAGGGAGAATATGCTTATATGGCTACCATGCAGGCATTAGAGCAGGCCGGACTGGATGAGGATTATATCAACGAACATGAGATAGGCATTTTGTATGGCAACGACAGTTCGGCAAAACCTGTTATTGATGCTACGGATATTATGCGGGAAAAGAAGGACAACATGCTTATCGGGTCTGCTTCGGTGTTCCAAACACTGAACTCAACCATCACCATGAATCTTTCTACAATTTTTAAGCTGAAAGGGGTAAACTTCACCATTAGCGCTGCCTGCGCAAGTGGTTCGCATGCCATTGGATTAGGGTATCATTTTATAAAAACGGGTTTGCAGGATTGTATTATTACAGGTGGCGCACAGGAGATCAATTGCTATTCGATGGCCACTTTTGACGCATTGTCTGCTTTTTCCATTCATGAAGAAGATCCTCAAAGGGCATCACGTCCGTTTGACCGCAGCCGTGATGGACTGATCCCCAGCGGAGGTGGCGCCACCATTGTTTTGGAAAGTCTGGAATCGGCCACAAAAAGAGGAGCTGCAATTCTGGGGGAAGTAATAGGCTATGGTTTTTCCTCCAATGGGGAACATATCTCTAACCCTACTGTAAGCGGACCGGTACGTTCTTTGCAAATGGCAATGAGAGATGCAGGGATGAATACTGCGGACATAGATTATATTAATGCACACGCCACTTCCACTCCGGCAGGTGATGCCAGTGAAGCAAAAGCTTTGTATACGGTGTTCGGTGAACATACCGTTCCTGTGAGTTCTACAAAATCCATGACAGGTCACGAATGCTGGATGGCGGGAGCCAGCGAGATCGTATATTCTTTATTAATGATGCATAATGGATTTATTGCACCAAATATCAATTTTGAACATCCCGATGAATATTCCGTTAAATTGAATATTGTAAAAACTACCGCGGAAAAAGATATAAATGTATTTTTGTCGAACTCCTTTGGCTTTGGCGGTACCAACTCGTCGCTGATAGTCAGAAAATGGAGCAAATAGTTTTGTGTATGAAACAGAATGAAGAAATCATTGAGAAGATCAACCATTTCCTGTCTGAAGAATTTGAAGTAGATGAAGCCGTGATAACTCCCGGGGGAAACGTAAGAGAAGTACTTGAATTAGACAGCCTTGATTATATAGACCTGGTGGTGGTAGTAGAAAGCAATTTTTCTTTTAAAGTTAAACCCGAAGATTTTGCAGGCATCACTACTTTCAGCGATTTCTACAATTATGTAATTTCCCGCGTCAATTCTAAAGAACTGGCATAATGCCCTCATGGCGCGGAAAATCCAGCGGAAACAGGTTAGGCTACAGCATTTTTATTGCTGTATTAAAAAAGTTTGGCGTTCAACCCGCCTACGTTTTGTTGCGTGCAGTGAGCTTGTACTATTTTTTATTTGCATGGAGATCTTCCCGGCACATCCTGTATTATTTTCAAAAAAGACTGGGTTATTCTTTGGGAAGATCAATTGCCACATTGTATAAAAATTACTATTGTTTCGGGCAAAGCCTTATTGATAAAATAGCCATCATGTCGGGTATGGCTAAGCGCTTTTCGTTTGATTTTGACGGGGAAGAACACCTGCACCAGTTGGTAAGTCTTCAAAAAGGCGGATTGCTGCTCAGTTCCCATACCGGCAACTGGGAAGCCGCCGGGCATTTGCTGGAGCGCTTAAATACCCGTATTAACGTGGTAATGTTTGATGGGGAGCACCAAAAGATCAAAGATTATCTTACTTCGGTTGCCGGTGAGCGTAGCGCCAGTATCATCGTCATAAAAAACGACCTCTCTCATATTTACGCCATAAACGAAGCCTTAAAAAACAATGAACTGGTTTGTATGCATGCCGATCGTTTTGTTGAAGGCAACAGAACCCTGGCTGCAGATTTCCTGGGAGAGGCAGCGCGGTTTCCCGCAGGGCCTTTTGTACTGGCTGCACAATTTAAAGCGCCGGTTTGTTATGTATTTGCCATGAAAGAAGGCAGTATGCATTATCATTTTTATTCTACGGCCATAAAAATGTATGATTACGGCGATAAAACTACGGCCATGCACCAAATGCTCAGCGATTTTACGGCTGAAATGGAAAAGAAGGTAAAGCAATATCCTGCACAATGGTATAACTATTATGATTTTTGGGCAAAGGATGAATAGGAGAAGCGATAGAAATGGTAAGTGCGGTTGTTTCAAGCCCCCTACCAGAGGTCAGGCAGTGCATGCTGTGTATTTTTCTCGCTGTCCGAAGTCTCTCGCTGTCCGAAGTCTCTCGCTTGTAACTCTCGCTCTCCGAAGTCTCTGACTTCGGACTTCTATGTTCTTCCGGGACTGTGTCCCGCATTATAAAACACGAGGTACCGGTCGCCGGAGGCGATATTATAATAGTATGGGGCGAGAGACGCCCCACAGAGCTATCAGTATGGGGTATAGCCAGGTCAACTTGTTTTTTTATAATTCCCTTAGCCCAGCTGTTCAATAAAATAGCCAGCCATGCTCAACTTTTAAGATCATGTATAACCGTTAAAAAATAATTGGCGTTGATTATGTTGATCCTGGGAAAATTTATGTTTAACACATCGTTAAAATGGGAGTCATTAGTTACTAAAAAATCGACATTTCCTGCAACTGCTGCATCAAAAAATTTATTGTCGTCAGGATCTGATTTTATCATATTCCAGGCATAGTATATTCGTTTGTATATTACGTCTGGTGATATGGATAATATTTCCATTACTAATTCCGCAACTCCCGGAGCTGAGTGTTCACTCAAAATTTCTTCATATTCATGAATTATTTCTTCCGAAATGACTATTTGGTAATCTCCATTTATAAATGCCTGCCAGATGGGCCTGAACCGGCTTCTTTTTCCTAATGCAACCAGCAGTACATTGGAATCTACAACAACTTTCATTCTGGTTTTTTACCTGAAGCTCTAAAATGGGCTTTACTCAGTTTATCGTAGTCTGCCTCCGAAATATTATTGTTTTTTTCCCAGTTGTCAACGGTATCGTCTAATTGCTTACCCAATAGTTGTACTACCAGTCGTCTGATCTGCAAAAAATACTCTTCCGGCAAAGGCTTCTTTAGTAACCGGATCATATCTAACTGCTGTTCATTCAATTGCGGATTATTTAATGCGGTATTCATAAAATTGATTTATAGATCAACTATTTTCCTTTTTTAATTTGGCGGTCCGTTTACCATGATGCGCGGGCTATCAAAATTAATAAATCTAGTCTATTTTATTTTTAGTTCTTTTTTCACTGCACTTTTAGTTTCCTTATCTGTTTCACAAAATCTCCGGCTTCAAATTACTTACCTTGCTGTACAAAAGTCTCCATTGTTGCTGTCCGAAGTCTCTGACTTCGGACTCATATGTTCTTCCGGGACTGTGTCCCGCATCATAAAATACAGCGATACTGATCGCCGGAGGCGATATTATAATAGTATGGGGCGAGAGACACCCCATACAGCTATCATTGGAAAGAGAAACGAATATGCCTGTAATTAAAAGCCTGTATAGCTACCAGTATGGAATATAACCTGCTCAGTTTGTCTTCTTATAATTCCATATTGCCCAGCCATTCAATACTACTGCAAATAATATCATGTATATGAATTCGGTTCTGATATCGGCGAACCCGCTTCCTTTCAGAACGATCATTCTCACCACTTTAATAAAATGAGTGATAGGCGTGAGGTTGGCAATCATCCTTGCCCATGCCGGCATGCTTTCAACAGAAGTAAACAAACCGCTCATCAGCATGAAGATCAGCATGAAGAAGTAGGCGATGAACATGGCCTGTAACTGGTTATCACTATAGGTAGATATCAGCAACCCAAATCCTAAAAGTGCTATGAGGTATATTGCGGCAAACGAATACAGCACTTCTATATTTCCCCCTGGAAGTATGCCATACACTACCCATGATACGATCAGCCCTAATGTAAAAACAATCATTCCTATTACCCAGAAGGGAACCATTTTGCCCACAATGAACTCCCATTTCTTAACCGGCGTTACGTTAATTTGCTCAATGGTTCCCAATTCCTGTTCTTTTACAATATTCAATGCTGAAATAAATCCGCCAATGAGCGTAAGCAGCAGCACCAGTACGCCAGGTACAATATAATATTTGTATTCTCCCAATGGGTTGTACCAGTTGGAAAAGGTGATATCAATAACGGGCTGAGCGGCAGTTTGTTGGGTGATGCCGGTAATATTGAGTGAAAGTGTTTTATTAAAACCGGCGATAACCGCGTTCAGGTACGCCGCGCCCAAAGCCGCTTTGGTGCCATTGATGCCGTCTACCGAAAGGGAAAGTTTCTGTATGCCTTCTCTGACCAGGTTGCGTTCAAAACCAGCGGGGATCTCCATTGCCAGGTCGGCATTTCCGTTTTCTATATGGCTTAGCGCTTTTTTATAGGAAGGTTCGGCATGTACATAGCGAAAATAACCGGAAGCGCCGATTTTTGAAATGAGCTGTTGCGATAAACTGCTGTGGTCGTTGTCTACCATCACTATATCAATGTTTTTTACATCAAAGTTCATTGCCAGCGGAATAAGGATAAGTTGAACGGTAGGCATAACGAACATCATAGCCAAAATAGACTTGTCTCTGAAGATCTGAATAAACTCTTTCTGCAACAGGTAGCCCAGTACTTTCATGACAGTCGCGTTTTAAAATTTTTCAGCGCTATGGTTAACAGCAAAACCGTCATACCCGCCAGTACCAGGGTTTCTTTCCACACATAGGCAAAGCCAAGTCCTTTGAGCATGATCGCTTTTACGATTAAAAAATACCACCTGGCGGGGATGATATTGGCGACCATCTGAAATATCCACGGCATATTTTCCAGCGGAAACATAAATCCGGTGAAGATCAGCGTTGGCATCATCATACCCATCATAGAAATCAACAGGGCGGTTTGCTGCGAATTGGTGGTATTGGAGATGAGCAACCCAAGGGAAAGGCAGGTGATGATAAAAAGAATGCTCTCTATATACAGCAGCAACAGGCTTCCCTGTATGGAAATGTTAAGCACATATACCGAAAGCAGTAATATCAAAGTAAAGTTGGCGATAGACATGGCAAGAAAAGGAATGGCTTTTGCAATCAATACCATCACCGGTTTAAACGGCGATACCAGCAAAATCTCCATAGTGCCGGATTCTTTTTCGCGTACAACGGCAACGGAGGTCAGCGCAGTACAAACGATCATCAATACCAGTGCCAGCACACCCGGTACAAAATTCAGCGATCCGTTCGCGTTTTCATTATACAACATCCTTGTTTCAGTAACAATGGAATAAGGTAAAGCGCTTGCCGTGCCTGATTGCTGTTGATAGTCCATTAAAATGGCCGTTAAATAATTGATGAGCGTTTTGGCGGTGTTGGGGTCGGAGCCATCGGCAATGATTTGCACTTGCGCTTTGCCGTTATGCAGCAGATCGGCGCCGAAACGGGAAGGAAAAATAACTGCACATTTCAGTCCGCCCTTTCTAAAAGCCGTTTCAATCCCGCGTGTGCTTATGTTCGCTTTTTTCACCAGGAAGTAGCCGGAAGCTTCTATCTTATCTGTAATTTGTTTCGTATTGATATCCTGCGCGTGGTCTGCAACAATGATTTCCGCGTTCTTTACATCGCTGGTTAAGGCAAACCCAAACAATAGAATCTGGGCTATGGGTATACCAAACATAATAAGCAGCGTACGCGTGTCGCGAAATACATGATAAAATTCTTTTCTTACAAATACCATTAATTGTTTCATATCAGGTATTGATGGTTTAGCTTTCCGATCGTTTTGCGCCGCGGGCTAACTGGTAAAAAACATCATCTATACTGTTTGCGCCGAATTGGGCCTTCAGTTGCTGTGGTGTGTCCAGTGCTTCTATCCTGCCGTCTACCATGATGGTGATGCGGTTACAGTATTCGGCTTCATCCATATAGTGGGTGGTAACAAAAATGGTAATGCCCGATGCTGCCGCCTCATAAATCATTTCCCAGAACTGCCTGCGGGTAACAGGGTCAACACCACCCGTAGGTTCATCCAAAAAAACAATTTTGGGTTGATGAAAAATGGCTACCGAAAACGCCAGCTTTTGCTTCCAGCCCAAAGGCAGGGCACCTGTTTTCTTTTTGGCTTCCTGCTGCAGCCCGAGCTTTTCCACCAGGTCATTGCTCCTGCTTTTTATGATTTGAGAGGGTACGCCGTATACCCCGCCGTAAAACCGTATATTCTCTAAAACCGTAAGGTCTTCGTACAATGAGAACTTTTGGCTCATATAACCGATATTCCGCTTTATCAGTTGCTGTTGCCGGTATACATTAAAGCCGGCTACACTGGCTTCACCGGAGGTGGGGTATGAAAGCCCGCAAAGCATGCGCATTGCTGTAGTTTTACCCGCGCCATTGGCTCCGAGGAAACCGAAAATTTCACCTTTCTTCACGTCAAAGCTGATCTTGTCTACCGCTACAAAATCGCCAAATTTTTTAGAGAGGTTGTTACAAATGATTACTTTTTCTTCCATCACCGGTTATTAAACTTATGCAAAGGATTCCTGTTTTGGTTTTCGTTCGTCAATCGTATAAAACTATCCTCAATGGTGGGCGCCATTTCTTCCACTTCTATATTTGTATGGCCCTGTGCAGCTATATGTTTTTTTAACTCCGAGGCATTGCTGATATCCCCGCTTGTTAAGGTAACATGGAGGTATTCGCCAAATGCGAAGCTGCTTTCTACCTGTTCGCTCTTTCGCAGATCGCTCAGGAGCGTATAAAGATTGTCGGCTTTTACGGCGTATAGCTTTACCGGGTAGGCTGCAATTATATTTTGCGGAGTATCTACCGACATCAACCTGCCATGCTGTATCAGCGCTATTCTTTCACATAAAATCGCTTCATCCATGTATGGTGTGGAAACCAAAATGGTAATGCCCTGCTGTTTCAGCCTTTTTAGCATTTCCCAAAACTCTCTTCTTGATACAGCGTCTACGCCAGTAGTGGGTTCGTCAAGAAAAAGCACTTCGGGCTTGTGGATTAAGGCACAGCAAAGCGCCAGCTTTTGCTTCATGCCACCTGATAGTTTGCCCGCTCTGCGGTTATTGAAAGGTTTTATTTGATCATAAATATCTTTAATGAGCTCATAGTTTTCCTGTATGGTTGTATCAAACAAAGTAGCGAAGAAGTGCAGGTTTTCTTTCACTGTTAAATCCTGGTACAAAGAGAACTTCCCGGGCATATAGCCGATGCGTTCGCGGATGGATACATAGTCTTTTACTACATCAAAACCGTCAACGGACGCGGTTCCTTTATCCGCCAGCAACAATGTGGTGAGTATACGGAAAATAGATGTTTTACCTGCACCATCCGGGCCAATTAAGCCAAACAGTTCACCCTTGTCTATTTCAAGTGATATATCATCTACTGCCAGCACCTTACCCTCATCGTAGGTTTTGACAATATTTTTCAGTGTTACAGCTTTCATCTTTTACTGGATCTTATTATTAAAAAACACTTCGCTATACATGCCGATCTTGAGGTAGCCATCATTTTTTACCCTTACTTTTATGGCATATACCAAATTGGCTCTTTCTTCTTTTGTTTGTATGGTTTTGGGTGTGAATTCTGATTTTTCCGATATCCATACGATGGTTCCGGGGTACGATTTGTATTCTTTTTCCCCCTGATCTACCCGTACCTGTACTTCCTGTCCTGTTTTAATGGATGATAGTTGATTGCCGGTTATGTACGCTCTCAAAAACAAGGTGTCGGTATTGGCAATTTTGTATAAAGGTTTTCCCAGTACTGCCATTTCTCCTTTTAGTGCATAGCTGGTAAGTACTTTGCCAGTAATAGGATTAACGATCTGCCCTCTGTCAATTTGCACCTGCAATTGCTGCGCTGCCTTTTCGAGTGGAGCTTTTTCGCTGAGTATACTCCTGTTTTGAGTTGCGGTGTTGGATTGATACAGGTTGATCTGTTCCCGCGTTACTGCCATCTGTTTTTGCAGTTGGTCAATCTGTGCGTTAATATCGTCTAATTGCTTGCGGGGTGCGGCGTCGGCTTTTACGAGGTTTTGCGACCTTTCCTTTTCACGGTACAGGTTATCCAATTGTGTTTGCTGCGACGATAGTTGTTTTTTAGCAACATTTACCTGGTTGATGGCAGAGCCTGTTTTTTGTTTGAGTGAAGCTATAGAGGCTTCTGTTTGTTCTTTTTGAAGCTGCTGAACGCTCATATCAATCTGTCCAACTATTGCGCCCTCTTTTAACAGGTCTCCCTCATTCACAGAAAAAGAAAGCAATTGTCCGGTTTGTTGTGCCGATACAATTACTTCATCTGCTTCAAAATTACCTGATGCATTATAGTTTATTTTATTACCGTTGCAGGAGGCGAATACCATCCATATTGCAAATCCTGTTATACCGTTGTATCTCATAAATAATAATTTTGCACTCAGTTGCCTGATGTGTTTTTAAAATTGTACTGGACCTGCAACAATTGAATGTTGTGAACGATGCGGGCCTGCTTTGCCAGGTTTTCTTCATTTAGCTTGCCGATGTATTCGTGTACCGTTATCACGCCATTGGTTAATTGTGCTTTTGCCGATTGCGCCACCGCAGTAAGCAGTTCAATAACGGCATTATCCTGCTCAAGGAGGTCGTTGTATTTTTTGATATCTGCACTTTGCTGATGGAGCGTGATACGGGTATTGAAAAGGAAGGTTTCTTTATCAATATCTAAGTTTTGACGGTTGATGTTTAAAATATTTTTATTGTTCTTTAAGGAATATAAACTTCCCAGCGACCAGTTTAAGCGGATACCGGCAATCCACCAGGGGCCAAACTCATTTTTAACAATGTTTAGGGTAGGGCGGCCATATGCGCCCTGTACAAAAGCGCTGAGTTTGGGTATGTGTGCGGATCTCAATTGCTTCTCCTGTATATCAAAACTTTTTTTCTGCAGATCGAAGTGTTTCAATTCTGGTCTGCTGATTTGGGAAGTAAGAGACAGATCTTCAGGTAGAATCAATAGCGTACTTTCATCAACAGTTCGGCCAATCAGCAATGCCAGCATATCCATAAAAGCCTTGCGGTTGGCCCTGAATGTTATAGCTGTCATATCTATATTAATAATCGCGGCTTTTAATTCATCCACATTGCTTTTGAAGCCTGTTCCGTTGATATATGCGGCATTGGCTTTATCCAGCGCTCCCTCCAGATCGGTTTTCCGGATTTCATTTTGCTTTAACTGTTCGTTCATCAGCAGCACAGAAAAATAGATCTGTGTAACACGGTCTTTTAGTGTGTTCAAATTTACTTCAAGGCTTTGTTGCTGAATTTGTTCATTGGCCCGGATCAATGCTTTTTGGTGTTTGATAACGCCGCCGTCGTATATAGCCTGGCTCAGTTCCGCCTGTATTTTATACTGGTCTTTATCAATGGTGGGAAAAGACATCCCCGGGAGGGAAGGCAGGGCATCCGAAAAGCTGAGGGTTTGCGACTGATAGGTGGCCTGCCCGTTTACGGTAAACTGCGGAAGATAAAATTTTGAAGCATTTTCGAGGGAATACCGGCTGCTTCTGGCAATTAAGTCCTGCTTTTTAATGAGCGGGTAGTTTTGTTTTGCCATGCTGTAACAGCTATCAATACTCAGTTGCAGTGTTTGACCATAGGTGGGCGCATATAGCAACAGCAGGAGCAGGATACTTATGAGCATATTTGGTTTGCGTATCATGGGCTTCAGTCTTTTGTTTTAAATAACAGGTAAAACGCTTTTTGTTTTCAGCATCGCTTTCATCCAAACGGGTATTAGTTTTTTTCTTTCCAGCATCATATCGGTGAATGCTTTTTCTTTAAGGTTCGCTATGCGCAGCAACGCCGGTTTCATTAAAAAAGGAAACAGGCACAGTCCCAGCAAACTGACCAGGAAATGGAAAGGGTGTATATCCGGCTGCTTTTTGGCTATTTGCTGCAGAAATACAGACTGGTTGAGGAAATCAACCTTTTCTGTGAGTTTAATGAAATGTTCAGGATTGTTCCTCACCTCGCTTAATACAAATAGCGGCAACTCGGGGTTTTCTATGATGAGGTCAATATATTTTGAAGCAATGCTTTCTACTTTTGTTTCAAGGGAGGTTGACGCATCGTTTAAAACAGGCGCCAGTACGCCGAAGTATTTCTGCATTTTTTCTGTCATTATTATTTCAAACAGCTTCTGTTTACTCCTGAAATAGTAATTCAGAAGGGCCAGGTTAATCCCGGCCGATTCTGCTATATCTCTTGTGCGGGTGGCGGCATATCCCTTTTGCGTAAAAACTTTTCGCGCTGCTTCTTTTATTTTTTCCTCTGTAGACAGGTTACTGCCTGCTTTTGTTCTTCCCGGCATTTCTTGCTATTGTTCCGTAAAGCTAAAATCTTTTTTCTGATTTAAACGAATATTTTAATCAAATGATTAAAATTATTTTCCAGGCGCCATAGTGATTAAGGGAATGTATATGATTTTTACCACCACTGGTTTTTTTGACAATAAGCCATAAATCCATACTTTGCAGCCAGTACTGATATTTATATGTAATTGATTGTTGTAATGAAAGATATCCTGGCATTCATACCGCAACGCCCCCCTTTTGTGATGGTAGATGAGTTGGTAGCTGTGGATGAAAACAGCGGTACAACAAAGTTTAAGGTGAGCGCAGGCAATATTTTTACGGTTAACGGTAGATTGACAGAACCTGCCCTGGTAGAAAATATTGCTCAGACTGCTGCCGCCCGAATAGGCTATATTTGCAGCGAAAAAAAAGAACCTGTGCCGGTGGGCTTTATAGGTGCTGTGCAAAACCTGCACATAATGGCTTTACCGGGGGTAGGAGATGAACTGGAAACTGAAATTGTTATTAAAAACCAGATATTCGATGTTACCCTGATTATGGGAAAGGTAAGTTTCAGGGGAGTGGTGCTGGCGCAATGTGAAATGAAAATCTTTATTCAGTCAACCATTAAATCTGCAATAACATGAAACAGTTGTTTTCATTCAAATGGCTGTTAGCCGGTGTATTTCTGCTTGCAGGAACACAACCCCTTTCGTCTCAAACCTTAAAAGAATTTTTCAATTCCTCCGAGGTTCCGCTTACCTACTTAGGCATTGATTTCACCCAGGCCAAAGTGCTTAATGACATTGCCGCCAATGCCACGGATATACGGGACAGGCAATTTGCAGCTATTAACCAGGTAATTGTAAATGAACCTAAAAAATACGATTTTCAAAAAGCGTTTTCAAAATCCAATATAACCAACGATATTAGTTTTGTTAATGCAAAGAACGCTAAAATAGACGCAGAGAAAATTATTGAAGCCAATAGCGCTGATGAAGTAAGATTTACCAGATCAACCATTGAATCTATTGTTAAAGGCTATCGGTTTGCCGGTAAAAAAGGTATTGGCCTAATGTTTATTATGGAAAGCATGAACAAAGCTTCGGCCCAGGCCGCTATGTACGTTACCCTTATTGATCTTGCATCGGGCAGGGTATTGCTTACGGAACGAATGACAGCCAAAGCCGCCGGATTTGGTTTCAGGAATTATTGGGCAAAAACGGTGTATGAAGTGCTGGATGATATAAAAAAATCAAAGTATAAAGAATGGAAGGCCAATGCAGGCTAAAGTTCAGAGCGGATTAGATCATTGTTCGGAAAAAATAAATAATGCAAAAAACTTTATCCGGGAAAATTGAGATTAATGTGCGGTTTAATGAAGCTGATCCGTTGGGTATAGTATGGCACGGACACTATATACGATATTTTGAAGATGGCAGGGAAGCCTTTGGCAATGAATATGGTATTGGGTATCTTGATTTTTACAGGCAGGGTGTTATTATTCCTATAGTGAGTATTCAGTGCGACTTTAAACGATCGTTGAAATACGGGGAAAAGGTGATAGTAGAAACGATTTATCAACCCTGCGAAGCAGCCAAACTGAAATTTGAATACCGGTTGTTCAATGCGGCTACCAATCAACTGGTAGCTACGGGAACGTCGGTTCAGGTTTTTTTAAGTAAGGAAACATCGGTTCTGCAGTTAACCAATCCTCCTTTTTTTGAAGCATGGAAAAAGAAACATGTGCCCGTTTAATTTTTATCGGGCCAATAAAGTGCGCTGTAATTTTTTATACGGGTCATGTATATCAGGAGTTGCCTGTCTGCCGACAAGGGAGCATCCGTCAAAAATGTAAAAAATAAACGCTGCGGATGAAACCGGTTTTTATTGTTTCCGATAATATTGTATCACCCATAGCATCCACAGCAAATGAAAATTTTGATCTGCTGAAAAAGGGTGTTTCAGGTATACAACTGCATCATGCAACGATGGCTCCGGAACCCTTTTATGCTTCTTTGTTTAATGAAGATATGGATTTTGCAGGATCTGTCAGCAACCCCGGCGCTTACACTAAATTTGAGCAGTTGCTCATCGCTTCCATACAGGATGCTTTGTTGCTTTCGGGTACGGATGTTACCAGTACAAAAACCGCTTTGATCATTTCTTCTACCAAGGGCAATATCAGTCTTATTGAATCGGAACCAGTAAACGATTCGGTAAAGAACAGGATCGCCCTGCACAGTTCGGCCCGTGCAATAGCAAACCATTTTCACTTCAAATCTGATCTGGTGGTGGTATCACATGCCTGTATTTCGGGCCTGGTGGCGCTTATTACAGGGATGCGCTTATTACAATCCGGCCGTTGCGACAATGCGGTAATAGCTGGCGCCGATATCATTACACAATTTATATTATCCGGTTTCCAGTCGTTTCACGCCGTTAGTGATGAGCCCTGCAGGCCCTTTGATGCCAAACGAAATGGTATTACGTTAGGCGAGGCAGCGGCTACCATTATTCTTTCGGTAAAAAAGCCCGATGCCAAAGAAAGTATACTGCTTTCGGGTGGAGCGATCAGTAATGATGCCAACCATATTTCGGGACCTTCCCGTACAGGAGCAGAATTGCACCAGGCTATTGAAGCCGCTGTTCAGGAAGCCGGTATTCAAAAAAATGCAATTGATTTTATTTCGGCGCATGGAACGGCTACGGTGTATAATGATGAAATGGAATCTAAAGCTATAAACCTGTCAGGATTGCAACAGGTTCCTGTTAATAGCCTGAAGGGAAATTATGGTCATACTTTGGGCGCAGCCGGTTTATTGGAAACGGTGGCATGCGTGCATTCATTGAAAGAAAATATAATTTTGCCCACACCGGGATTTAAAGATCCGGGTACATCACAACCCTTAGCCGTAAGCAGTGCATTACAAACAGGCGTATACAGCAATTGTCTCAAAACCGCATCGGGGTTTGGGGGCTGCAATGCAGCAATAGTATTACGCAAAGCAATTTAATTTTTAACCATAAACCATAACCCAAGTACACTTTATTACATGGAATTTTTTAAAAAGGACAGCAAAACAGCTTTGGGAGCGAAAGGATTGGCACAATTCATTGCATTTGGGCCTGTGGTTTTTCAGGTGGCCAAAGTAATGAGAGACTCAGGTATTTTAAGTGTTATTGAAGAAAGCGCATCGGGCGGAATGACCATTGAAGAAATTAAAAACCGCGTGCAATTGTCTCATTATGGGATCAGGGTGCTGCTGGAATCGTCACTGGGGATAGGATTGGTTGTGGAAAATGGCGGCAGGTATACTTTAACCCGCACTGGTTATTTTATTTTACACGACCCCCTTACAAAAGTAAACATGGACTTTGTGCACGATGTATGTTACAAAGGATTGTTTGACCTGGATAAGAGTATTGAAAATGGCAGACCCGAAGGACTTAAGGAATTTGGCAATTGGTCTACCATTTACGAAGGACTGTCACAATTGCCTGCACATGTGCAAAAAAGCTGGTTCGCTTTCGACCATTTTTTTTCAGATACCGCTTTCCCGGCGGTCATTAAACATGTGTATAAAGATGGTATTAAAAATATACTGGATATAGGTGGAAATACAGGCAAATGGGCCATTGCCTCCGCCAGGCATGCAGCGGATATACATATTACCATTATGGATTTGCCCGGACAGTTAAACATGGCCCGCAAAAAGATAGAAGAACTGGAACTTACGAACAGGATATCCTTTTATCCTGCAAACATTTTAGATGAAAGCCTGCCTTTTCCCAAAGGATTTGATGCCATATGGATGAGCCAGTTTTTAGATTGCTTTTCTGAAGCAGAAATTGTTTCTATCTTAAAACGTTGCGCCAATGCAATTGGTGATGATGGCTATGTGTTGATTCTGGAAGCATTTTGGGACATACAACGATTTGAAACTGCTGCTTTTTGCCTCCAGCAAACATCTGTTTATTTCACCGCATTGGCCAATGGCAACAGCCAGATGTACGATTCAAGGGTTTTTAAACAGTGTATATTCGATGCAGGCTTTGAAATTGTGGAACAAACCGATGGAATAGGTTTAAGCCATAGCTTGCTGAAATGCAGGAAGAGATCCTAAATGTGAAAATGTGAGAAATGTGGAAGTGTGAAAATTTGGGAGAGGCGAAACCCATGAGGTTTGCGGGAGGGCATTGCTGGCTGGCAAAGCCTTTTCTCATCATTGAAGAAGGGAGAAGATAAATGTGGAAAATATGAAAATTTGAAAATGGGGTTGAAAACAACTGAAAGCTAATTGCCGATAGCTGACAGCTTTTTAGGATTTGATTTTTGGTTCTAATCTATATATAATAACATATGCACACAGAAAAAACAGATGTACTGGTTATTGGAGCCGGACCTTCCGGTACGGTTGCCGCTTCCATTGTTCACCAGGCCGGATATAAAGTACGTATTGTTGAAAAAATGAAATTCCCCCGTTTTGTGATCGGCGAAAGCCTTTTACCCAGGTGTATGGAAGCCCTGGAAGAAGCAAAGTTCTTAGATGCCGTGGCCGAAAGAGGCTTCCAGGAAAAAAATGGGGCAAAGTTTGTAAAGAATGGTAAAATATGCGATTACCAGTTTGCCGATCAGTTTACGCAGGGATGGAAAAGAACCTGGCAGGTGCAGCGCGCCGACTTCGACCATACGCTGGCAAAAACCGTTGAAAAAATGGGAGTGCCTGTTCAATATGAAACTTCGGTGACCCATATTGCGTTTAATGATGACGGCAAATCTGTAACTACTATTGAAGATGCCAGTGGCAATAAACAATATATAGAAGCCCGCTTTATTATTGACGGCAGTGGTTACGGTAGGGTGATACCGCGCATGTTCAATATGGAAAAACCTTCCAACCTGCCTGCACGAAAAGCATTGTTTTCACATACCGTAGATACCAAACGGGACATGTCGGACGAGCCGAACCGCATTACTATTGTGGTGCATCAAAAAGCAGTATGGATATGGATCATTCCTTTTGCCAATGGCATTACTTCTTTGGGTTTTGTAGGATTCCCGGAGTTCTTTGACGGATTTGAAGGTTCGCCCGAAGAAAAATTCCGGGCAATGATCGCCACAGAGCCCTATTTAAGCGAACGGTTTAAGGATGTAGAACTGCTTTTTGAACCACGGATATTGCAATCGTGGTCATCCACCACCGACAGGTTTTACGGCAATGGATTTGTGCTCACCGGAAATGTAACCGAATTTTTAGATCCCGTATTTTCTTCGGGCGTTACGCTGGCTACGGTTTCCAGCCAATTAGCGGCAAAACTGGTAATCCGTAAACTCAAAGGAGAAGCGGTAGACTGGGATAAAGAATACATGGATGTTATGATGCAGGGCGTAAACACTTTTCGCTCTTATGTGATGGCATGGTATGAAGGCACACTGGATACTATTTTCTTTGCCGATAACCAGGATCCGCTTATTAAAAGCCAGATATGCTCGGTATTGGCAGGCTATGTGTGGGATACTACCAATCCTTATGTAAAAGATCATGCCACTGCACTGCACAAGCTGGCACGGATAATAACCATGAGAGACAGTTTGAAGGAGAAGGGTGAAGGGTGAGAGGCGAGAGGAGAAAGGGGAGAGGAGAAAGGAGAGAGGTGAGAAGAGAGTGAAGTGTGCATAGTTAACAGTGAGATAGCCAATGGCCCATAGCCGATACCTGAAGGCTGACTGCTGACAGCTAATAAAAACAATATTCATATTTTGTCAGATACCCAAACATATATTACCGCTCATTGTTGCATAAGCAGCGGGGAGATATTCAAAAACGGTATGCTGCTTTTGAACGATAAAACAGGCAGCGACACAACCGGTTTCCTCCTTTCTGCATATAAATATTTTAATGTGGATTATCCCAAATTTTATAAAATGGATAATCTGTGTAAACTCGGCTTTCTGTCGGTGGAATTGCTGCTGGAAGGAAGGCGGATTGCAGAAGAATACAGTCCCGAAACAGTAGGTATTGTTTTGAGCAATGCCAATTCCAGTCTGGATGCCGACCTTAATTATTTCCAAACCGTTAAAAACATACCCAGTCCTGCCCAATTTGTATATACTTTGCCTAATATTGTGATCGGTGAAATCAGCATCAGGCATCATTGTAAGGGGGAAAATGCTTTTTTTGTGAATGACAGGTTCGATGCGGGCTTTATGCAGTTTTATGTACAGGATTTGTTCGGCCGCAAACGGATCAATGCATGTATAAGCGGATGGGTAGAGTGTTTGGGAGAAGAATATAAAGCTGCAGTGTACCTGGTGGAAAATCGCCCTGGAAAAGAGGCTTTGCCATTTAATATTGATCATATTCATCAAATTTACGAGATAGCTAATGGAGAAATTAATGGCTGATCTGAAGCAACAGATCATAGCGCAACTGAACCTGAAAGATTTGAAACCCGAAGATATCGGTGACGACCAGCCGCTTTTTGTGGAGGGGCTGGGGCTGGATTCAATTGATGCCCTGGAATTGATTGTATTGTTACAACAGGAGTATAAGATAAAACTTGCCAATGCGGAAGAAGGTCAGGATGTATTCCGTTCCGTTAGAACGATGGCGCAGTATATCAGAGAGCATCAGCCCAAAACAGTATAATAGCGTTACACCTGGTTGATTTGAGCAGTAATACTTTGTATTGCCGGATACCGGCACTTGTTCAAAATCTAAAATCTTAGATCTCAAATCTCAAATAAATGAGTACCCCCGTTTTCATCGCAGGCGCTGGTGTGATTTCGGCTATCGGCAAAAATATAGCCGAAAACCTGTCTGCACTTGAAAATGAAATACCCGGAATGGGTGAAATGGTGCATCTTCATTCGGTGCACCATCATAAGCTGCCCGTGGCAGAGGTAAAGATGAGTAACGCTGAACTGGCAGCGTTGGCCTGCATGCCTGCACACATAAGCCGCACAGCGCTGCTTTCGGCTATCGCTGCCAAAGAAGCGCTTGGGTACGCTGCTATAGAAAACTTTAGTGAACTGCGCACGGGTTTCATTTCTGCCAATACTGTGGGCGGCATGGATAAGACAGAAGATTTCTTTGTTGAATTTTTAAATGATGCGCACAGAGGCAGTTTACGTAATATTATTCATCATGAATGCGGTGCAGCTACCGAACTGGTGGCAGACCAACTGGGTATAAAAAATTATATATCCACGATCAGCACCGCCTGTTCCTCATCTGCCAACGCTATATTTTTTGGGGCCAGATTAATCCGGCAAAATATGCTTGATGTGGTAATTGCAGGCGGAACTGACGCATTAACCAAATTTACCCTCAACGGGTTCAATACTTTAATGATCGTGGATCAGCAGTATTGCCAGCCTTTTGATGAGAACAGGAGAGGATTGAACCTCGGAGAAGGCGCCGGCTATATCGTGCTTGTTTCAGAGAAGGTAGCAGCTTCCTTAAAAAATGCTCCTGTTTGTACACTAAGCGGGTATTGCAACGCCAATGACGCATACCATCAAACGGCATCCTCCCCGGATGGTACTGGTTCATATTTGGCCATGAAAGGCGCGTTACAACAAAGCGGGTTGCAGTCCGCGCAAATTGATTACATCAACCTGCATGGCACCGGCACACAGAACAATGATATAGCGGAGGGTACAGCCATTAAAATGTTGTTTGAAGGGCACTATCCCCCCATGAGTTCTACCAAATCCTTCACAGGACATACACTGGGCGCCAGTGGTGGAATTGAAGCTGTATTTTCAACGCTGGCCATTCAACACGGGCTGATCTATCCCAACCTGCGCCTGGAAACACCTATGAAAGCATTTCCTTTTATTCCGGAAACGCATTTTAAAAAGGGAGTTTCTATTCGCAACATACTTTCTAATTCCTTTGGTTTTGGGGGTAATTGTTCATCCCTTATATTTTCAAAAGCATAATGTTTATACAGGCTGCGGCAGGCATATCACCCCAACCTTCTTTCGGTGCTTTGTTAACTGAACCTGCTTCATATGCCGGAAACAGGCTGAGTTGTATAGAACCTGATTATAGTCAGCTCATTGATCCTAAAATGATAAGACGAATGAGCCGCATTATAAAAATGGGCGTTGCTGCCGCATTGGACTGTTTAAAAACGTCTGCAACGGAAATGCCCGGCGCTATTATAACCGGAACGGCCTATGGCTGCCTGGCAGACACGGAAGTGTTTCTTTCGAAAATGATAGAGAACGGGGAAGAATTGCTTACCCCTACCGCTTTTATTCAATCAACCCATAATACCGTGGGGGCGCAAATCGCGTTGCTGCTTAAATGTCATAGTTATAACAATACTTTTGTGCACCGGGGATTTTCATTTGAAAGCGCATTACTGGACGCAGTTACTTTGCTACAGGAGCAGCATGCGTCAACTGTTCTGGTGGGCGGGATAGATGAACTCACCGACACCAGTTTTGCGCTCCTCAGCAGGTTTGGATTGTATAAGAAAGATATTTCTTCCAGTAAAACTTTGTACGATGGGGCTGCAAAAGGAACAATTGCAGGTGAGGGAGCGGCCTTTTTTTTAGTGGCCGCAAAACATTCGGGGAAAGATTATGCGCAGCTTAACGGGTTATATACTTTTTATAAACCCCGGGATATTACAGATATCGAAAAAAATATTCAATCCTTTTTATCGGACCATGCTATTGGTATGGATGATGTTGACCTTGTAATAACCGGTCAAAACGGCAATGTACATGAAGATGCGATATATGAACAACTGGCGCAAACAACCTTCAAAGGCAAAGCCAATGCCGTGTTCAAGCATTTGTGTGGCGAATATCCTACGGCAACTTCCTTTGCATTATGGCTGGCCGCCAATATTATAAAAGCAGGAGTGGTTCCTTCGTGTACTTTGGTTAACAGTAATAATAAACACCCCCGGCGTATATTGATTTACAATCACTATCAAAATACTCATCACGCTTTATACCTGCTGTCTGCATGCTGAACTTTAATACCATTAATATTGTTTTTATTACGCTGCTGACCGGAATGATCGGCTATCATTTCTTCTACGGCATTCCCGTATATGCTTTTGTAATATTGCTGCTCGCTTACCTATCTTTTCTTTTTTACGGCAGTTATAATGTAAGGTCTAATTTTTACCTGCAAACGATTTCTGCAGCCAATACAACGCACAAACAAATTGCCATTAGTTTTGATGATGGTCCGGCTCCTTTGTATACACCACAAATTTTACAGATATTAAAAGTGCACCAGGTGGAAGCTGCTTTTTTTTGTATTGGTAAACGAATCAAGGAAAACGAGGTGCTGTTAAAACAGGTGTATGATGAAGGACATCTTATCGGCAATCACAGTTATTCGCATGACCTGTGGTTTGATCTTTTTTCAGCGCAAAAAATGAACCTGGATCTGCAGATGATGAGTGAAGCCATGCAAAAGGTTACGGGCGTTAAGCCTCGCTTGTTCCGGCCGCCTTATGGCGTTACCAATCCCAATCTAAAAAAAGCCATCGAAAAAAATAATTTTATTCCCATAGGATGGAGTGTCCGATCAATGGACACGGTAGCAAAAGATGCACAAAAATTATTGACAAAAGTTACCGGATCGTTAAAACCGGGAGCCATTGTATTGTTTCACGATACCAGCAAAGCCACGGCAGATATGCTTTCCGCGTTTCTGCAGGCGGTACGGCAAAGCGGCTATGAAATTGTACGGTTAGACAAATTGCTTAATTTGGAGCCCTATGCGTAAACTTGTTTTCATTGGGATGCTTTGGATAACTGCAATAGCTGCAAAAGCGCAACGTCCGGGGTATGCCCTGCTGGCGGATGTTTCTTCATTTCAAACACAATTTGCCGCTGCATCACAAAAAACGAATACCATTAAAAGCGATTTTGTGCAGGAAAAGAACCTGAGCCTGCTGGCGGAAAAAATTGTATCAAAAGGGAAATTCTGGTTCAAAAGGGAAAATGCCGTACGTATGGAATACACGCAGCCCTTTCAGTACCTGATGATCATTAATGGAAGCAATGTATATATTAGAGACAGTCAGAAAGAAAATAAAATATCCACCAAATCCAATAAGCTGTTTCAGCAGATCAATACAATAATGATTGATTGTGTAAATGGAAAGGCCTTACAAAGCAATGATTTTAAAGTGAGGCTATTTGAGGGTAAAACTACTTTTATAGCGGAGCTTTCGCCGGTTAATAAAAATCTGAAAACTTTATTCAGTAACATCAATATGATTATTGAAAAGAAGGATTATGCTGTATCCCGTATTGAAATGCATGAGCCATCGGGCGATAACACCTCCATTCATTTTGTTAACCGTCAGTTTAACATACCGCTTGCCGATGCGTTGTTTGCTATACGTTAGTTGCTGGCTCGTTTGTGCCGCCTGTTCTTCTTCCTACAAAAAATTACAGCGTACCGAAGCAGATGCGCTTTGTGTTGAAGTGTTCAAACCGCTTTTTACACGGGCTTTATACAATACGCAGGTAAATGTAACCGGTAAACACCTGAGTGGTTTACTCCTCATTAAAACCATGCCCGACAGCAGTATAAGAATGGTTTTTTCCAGTGAAGCCGGCTTTAAATTCTTCGATTTTGAGTTTTATAAAAACGAATTTAAGGTGCATTATATCTTCAGCCAGATGGACAAAAAACCGGTGATCAGAACCCTTCGTAAAGATTTTGAACTGGTGTTAATGCAACACCTTAATACACCGGCTTCTTATACACTAAGAAGCAATGAGCATTACTACAATGTATTTCAGGATGGTAAGGATTTTTATTATTATATTACCGACAGTGGCTGCACAAACCTGGTGCGTATGGAAAGAGGAAGCAGGAGAAAAAGAGTAGTGGAAGCCACCATGCATGCAGGCAGCGATGGTATGCCGGATACCATTGGTATAAAACACTACAATTTTAATTTTGATATTGGGTTAAAGCGTTTACAGGATGATACTGAAAAATGATTTTTATACTATTACTTCCTTAACAGCGGATAATGAGGCTGTTCAGGCATCACTGGAACTGAACCGGGCACACCGGATATTTGAAGGACATTTTCCCGGGCAGCCGGTAGTGCCGGGCGTGTGTATGGTGCAAATGATAAAAGAAATACTGGAAACTGTTTCCGGAAAAAATTTGATGCTGAAGCAGTCTGATTATATTAAATTTCTTTCTGTCATCAACCCGGTAGAAGCCAGGCCGGTTCAGGCAACTGTTCAGTTCAGCGAAAAGGAAAGTGATGAACTGCATGTTGTTGCTTCCCTGGATTGTGAAGAAAGGGTTTGTCTTAAATTAAAGGGTGTTTTTGTAATAATGAACTAAGGAGCAGTTCAACCCATTAATAGTTTTCTCAACCAGAACGTTCCAGATATTTGGCGGGATTTAGCAATTCACTCACCAACTGCATCAATTCCTTAATTGAACCTGGTATTGTGATGTAAGAATATAAAAAGAAAGTGGCGCATATTAATTCTTTCTCCGTTTTCCCCGCTTTGGAGGTTCAGCCATTATCTCATCCACCGTTTTTAATTTTTCATCGTCTGCCTTCTTTTTTATATAGATAGTGCGATACAGGATCTGCGAAGGATTTTGCCTGGCTTTTACGGTTATATCTACCTTTTCAACTGTAGGTTCAAAGGGTAGCCATAAGCTGTTGCCATAAAATTTGCCGTAGGAGGAAGTAAAAATGAGCTGGGTGCTGTCCATCGGCCGGAACCTGCCATTGGAAAGTTTTCCAATCACATTAATGTAATTGTATGTTCCTTTTTTCAGACTGTCTGTATACAAATTAAAATAGATGCTGTCTATTTTTTGTGCAAAAACAGTGCTGCAGAAAAATAGTAAAGCGGGTATAAGCAATGTTTTTTTCAAATTTCATCCGGTTTATGTATTGTTATGACGTATAAACCGCTACAAAAGTACAGTTGCAGAAAATATTAAGCCAAATCTTTACTTTTATATAACAAATAGAACGCTGTATTGTGATGCTTGAGCCTGCCCGCCGTGGCGGGTAACGAAGCATCTGTATTAATCGAAGCGAATACAGATTCTTCTCCCGCTTTGGGCGGGCTCAGAATGACAAGCTGCGGTATAAGGTGTTGGGCTTTTGTTATACTGCCCGGCAAGAAACCAGTTGCCTGTCACCCTGACGAAGGAAGGGTCTGTACTGATATTACCAGTAATTATTTTATCTTAGTGTACTATGACCCCACCTATATTATGGCAACCTTCCGACCAGTTTAAGCGCAATTCCAATCTTGCAAAATATATCCTGTGGCTAAAAGATAATCTGAGCCTTGAATTTAAAACATATGACGCTTTGTGGGCATGGTCCGTTGAATATTCCCGTGATTTCTGGGAGAGCATTTCGGATTATTTTAAGGTTATCCATCATTCTTCATACAGCAGTGTAGTGAGCAATGATCCAATGCCCTATACAAAATGGTTTGAAGGAAGCACATTAAATTATGCGGAGCATATTTTCCGGAATGCAACGGATCAGTGCCCGGCTATCTTATTTCAGTCTGAACTTCGGCCGCTTACCGCCATCAGTTGGAAAGCGTTAAAACAAAATGTAACCGCATTACAAAGTTTTTTTATACAACAGGGTATACAACCGGGCGACAGGATCGCCGCTTATCTGCCCAATATCCCGGAAGCTACTGTATCGCTATTGGCCGCTATGAGCATTGGCGCGGTATGGAGCAGTTGTTCACCCGATTTTGGTGCTGCAAGCGTAATGGAACGTTTTCAGCAAATTGAACCCAAAATATTGATTGCTACCGATGCGTATATGTACAATGGCAAATTATTCAACCGTATGGAAGATGTAAAAACCATTAAAGCGGCGCTCCCTACGGTTGAAAAATTAATTCTCGTACCCTTTACCGGCACTATTAGTGGAGAAGAAAACATGAACGGAACCGTATTATGGAATGAGGTATTGCAAACCCCGTATATCACTTTGCAATTCACCGCGGTTCCATTTGATCACCCCATATGGATATTGTATTCTTCCGGTACAACCGGTATACCAAAAGCAATTACGCACAGTCATGGCGGCGTATTGCTTGAACATTTTAAATACCTGGCTTTTCATAATGATGTGCATCCGGGTGAAAATTTTTTCTGGTTTACCACTACCGGCTGGATGATGTGGAATTATTTGCATGCTGCACTGCTTTTGGGCGCCACTATCGTATTGTACGACGGAAGCCCTGGTTATCCGGATATCAGCATATTATGGCGTATGGCGGCAAAAGTGCCGGTACACCATTTCGGCACCAGCGCTCCTTTTATCATGGCATGCAAAAAAGCAGGTATCCTTCCGGGTGAGTATGGCGATTTATCCGCATTGCGTTCTGTGAGCTCCACCGGCTCCCCGCTTCCGCAGGAGGGGTTTGATTATGTGTATGAAAAGATAAAGAAGGATTTGTGGCTGTGCAGCATGAGTGGGGGAACGGATGTTTGCACGGCATTTGTGGGCGGCTGCCCGGTATTGCCGGTGTACGAAGGAGAAATTCAATGCAGGGCTTTAGGTTGTGAGATGTATGCTTTGGATGAAAATGGTAACCGCGTAACGGATGAGGTGGGGGAAATGGTGATTACCAAACCCATGCCTTCCATGCCGGTATTTTTTTGGAATGACGAGCAGTTTGAAAAATATCTTTCCAGCTATTTCGAAATGTACCCGGGCATATGGCGGCATGGCGACTGGGTAAAAATAACACCGCGCAATGGTATTGTTATTTTCGGAAGATCGGATGCTACCCTTAACAGGCAGGGGGTACGCATTGGAACAGCAGAAATATACCGGGCAGTAGATACGATACCGGAAATTAAAGACAGCCTGATCGTCAATATTGAATTGCCCGGCGGCGGTGATTATATGCCATTGTTTGTTATAATGAAAGACGGGCACGCTTTAAACCCGGAAATAAAAGAGACCGTCAAAAGAACATTACGCGCTGCTTATTCTCCACGTCATGTTCCAGATGAAATTATTGCGGTTAATGATATTCCTTATACCATCAGCGGTAAAAAAATGGAAATGCCAGTTAAAAAGATATTGATGGGCAAACCAATCGAGCAATCCGTAAACACCGGTTCTGTAAAAAATCCTGAATCGCTGGAGTTTTTTAAAACGTTAGCCACTTTGATTTATCCCTAATTCTGATTATCTTCATTCCCCAACCTCCGCTGAACCACCCTTGTACCCATTGGCCAACTCCTGCTATTGAAATGGTCGAAATGTTGAGGAAGCGTTTCCTATCCCTGGAGCCGGAAATTACTGCCGTACCTTGCTGCTTGTATCAGAATAAACTGATCATCATAAATCATTAAATCACCATGCGGCAATCAAAACCATTGTTGCTGTTTTTAATAATCCTGTTGAGTGTGGGAATATTTAATCTTAAGGCATTTGCCCGCAAATTGTTTCTAGGAGAGGTACCGGTTGCGGCCGACACAATAATCACCTCGTCAAGTCTTCAGGCAGCAGGCTTTGATACATCCATATTCTCCCGGCTTGATGAACGGATAGCGGCTGGGAACTATGGGTTACTTCACAGCCTGCTGGTTGTATACGATAACAAACTGGTAGTGGAAAAATATTACAACAAATGGGAAGAAAAGAGAATACACGATATTCAATCGGCTACCAAAAGTATAGCATCTGCCCTGATTGGTATTGCGATAGATAAAAAATTTATCCGTTCTGTCAATGAAAAATTACCTGATCTTCTTCCCGATTATGATTTTAGAAAGGAAGACAGCCTTAAAAAATCTATCCGTTTAAAAGATCTGCTGACCATGTCGCCCGGGTTTGCCTGGGATGAAACGACCAAGTACAAAGAAAAAGGCAACAGCCTCACCGACATGTATGCAAGCAATATAAATTGGCTTGACTATATCCTCACCCAAGACATGACGGACAAACCCGGAACGCGGTTCAACTACAACAGTGGCGCCTCCATCCTCCTGGGCGCCATCCTTAAGGCAAAAACAGGAATGACCGTTGAAAAGTTTGCCGAAACATTCCTTTTTGAACCATTGGGTATCGGCAAATATCATTGGTCCGAATATTTTGGAATAGCCCATTGCGGCGGAGGCTTGTACCTCAGCTCCCGGGACATGGCTAAAATCGGCAACCTTTTTTTAAACAAAGGGCAGTACAATGGCAGTGCCATTATCAGTTCCCGCTGGGTGCGCGATTCCTTCGTGCCGCGGTTCGGTGTAAGCAATAAAATCTATTACGGATACCAGTGGTGGATGATCGGTTCTGTTTTTGACTTTGAACCAATCGTGTACGCCGCGGGTAATGGCTGGCAGTTCATCATTGTGATTAAAGAATTCAATACGGTAATCGTAACAACCGGCAATAACTATGTAGAACAGGACCCGAAAACAACCCTTAGCCAGCACGAATTGATTTATTCTATTTTAGCCTGCAACCCTGCTTTCCGGGCAAAAATAAACCGGATATTTAATGATGGTAAACAGGTTGAGACCAGAAACTTTTACGAAATACTGCTGATGGCACAGGCATTGAACAGCCAGGGCGAATATGCGAAATCAGTAAAGTATTTAAAGCAGGTTGAAGTTAAATACAAAAATGATCTGCGATTTTGCTACCTGGCAGGTGAAGCCTACCATTACACGGGAAATAATGAAAAGGCGAGGATATATCTTGAAAATTGCGTTCGGCTTTGCAACGAAAAAAAATTTCCCGAAGCCGGATACTTGCGCATGGCCAATGATCTCCTTGCCCTGTAAACTATAAAACCGATTCGTTTTATAACAATAATCAGTTCGAAATGAAAGGTGAGCAATTCATTTTTCCCGCCTCTTATGCCCAGCAAAGATTGTGGATACTGGAGGAGATGATGCCAGGGAATGCCTTTTATAATCTGTCGGCTCCCATGCGGCTCGGATTTCAGGTAAACAGCCTGGTGCTGAAGAAAAGCCTTAATGAAATCGTTCGCCGGCATGAAACACTCAGAACAACATTTACCGCTATTGACGGACAGCCTTACCAGGTAATAGCAGCATCGCTCGATCTGGACCTGTTTTACCACGATCTCTCAAGCCTTAACAGCAGCGAAAGAGAGACTACAGCACAACAACTGATAAATACTGATGCCAGAAAGCCTTTTGACCTTGCAGAAGGGCCTTTGCTTAGAACAACACTTATAAAATGCGGTACGGAGGATTTTATTTTTCTGCTCTCTATGCATCATATTATCTCTGATGGATGGTCGAGATTCATTTTCTTTCGTGAGCTTACTACCCTGTATGAACTTTTTGCACAGGGTAAGCCTTCCACACTACCGGAATTGCCGGTACAATATGCCGATTTTGCTGTTTGGCAGCGCGATTATCTGAAAGGTGAAGTATTAAACATGCATATTGACTACTGGAAAAAGCGGTTGAAAGGTATGCAGGCGCTTAATCTCCCGCTTGACAAACCCCGCCCTGCACTTCAATCATTCGCAGGTAACTACCAACTGCTTGAATTATCTCCGGATCTGTCGGAATCTATCCGTAAACTGGGCCTGCGGGAGAATATTACCTTGTTTATGATATTGCTTGCCGGCTTCGTTGGGTTGTTGTATAAATATACACAGCAGGACGATGTGGTGGTGGGCATACCCGTTGCCAATCGAAATCAAACCGAGATTGAAAACCTGATCGGATTTTTCGTGAACTCAATACTTATACGTACAGACATATCGGGAAGGCCTTCATTTATTGACTTGCTCAGGCGTGTGAAAGCTATCACGCTTGAGGCATACGAGCATGAAGACCTTCCCTTTGAAATGCTGGTGGAGGCAATGCAGCCAGAGCGCGACCTTAGTAGAAATCCACTGTTCCAGGTATCATTTCAATTTCTTCAGTTTCCTAAGATACCGGGGTCCGCTTCAGCCAATGAATCGCCCTTCCTGGGGGTAGATAAAGGAACATCTATATTTGACTTGCGGGTTAGTTTTGCGGAATACAATGGACTGCTGGGTGGGGAAATTGAATACAGTACCCAGCTTTTTGAAAAAGATACCATTGGCAGAATGTGCAGGCATTTTACCGAGCTTATGACAAAAGTGGTTGAAAATCCCGCAAAGCCACTTGAAGAGATAGAAATACTCCAAAGCGATGAAAAGTATCAATTGCTGGAATTGTGGAATAATACGGACAAAAATTTTGGTTCACCCTCTCTGCTGCACCGTTTATTTGAAGAGCAGGCAAAGCTTACTCCCAAAGGGGTGGCTGTTATTTTTAAAAATACTCAGCTACTGTACGGAGAGGTTAACAACCAATCCAATCAGCTTGCTCATTATCTGCTCGCCCGTGGGGTTCATCCGGGGTCTTTTGTAGGTGTTTGTGTTGAAAGATCTGATAAATTGATCGTTTCATTCCTGGCCATACTCAAGGCCGGAGCCGCTTATATTCCAATGGACCCATCCTATCCGGCAAGCAGGTTGCAGATGGTGGTTGATGACGCGGGGATGGACGCTATGATCAGCCAGCATTCCATGTACGATGATCTGTTTAGTTACGGAGGTTCAGTTATTTTCCTTGACGAGGAATGGGAAAAAATCATGAAGGAAGAACAAAACAATCCAAATGTTGTCCTGGATGAATTGTCAATAGCTTATGTGATCTATACCTCAGGATCCACGGGCAGGCCTAAAGGTGTAATGATTCCGCATGCAGCCATCTGTAATCATATGCTTTGGATGAAAGAGCAATTTCCTCTTGATTTAACCGATGTGGTAATACAGCGCACAGCCTACAGCTTTGACGCTTCTGTTTGGGAGTTTTATGCACCTTTAATAGCCGGCTCACGACTATTTATTGCTGAAGACGAAGGAAACCGCGATCCGGATTACCTGGTTGAAAAAATCATTCAATATTCTATCACCGTTTTGCAGGTGGTACCCTCAATGCTCAGGCTTTTACTGGAGCATCCGGATATTGATCAGTGCTTATCTCTGAAAAGAGTTTACTGTGGCGGTAGCGCCTTGTTGCCAAAATTAGTTCAAACATTTTATCGTTTGCTTCCTGCGCAATTATATAATTTGTATGGCCCAACCGAAGCCACAATTGACGTCTCCTGCTGGCATTGCAGGGTAGAGAAAGATCATGAACGGGTTTCCATCGGAAAGCCAATATCCAATATAAGGTTCTATGTACTGGATGAAGAAATGAACCCGGCGCCCATTGGGGTTCCGGGTGAGCTTTGGATTGTCGGTTTCGGACTGGCAAGAGGCTATTTGGGTAATTCCTTACTAACTGCAGCGAAATTTCAACCCGATCCCTTTAGCGGAAGGCCGGGAGAACGAATGTACCGAACAGGCGATAAGGTACGATACCGGACAGATGGGAACCTTGAGTATCTGGAAAGAATTGACCAACAGATAAAGTTAAGGGGTTTCAGGATTGAACCGGGTGATATTGAATCAGCCATCAGATCACATGGGGAGGTACAAGATGCACTGGTTTTGCTTCATCAGCAGCAAAACGATGAGCAATTGCTCATAGCCTATATTATTCCGGAGCATATTGATTTAACCAGTGCAACTGCATGTAGTACTTTCATCTCATCTGTGAATGATTACCTCCGTCAAAAATTGCCGGAGTACATGGTGCCGGCCCTGATAATGCCAATTCCTTCAATCCCTTTAAAACCCAATGGAAAAATTGATCTAAGCATACTTCCCGGGATACCTCAAAACCATACGGGGTCTTCACACAGCTATGCACCCCCTGAAACCAACAATGAAATGGTTTTAACCAGGATTTGGGCCAACCTGTTTAAACTTGAAAGGGTTGGTATACATGATCATTTTTTTAGATTGCTGGGCGGCAACTCTCTGCTGGCAACACAAATGACCTCCAGGGTTCGGGAACATTTCAGGATAAGTATTCCTTTGCAGGGGATTTTTAAGGCGCCAACCATTCACCTGTTTGGAAAACTGATTGAAGAACATATAAATAAGAAAACTGTTTTGGCCTGAAGATGCGGACAATCAATCAAAAACCATAAAACAAATATTCCAATGGCTCAGCAACTTGAATTTTTTCTGTTAGAAAGCACAGACTATGATGAATTTTGCAAGGCCGTGCAGCAGCGATTGAATGACGGATGGCTGCTGCATGGAAACCTGTTTGCTTTTCCGGATTATGTAACCGGAAACAAAGTAGATTCAGTTAGATATCTTCAGGCTTTTCTGAAAGATACTACGCAACGGCAGAAACCGGGGTTTGTTACCAGCCGCTAATATTGCAAAACAGAAATTCATGCAGGATTATAACAACCAGCTAAGATTGTTTATGTTGCCATTTGCAGGCGGCAATGTTTATTCGTACCGCCTGTTGGAAAATGAATTGGCCCCCAAACTGCAAACGCATCCGCTTGAACTTCCCGGAAGGGGGCGAAGGTTCACTGAAGCATTGATTACTGATATTGCAACTGCAGTTGACGACCTTTTCAATCATATAAGGGAATATCTCGGAAACCCCTATGCTTTCTTCGGACACAGCATGGGGTCAGTACTTGCCTGTCTTTTAACTACTAAAATAAAACAGGAAGGATATCCATTACCTGTTCACATCTTTTGCTCCGGACGAAGCGGGCTTTGGAATGCACATCCGGAACCATGGTATCTACTGCCGTCGGATGCATTCTGGAAAAAAATAAATGACCTGGGTGGGTTGCCATTATCAAACGATTTGAACGATGAGATTCGCACAATATTTGAACCAATACTGCGTGCAGATTTTAGGCTGGTTCAAATACCAGAGAAGGGTGAGTTTGGAAAGCGTTACCTGGTGGATGTTCCGATGACTGTTTTTTTGGGTAAGGATGACCGTATCACTACAGAACCCAGTTCCTGGCATCGGCATACCCAATGTTCTCCCCGCGTAGTTTATTTTGAGGGAAACCACTTTTATTTTCTTGATCAGTACACGATGTTGGCAGAGTATATTAAAAATATTTTGTTTGACCATGTATACTCATGAAACAGAACTGAAAGATACCATAGTGCAGGTGGTTTACTGCAGGTTACCCACAGAAACCGAGTGGCGTGAACGGTTAGTATTTGCTATGAACGAATGGCTGCAGCCCATCCGTGAATACCGCCAGTGGCAGGATAGGTGCAGGTTTTGGATGGGGCGAAAGTTGCTGGCTTACCTGCTAACGCCAACGTACACTCACTTTAATTTGAACAGTATCCGGTACACAAATTATGGTCGCCCGTATATTGAGCATTGTTGCGATTTCAATATTTCTCATTCAGGAGATTTTGTTATAGCGTCGGTTACAACAAATGGAAGGATTGGCATAGATATTGAGCAAATTAAAGATGTATGTATTGACGATTTTGTTGAAATCCTATCCCCGGATCAGCTGAATATTATTAAAAAAGATGAAGAACCAACCAGTATGTTTTACCGCATATGGACTATGCGGGAAAGTGTTGTAAAGTTGCTGGGATCAGGGATCAGCACACCCTTGCAAAACATTTTATCCGACTTTAGTACCGCCCGGATATATAATAGTACATATTATTTGAAAGAATTGGATATAGATAAGAAATATAGTTTGTATCTTGCTACAGATCGCATTGTTTCATCGCTTTCACTAAAAGAATTAAAGTTTAAACAGGTTACCACATTGCCTGAAATGTTAAAGTAAGTTTATATATCTCTTCCCGCCCGAGATCGCTTTCAAGTACTTGTACCTTACGGAATTGCCCTCAAGGTCTAATATCCAGCCACACAAATGATTTTCTTTACTTCCCGTTCCTTATGTAAATCATAATACGCCGGTTTAAGCTCTATTAAGAACGGTCAACTTACTTAATAGGAAGAATAAACGCTTGTTGTATGATTGAAGTAAGTACTCATATACCTGACCACACATTGGCGGATACTGCTCCATTGTCTTTTGCACAGCAACGGATGTGGTTCCTGCACCAGCTTAAGCCAGACAGTTCTTTGTATAATGTGTTTCATACTATTCATTTTTTAAGCCCGGTTAATATTCAGGTATTAAAACAATCTCTGGAAAAGATCATTTCACGGCATGAAATATTGCGTACAGGGTTTATCGTTATGAACAATCAGCCATTGCAGAAGGTCCGTCAGTCAACAGACATTTTCTTAAAAGAGATCAACCTTTCATCATACGCTGATCCAAAAAATGAATTAAAGATTATTGCCGGTGCAGAAGCATTAAAGCCTTTTGACCTGGCCAATGATCAATTGATCCGCACTACACTTGTGCATGTTCAGCCTCATGAATCTTACCTGCTCGTGTGCATGCATCATATTATTACCGATGCCTGGTCAATGGGAATATTTAACAAGGAACTGAAACTATTTTACGAAGCAGCACTGAATGGAATATCTCCTTCCCCGGCTCCGGTAAAAATGCAATACCGCGATTATACCGCATGGGAAAACTGCTGGCTAAATACAGACGAACAGAAGTCGCAACTTGCCTTCTGGGAAAATGAATTAGCAGACCTTCCGGTTCTTCAACTCCCCATTTCGGGGCAGCCTTCCGGCAATCATCTGTTCCGCGGGCAAAGCAAGCATTTTAACATCCCGTTCCCGGTTTTTTCCAGGTTGAAGAAATGGAGCGCATCGGAAGAACAAACGATGTTCATTACCATGCTGGCTGCTTTTAATGTACTGTTGTTCAGGTACTCCGGGCAAAGTAATATAGTGGTGGGTTGCCCGGTGTCGGGCCGCAACAAAACCGAATGGGAAGAAATGCTTGGGTTCTTTGTGAATACGGTAGTATTGCGGTCGCGATTTTCGGGTAATGAATCCTTCCTGACTGTTTCGCGCAGAATAAAACAGGTAGCTTTTAATGCGTTCGAACACCAGGATATTCCATTTGAAATGATAGTGGAATCCCTGAATCCCTCCAGGGATGTTTCAAAAAATCCATTATTCCAGGTGGCATTCCAGTTGCAATCAACTGATGATGAAACCGCTGCCGGCCAGCCGGAAGAAACGGATTCGCCCAATGTGTATGTTACCACTTCAAAATTCGACCTGATGCTTTCCATAACGCAATCGGCACATGGGCTTACAGGATATTTCGAGTACAATTCGGACAGGTTCCAAGGTCAGGCAATTAATGATCTGATCAGGCATTTCCTTCAACTGCTTACACAAATTGCCAGCGAGCCACAAACATTCGTTGCAGAATTATCATTACTCGATACCAAAGAGAAAGCGTTGGTGAAACATGCAGGCAGTGGATCAGCAACGGCCTGGCCGGAAGATACTTTCATTCATAACCTTATTGCAAAAAGAGCCCTCATGAACCCGGAAAAAACTGCGGTTTTTTCGGAAGTGCATTCCCTCACCTACGGTCAACTGGAAGTTCAGTCAAATCGCCTGGCCAATTTGCTGATCTCTAAGTGCTCCGGCCCTGAGCCTGTAATAGCGGTATGCATGAGCCGATCGGTGCAGATGATTGTTTGCCACCTGGCCATATTAAAAACGGGAGGAACATTTGTGCCATTAGATGCAGGATACCCGGAAGAGAGGCTTTCGTTTATGCTCAATGACTTACAACCTGAACTGGTAATCACTGAATCCGGATGTATGAGCAAGCTTCCACCGGAGGGGTATCCTGTTTTTATCACCGACCAAAACTGGGGTCTTTTGGAAAACTATCCGGATATTGCTCCCACAGTTTCAATAAGCTCCGGTCAACGCGCCTATATCATGTTTACCTCCGGCTCAACCGGCAAACCCAAGGGAGTTGAGCTTATCCACGGAGGATTTACAAACCTTATCAGATGGAACATTGAAGCCTATGCCATAAATGAAAATGACCTATGTCTTCAGGTGGCTACCCCGGCCTATGATGCATATATTTTTGAACTGTTTCCCTGCCTCGCAGCCGGCGCAACTGCATACCTGGTAGATGATATTACAAGAACTTCTGCAGCATTGCTTAGAAAAGAGATTATAGAAAAAAAGATCAGTATAGCCTTCCTGTCAACGGCTATCGGGCAGCAGGTAATGGCAGAACCCTGGCCGCCGGGAACATCTTTGCGCATACTGGCAGTGGGGGGTGAAAAGCTGGTAAAGCTGCCAATTGCGGCGCCGCCGTTTCAGTTCCTGAATTTTTATGGACCAACTGAAAACTCCGTTATGACAACCAGCCATCCTGTTGTAATTGACAATAAAGGAAGTTGCCCGGCCATTGGCAAACCGCTCAGCAATATACAAGTATATGTGTTGGATGCTTTTCTGAATTTGGTACCTATGGGTGTAACCGGCGAATTGTACCTGGGCGGTAAAGGCGTAGGTCGCGGATATTTTCACCGGCCGGCGCTAACAGCCGAAAAATTTGTACCCGATCCATTTGGCGAAGAGTCGGGCAGCAGACTTTACCGGACAGGAGATTTGGTTAGATTTCTCGCCGATGGGAATCTTGAATTTATTGGAAGAGTTGACCACCAGGTCAAGCTCAGGGGATTTAGGATTGAATTGGAAGAAATTGAGAAACTCCTGCATCAGCATCCTGCTGTTAAAGAGGCTGTGGTGGTTATGCGGGAAAATGAAAAAGGCGGCCAGATAGTGACTGCCTATGCTGCGAGGATTTCCGGAATGTATATTACCGTGAAAGCCCTGAAGGATTGGCTTAAGCAAAAAATTCCGGGCTTCATGGTACCTTCTGCTATTGTTATTTTGGACGATTTGGCTAAATCTTTCAATGGGAAAATTGACCGGAAAGCTTTGCCGGAACCAGATTTCTATACAGGTTTTTTTGAAGCCGTTTCTGAGGAAGCTCAAACGGAAACAGAAATGATTATCACTAATATCTGGAAGCAATTTCTCCCCTTTGAAAAGGTAAGTGTTGAAGCGAATTTTTTTGATATGGGGGGGCATTCGCTTATGATGGCGCAGGTACATTATCGTTTAAAAGAAACTTTGCAAACGGATGTTCCCCTCATTACCCTATTTCAGTATCCAACCATCCGGTCGCTTGCAAAATATCTTGAAAGGATGCCGGCGACAACTTCATCATCAAAAATTGAAGACCGCGCCTCTAAACAAAGGCAGGCTTTTTTTCAGCAAAAACGAAACCACAAACCAGTGTAATCCATAATATATATCAATGACCACTGATTCCAAAAGAAGTACAGATATAGCCATTATCGGCATCAGTTGCAGGTTTCCAATGGCTGGCAATCCGGATGAATTCTGGCAGCTTCTCCGGGATGGAATTGACTGTATAACCGAACTTTCTGAAGGGCAATTCAAAGCGTCAGGCATTGATCCTTCTGTACTTAGGCATCCTTCCTTAGTTAAAAAGGGAATGGTGCTGGAAGACTACGATAAAATGGATGCTTCGTTTTTTGGTCTCAGTCCTCGCGATGCAGAAGTAATGGATCCTCAGCATAGGATATTCCTTGAAGTGGCCTGGGAAGCTTTAGAAAATGCAGGTTATGATGCTGAAATGTATAACGACGGGCTGATTGGAGTGTATGGAGGCGTTGACGGCAGCAGTTACCTGGTAAACATTTACCTCAATCCCGAAGTACTGCAATCTGTTGGCATGTTTACTGTTGCCTTGCATAACGACAAGGATAGTTTAACCACACGCGTTGCGTATAAACTTAACCTTAAAGGCCCTGCAGTTACGGTGCAAAGCGGTGGTTCTACCTCGTTGATCGCAATTATACAGGCTTGCGGGAGCCTTTTGAATTACCAGTGCGATATGGCGCTGGCGGGAGGATCTTCTATCACTCTTCCTCATAAAGTTGGTTATCTTTTTAACGAAAAAGAACCCTATTCAAAAGATGGGCACACCCGCGTATTTGATGCTGATGCAAGTGGAACCATTGCAGGCAGTGGGGCTGGGGTAGTAGTGCTAAAAAGGCTGGAGGACGCCCTGGCGGATGGCGATCATATAGAAGCGGTCATCCGTGGCTTCGGCATCAATAACGATGGGGCTGAAAAAGTAGGATTTACAGCTCCGGGTATGCATGGACAGGCGGAAGCGATAGCCATGGCCCAGGCAATGGCAGGCGTTAGCGGCAATGATATTTCTTATGTAGAAGCTCATGGAACCGGAACCGTAATGGGTGATCCCATTGAAGTAGGGGCCCTGACGCAGGTGTTTGGCAAGAGCACTGAGCGCAAAGGATATTGCGGACTGGGTTCGGTAAAAACAAATATAGGTCATTGCAATTCCGCCGCCGGGGTAGCCGGACTGATTAAGACAGTACTGTCTCTTAAACATAAGATGCTGCCACCAAGCCTTCATTTTGTAAAGCCCAATCCCAATATTGATTTCAGCAATAGCCCCTTTTACGTGGTTAATAGCCTGCGCCCCTGGGATGCGGGACATGGTCCTCGTCTGGCAGGTGTGAGTTCCTTTGGTATTGGCGGCACCAACGGACATGTGGTATTGGAAGAAGCGCCTGTGTTAAAGAAGTCTTCAGGCTCCCGCACCTATCATTTGCTTGCTTTTTCGGCCCGTACAGCTACAGCCCTTGAGAAGATGTGCACCCGGCTGGAGGAACACCTGAGCACCCATCGCGAACTGTCGCTTGCCGATGTGGCGTATACCTTGCAAACAGGCAGAAGAAGATTTGCTTACCGTAAGATATATGTGCTGCCATCAAAGCTTGCTACCACAGAGCAGGGATGGCTTCAGCAAGCCACTCAGGCATCATGGGGTCCGCAAAATGCAGAGCGAAAGCAGGTGGTATTTTTATTTCCCGGACAGGGGTCGCAATATGTAAACATGGGCAGGGGATTGTATGAGCAGGAGGGACTGTTCAGGCAGATCGTGGACGATTGTTGCACGAAGCTTGAACCATTGCTGGGGTTAGATTTGCGTGAGTTGCTGTACGGCGAACAGGAAGGCGCCTCCGACCGTTTGAAGCAGACTGCCATAGCACAACCGGCGTTGTTTGTTATCAGCTATGCGATGGCCAGGCTCTGGATGAGTTGGGGTGTACAACCCGATGTTATGATCGGACACAGCATTGGTGAACTGGCAGCGGCCTGTATAGCCGGGGTGTTTTCGTTGGAGGATGCACTAACGTTGGTAGCAGCGCGGGGAAGACTAATGCAGTCTATGCCTGAAGGCGCTATGGTTGTTGTTCATTGTCCAATTGAGCAGGTGCAGTCTTTACTTGAAAAATCACTCTCGGTTGCTGCAATCAATACACCAAACTCCTGCGTAATTTCCGGAAGCTTTGATTCCATAACAGCGCTGGAGCAAACCCTAACCAAACAGGGAATTGTATATCAGCGCCTGGTTACCTCCCATGCATTCCATTCTGCTATGATGGATCCTGTTGTTGAGCCATTTACAAGAGAATGTGCAGCAATGCACCTTAGCCCCCCGCAAATTCCTTTCGTATCCAATATTACCGGCAATTGGATCAGCCCCCAAACAGCCACCGATCCCTCCTATTGGGGAAAACATATCCGGAGTACGGTACAGTTCTCGGCAAGCATTAGCGAATTATTGAAACATTCTTCGGGGATATACATTGAAACAGGTGCAGGCAATAGTTTGTGTACCCTCCTGTATCAGCATCATTCCAAACTTGAGGGGGAAATCGCATTTCCCAGCCTGCCACATCCAAAAGATAAGCAGCCAGATACAAAAGTTATTGCTATGGCACTGGGTCAGGTGTGGATGGCAGGATTAAATATTAACTGGAATGAGTATTACCACAAAGAAAAAAGAATGAAGGTGGCCCTGCCTTCCTACCCGTTTGAACGGGAGCGTTACTGGATTGATCCTTCACCGAAAATTAATGAGTCACCCAATGTCAGGAAAAAAGAGTTGCGGGACTGGATATACACTCCTTCCTGGGATCTGCATAGTATTGACAACCATAACCTGGGTATGCCTTCGCAGAATGGTCATAACGGGAAAAATGGAAATGGCAAAACCAACGGTAACGGTAGTGGGCATACAAATATTTTATCGGCCGGGAACTGGCTTATACTTGATGATGGTTCCGAAACCGGAGAAGCTTTATCCCGTGAACTTTTGGCAAAAGGAAATAAAATATGGAGGGTTAGAAGGGGTAATGAATTCGTGCAGGTGAGCGACCATGCCATAGTAATGGATCCCTCCCTGAGGGAGCATTATTCGATGGTTTTCAAAAAGCTCCTGGAAGTGCAGTTCATTCCGGACCGGCTAATCCATATGTGGAATTTTTCGAATAAAGATCCCGGAAGAGACATTTCACGCCCGGAGCGTTTCTATACCCTCATCTACCTTGCGCAGGAGCTGCTTCAGCAAAATATGCGGCAACAGATGCTGCTGAAGGTGGTGGCTTGTAATATGCATTCGCTGCATGAGCAGGGAACTGTTGATCCATTCAATTCACTGTTAACCGGGGCCTGTAAAGTTATTGGTCAGGAGTTTCCGAATATCAGTTGCCAGACAATAGATTTAGAATTGCCTTCGGGGAAATTTACCCGAAACCAGGTGGTTCAGAATATTCTTCAGGAAGTAATCCTAAACACCAGCGATGAACTGGTGGTATACAGGGGTGATAAGCGCTGGGTGCGGTCATTTAGACCGGCAAACCTGGCATCGCCTGGAAGAAACTCAGTGCTGAGAAAACATGGCGTTTACCTGGTAACTGGTGGTTTGAGCGGGATAGGACTGGTATTGGCAAAATACCTTGGTAAGCGATACAAGGCCAGGCTGATATTAACAGGAAGGAGTTCTTTCCCTGATGAGGTAAACTGGGATAAATGGCTTGCCGGGCATCCAGCCAGCGATTCCACCTGCGAAAAAATTCGCTGGTTCCGGCGGCTTCAGCAACTTGGAGCAATGGTAATGATAGAAACTGCCGATGTAACCAAAGAGGAGGATATAGTACAACTGGATCAGCGCATCCGCGAACGTTTTGGAAAATTGAACGGAATCATTCACTCAGCAGGAGTGGCGGGAGGGGGTATTATTGCTGTTAAAAAGGAAGAACTGGCGGCAAAAGTAATGAACCCAAAAGTAAAAGGTACCCTGGTGCTGGAGAAAGTCTTTGGCGGCAACCAGCTTGATTTTTTCGTGCTTTGTTCATCCCTTAGTGCGGTTATGGGAGGAGTAGGGCAGGTTGATTACTGCGCCGCCAACAATTTTCTGGATGGGTTTGCACATCAGAAAAATAAACGAATGGGAACCCGTTACGTATCCATTAATTGGGATACCTGGGGAGAAGTTGGTATGGCCGTTACCACCGAAGTGCCTGAAGAATTAAAGCAGGCACAGGAGGAGGCGCTGCGCAATGGAATAAAGAATGCAGAGGGCGTAGAATTGTTTGAAAGGATATTGTCCGGCAGCGTTCCCCAGGTGCTGGTTTCTACTTTTGACCTTCCGCGAAGAATCAAAAGCATGGCTACACAGCAGATGCTGGTACAGCAATCATCAAAAAAACAAAATAACGGCAAACCTCATTCAAACTTTACCCGCCCAAAAACGAGCACGCCTTACGAGCCGCCGGCCAATGATATTGAACAAAAACTTACTGAAATATGGACGGATCTGCTGGGGTTGGAACAGATTGGGGTGAATGATAATTTTCTTGAGCTGGGTGGTCATTCACTGCTTGCTATTCAATTGAGTTCAAGGTTAAGAGGCGCATTCCGGATTGAATTTTCGGTACAGTCGTTTTTTGAATCGCCTACCATTAGAGCAATTGCCGCTATGATTGGAGAACAAAAAGAAACAGGCAAAGGCATGGAACCGGAAAAACCCTCACTGGTTAAACTTTCGAGAGACAAATACCGCGTAGAAAATCTTTCCGGAAAAACGTAATGATTAAATTATCATATTATGGAACAGGAAGAACATATCAAATATAAAGTGGTAGTAAATCACGAAGAACAATACTCCATTTGGCCGGCTTTCAAAACAACCCCTTTGGGTTGGCGTGAAGAAGGGATTCAGGGAACAAAACAGGAATGCCTTGAGCATATTGAAAAAGTATGGGTGGATATGCGCCCGCTGAGCCTGCGAAAGCAGGGTGAATCAAAACACAAATAAATTTTTCACCTTAAAAATTAATATTTATGCCAGAAAAAAAAAGTAACGCCAACACTAAGTCTGCCGGGTCGGGGGGCTCAGTAAATCCGGGGGCATCATCTACATCAAACCAACCTGCAACAGGCTCAAAAGGTACTATGGATGCGAAGAATTTTCAGAAAAGGGTTAATGACGCCCTTCAGAACTACATACGCGCTTTGCAGGAAGAGAGCAACAGCGGAACTAAACGGGCTGAAGAACTATACCGGGAATTCCTGAAAGCGCAGAGGGAACAACAGGCAATAACAGACGAGAAACTTAAGGAAGACTATCGAAGCTTTATCAGCTCTATGCAGCAAATCTGGGGACAGGAAAATGCGCAATCCAAAGCAGAAGACGCCAACCGTAGTTTTCTTCTTTCGGTAAACGACCGGCAAACGGAAGCGAAAAAGGAACTTGAAGACCTTCAACGGAATTATATGGATACGTTGCAGAAGTATAGTGCACAAGCACAGGAAAATTATTCCGATGTTTACCGCGAATTGCTGAAGGAGTTGCAGTCGGCCTGGTCAAAAGCAGACGTTACCAGTTTTGATACCGGTGCGCTGGCTTCCGTTGGCCAAATGATGATTACGGCCAGCAGTTTCGCATGTCAGTCTCTTCCGGCCAAATAAGGATACAGCTTATGGCAACAGAATATTTCATGTTTCCGGCGTCTTTTGCACAGCAAAGGCTTTGGTTCCTGGAGCAGATGGCGCCGGGAACCGCCTCGTACAATATGTCCAGGGCAACTCGTTTTCCGTATGCGATAAATGTGGCTGTGCTGAAGAAAAGCCTGAATGAGATAGTGCGAAGGCATGAAACGCTCCGAACTACATTCAAAACTGTTAACGGGCAACCTTACCAGTTGGTGGCTTCATCACTGGAGTTGGATATTTTTGTTCATGATGTGAGCCAGCTTGATGCGGTGAGGCGTGAAGCCGCAGCCAGCGAACTCGCACATGCCGATGCACTTCGTTCGTTCGACATAGCCAATGGCCCATTAATACGGGCCTCGCTGGTAAAGCTCGGCTCCAGCGATTATATATTCCTGTTGTCTATGCACCACATTATTTCTGATGTGTGGTCGGTTATGATTTTTTTTAATGAACTGGGCGCCTTGTATGAATCTTTTCTTCAAAATAAGCCATCTCCGCTTCCGGAGCTGCCCCTGCAGTATGCGGATTATGCAGTGTGGCAGCTTGATTATTTGAAAGAAAGAGCCCTGCAGCAACAGGTTGATTTTTGGAAACGCAAACTGGCTGATCTTCCACCGGTTCAGCTTCCGTTCGAAAAAAAGCGGCCTGTTTTTCAATCCTTTCGCGGCGCTCACGAATGGATTGGAATTAACAAAGACCTTACCAATGAACTAAGGAGGATAAGCCAGCAGGAAAATGTTACGCTTTTTATGACCCTGCTGTCGGCATTTGTTGCATTGCTGTATCGTTACTCGAACCAGCAGGATATTGTTGTTGGCGTTCCGGTTGCCGGCCGAAATCAACTGGAGGTGGAGAATCTCATTGGTTTCTTTGTGAATTCCATAATCATTCGTACAAAGTTTGCGCCAGATTTCAGCTTCCGGCAACTTCTTCGGGAAGTAAAGTCAGTATCACTGGAAGCCTTTGCCCATAGCGATCTTCCGTTTGAGAAGCTGGTTGAGGAACTGCATCCGCAGCGCGACCTGAGCCGTAATCCGCTATTCCAGGTATTGTTCCAGATGGCAGCAGGCAGAGAAGGTTACACAGTTTCGCCAGGCAAAGATGGTCTGGATGTTAAAGTGAACATCTCAAAATTCGACCTTACACTGTCTATGGCCGAAGAGGAGGGCAGGCTAACCGGTTTTTTTGAATACAATACTGATCTTTTTCTTCAGTGCACCATTGCGCAAATGATTGATCATTACATACACTTGCTAAAACATGTTGTACGCAATCCTGCCGTACAACTGGCAGAAATTGAATTGCTTGACCGGCGGGAAAAGGAGATTATGCTGAAGCAGTGGAATAAATCAGAGCGTGTTTATCCCGGTAATTCCTTTGTGCACGGTATCATTGAACAAAACGCTGTTCGCTTTCCGGACAAGGTTGCTCTTTATTCCGAACATGAAAAGATTACTTACGGAGAAATGATGCAGTTGGTAAACAAAATGGCGAATTACCTTGTTTCTTTAGGCGCGGCGCCCGAAACCACAGTAGCTGTTTGTATGGACAGGTCTGTTAGCATGGTAATCATCCACCTGGCTATCCTTACAGCTGGCGCTGCCTTTGTACCATTCGATCCCGCCTATCCCGATGACCGGCTGGCATTTATGCTGCACGATACCAGACCCGGTATACTGATTCTGGAAGCTCAACATGCCGGCAAATTCGATAAGCCGGCAATACCGGTTATCATTGTTGGAAAAGAGAAAAAGTATGAAGCGTTTTCAGCCATCGCTCCCAAAGTTGCGCTTGATCCTCGAAACAGGGCTTACATTATGTTTACATCAGGCTCTACAGGTAAGCCTAAAGGAGTAGAGATTTGTCATGAAGGATTAATGAATATGGTATGCTGGAATGTTGAAACCTATGGAATTACTTCAACGGACCAATGCCTTCAGATGGCTACACCCGCTTATGACGCTTATGTATACGAACTGTTTCCCTGCCTCGTTGCCGGGGCTACCGCTTATCTTGTAGACGACTTTAGCCGCACTTCTGCACTTCAGCTAAAACATATCATATTTGAAAAACAGTTAACGGTATGTTTTCTTCCAACAGCGCTTGCCGAATCAGTAGTTCGGGAGTCGTGGCCTGCCGTTGTGCCATTGAGAATACTTGGAACGGCGGGCGAAAAATTAAAAATCGTTCCTACACATTTATTACCATTCCGATTTTTAAATCTTTACGGGCCTACTGAAAATACTGTTATTGCTTCCTGGTTTGAAGTAAGGCCGGGGAATTATGACCAACCCCCAATTGGCAGGCCTATTGCAAATACCAGGTTGTATATCCTTGATGCTCACCTGAACCCGGTTCCGGTTGGTGTTACCGGAGAATTGTTTATATCGGGTAAAAGTGTAGCAAGAGGTTATTACAGGCGGGCTTCGCTAACGGCGGAAAAGTTTATTCCGGATCCTTTCAGTGAGGAACCCGGCAGCCGGCTGTACCGTACCGGCGATATTGTTCGCTATCTTACTGATGGCAATATTGATTTTATAGGGCGGGAAGACCACCAGGTAAAGTTGCGGGGACTAAGGATTGAACTGAAGGAAATAGAGCATCAACTCCTGGAACACCCTGATGTTACCGAAGCAGCAGTACTTATTAGCGAGCTATCGCCGCAGAATAATGCGTTGGTAGCCTACTTGGCCTTAAAAGATGGAAAAGAAACCGGCGCTGCCACTTTAAGAACCTTTCTGAAAGAAAGGCTGCCAGCTTTTATGCTCCCCTCGCTATTTATCTTTCTGGATGAATTACCTAAATCGTTCAGTGGAAAAATTAACGAAAAAGCGCTCCCGCCGCCGGAAAAGGAAAGACAGAAACAAGAAGAATCCTATGGACACATCTCGCACATGGAAAGAACCATCAGTCAAATCTGGAAGCAATACCTGCCTGTTGAAAAGGTAGGCATAGACGCTAACTTCTTCGACATGGGAGGGCACTCGCTTATGATGGCGCAGGTACATTTCAGGCTCAGGGAGGCCCTGGCTGCGGATATTAGCCTAATGGACCTTTTTCAGTATCCCACTATCCGTTCCTTATCAAAATACATCGAGTCGCTGCCGGCGGGTAAAGAACTGGTAGCAGGACAGCTATAACACAAAAGTTTGTACCTACAAATACTCAACTTAATGGATACAGCATCACAACAAAATATTTCCGGCATTGCCATCATCGGAATCGGCTGCAGATTCCCAAAAGCAAAAACTCCCGAAGCTTTCTGGCAAAATCTTCGTGATGGCGTGGAAGCAGTAACGGAGTTCACCCGCGATGAACTGCTGGCAGTTGGTGTGGATCCCTCAATACTCAACCATCCTGCCTATATTCCCAACGGCATCGTATTGGAGGAAGTAGATATGTTCGATGCATCTTTCTTCGACCTTTCCGGGAAAGAAGCGGAACTGATGGACCCCCAGCATCGGATATTTCTGGAAACTGCCTGGGAGGCCCTTGAACGTGCCGGGTATGATGGAATGGGCTATGAAGGGCGAATTGGATTGTATGCGGGAGTGGATTTGAGCACTTACCAGTTTATGAATGTATATGCCAGTATGAACGCGTTACAAAGTTTCAGTAAACGGGAAGTGAGCTGTTACAATGAAAAAGATTATTTTACCGCACATGTGGCAGCCAAATTATGCCTGAAGGGGCCTGCCATTACTGTACAAACGGCCTGCTCTACCTCGTTGATCGCAATTATACAGGCCTGCGGGAGCCTTTTGAATTACCAGTGCGATATAGCGCTGGCGGGGGGAGCAGCTATTACCCTGCCACAAAAAATGGGCTATTTTTACCAGGAGGGCGGCATATCCTCTCCAGATGGTCATTGTCGCGCGTTTGACGCCAGCGCCCGTGGAACCACGGGCGGCAGTGGGGCTGGAGTAGTAGTGCTAAAAAGGCTGGAGGACGCCCTGGCGGATGGCGATCATATAGAAGCGGTCATCCGTGGCTTCGGCATCAATAACGATGGGGCTGAAAAAGTAGGATTTACAGCTCCGGGTATGCATGGACAGGCGGAAGCGATAGCCATGGCCCAGGCAATGGCAGGCGTTAGCGGCAATGATATTTCTTATGTAGAAGCTCATGGAACCGGAACCGTAATGGGTGATCCCATTGAAGTAGGGGCCCTGACGCAGGTGTTTGGCAAGAGCACTGAGCGCAAAGGATATTGCGGACTGGGTTCGGTAAAAACAAATATAGGTCATTGCAATTCCGCCGCCGGGGTAGCCGGACTGATTAAGACAGTACTGTCTCTTAAACATAAGATGCTGCCACCAAGCCTTCATTTTGTAAAGCCCAATCCCAATATTGATTTCAGCAATAGCCCCTTTTACGTGGTTAATAGCCTGCGCCCCTGGGATGCGGGACATGGTCCTCGTCTGGCAGGTGTGAGTTCCTTTGGTATTGGCGGCACCAACGGACATGTGGTATTGGAAGAAGCGCCTGTGTTAAAGAAGTCTTCAGGCTCCCGCACCTATCATTTGCTTGCTTTTTCGGCCCGTACAGCTACAGCCCTTGAGAAGATGTGCACCCGGCTGGAGGAACACCTGAGCACCCATCGCGAACTGTCGCTTGCCGATGTGGCGTATACCTTGCAAACAGGCAGAAGAAGATTTGCTTACCGTAAGATATATGTGCTGCCATCAAAGCTTGCTACCACAGAGCAGGGATGGCTTCAGCAAGCCACTCAGGCATCATGGGGTCCGCAAAATGCAGAGCGAAAGCAGGTGGTATTTTTATTTCCCGGACAGGGGTCGCAATATGTAAACATGGGCAGGGGATTGTATGAGCAGGAGGGACTGTTCAGGCAGATCGTGGACGATTGTTGCACGAAGCTTGAACCATTGCTGGGGTTAGATTTGCGTGAGTTGCTGTACGGCGAACAGGAAGGCGCCTCCGACCGTTTGAAGCAGACTGCCATAGCACAACCGGCGTTGTTTGTTATCAGCTATGCGATGGCCAGGCTCTGGATGAGTTGGGGTGTACAGCCCGATGTTATGATCGGACACAGCATTGGTGAACTGGCAGCGGCCTGTATTAACGGAAACATGAGTTTGGATGAAGCCCTGAAACAAACAGCGGGAAAGATGTTTAAAAAGGATTCTGATTTACAGAAGAAGCTGGTTGAGTGGCGCAACAACCCCGGTGTTTTGATTATGGAAATGATTCCGGCCCTAAATGAGAAGAATGAATTGGAAAATATTGAATTTATTCTTGGGCATTGCTGGTTATGGGGCATTGATATTAACTGGAAGCAGTTTTATGAACAGGAGAGCAGGAACAAAGTGGCGCTTCCAACTTATCCGTTTGAAAAGGAGCGCTACTGGATGGATGCAACCTGGAAACCGGGCAACGGGAAAGGAACTCATGAAGTTGCTGAACATCGGCCCCGGTTTTATACCACCCATTGGCAAATGAGCAGGCATCCCTCCGAATCCTATTTCGATAATATTGCACCTGCCGGCTCTTCTTACCTGGTTTTTGGTCACCCCTGTGAATTTTACGGTGCTTTAGTGAACAATCTTCGGTCATCCGGTAAAAAAGTTATAGAAGTAGTAAAGAGCAATGAGTTTACCTCTAATGATGAACTGGTATTTGGTATTGATCCTTCTAATCCGGATCATTATAAAAAATTATTCAAATGCTTACAATCATCTTCCTTAACATTTGAAACTATACTGCATTTATTTAATTTCAAAGAACGCCGTTTTACCTTTGAAGGTAATATTAAAGAACACTCCTTTAATGAGGAGTTGCACTACGCTTTCTTTAGCCTGTTGTACATTGTAAGGGCCTTACAGGAATACAATTTACAGGATGAGATTAGGTTGGAAGTAGTGGCCAGCGGGTTGCACCGGTTTCATCATTTTGAACACCACGATCCCCTAAAATCATTATTATCGGCGGCCTGCAGGACGTTGGACGGGATGCTGCCAAATCTGAAGTGGCAAATTGTTGATGTTGACTTCAACTTGTTTCGTCCTGCAGCTATTCAGGATGTGGCGGCCAGGTTACTGGATGAATTGGACTATGAAATAACAGACCACGAATTGATGCTGAGGAATGCTATCAGGCTTATACCCGTCACCAAAATGGCAAATATTTCTTCAGTAAAAGATACTGTGGTTTTTAAACCACAAAATACCTACCTGATTACCGGAACTATGAATGAGGCAATCTGGTTATTTTCAGAATATCTTATGAAGGCAACTCAGGCAAAATTGGTTTTTGCAACAGGTCCGGACTTTCCTGTTGCGGAACACTGGGAACAGTGGTTAGCCAACCATGAAATTAACGATCCTTTTGCCATAATGATTAACCGGTTCAGAAACTGGCAACAGTCAAATTTCGAGTTTATAACAGTTGGTATAGATATTACCAATTATAAACAGGTTATAGATCTGAAAGCTTTGGCAAAAGCATATTTTGGAAAACCGGATGGCATTTTTCATATTGACGATGCACGAAGAGCAATGATCCCGGATCCGCAAGTTGAGAAAAGAATTTCCGATCAGGTAAAAGCCGTTTGTAATCTGGATGCCGTTTTCAACAGCGATCAACCCAACCTTTTTATGCTTTGTTCATTTGACGAAAATGCCAGGTGTTTTTTTGATTCATTTGCGAGGGATCGTTACAACAGGTTTGGAGCAAAAACCATCTCTGCTTGTTTCAATGGCATAGTGCACAATGATATTGGTATTTCAGGAGCAGGAATGCACTCAATTTTTGAGCAGGTTATTTCATCTCATCTTCCTCAGGTAGTGATTTCCTGTGAAGATATGGGTGGTGATTTGCAGGAACACTTTTCAAAGAACCAATACGCCGTTCAAAATTAATTTAATGATACTGCAAGTTGCTGCCATACAGTTTAGCCGCAGGGAAGATTTAGCCGCAGCTTCAGCGCTAAAACTCCGGAAAAGTGCATTTCAAACGCTTCCTTCCGTGGAATGGACAGAGATTCAAAATGCAAACTTAGAACCTTCCAGGGTTGCGTATGCTATCACAGCAATACGCTCCCACTCGGAACGGGTGATCATTCATGTTAAGTTTCGGGTATCCGGGGTAAGCAGACTTCCGGTTTCTATTTCCATCAGAGCCACGCAACCTCCGCTCTATATTAACCCCAACCTATGGAGCACTTTGCTGGCCACCCATAGCAACATACTTGGTGAGGTGAAAGAGCAAAATATATCAATCTCACAAAATGGGGAAACCCCTTTTATCAGTTTCGAATTAAGCAATCATACACTGACAGAACGGGGTGTTGGTATTTTTCAGGTTATCTGGCACTGGCAATTCAGGGAAAGGCCAGATCAGCCCTGGGAAGTTTTTGGCAGAACACAACACAAGGTTTATGTGTTGCTAAACGAACCAACCCTTCCATTCGCACAGGATTTTCCGGGCGATATGCTTTTACCCTGGACGGATATCCTGGATTATGCCTGTGAATGGGCAGCGGGGTCCAGATCAGAAGATGAAGCAGCAGGCAGGATTACCGGCAGATTATTCAGTATGGGACCAAAGTTCTTTGAATACAACTGCATAAACTTCCTTCCGGCTTATGTTCAAATACTGGATCTTTCCGGCAACAGTTTTTTTAACTGTACCAATTTCCTGTTGCATCTAAAAACAAGCAGTATAAACAGATTCGTTATTTGCTCAGATTGTGCGGCAATAGTGTCAACCTTTGCCAATATTCTCGGGTGCAGCCTGTGGCAATCTAAAATGGAAACACCTGGTATAATGTTTCGGGTAAACGACATATTGGCCATTGGCGGTACGGGTTGGCAAACACCCTGCGGTGTTCCTGGCTTCGCATTTCATGAGGTGGCATGGAAAGGAAATTGTACTTCATCTGATCGCATATTTGATGCTTGTCTTGCTATTGATGGATCCGTTAGTTTGGTTGATTTTTTCAGAGTGCCCTTATTGCCGGTAAACATTCTGCTGGGCAGTCAGGGTTCAGGTTTGTACCGGGACAGACTTGTTTTTCCATTGGACTGGATACTTTCAGAACCCAGACCGCAAACAAGGTTGCGCAGAATGCTTATACCGGGTATTCCTCAATTTCCTTTTTTTGCTGTACGGTCTGGCTCTGCTGATGTGCAGGAGAAGGAATCATTGGCGGCGGTTAAACTGCAGTTCGGTTCTTCCAAAAAAGCCAGGCCCGGAAAGAGGGCTGAATTATCGCCGGTTCGGGGTTTTTTTATTGACGAATCTGAGTTTCCTGATTGGGAGATTATGCTACTGGACCTTTTTGAAAGCAATAGGGGTGTTCAAAGGATATTGCATTCGAGGTGGCTTCCGGTTAACAGCTTCAGCACTTCCTTACGAGTTGACTTTTACGAATGTCCTTCCGCCGGGGATGCACAGGAGTTCGCTCTAAAAATGCTTACACACCTGCACACCGGAACCAATAATATTGTTCAGAGCCATAACATCGGTGATATAACTTATTTATGGAGCCAGCATAAAAACATTCTGTTTACAAGGAATAACATTGTAGCAGCCATTGGTAATTCTAACAGCCGGCAAATATCTGTTAAACCATTAGCAGAAAAACTCGACGGGTATATCACTGCCTTTAATCAAACCATTGCAACTCAGGCAGGTTCCAATCAAAGAAAAGTAAAAAACATCAATGCTGATTTCTCAAAAGCTGAAGAGCCGGTGAACCGGTGGTGGTTTTAGAAGCAGGCAGACGTTATTTGTTTGTTCTTTTAAAATCTCAAATATCTTATTCTTCCTCATCTTCCGCATCCGGCTTCCTTATATGCCTGTTCCTGAGTCGCACTGCCGGGTTGCCCATGGGGCTGAGCCCCGGCCGTTCGTCACCCAGCAAAATACCCCAGGGCCGTAACTCGGTAGTGTGATCAAAAATAATTTTAAGTATAGCAATCATAGGTAGCGATAAAAACATGCCCGAAACACCGGCGAGTGTGCCACCTATGATAACGCCAAGGATGCTTGCCAGGGCATTGATCTTTATTTTAGACCCTACAATACGGGGCATAAGAATATTATTATCCAAAAACTGAACAACAGCAATAACAATCAGCACGGTAAACACATGCCACAGTTCAGAGGATGAAGTAAGCGTGAGCAGCACACCGATAATATTGCCAATAAGGGCCCCCACGTATGGAATAAGGTTGAGCACAGCGAAAATAATGGCTATCAGCATGGCATGTTTAATGCCTATAATCATCAAAATGCCTCCTAATAATATGGTCATATAGGTTACCTGTATCATTAAACCAGTCAGGTAGCTTTTAGCCATTACTTCGGTTTCGCGTAAAGCCGATTCTACCTGTGGATGATCATCCCTGTTGAACCACAGGAAAACGAAACGCAACAGCAGGTTTTTATAAAACAGGATAAGAAAAACATAGATGGGGAGCAATCCCATAAATACAAATACCCCGGTAAGCGATAAGGCGGCGCCGCTGAGGTACGAACCTGCATTGTTCAACAGGTTGACGCCCTGTTCCTGCAGTACTTTGATTTGCTGGTCTGCTGAAAGGTTAAGGTTTCTGTTAACCCAGTCGCTTAACGTTTGCCAGTGCTGGTTAAGATTTTTCTCCAACTGGGGGAAATCTTTTACCAGTGATGCAACCTGCAGAGATAAGAAGCCCAGTATCAGTATAACGATTAATGCTGCAGCTAAAATAACCAGCACAATAGCAATGATCTCAGGTATTTTTATCCTTCGCAAAAACCTGAACATGGGCAACAGCATGAGGCTTATAAAAAAAGCCATGAGCAAAGGCATTATGATTGTATTCGCCACAGAAAAAAGGGCTATGATTAAACATAACCCCAAAAGTTCTATGGAACGTTTTACTGTTAAAGGCAATTGATTCATACAGAAAGTATTATTACCAAGTTACATAAAAAATATGCCAGATAAAATTGTGATTTTGGTGGTGAGCAAATTACCTATTTTTAAGTAAAGATTGCTGTTATGAAAAAGGGGTTGCACCTTATTGTTTTCTTTTTTACAACTACGGTTCTTGCAGCTCAGCCTAACAATTCCGGGCGTTTGATGGCGGGAGCGGCTGAAGCCATTATAAATCCGACTGCCGGAACCTATCTCGCGGGGTATGATCAGAACAGGAAAAGTAGCGGGGTGCACGATAACCTTTTTGTAAAAGCCGTTGTGGTAGCCAACCGTCAAAATGCACTGGCCATTGTTACTGTAGATTGCATTGGGTTGCCCTACCCGGTTGTGCAGCAAATAAGAGATGCGGTGGAACTAAAGCTCTCTGCCGATATGTTTAATGCAGGACATATTATTATTTCGTCTACCCACACCCATTCGGCACCCGATGTGATTGGCATTTGGGGACCCGACAGGCTGCACACCGGAACCGACAGCAGTTATATGAAGTTTGTCGTCAACACTGCTGCAGCCGTGATCGTAAAAGCATGGGAACGCAAACGGCCGGTTGTGGCAAAGTACGCAGATACTGCATTTGGAGAAGGCTGGGTTGAAAATGTTTCGGACAGCCTGGAAATAGACCGTTCCGTTGCGATTGTGCAGTTTACTACTCCGGGTGGAAAAAACATTGCAACACTTACCAATTTTGCCTGTCACCCTACTTTTCTAGGAAGAGAAAATACATTGGTGAGCGCGGATTTCCCTTCGGGGTTCTATAAGCAAATGAACGCTAAGCTCGGCGGGATAAATCTGTATCTGCAGGGAGCGATAGGAGGATGGGTGCAGCCTGAAAAAGTTGCCCGCACCTTTGAAGAAGCGGAACAAAAAGGGAAAGCGCTTGCCGGCGTAGTAAGTAGCGTATTGAAACAATCAAAAATGCTCGAAGGGAATGATGTGACGTTTTCCTCACGTCGCTTTGAAATGCCTGTAAGCAATAAAGCCTTCAGGCAAATGGCCGCTGCAGGAATTACCCGGAGAGATATTAGCGAAGGCACTCCTACAGAAGTGGCGTGGTTTAGTATTGGCAGCGCAGTATTTGCCACGCTCCCGGGCGAAACCTCCCCGTTTTATTCTTTCGCAACCAAAAAGTTAATGACGAACAAAGGACCAAAATTTGTTTTGGGATTGGGGCAGGATGAATTAGGCTATATTCTGAAACCCGGGTTTTTTGATCCGGCCACAACACTGCATGCCGCTCCTTATCTTACCAGCATGTCGCCGGGCAAAGAAGCCGGGGCTGCAATGATGCAGGTACTCACGGAACTGGCGGAGCGGAATGGAGAGCAATGATGCGGTCAGTATCCGCCGCGGCGGACAAAATTCAAATCCGAATAATTTAAGTTCGAAATCCGAAAGAGGCTTTCAGTAACTTGTCCGCCGTGGCAGATCAGCTATGAGCTATCAGCAGAGAAAGGAGTATTCATTCTATCTTTAGTATTTATCCACCGATAGCTGACCGCCGATAGCTGACCGCTACCCTATTGATTCACCAGTTTCATAGCACCTTCGCTGTACCTGTTGCCCACATTAGGGTACCGGGCTATTAAATCATTCATCGCCTTCAGGTCACTTTCAGATAAATGAAGATCCACGGCGCCGGCATTTTCTTCTAAGTATTTTCTTTTCTTGGTGCCGGGTATAGGAATAATATTATCTCCCTGCGCCAATACCCATGACAGGGCAAGTTGTGCTGGTGTAGCTTTTTTATCTTTCGCTAGTGCTGCAAATTCATTTACCAATTGAATATTGTTTTGTAAGTGTTCCTCATCAAAACGGGGCAATGTGCGTCGAAAATCATCGGCGGCTAATTGGGCGGGATCATTTACCGTAGCGGTAATTATTCCCCTTGCCAGTGGTGAATAAGGAATTAATGAAATGCCCAGTTCACGTACAGTATCTAATATTTCACCTTCTATATCCCTGCTCAGTAATGAATACTCGCTTTGCAATGCAGCAATGGGATGAACGGCATGTGCTTTTCGTATAGATTGTGCGGATGCCTCACTAAGGCCGAGATAACGCACTTTACCTTCTTTTACCAGGTCGGCCATTGCGCCAACCGTTTCTTCAATAGGAATATTTTTATCTACGCGATGGGCATAATACAGATCAATGGTATCAATTTTTAATCGCTTCAAACTCCTTTCTACAGCCGTTTTTACATATGCCGGTGATCCGTCAACATAAGTACCGGGCAGTCCGCTATGCCCCGGTGTACTGTCTTTAAAACGAAAGCCGAATTTAGTGGCGATGAAAACTTTGCCGCGGTTAGGCGCCAGTACCTGTGATACCAGCTCTTCATTTTTCCCATTGCCATACATATCTGCTGTATCCCAAAAATTAATGCCCAGGTCTAAAGCCTTATGCAGCGTGGCAATGCTTTCGGTATCATCGGTAGGTCCATAGGCATAGCTCATGCCCATGCAGCCAAGTCCGATAGCGGATAACTTTTCTTTTGTATTGCCGAGGTATCTGTATTGCATGTTCTATTGTTTATAAGATTACCATTGTATGAATTCAATAATTTTCTCAAGGTATTCCTGGTCCGTGGTGTCAAAATGATTGTATGCTTCACTGTCTGCATCCAGTACCCCTACCACTTCATTGTTCCTTATAACCGGCACTACAATTTCTGATTTGGATAAACTGCTGCAGGCTATATGCCCCGGAAATTTTTCAACATCGGGCACAATGATCGTTTGGGCTTTTTCCCAACTGGCGCCGCAAACGCCTCTTCCCTTACGGATACGGGTACAGGCTACAGGGCCCTGGAAAGGACCTACCACCAGTTCGTTTTCCTTAACGATATAAAACCCTGTCCAAAACCATCCGAATTGCTCTTTGAGCGCCGCTGATATATTGGCTAAGTTAGCCACCAGGTCGGGCTCTCCTTCTATTAACGCTTTTATCTGCGGGATAAGCGCCTGGTATTGCTCCGCTTTGGAACCTGTTGCAATGATCAGATCTTCTGCCATGCTGCAAAGGTAGCAAGTTACAGGTTGCAAGGCGCAGGTTTCACGTTTGGTACAGTTTTCAGCATGCGGTCTGACGTTCCTTCGCCGCGTACCGACCGCCTACATTTCTCACATTCTCACATTTTTCACATTTTTCACATTTCCACATTCTCACATTTCTACAAAGGTCTTATCCAGATATTTCTGAAAGCGGTGGGATTGCCATGATCCTGTAAAACAAGTGGTTCTTTATTACTGTGCTTTTCGTAATTGGGAGTACCGATGTATTGCGTGGAGCCCCAGATGGTAGTATTGTTTTGCACCAATACTCCATTGTGAAATACAGTAATTCTTGCAGGTGTTCTAACTGTTCCATCTTCCTGGAAAGTAGGGGCGGTGAACAGTATATCGTAGGTTTGCCATTCACCGGGTCCGCGGGAAGCATTTACCAAAGGTGGCGTTTGTTTATAAATGCTGGCAGCCTGCCCGTTAGAATAGGTGCGGTTGTTATACGAATCGAGTATCTGCAGTTCATACTTACCCATCAAAAAAATACCGCTGTTACCGCGGCCCTGGCTTTCGCCTTTTACTACAGCAGGAGTGCGCCATTCAATATGCAACTGGCAATCGCCAAAGCCTTCTTTTGTTTCAATGCCGCCGGTACCGCCTTCTACTACCAGGGCGTTTCCTTCAATTTTCCATTTTACAGGTCCGCCACCTTTTTGTGCTTTCCATTTGGAAGCATCTTTGCCATCAAACAATACAATAGCGTCTGAGGGCGCATCAGCAGCGGTTTTGCCGGGGGTAATCACACGTACGGGAGGATCCCAGTATTCGGTTAATTTTGGGTCGCCCTTCCGTGGGGCCTCTTGTGCAAAAACTGCCGAAACAGCAAAGGATAAACAAGCGCTCATTACAATTTGAGATAAACGAATGATCATAGTCAAAATTTGTTGCGTTTATAAAAGAGGTACAATTTATAACAAAATATGGTTTGAGATCGCTTTTAACAAACGCGCAACGAATTACAAGTTTGAAGATTTCTAATTTATTGCTTATGGTTACATAAGATCACCACTAAAAACAAAAGGCATGAGTAATATATAATCTGCACTTTATCGTTCAAACTCAAAAAATGGTATTCGATCTTCTTTTGCGTTTATTGCTGTTTTGCCACTCCTGCCTGCCCGGATGATTCGTTCGGACTGACGTGAAAGAAACCTAAGAAAGAAGTGGATATAAAATTTTGCCACGTAAAAACTGTGGCTTATTTTTGCGGCGTTAAAAAATATTAATAATGATCCATCGCACACATCATCACCATCATTTCTTACCCAAAGGGTAGGCCGGTGCTGTATGTGCAGATTTCAATACAACATGTTAGAGGCTTACCGTCGGGTAGGTCTTTTTTATTTTAAATACATCAGATAATGCTTAAACTGGCAATACAAAAATCGGGACGGCTGCATGAAGATTCGATGAAGCTGCTAAAGGAATGCGGCATCGCTGTTTCCAATGGCGCCAATAAACTAAAAACGGAAGCTACCAACTTCCCGCTCCAGGTGTTTTTTTTGAGGGATGATGATATACCCCAGTATGTGGAAGATGCCGTAGCGGATATTGGTGTCGTAGGCGAAAATGTAGTGTATGAAAAAAACAAGTCGGTAAAAACGGTAGAGCAACTGGGTTTTGGAGGTTGCAGGTTAAGCATTGCTGTTGTAAGGGGCGAGTCGTATAACAATATACAGTCGCTTGAAGGCAGACGTATTGCTACCAGTTACCCTCATCTCACCAAACAGTTTCTTAAAAAAAATAAAGTAAATGCCGAAATACATGAGATCAGCGGTTCGGTGGAAATTGCTCCCGGAATCGGCTTATCCGATGCAATTTGCGACCTGGTAAGCAGCGGGTCTACGTTACTCACCAACGGGTTGAAAGAAGTGGAAACTATTCTGCATTCCCAGGCCGTTCTTATCCGTCACAATAATTTTAATATGGTACAACAGCAAGTACTTGATAAATTATTGTTTCGTATACACGCCGTGAGGAAAGCTAAGAACAATAAATATATTTTATTGAACGCACCCAATAATAAACTGGATGAGATCATTGGTTTGTTGCCGGGAATGAAAAGTCCTACGGTATTGCCTCTGGCCGATAAAGGCTGGAGTTCTGTACACAGTGTATTAAGTGAAGATGAATTCTGGGATAAGATAGAACAATTAAAAGGGGCTGGTGCACAGGGTATACTGGTGGTGCCGATTGAGAAAATGGTATTGTAGGTAAATACAGAAGAACCAAGAAACAAAAGACAAGTCCCAAATAAATATAAAATCCGAAGCACAAAATCCTAAATCCGAAGATAAATCCAACCATAAACGGTAAACCACAAACGATAAACTATATTAATTTCAAATCATCCAATGAATATCATCATCAATCCCCCGCGCAACGAATGGACAGCATTGCTGCAACGGCCGGTGCTGGATCATTCTGTGCTGGAGACCGCCGTGCTGCAGGTGCTGGACAATGTGAAGCAGAATGGCGATAAGGCGCTGATTGAACTCACCCGGCGTTTTGACGGTGTATTGCTGAAAGATGTCGGGGTGCCCGATGCGGAAATGGCGGCAGCGGAACAGGCGTTGCCTGCAGAACTTAAAACTGCTATAATACAGGCAAAACAGAACATCGAAAAATTTCATTCTGCGCAAATGCAGGCAGTAATTAAAATGGAAACGATGCCGGGCGTGCAGTGCTGGCGCAAAAGTATCGGAATAGAAAAAGTGGGATTGTATATCCCGGGTGGCTCAGCACCACTCTTCTCAACTGTTTTAATGCTGGGTATACCGGCGCTGCTCGCAGGTTGTAAAGAAGTTATATTGTGCACACCTCCCGGTAAAAATGGCAATATTCATCCCGCGGTTTTATATGCGGCAAAAGTTGCGGGCATCACGCAAATATATAAAGCCGGCGGCGCGCAGGCCATTGCGGCTATGGCTTACGGAACGGAAACCATCCCTGCGGTATATAAAATTTTTGGACCGGGTAACCAGTATGTAACCTGTGCTAAGCAGTTAATACAACGCGGGGGAATTGCCATTGATATGCCTGCCGGTCCCAGCGAAGTATGTGTGCTGGCCGATGAAACAGCCAATGCAGCTTACGTGGCCGCCGATTTGCTGTCGCAGGCCGAACATGGGCCAGACAGTCAGGTGTTGCTGGTGAGCACTTCGGCCGCTGTGATTGAAAAAATCATTAAGGAAAAACAACGCCAGATGGTTGCCCTTCCGCGAAAGGAGATTGCCGCGCAGGCATTGGCCAACAGCAAAGCTTTTATAATAGAAAATATGAGTGATGCGATAGCGTTGATTAACGCTTATGCGCCGGAACACCTGATCATAAACTGTGAAAATGATGAAGCCATAACGGAGCTGGTGGTGAACGCGGGCTCTGTATTCCTGGGCAATTATTCACCCGAAAGCGTTGGGGATTATGCCAGCGGTACCAATCATACGCTGCCTACCAATGGGTATGCCAAAGTGTTCAGCGGCGTGAGTATTGACAGCTTTGTAAAAAAGATCACTTACCAGAAATTAACCCGCGAAGGTCTCAATAATATTGCTTCCACTGTAATTGGTATGGCCGAAGCTGAGGGGTTGCAGGCGCATGCCAATGCGGTGAAGATGAGAATAGAGGGGCGGAGTGGCAAGTCGTAGGTAATAAGTGGGTCTATTCTAACCACAAACAATAAACTACAAATTGAAATTAGGGTTATGAATTTTAATGTAAACGACCTTGTAAGGGAAAATGTAAAGAAGCTGGTTCCTTATTCTTCTGCCCGTGATGAATTTAGCGGAGAGGCAAAAATATTCTTAGACGCGAATGAAAACAGCCTGGGATCGCCCACAACAAAATGGTACAACCGTTATCCTGATCCGCACCAGCAAAAAATAAAAGAGAAGCTCAGCGCTATAAAAGGCGTGCCGGCAAAAAATATTTTTTTGGGTAATGGCAGCGATGAGTGTATTGACCTGCTGTTTCGTGCCTTTTGTAATCCCGGAAAGGATAATGTAATTATTTGCCCGCCTACTTACGGTATGTATGAAGTGAGCGCTCATATTAATGACGTGGAGTTGCGTAAGGTTCCCCTGCTTGAAAACTTCCAGTTAGACCTGGTGAACATGGAAACGAAGGTGGATGATTTTACAAAGATCATCTGGTTGTGTTCACCCAATAACCCCACCGCCAATTCTCTGAACAGGGAAGATATAGAAATAGTGCTGAATAATTTCCCCGGTATCGTGGCCATTGATGAGGCATATATTAATTTTTCACGCCACCGGTCTTTTGTGCAGGAACTGGCTGAATACCCTAACCTGGTTGTTTTGCAAACCCTTTCTAAAGCATGGGGACTCGCAGGATTGCGTTTGGGTATGGCTTTTGCGGAAGAAGAGATTGTAAACATCTATAATAAAATAAAGCCGCCATATAATATCGGGCAGGCAACACAGGAAATAGTGTTGAATGCGCTGGATCGTGTAGAGGAGGTGAATGAAATGATCAGGGTGCTCGTGCGGGAACGGGATCTAATGGTAAAAGAGCTGTCATCGGTTGCTGTGGTGGAACAGGTGTATCCCTCAGATGCCAATTTTTTGCTGGTAAAGGTTAAGAATGCAAAGGCGGTATATGCCGCTTTATTAAATAAGGGTATTGTGGTTCGTGACCGGAGCAATGTACAGTTGTGTGAAGGCTGCCTGCGCATAACGGTAGGAAGTCCTGCAGAAAATGCAGTTCTCGTGAATAGTTTAAAAGATTATGGAACAGCTTTGTAATTTTATATTTCTAAAAACAATTTGATATGAAAACGATCAAATGGTATCTGTCATGTTTGGTTTTTACATGCATGATAGTGGTATCTGCATGCGCAGAAGAAAATAATAATATACGCGATACTGCAGCTAAATTACCGACTGCTGTTGCTGATCCCGCGTTAACCCTGCCCGATGGATTTACGGCAACTACGGTGGCTGAAAACCTGGGAGTAGTAAGGCATATTGCAATTAGCAGTAACGGAGACATATACGCGAAACTGGAGAAGCTGAAAGATGGAAAGGGTATTTTGTTGCTGAAAGGCGGAAATGCCACAGCCCTGAGCAGCTTTGGAAATTACCCGGGAACGGGCATCGCTGTTAAAAATGGTTACTTATATGCATCTTCCAATTCGGCTGTATACCGGTACAAACTGAACGCTAATAATGAAGTGGAGAACCCCGCTAAACCGGAAACCATTGTAAAAGGACTCACTGATCGTGGGCAGCATAATGCTAAATCCATTACGCTGGATGATGCCGGTAATATTTATGTAAACATCGGTGCACCCTCCAACTCCTGCCAGGTGCAGGACAGGGCGGTAGGATCAAAGGGGCAGGATCCCTGCCCGATATTAGAATATGCCGGGGGAATATGGCAGTTTAAAGCAGGCACACCCGGTCAGGAATTTAAAGATGGCATACGCTATGCCACCGGTATCAGGAATGCCGTTGCGTTAAGCTGGAACAGCAACGTCAACGAATTATACGTATTGCAGCACGGACGCGATGACCTGCACCGCATGTTTGATGATTTGTATACCGTTAAAGACAATGCTGAATTACCGGCGGAAGAATTTTTACTGGCAAAAAAAGGATCGGATTTTGGTTGGCCCTATTGCTATTACGACGGAAAGCAGGAGAAAAAAATGCTGGCGCCCGAATATGGCGGTGATGGCAAAACGCAGGGTCGGTGTGAAGGTGCAGATAAACCCATCATGTCCTTTCCGGCTCACCTGGCGCCCAATGCATTGGTGTTTTACACCGGCAGCCAGTTCCCTGAAAAATATAAAAACGGTGCTTTCATTGCTTTTCATGGATCATGGAACAGGGCGCCTGAGCCGCAGGCCGGATTTTTTGTTGTATTTGTTCCCATGAAAGATGGTAAACCCAATGGCGAATGGGAAGTGTTTGCAGACGGGTTTGCCGGCAGTGCTGAAAAGAAAGCCTCCGGCAGGGTAGATTACCGCCCCTGTGGTTTAGCGCAGGGCTCCGACGGTGCTTTATATGTGTCGGATGATAACAAGGGTAATATATGGAAGATTACTTATAACGGTAAATAATATGCGAAGAAGACTGATTCCTGTAAATGTGGTGATTGCCGCTCTTTTATTTATTTTGCTGAGCCTTGAGCCCGATCAAACCAAACCACCCGCAGCGGTAATGGAAAGAGGCAAAACGGTATATACAAAAGAGTGTTTAACCTGTCACCAGGCAGATGGGCTTGGGGTGCAGCGTATGAATCCGCCATTGGCAAAAACGGAATGGGTGCTGGGGCCAAAGGCAAGGCTTATAAAAATTGTAGTAAACGGGTTAACGGATCCTATAGAAATTGATGGGGATACTTTTCACAATCCTATGCCGCCACATCCGCACTTAACCGACCAGGAAATAGCTGACGTGCTCACGTATGTGCGGAATAGTTTTGGTAATAAAGCCAGCGCTGTTACCCTAAGAGAAGTAAAAAGGGTAAGAGCGGAGAAGAAGATATAAAAGAATTAAATTAAAACTAAACCCCTGAAATAAGAATTATGGCAAAACGGATTTTATTTATTGACCGGGATGGCACACTGATTTATGAAGCCCCTCCAACCTACCAGCTGGATGCATTTGAAAAGCTTACTTTTTACCCGCACATGTTTGAATACATGACCAAAATTGCCAGGGAATTAGACTATGAACTGGTAATGGTAACCAACCAGGACGGATTGGGAACGGATGTGTTTCCGGAAGATACGTTTTGGCCTTTGCATAATTTAGTGATGAAGAGCCTCGAAGGTGAAGATATTTTTTTTAGCGCGGTGCATATAGATAAAACCTATCCTCATGAAAACGCACCTACCCGTAAGCCGGCCACTGGCATGCTTACACAATATTTGAATAACCCGGATTATGATATCGTCAACTCATTTGTTATTGGCGACCGCATAACAGATATCCAATTGGCCAGGAACCTCGGCTGCAGGGGCATCTGGCTCAACAACGATGCTTCGCTGGGTGCTGCCGAAATTTCGGATAAGGTAGCTGCGCTGCAGGATACCATTGCACTGGAAACAACGGAATGGAGTAAAATATATGGATTCCTGAAGTTGGGTCAGCGTTCGGTTACCCAGAACCGTAATACCAATGAAACAAAGATCAGCGTGGCATTGAATGTTGACGGATCGGGAAAGGCGGACATTTCAACGGGTATTGGTTTTTTCGATCACATGCTGGAACAAATTGCCCGTCATGGTAAAATGGATTTATCTGTTCATACCAAAGGCGACCTGCATATTGATGAACATCATACCATTGAAGATACGGGCATTGCGCTGGGAGAAGCTTTTGCCAAAGCCCTGGCCGATAAAAGAGGAATGGAGCGTTACGGTTTTGCTCTGCCCATGGATGAAGCCGATGCCAAAGTGCTGATTGATTTTGGCGGACGAAGCTGGCTGGTATGGAATGCCGAATTTAAGCGGGAGAAGATAGGAGAGATGCCTACGGAAATGTTCTACCATTTCTTTAAATCGTTTTCCGATGCCGCCAAATGCAATCTCAATATTGAATGCAGGGGCGATAACGAACATCACAAAATAGAAGCGATTTTCAAAGCCTTTGCCAAAGCCATCCGCATGGCAGTAAAGCGCGACCCGCTGAGCAATTATTTACCGAGCACGAAGGGGGTGTTGTAAAGCTATTTTAAGCCGGGGCCAGTAGTTTTATATTATTTCGTGGGACTTAGTGGTCTCCTGGGATAAAAAAGTTCTGAAAGTCGCCGGCGTCACCAGGTCCCCCGGTAAGGATATGATGGCTATTGCTTATTTATTCTATTAATTCTGGCCCTTGTCATTCTTTCTCGTAAACCACCTTCGTTTAAAAAAGCTCTTTCCAAAGCTACCAATTGCCTGCCCAGTAAATAAGACGTAACATTTATTAAACAACACATGATATTGGCGCTTATCTCCGGGTTCTCATGCTCAATTGCTTTTTTAAAGGTATTGTAACTGGCTCCCGGTGTTTTATTCAGCTCATTAAAACGCAGGGAAAGGCGGTCATTTCTTTCCCACTTGCTTAAATTGTTTGTTCGCAGGTAATCTTCATAATCTATGAGCAACTCTTCCAGGCTGGCGCGGGCAACATTGGTAAGTTTAATTTCGGTTTCTTTCGAAGTGGCGGAAGCCATGCTTGCCTCTGCAATATTTTGTTTTCCTGACCTGGCCGCCTGTATCATCTGATCAATGGTGCGATCGTATTTTTTTAGGAAGTGCCGGCAGAAATAAACAGTGCCGTCATAAATAATCTCCGCTTTCTGAAAAGTAATCAAATTGCGGTACCCGCCATGTATAGGTATAAATCCTTCGGTGTTTTCTTCGGTTGCCATGTGAAATGCATTTATTCGTGCGTTCTAAGTTATGAAACATAAGGAAGGTTTCAAACGGTAACAAGCTGGTCAGGCCTTTTGTTTCTTGCATATTCCGTGGGACTCAGTAGTCTCTTGGGACAAAAGCGCTGAAGTCGCTTGAGTCACCGGGTCCCCCGAAAGAGCGGCTATTGCTACTGGTCCTATACTGCCTCATTCACTATCGCCAGCGCCATACCATCATGGTATTTACTGCCCACTGTTTGAATGATGGTGGCGGTAACCTGTTTGGTAGCAGCCAGCAGTGTAATAAAACGTTTCACGCCGGTTACATTGGTGTCATCGCTGTTTTCTTCGAGTATCTTACCTTCGCGCACTACATTATCTGCAATGATGAGCGTACCCGGCCGGGAGAGTTGTAACGACAGTTCAAAATATTCTGCATAAGGCTCCTTGTCGGCATCAATGAATATAACGTCAAAGGGCCCCGCGCTTTCTTTTTTCAGTTTGGGCAGTTCTTCCAGTGCATTGCCCACACGAATTTTAACTGCATTGCTTAAACCCGCATTTGAAATATTGGTGCGAGCCACATCTGCATGGTGCTGGTCCAGCTCAAGTGAAACCAATTGTCCGCCTTCCTGCAACGCCCTTGCCAGCCAGATGGTACTGTACCCGCCCAGGGTGCCGATCTCTAATATTTTTTTAGGATTGCTGAGTTTGGCCAATATATGCAAAAACTTCCCCTGGTTCTCGGAAACGCTGATGAGCGGAAGATCGCCTTCAATAATGGCTTGCTTGGTTTGCAGCAACGCATCATCTTCCTTTACAAACAAATGATTGATAAACTGGTCTACTACGCCAAAAATACTTGTATCCATAAAAATTATTTCTTTTTTTTCCTGTACTGCTTTTCGAGGTTAATGATCTCCACTTTCCTGAACTCAACCGGGTGGCTTTCACTTTGCAGGGAAATATATCCGCTCTTCAGCAGTTGCCCGTCTTTTTTAACCGCGGGATCATAGTTGCTCACATTGCCACCGCCTATCTGTGGTTTTTGATATACCAGAACAGTATCTCCGTTTACAATTTGTTTAATCACCGAATCACCCAATACCAGCACTTCAGCTCTTACCCATTCGTTGTTGCGGAAAGTTTTTGAGTTGGAGTTAATGCAATGTGGCGTAAACAGTTTTCCGTCCATTTCTACATTGGTGCCCGGTGTGCAAAGATTGCAGGTGGTTCTTTTCCCGGTTGAGTCGCCGCCCAGTAACTGGTCTTCTATTGAAATAGGAAAGTCCTGGTCTTTAAGCATGGTTGACGGTGGTTGACAGTGCAGCATAATGCCACTGTTTTTATATGCCCATCCCGGCCCGCCTTCCACCTGTTTGCCTACGAACCGATATTCCACCGCAAGCAAATAATACGAATAGGGCTTTTTATAAAAAATATGGCCAAACTGGTTATTGAATGCAGTATACTCATCGTAAGACACTACCATTTTTCCATCTTCCACCCGGAATGTATTGCCGTAATTATCATTCAATTCATGCCCGCTGATCTTAACAGTCCAGCCTTTCAGGTCTTTGCCATTAAAAAGTTGCTTCCATTTTCTTTTGTCCTGGGCGAAAGACGTAATGGTGAAAAGCGTGAAAAGTAAGATCATTAAATTTTTCATAGTTGCAAGATAATAAAAAGACGGATCAGTAAGTCTGCTGAATAAGCGGCTGGCAGATGAAGAACCATCCCGAATAACCGGAATGAATGGAAGAAATTTTGTGCCACCGTGTTACTGTGCCACAGTGATTCAAAAAGCAGGGTATATTAAAATGGGCGTTATAAAACAGATTGTTTTTATGCTTTTTTCAGGAATAATTTATTTGCCGGAACAAGTTGTTTGGGAATACCGGGACCTTTGTAAAACACGTCGAGCCAGTAACCGCCCGCGGCATTAAAAAACTCCACTTTTATTTTCTGGCGTCCTGCTTCCAAAGTAATGTTGCCCGCCTCTTCTGTTACGCCATGATCACCATCGTTGTTTACTACAACTTTGTCATTGATGAACAATTTGCTGCCATCGTCCGATTGGGTGGAGAAACGGTATTCTCCGGGTGTATCAATTTGTATATAACCATCGTACACCAAACCAAAAGTTGAATTTCCTTTTTCCTGCAAAGGGACAATTGTTTTTTCATCAGCGGAAAATTCATAACTGTCCCATTTTTTCGAAGGAGTAAGTTTTCCAAAGGCTGGCAATTGTTTCCAGCCGCTGCCTTTAAAATAGGAAACAGTAAGCCCATTGCCCATACCGGGTTTAACCATTCTGAAATAGGCCGCACTCACAGGGCTTTCATTGCCGGTGTTGTCATAAGCTTTTGCCTGCACCACCGTAGTGCTGTCAATAGTAAAAGGATCCTTATATACGGGTGAATTGCTGTCGGGGGCGTCGCCGTTCAGGGTATAATGTATCACGCTGTTGCCGGTCATTGCACTCATCTTAACCGTAGCAGGCTCATTAATGTATAAGCCACCGGCCTGCTGATATAAATTTCTTTTAGGAAATATAGTGGGAGCGGCGATCACTTCTTTTCCTTTCCATAAATTAGCCGGTTCTTCAAATCCTTCAAAAGCTGCTTTTACCGGGCGACCGATCCATGCGTAGGGCTGTGTAAGGTTCAAAGCAAATGCTATCGTAGCGGCAAGATCATAGGTATATACCTGCTGCTGAATTTTGTATCCCTTCTTAATATCTTTTCCTTGCAGTATCATGGCAATCTCTGCTTCTTCGGGTGTAGGTCCGCCATGTCCTTTGCCCATGCCGCCATGGTCGGACGTAATAATAACCAGGGCGCTTTCTTCAATACCGCTTTCTTTAATGCCTTTTAAAACCTCTCCTATTAATGAATCCGCCTTTGTCACTGCTGTATAATACTGGGGTGTGCCATGTCCGTCGTGGTGGCCCGCATGATCAACATGATCGAAATGCACGAATCCAAAAGTGGGTTTTTTAGTTTTGATATAATTGATGAAATCCGCTGCTGTTGAATCTTCCGTTGAAAAGTTTTTATCGTAGTTCACCGCTTTCTTTTCAAACAATCTTCCAAAGCCGCTCCAGTGGTAAACGGCTCCAATTTCGGCATCCGGCTTTTGTTCCCGGATGATCCCGAAGATAGAGGGAAATATGCCTTCTTCGCCCGCTACTATGGGCGGAAGCGTATGATCATCTCTTTCCCAATCGTTATTAATGATGCCATGTTGTTCAGGCCCGGCGCCCATGATCATGGAAGCCCAGTTCTGGCTGCTGGCGGTAGTGAGTACCGTACGTACGTTCCATTTTATGGCGCCACCGGCGATCATACTATCCATTACCGGCGTTGGGGCGTTGCGTATGCCATCAGGACTCATGCCATCCACCCCAATTACAATTACATGTTCGATCCCTGCCGGGTAGCTTTCTGTTTTTCGGGTTTGGCAGGCAACTAAAAGGTAAATTACGAATACATAAAGCAGGCTTTCCTTTCTCATAAAATGATTTTAAGATGATATCGTATGGGGTTAATGCAGGTTATGCAAAAATACTGCTGGTATATGATCAGGCAGTTAACAAATACTAATCAAAAGGTTAAGTAATATTAAAGATAGCAAAAGAATTTAAATAGGTGGTATCATTATTTTTCTTTGGCAGAAAAGGAAATATTTCCTGGGGCTTCCTGCTGCAACCGGTGTATGTTGAGGATGGCAACGGGAGGAATAAAACGTTGTTTGTCTTCAGGTTGCTGATAAATTTTCATTACCGTTTCCATGCCTTCCACTACTGCTCCAAAAGCTGAGTAGCCCAGTCCGTCGGCATTGTTTTTACCCCCGTAGTCAAAGCCCGGTTCGTCTTCCACGCAAATGAAAAATTCCGATGTAGCAGTTCCCGGCTCGTTCCTTGCCATTGAAATCGTTCCCCTTTTATGAAGTAAGCCCGTTTGATGGGTAGACTCATGCGGAATAAGACTGAAATTACTCTTCAAATCGGGATCGGATTGCCACACGCCTCCCTGTATCAGGTAAGAATGGAGCGACCCGGTTACCTGGTTGTCTTTGCGCAGCACCCGGTAGAAGGAACAATTGTTGAAATAGCCCGAATCAATATTCCTCAAAAATGCCGACACGGTTGCAGGCGCTTTTTGCGGGTATAATTCTATTGCTATATTGCCAAACTTGGTTTCAATTACCACCACCGGGTTATTGTACTTTTTTTGAGAAGTGCAGCCGGCAATTCCTCCATACACTATTGTTGCAGCTATCCAGCATACAAAACATATTTCTCTCAAACCGGAATACCTGTTCTTCATACAAACAAATGTATTGTGTTTTATCAATACTATGCTGTCTGTATTTTGGAAGGATCGCAATTAAAAAAGAGCGTTTTGCGGAAGCTGGCTGCGGATCATAGATGAAGCGTTCCTTGCCTGCCTGTCCGGTAGGCAGGCGACGCTCCGTTCATCTGCATCGCACGGAGGGGCTTTGGTGGTAGAGGTACTAATTTTTAAAGGGTGCATTCCAAATTGTCGCCGGTTGGTGTTGTCACAATGGCCGTCAACTTAAGGTGTTTTAGAGGATGGAATTGCAACCTCACCCTTTCTTGAAGAGCGAAGTGCTAAATACAGCACGCTGCCAGGTATTTCTTTGTTACTTTTTACGGAAAAAGTAACCCAAAGCCCCGCCCGAACGACATTCAGTCGGGCAGGCGTCCGAAAACCCCGCCTGAACGGACGGGCAGGGAATACAGCCCGTTTTCGGAAGGGAGCCCTGATATAGCTTTTGCACTACTGTAACCTCAACTTCATTTCGCTGCTGCTTTCTCTTTTCTGACAATCGCCTCATTACCGGTCTCACGTACCATCACCACGGCTTCTCTTTTCAAACTCAGATGTATTTGCTTCCTTTGCCTGTATTGTCAGGAATACCTGCTGTTAAAGATCGCAACGGCATTTCGGCAACCGGGTTCGGATTTATAGTGTTTATGGTTTTTAGTTTGTTGTTGTATTCTTCGGATTTAGAGCTTATAACTTCGGATTTGAGATTTGTTTTGGTTCTTGTTTTTTGTTATTTGGTGCTTTTCGTATCCACGAATTTCGAGTTTTATACTTCGTGTTTTCGCCCCTACAATTTAAAAAATATCTTTTTCTTATATAAATAATAGCACAGTCCCCATTCCAAAGCAAATATGGTGAGGGCGGTAATCAGTCCCATCAAAAAACCCGGAAAGTGCGCCATATCCATCAACCCATTGGTAATGGCGGCAACATAACCGTTGAACCACCTGCTGCCTACAATTTCAAAGAACAGGTAAATAAAAATGGAGTTCATGCCTACCACTGTGAAAAATAAAAGATGCTTCCGGTGATTGCGTATGTCAATCCACCAGTAGCAGGCCGCCAATGCCAGCAGGCACCAGCCCAATGAAGCCAGTGTAAAGGAAGTAGTAGCTATGCGTTTAATAATAGGCGTTATATGCAGCCAGTCTAAACCAAAACCCGCCACCAGGCAAATGGCGCCCCAGATCAGTAACTGCTTTGCCTTATGAGCACGCTGACTGAGCAACAGTTTGCCGGCAAGCGCTCCGGCAATGGTATGCACGGCTGTGGGAATACAATTGATGGCCACCCAGCCTCCGCCATTGATTTTATTCATCAATAAAAGATCAACATAATTGCCAAAGTTGTGCTGGTCTGTAAAGGGCTGATCAAAGCCCGGTATGTTGGTAAACCGGTATAAGGCTTCCGTGAGTAACAATATACCCACGCAAATGATTATTTGTGTTTTAGCGCTCAGTCTAAAGATCAAAAAAGCCACCAGCATGGTAAAAGAGAGCTGGGTTAATACATTCCAGAGCTCAAACGAAAGTCCGTTTTTTCTTACAGCATAGTTTAATACGCCCCAGAAAAAAAGCCATCCGCTTCTTTTCAATGCCTTACGAAACGACTGCGACCAGGGAACGCCATTCTGCTGTTGTTTATGCAGTGAATAAGCCATTGCTGTACCGGCAATAAACATAAAACCCGGTTGAATCAGGTCCCAGAACCGCAGCCCGTTCCATTTATGGTGATCAAACTGTATGGTTATATTGTGCCACCAGCTTCCCTCGGCGGCATCATTAAGCACATGGTATAATCCTGCAGCTTCCAGCGCTAACAATACCATGATCAAACCGCGCAGAAAGTCGAGAGAGAGCAATCTTTTTTGAACCATTGGAGACAAAGCGTTAGGGAGTGAATGAAAATAATTCTGAAAAACTAACTCAAAATTTTTTTTTTAACAAAAAAGCATAGACATTTGTGCCTCAATTATGAAGAATTATACAAATAAATACTGGTGGTGGCATACAAACGCTTTGTGGGGCTTGTAATGCTGTTATCGTATTTTAGTATATTACAATATTCAGGCCCCGGTAATCACCGGGGTTTTTTTATGAAAATGGAGTAAGACAGTTATGAAGAAAGTTGAAATAAAAACGCGTTTTAAAAAAATGCTTTCCGATGTGTATACACCGGTGGGTATATACTTAAGGGTGAGAGACCGCTTTCGCGATACCATTTTGCTGGAAAGCACCGACTATTATACCGCGGAAAACAGTTTTTCCTTTATCTGCATCAACGCCATTGCAGGAATGGAGATCACCAGTCAGCGGTCAATTGAATTTAAGTTGCCGGGTCAAAAGCCGGAACGCGTGCCGGTAATAGATCCAACTGAAGTGCCTGGCATGCTGTGGAATTTTATGCAGCGCTTTGATGTGGAACAATCGCCGGATAAAATCGTTGCTTCCGTTCAGGGATTATACGGCTATGCTACTTTTGACGCTGTTCAGTTTTTTGATACCATTACCTTTTCCGATCTCCGTTCAGCAAGTGCTTCAGATCATTCCCCATTTGCACCTATACCGCTCATGCGTTATCGCTTATACCAGTACGTTATTGCCATCAATCACTTTAAAAATGAAATGTACATATGCGAGAATATTATTCCGGGATTAGCCAGTGATGTGGAAATGGTAGAATCGGTGATCCGGAGTAAGGATGTGCCGGTATTTCCTTTCAGGGCAAACGGTACGGAAACTTCCAATATGACCGATGAAGCTTACCGGCAAATGGTGGAGAAAGGAATACAAAGCTGCTACCGCGGAGATGTATTTCAGATTGTGCTGAGCAGGCGCTTTGCACAGGGCTTTACAGGCGATGAATTTAATGTGTACCGTGCCCTGCGGAATATTAATCCCTCGCCCTATCTTTTTTATTTTGATTACGGCGATTACAAGCTCATGGGCTCGTCTCCCGAAAGCCAGTTGATCATAAAAGACGGCAATGCGGTGGTACATCCAATAGCAGGTACATTCAAAAGAAGCGGTGATGATGAAACGGATCAGAAAATGGCGGAGCAATTATTGCTCGATGCCAAGGAAAACGCGGAGCATGTAATGCTCGTTGACCTGGCCCGCAATGACCTGAGCCGCCTCTGTGATGAAGTAAGCGTGAAGCATTACCGGCAGGTGCAATATTATTCGCATGTTATTCATCTGGTGAGCGAAGTAAACGGCAAAGTGAAAGCTGGAACCAATCCTTTTCTTTTGCTGGCTGCCACTTTCCCGGCAGGCACTTTAAGCGGCGCACCCAAGTTTAAAGCCATGCAGTTGATTGATGCATACGAACCTACTTCACGCAGCTACTATGGAGGAGCCATTGGTTTTATGGGTTTCAATGGCAGTTGCAATCACGCCATTATGATCCGCACTTTTTTAAGCAGGAACAATACGCTCGTTTCACAGGCCGGAGCGGGTATAGTGGCAGCATCAAAGCCTGAAAACGAATTGCAGGAGGTGAACAACAAATTGAACGCGCTGAAAAAAGCTGTGGTGCTTGCAGAACAGATTTGAATAGTGAATAGTGAACAGTGAGTAGCAAAACGATAAACTACAAATTACAAACGACAGGCATGAAAATATTGGTTTTTGATAATTATGATTCCTTTACCTATAACCTGGTGCACCTGGTGGAAAAGATATTGCATCACAAAGTAGATGTGTACCGGAATGACCAGATCGGTATTGATAAGGTGGATGAATACGATAAGATCATTCTTTCGCCGGGACCTGGATTACCCGGGGAAGCGGGATTATTATTACCACTGATCAGGCGGTACGCACCTTCAAAATCCATACTGGGTGTATGTTTAGGTCACCAGGCCATTGCTGAGGCCTTTGGAGGCCAATTAATAAATTTAAGCACGGTATATCATGGGGTGTCAACGCCTGTTACATTATTTAATGATAAACAGCCTGAACTGTTTGCGGGACTGCCGGCTACCATTGAGGTAGGCCGGTATCATAGCTGGATAGTAAGTGATGATGGTTTCCCTGAACAACTGGAAGTAACCGGCAGAGACGAAAATAATTATATAATGGCGTTGAGGCATAAAGAATATGATGTGCAGGGGGTTCAGTTTCATCCCGAAAGTGTATTAACGCCCGATGGGGAAAAGATCATGCGAAATTGGTTAACCTCTCCGGGAAATAATAAATAGTATAAACTTCATTCAACAATACAAAATTTCCCTTTCAGGGATAGGGGCATGAAAAAAATATTACAATACCTGTTCGAATACAAAACGCTTTCGCGGCAACAGGCCAAAGACGTGCTGGTAAACATTTCCAGGGGTGCATATAACGAGAGCGAAGTAACGGCATTTGTAACGGTATACCTTATGCGCACCATAACCATTGAAGAGCTGCAGGGTTTTTCGGATGCGTTGCTGGAGTTGTGTGTACCCGTTCATTTGGATGGCTATGAAGTAACCGATATTGTGGGCACGGGAGGGGATGGTAAAAACACATTTAATATTTCAACACTGGCCTGCTTTATTGTTGCGGGTACAGGACAAAAAGTAGCCAAGCATGGTAACTATGGCGCTACCTCTGTTAGCGGCGCTTCCAATGTAATGGAGCAACTGGGGTATCGGTTTAAGTCGGATCCCGGCCAGTTGCAAAAAGAAGTAGCTGAAGCCAATATCTGTTTTTTGCATGCACCACTTTTTCATCCCGCGTTAAAAGCCGTAGGCGCTATTCGTAAAAATTTGGCTATCCGTACTTTTTTCAATATGCTGGGGCCAATGGTTAATCCGGCAAACCCGGCTTTTCAACTGGTGGGTGTATACAACCTGGAGATGGCCCGGATATACAATTACCTGTTGCAGCAAACGGGTAAAGCATTTACGATCATTCATAGTTTGGATGGATATGATGAGGTATCGCTGACCAACGATACCAAAGTAATCACCAACGAAGGTGAACGCATTATGACGCCGGAACAATTGGGCAAACGCATGGTAAGTGCAACAGATATATATGGTGGTGCTACGGTTCAGGAAGCTGCGAGATTGTTTATGACGATATTAAAAGGAGAAGGTACCTGGGCACAAAATGCGGTGGTGCTGGCCAATGCGGCAATGGCATTGCACTGTACAGGCGCTTATACAAGCTATAATGATGCGTATCTTGCAGCAGTAGAAAGCCTCGAAAGCGGACGTGCCTTCGGAGCACTGAAGAAGTTGCAGGCGTTGCAGTGAAGAAAGTGGTAAATGTGAAAATGTGAAAATGTGGTAAATGTGAAAATGTGGTAAATGTGAATGCTGATGTGAATTGTGAATAGTGAATAGTGAGTAATGAAGCTCATACCTCATACCTCATACCTGAAACCTCATATGAATATTTTAGAAACAATAATCGGACAAAAGAAAATTGAAGTAGCAGAACGGAAGCAACAAACGCCGGTTGCAGCGCTGGAGCAGACGGAATGGTTTTTAAAGACTCCCCTTTCATTGCGGAAGTTTTTATTGGATAGGAATAAAACGGGAATCATAGCGGAATTTAAAAGGAAATCGCCGTCAAAAGGATGGATCAATGCGGATGCTGATCCGGCTGTTGTTACAACCGCATACACGCAACATGGCGCTTCGGGACTTTCGGTTTTAACAGATGAAAAATTTTTTGGCGGAAGTTTGGATGACCTTAAAAAAGCGAGGCTCAATAGCATTCCCATTTTGCGAAAGGATTTCATTATTGACACCTACCAGGTAGTGGAAGCGAAGGCTGTTGGAGCAGATGTTATTTTACTGATTGCCGCTAACTTAACGCCGGCTCTTGTAAAAACATTAGCGGCAACCGCTAAAAACCTGGAACTGGAAGTATTGCTGGAGATACACAATGAGGAAGAACTGGAACACATTTGTGATGAAGTGGATATTGTTGGCGTAAATAACCGCAACCTCAAAACATTTGAAGTGAACATCGAAACGTCGGTATACCTGGGCGGATTAATACCGGCTGATAAAATAAAAATTTCTGAAAGTGGAATAAGTAATGTGAGAACAATAAAAGAACTGAAGAAATATGATTATAAAGGATTTTTAATTGGCGAAAACTTTATGAAAGCATCAGACCCTGCGAGTGCTTTTGCCGCATTTGCTGAGCAACTAAAAAGCTAAAGACCATGCGTATAAAAGTTTGTGGAAACACACAGTTGAGCCAGGTGTATGCTATGGATGAAATGGGTATTGAGTTCGCGGGATTTATCTTTTATCATAAATCGCCACGATACGTTGTAGGACGCATAGGCGAAGAAGAATTAAAGAGGGCAAAGCTAAAGATCAATAAAGTAGGTGTTTTTGTTAATGCCGCATATGATGAGGTAATGGGTTATGTAGAGAAATACGGGTTGTATATGGTGCAGTTGCATGGAGATGAGTCACCACGCTTATGTGAGCGGCTAAGCGAACAGGTGCCAACGATAAAAGTATTCCGGATTAAAGAAGGCGATAATATAGACTGGAAGATCAGGGAGTACAGAGCAGTAAGCGATCTTTTTTTATTTGATACGGACTGGTTTAATTATGGAGGAAGCGGAAAAAAATTCGACTGGAAAATATTGGATAATGCGCACATTAAAAAGCCATTTTTACTGAGCGGCGGCATCGGTATAGAGGATGCCGGCGCTCTACGGTCATTTGCTGCCGGTAAACATGGTGAAAACCTTTTTGCGATAGATGTGAACAGCAAGTTAGAAAGCAGTCCTGGTATAAAGAATATGGAGAAAGTAAGAAAGTTTGTGGAAGCGCTGAGGTAGCTGTGGATAGTGAAGCTGTATGAAGCTGTGCGAAGTCTCTGACTTCGTACACATTATGTTCTTCAAAGTTTTAAACTTTGCACTTATGAATAACACCATTTTCAGGGATGACTATGCCATCCGCGATCAGTTTGCTACCCATTTTCTTACGTTTACGGTTTGTGGCTGGATTGATCTGTTTACGCGAAAAGCATATAAGGATATTCTTATAGATTCGTTTAAGCATTGCCAGTTGAAGAAAGGATTAGTCTTAAACGCTTTTGTTATTATGAGTAATCATGTACACTTAATTGCGAGGGCGGGAAACGGGGAAGTCACCCTGAGTGATATTATAAGAGACTTTAAAAAGCATACGCATCATACCATGATGCCTATTATTCAGAGTGATGCTGAAAGCCGGAGGTTATGGATGCTGCACCAGTTCAGGTATTACGGAACCAGAAACAGCAGGAATGAAAACTACCAGATATGGGCGAATGGCAGCCATCCGGAGGAATGTTTTAGTCCTGGGTTTACTCAGGCGAAGATCAATTATATTCATGAAAACCCGGTAAGGGCGGGTATTGTAAATCATGCGGAAGATTATGTGTATTCAAGCGCTGCAAATTACGCAGGTAGGCAGGGAGTGATTGATGTGGAAATATTATAAATACAGTCGGAGACTATGAAGAACATAAGTATTATAAATATAGTCGGAGACTATAAAGAACATAAGAAATGCGAAGTCGGAGACTTCGCATAGCGTCCGTTGCTGTACGAAGTCTCTGACTTCGTACGCTCTATGTTCTTCAAAGTTTAAAACTTTGAACCAATTTAAATAAACATGCAATGATCAACAGAACAATAGCCCTCGCCAAGTACAAAGGTACATTTGAGCAGCCGGATATCTTTGGATATTATGGGGGATTTGGCGGAGCCTATATTCCTGAAATGTTGTATCCCAATGTGGAGGAGTTGAAAAGCCAGTACCTGAAAATTATATATGAGGAGGGCTTTCAGAAAGATTTCAGGTCCCTGCTGAAAGATTATGTAGGGCGTCCTTCGCCATTGTACCACGCAAAAAGATTGAGTGAAAAACATGGTACAACCATTTTTTTAAAAAGAGAAGACCTGAACCATACGGGCGCGCATAAGATCAATAATACCATCGGGCAATTGCTGTTGGCAAGGCGGTTGGGTAAGCACCGGATTATAGCGGAAACAGGCGCCGGCCAGCATGGTGTGGCTACAGCAACCGTATGTGCTTTAATGGATATGCAGTGCGTGGTGTATATGGGCGAAAAAGATATTGAGCGGCAGGCGCCGAATGTGGCCCGGATGAAAATGCTGGGCGCCACGGTGATACCTGCAACCAGTGGTAGTAAAACGTTAAAAGATGCTACCAATGAAGCAATCCGCGACTGGATCAATAACCCGGTAGATACGCATTATATAATAGGCAGCGTGGTTGGTCCGCACCCTTATCCCGATATGGTGGCAAGATTTCAAAGTATCATTAGTGAGGAAATGCGGTGGCAGTTAAAAGAGCACACCGGCAGTGAATTTCCAACGCATGTGGTTGCTTGTGTGGGCGGCGGCAGCAATGCAGCGGGGGCATTCTATCATTACTTAGAAGAATTTGCCGTGCAGTTGGTTGCTGTAGAAGCGGCAGGCTGTGGCATACGAAGTGGTATGAGCGCGGCAACTACACAACTGGGCAGGGCAGGTATTTTGCACGGCAGTAAAAGTTTGGTAATGCAAACAGAAGACGGGCAGGTAGTGGAACCGCACAGCATTTCAGCGGGATTGGATTACCCGGGTATAGGACCCTTGCATGCGCATTTATATGAAACCGGGCGGGCCCGGTTTTTGAGCGCAACGGATGAAGAAGCCATAGCGGCAGCTTTTGAGCTAACCCGGCTGGAAGGAATTATACCCGCTCTCGAAAGCGCTCATGCTATAGCAGGACTGAACCAGTTGAACCTAACGTCAAAGGATACCGTAGTGGTTTGTTTGAGCGGCAGAGGCGATAAAGATATGGCAACGTATATGAAAGCGATGGAGGGAGAGGAGTAAGTAGTAAGTGGTAAGTAGTAAGTGGTAAGTAGTGAGTGGTTGGTGAGTAGTGCGGGTTTTGACGAAATGCATACTCCCGTTTCAAATCAAAAATTTCAAATCGGAAATCCAAAATGAGTAGAATACAGGATCTGTTTAAAGCGAAAAGTGGTAAAGTGCTGAATATCTATTGTACCGCCGGCTATCCGCAACTGGATAGTACGCTAAAAGTGATGAAAGCCTTGCAGGAAAATGGGGCTGACATAATCGAGTTAGGGATGCCCTACAGTGACCCGTTGGCAGATGGGCCGGTTATACAGGAGAGCGGAGGCGTGGCATTGCAGAACGGCATGACCCTTAAGGTGCTTTTTGAGCAATTAAAAGCGATGCGGGGTACAGCTAATGCCAACATAACCGTTCCTGTAGTTTTGATGGGGTATATGAATCCTGTTTTACAATACGGCGTTGAAAAATTCTGTGCTGACGCCTCGGCAGCGGGAGTTGATGGATTGATATTGCCCGACCTGCCCATTCGGGAATTTGAAACCGAATATGGGGGCCTGATCAGAAAATATGGGTTGGATTTTATTTTTTTGGTTACGCCGGAAACATCGGAAGAAAGAATACGAAAGATTGATGCACTGAGTACCGGATTTATTTACGCGGTTTCATCTTCGTCAACCACCGGTAAGGATAAAAACTTTTCGGATGTGGAATTGTATTTGCAAAAACTGCAGCATATGCAGTTGAAGAACCCTGTACTGGTAGGTTTTGGAATAAAAGATAAAGCTACTTTTCAATCGGCCTGCAAATATGCCAATGGGGCCATTATCGGGAGTGCTTATATAAAAGCCCTGAATGAAAATCCGGCGGTAGCGGCAACAACTAAAAAATTTCTGGAAAGTATATTAAAATAAGAGCGGAAAACGGGATTCGAACCCGCGGCCTTCAGTTTGGGAAACTGATGCTCTGCCAACTGAGCTATTTCCGCAAAAAATAAAGTTACGATGAATCTGGTGATTATAAAATATAATGCAGGCAATATACAATCGGTTTTATTTGCCCTGGAACGAATCGGGCTGCAGGCCAAGGTTACCGATGATGTTGAACAGATCAGCAGCGCCGACAAAGTTATATTTCCCGGTGTGGGCGAGGCCAGCAGCGCCATGCGGTATTTAAGAGAACGGAAGCTGGATGAAGTGATCAAAGGCCTTACACAGCCGGTACTGGGTATTTGCCTGGGCATGCAACTGATGTGCAGATTTTCTGAAGAAAATAATGCAGACTGCCTGCACATATTTGATGAAGATGTGAAGCTTTTTAAACGGGTATTGAAGCCGCAGGACGGTAACATAAAGATACCCCAGATAGGATGGAACAACATTTATGATCTTAAAACAGAATTGTTTAACGATGTTCCTGAAAATAGTTACACTTATTTTGTGCACAGCTATTATGCAGCTTTAGGCACACACACTATTGCTACAACCAATTATATCATTCCCTATAGTTCGGCGCTGCACAAAGATAATTTTTACGGAGTGCAGTTTCATCCGGAAAAAAGTGCTGATACGGGCGGGCAGATCCTTAAAAATTTTATTGAACGCTGTAATTAAAATCATTATTGTATATACATCAATATGGAAATTATACCTGCCATTGATATTATAGACGGCAAATGCGTTCGCCTTACACAGGGCGATTATGCGCAGAAAAAAATTTACAATGAACATCCGCTGGAAGTGGCCAAACAATTTGAAGATGCCGGTTTGCAACGTTTGCATTTGGTTGATTTAGACGGAGCCAGAGCCGGGCAGGTAAAGAACTGGAAGGTGCTGGAAACGATTGCCGGAAAAACAGCGCTCGCTATTGATTTCGGGGGAGGCATCAAACAACAGGAAGATGTGAATATTGTTTTTAATTCGGGCGCTGCAATGGCAACAGTGGGCAGCATAGCCGTAAAAAATGAGGCTGAATTGGTAAAATGGTTTAGGATTTTTGGTGTAGACAAATTTCTATTGGGCGCCGACGTAAAAGATGAAAAGATAGCCATTGGCGGCTGGCTGGAAACAACGGGCCTATGGGTATACGATTTTATAGAAAAATATATGGGTCATGGTGTAAAACAAATATTTTGTACCGATGTAAGTAAAGATGGAAAGCTGGAAGGCCCTGCAGTGGAACTGTATAAAAACATTGTTCAAAAATTTCCGGCATTGCATTTTATCGCCAGCGGAGGTGTGAGTTCCGTTGATGATTTGCATGCATTGCGTGATGCCGGCTGCAAAGGCGCGATAGTGGGCAAGGCGATATATGAGGGAAGAGTAAGGCTAAGGGATTTGAGAAGTTTATAGTTTGTTGTTTATGATTTATTGTTAGTACCTTAATTATAAGATAACGACAATAAAGGAAGACCAGCTATGCCAGCCATATTGAAATTTGAAGAACTCCAAATCTGGAAAGATGCCAGATGTCTTTCCGCCCATATATTTCAATTGACACAAAAGGAATGTTTTTTCAGGGAATTCAGATTTAAAGAGCAAATTAAGTCTGCCGCAGGATCAGTGATGGATAATATTGCGGAAGGATTTGAACGATCATCCAGGCTGGAGTTTATTAATTTTCTTAGTATTGCTAAAGGTTCTTGCGGAGAAGTAAAATCACAGCTCTACAGGGCATTGGATCAAAAGTATATTTTAATTCAGGAATTTCAAACTTTATACGATGAGTATGATAGATTAAGTTCAGGGATTGCTGCTTTTACTTTGTATTTGGATAAATCGAATATAAAAGGGCAAAAATTTAAAGGACGAGAGTGAGCCGCTAACCACAAATAATAAACTACAAATTTTAAATCTCCTATGCTTTCCAAACGCATTATCCCCTGTCTTGATATTAAGGATGGACGAACAGTGAAAGGAACCAATTTTGTAAACCTGCGTGACGCGGGTGATCCGGTTGAACTGGGTGCTTTGTATGCCAGAGAGGGCGCAGATGAACTGGTGTTTCTGGATATTACTGCAACAGTTGAAAAAAGAAAAACCCTGAGTGAACTGGCTAACCGTATTGCACACCACATCAATATTCCTTTTACGGTGGGTGGCGGTATCAGCAGTGTGGAAGATGTAAATGTATTGTTAGAAAACGGGGCAGACAAAATTTCTGTAAATACGGCGGCTTTTAAAAGGCCGCAACTGGTCAGTGAACTGGCAAAGGAATTTGGAAGCCAGTGTGTGGTGCTCGCTATAGATACCCGGAAAGAAGACGATGGGGAGTGGTATGTATACCTGAATGGTGGAAGAACGAAAACTGAAATGAAATGTGTGGATTGGGCGAAGCAGGCCGTAGAACTTGGTGCGGGAGAAATACTGTTAACCTCCATGAATCATGACGGTACCAAACAGGGTTTTGCGCTGGATATTACTCGCACATTGTCAACGCTGTTACCCGTACCCGTTATTGCCAGCGGAGGCGGTGGAACCATGGAACATTTTGTAACTGTTTTTAATGAAGGTAAGGCCGATGCCGCGCTCGCTGCGAGCATTTTTCATTTCAAGGAAATAGGCATCCCGGAACTTAAACAGTTCTTATTTGAAAATAACATTCCTGTGCGCATGCTGCCGGAAGCATATTACACAAAGGTATAACCGGTAAGCGTTGCCGGATAGTGAACAGAACGCTGAAGGGAGCGTCGCAACAGAAGTTACATCAGGGTGTTGTTGCCGGTAAAATAAAAGATATCAGGGTGGGGTACAACTAATCGTATCGGTTATATATTTATTAATCCATTACAATGGTGGCGGAACTGATTGCCAGCCCGCTAAAACAACCCGTTACATTTTTTCCGTTAATGGTATTCAGTAAGGAGGCAGGTGTAGACAGCGGACCGCTGCTGTTCCTGGCTTTGTTATAACTGTCCCAGAAATTATATACGCTTCTTGGCACGTTAGCCATGTAATAAGTGATACTGTCGCCTCTCACAAAGCCATAGGAGTTGGTAAGATGCATGTAACTGCCATTGTTATTTTCATCCGAGTTAATGATCCTTTTACTGGTACCCAGGCTGCCCCAGCCAAAGCTCTTTTGGTTATCGCTGTGCCGCCAATAAAATAATTGGTAATTACCGGTTGTATCGGGGTCTTTAAAATGCACTGTGACGCGTCCTTTGCTGCTTCCATCTTTATCGGTATAATGATAATCGGTGCTCAGGTGGTCTATTGGTATCGGATACAACAAAGGCGTAACGGCTGTATACGCTTCTCCATCTACTTCAATCTCCAGCAAATAATATTTCCCCGGAATACCCCGTAATGCCTGTGCAGGATCGGTTTGAAGTTTGGGATCAGTGTAAATTCCATCACTGATGCCTGCAGGAACGTCGGGAAGCGTGGTTTCTTTTAAAATAACCGTAGCGTTCTTGTCCCAGGTTATGGTATTGTTCTGCATTAAGCTGCCTTCCGATATTTTGACAAGCGCATTTTTTACGGGGATGCTGGTAATTTCGGTATTTTCAGCTGTTTGACTTTTGCTGAGGATTACATAGTTGTATTCCGGTATTTCGGTGTTAATATAGGCTTCCACCACAAGTTGGGGCTCAGTATGGGCCAGCCCTATATCAAAGTTCTTTTCACATCCCGCCGAAAAAAGCAGGAACGTGCCAGTCATTGCCATATTCACGGCCCGGTGATAAAACCAATGTTTTTGTTTGTTTTGGTTTACAGGTTGGTAAAGATGTAAAGCCTTCGTTGAATCATTCATGCCTCAAAATTTAAAATTCCAGCCAACAGCAGGCGTAATGGGAAAGAGGTATACCATTTTACCCTGCAGAGATTTTTCAGACTGGTTGATGTCCATATAAATAAAATAGGGATTTTGCCGGTTGTAAACATTGTATATATTGAAATTCCAACTGCTGCTGAATCGCTTTTTTCTTTTTTGTTTTGGTGTATAGGTGGCGCAGATATCAAGCCGATGATATGCGGGTAAGCGATAATTATTGATCTCTTCATACTGGTTCATGCTGGTAAAGGACGCCGTACGCTGGCTTACGTTAAATCCTACATTGTAATTCACTCTTCCCGTAGGCATGGTAAGCGCGTTGCCGGTTCCAAACACAAAAACAGACGAAAAGTTCCATTGCCGGTTTAATGTATAATTGGCTACGACGCTCAGATCATGTGTTCTGTCGTAACGGTAAGGAAATGGTTTGCCGTTGTTCATTTCAGCATACTTCCTTTGTGTTTTGCTCAATGTATAACCAACCCAGCCTGTTAATTTTCCTTTTTTCTTTTCAGCGTACAGCTCTATGCCATATGCTTTTCCTTTTCCGAACATCATTTCACCCTCAATATTCTGGTTGAGTAGCAACTGGGCACCCTGCTTAAATTCTACCTGGTTGTTTAAATCTTTGTAATAAGCCTCCACATTGAGCCGGTACATATTGTTGCGGGTATTTCTAAAATAACCTATAGAAATCTGTTGCGCGATACCCGGCTGAACAATTTGTCCGGCCGGTATCCAGATGTCACTGGGAAAGGTTGCACCGCTGGTTGTGGCCAAATGCAGGTACTGGATGGTTTTGGTATAGGAAAGTTTTATGTTTGAAAGAGATGATAAGCTATAATCCAAATGTAAACGGGGCTCCGGGTATTGATAACGTGCAATACTTTCTCCTTTTTTATACAATTCTGTTTCTCCTGTTGGATTGCCATCGTTATCATAGACTATTCTTTCTGTGGGGCCTACCTGGTTAAAATAACTGTACCTTAAACCAGTTGTAGCACGAAAGCGTCTGCTTATTCTGAAGCTTGAACTTAGATAGACAGCAGCTTCCCTTGCAAACTGATTGTTGATTTTCGTTTTAAATTCCTGGGTCCCCTTTGTAATATCGCCTGCGCCGGGTTTAAACCGGTGCCAGATATACTGAAAACCCCAGTTGAAGTTAAATTTAGCCGAGGGCGAATAGTTCCAGTCGTTTTTAACCTGGTAATCGCTAACAGCGGATGTAAAAATATAATCCGAAAGATCATAGCCATAATAGCTGTCTAAGTCAAATGCGTTATAGATCATTGAAACAGATTGCTTCAGCTTTCCGTGCAGCATTTGCTGTTTCCAGGTGAGCCCGGCAATGGTATTTCCCCAGTTGGCGTTGAATAAATTGTTTTTATCGTTGGTGTATGAAAATTTATCCTTGCCGTTGTAAAAAGTAAACAGCAGTTTATTGTTTTTGTTTATTTCATAATCAGCATTCGCGTTTATGTCGTAGAAGTAGTATCCATTATTACCCATTTTTTTCTTTGCAAAAACTTTTGCTACCTGGTCAATATATGTTCTGCGGCCGCTTATGATGAAAGAAGATTTGTTTTTAACTATTGGCCCCTCTATGGAAAGTTTGGAAGAAATTAAGCCGATTCCTCCGCTTACCTTCATTGAATCTTTATCGCCTTCCCTGGTATCAATTGATATCACACTACTTAGCCTGCCGCCATAGGCCGCGTTCATATCGCCTTTTCTGACGTTTACACTTTTTATTGCGTCTCCATTAAAAACGCTGAAAAAACCCAGAAGATGATTTGGATTGTAAACAGGGATATCATCTAAAAGAATCAGGTTTTGATCGGGTCCCCCGCCTCTTACATATATTCCTGACCCGGCTTCTCCCCCGCTTTTTATACCCGGCAAAAGGGTAATTGTTTTTAGAGGATCTGTTTCTCCCAGAATAACCGGTAGTTTTTTGAGCTGACCAATATCAAGGGAATAGAAACTCATTTCATTTTTGCTGTTGTTTTTTCCCGCGGTAACAACAACATTCCTGAGTTCGTTTTCCTTTTGAATAAGCATCAGGCTGACAGTAGTATCAGAAAGCACGGTAATATTCAGCAATCGGCTGTAATATCCTACTGCACTGGCTTCTATGAGGTGATTTCCCTTTGTAAAAACCTGCAATAATTTTCCGGATGAATCAGCAAGCATACGGCGCCCGTCTATCTCAACAGTAGCGTTGCCTACCGGAGTTTGTATGCTGTTTGAGATATGAATGCTTACACTAACGGTTTGGGCATTGACAGCGTACATACATTGTAAGAAACAAAGGAGTAAAAGGCCTTTTACAAAACAATATGTTGTTCTGAGTTTGCGCATGCCAGTATTCACATTTAAACGGTACGAACGGACAACCTTCGTGGTTGTGTCAAAGCTTTCGGCATGGCTTTTCACACGGATGGAGTGTGTTTCATGAGGTTGAAAGAATCAGTACAAGTTATTTATTTTAGTTAATTATTGTATAAACCTGCCACTTTTTTTCGGGTGTTTATGCCCGTTTTGAAGTATTAATGCTGGAATAAAGCGTAATGGTATGGTTAACAAACTATTAAGGGTAAACACGTAGCCTTAACAAATGATACTTTTTTATTGGCATAAATGAAAATGCGACTTTAGAAGTCGCTTTTTGCCACAAAAGTGTTGCTGTGATGATCCGGTATTTCCGGCTAACCCTTATTTTATATCTTTGCCGCTCAATAATGAACATGAATATTGATTTTAAAAAATACAGCGATGGATTGGCGCCGGCTGTGGTACAGGATAATGATACACAAAAAGTACTGATGCTGGGTTTTATGAATGATGAGGCTTTACAAAAAACCATGAAGGAGGGAAAAGTTACCTTTTACAGCAGGAGTAAAAAAAGATTATGGACGAAGGGAGAAGAGAGCGGGAATTTCCTTGAATTGAGATCTGTTGCCGCCGACTGTGATCATGATACTTTGCTGATCAAAGCCCATCCGCTGGGGCCGGTTTGTCATACGGGGGCGGATACCTGCTGGTCGGAAAAAAACCACAACGAGAACTTTTTGCAATACCTCGAAGATATAATTGAACTGCGGAAAAAAACCACGCCCGAAGCATCGTATGTGGCATCGCTATTTTCGAAAGGCATTAATAAAATTGCGCAGAAGGTAGGAGAGGAAGCGGTTGAAACCGTAATTGAAGCCAAAGATGATAATGACGGTTTGTTCCTCAACGAGGCCGCCGACCTTCTCTTTCATTATCTCATTCTTTTAAATGCAAAAGGCCACCGCTTAAAAGATATTACCCGTATACTGCAGGAAAGGCATTCGGGATAGGGGAGAATTTATCTGGGCATGATGAGGTGTGGGGAGTGAGGTATCGGGTGTAAGGGCAGGCAGCGTCGAACTGTACAAGCTCAACAGCCGTACCAATAAAACGGGGTTGGGCATCACCTTAAAAGTAATGGCGGACGACCGGATAAATATTTTTGGCAAGGGTTATTATTTGTTATCCCGCTGGTGAAAACACCAGGCGGGCGGGCAACAAGAGATGATATTTGATCCGGGAGTGATGAAAGAAGCGGGAGTACCTTAATGCAGAGCAGCAAATGAAGTAACCGCCATGTGCTACGCCAAACCCTCCGGGTGGACAAGCAACGGCAACTTCTCGGTGATCCGCCTGGGTAACCTGGCAGGTAACGTCTCTGCGCCGCAGGCCTATTTAACCATTATGTTTTTAACCATTATGTTCTTCGATGAACGGTTCAATTACCCATAGCCGGGTTTTTGATGTTTTTCTTTCACGCCGGGACCTTCGCCTGGTAGGTAAAAAGCATAGGGCGAGACCCAGGCGGATATTATACTAAACTTCAGATGCGGTCTGATCCGCCGCGGCGGATACCGACCGCATCTAACCATCTTTCAATTTTCACTTCTCACTTCTCACTTTTCACCTCTCACCTATTCCCCTCACATCACCATAAAATCAGTTTCCGTATCACCCCACAGCAAACTTACTTTTCCGCTTTTATCCACATTAATGGTAAACTTTTCGGCAAAAGCCGGGGCCTTTACAGGTTTAACTTTCACTCTTAATGCATCCTTGCTTTCATCGTATTTAAAAGCGCCCCACTGATCCCATGTTTTATTGAATATAATCGTCCATTCATTATCGCCTGCAATGGTAAACAAACCATATTTGCCTGCGGGTAAGTCTTTTCCCTCAACTTTTATGTTTTTGTCGGTTTCGAAAACAGTTGCCTTATTGGCTCCTGTGCGCCATACCTTGCCGGGCATTGGTTCAAGATCCTTGCCAATGCTTCTGCCTTTTACGGAGGGCTGGCTGTAGTCAATTTTAATAGTAGCGCCGCTGGCTATTTTTGCAGATGCTGTTGCGGGAGGGCTGGCAGGAGTTTTATTGTTCTGCGCGAAAGCCGTACCTGTTGTTAGCAGCAAAACTGCCACTGCCGGAAACAAGAATAATCTTTTCATATTGTTGTAGTTTTTAATACTAAATTATCTCAATATTCATGCCATCAGTGCTATGCCAGTTGCCGTTTGTACAACTGAATCACATTCTCCAATCCTAAGTAAAGCGCATCGCATATTAAAGCATGACCTATGGAGACCTCATTTACCCACGGAATTTGTTGTTTAAAATAACTGAGATTATGCATGTCGAGGTCGTGACCCGCGTTTATACCCAATCCCAGTTCTTTGGCGCGTTGGGCTGCAAACAAGTAAGGGGCAACAGCACTTTCTTTATCTGTAAGATATTTTTTTGCATATCCCTCCGTATACAATTCTATCCTGTTGGTTCCCGTTGCTGCAGCTCCTTCCACCATTTCAATAACCGGATCAACAAATATAGATACCCTGATGCCGGCCTGCTGAAAAACATGTATCATCTCTGTTAAATAATCTTTATGCTTTATGGTATCCCATCCGTGGTCGCTGGTAATTTGTCCAAGGTCATCGGGCACCAATGTTACCTGGTGCGGTTTGGTTTCCAGCACCAGGTCAACAAATTTTTGTTCCCTGCAATTCCCTTCAATATTGAATTCTGTGCTGATGATTTTTTTTATTTCCCTCACATCACTGTAGCGGATATGTCTTTCATCCGGCCGGGGATGTACCGTTATGCCATCGGCGCCAAAACGTTCTATGTCTCTGGCTGCTTTTAGTACATCGGGGTTATTGCCGCCACGGCTGTTTCGCAGCGTGGCTATTTTATTTATGTTTACCGAAAGTTTGGTGGTATGATGCATATCCAAAATTAAAGCCTTATTTAGTATTATTTTACCGGGTTTAACCCGGTTTTCAATATATTTACAAAGACTAAACAAAAGTTTACTAAAAATTTACGGATGCGATCAATCAAACAACTGCTTACAGGCTCCAGAGTGTTTTTTATTGTGTGGTGTATGGTAGCGGCCTTTGGTACCTACTTTTGTATGTATGCTTTCAGAAAACCCTTTAATGCGGGCACTTACGAAGGATTGTCGTTATGGGGAATAAATTATAAGGTGGTACTGATCATTGCGCAGGTGTTTGGTTATATGATTTCCAAATTCATTGGCATAAAAGTAATATCGGAGCTCAGAGCGGCAAGCCGCACGCAACTCATTATTGGATTAATACTTTTTGCGGAGATCGCTTTATTGTTTTTTGGATGGGTGCCTCATCCCTATAATTTTATTTTTTTATTCATGAATGGATTGCCGCTGGGGATGATATGGGGCATTGTATTCAGCTACCTCGAGGGAAGAAGATTTACGGAAGTGCTCGCTATCGGTCTTAGCGTTAGCCTTATCGTTTCATCGGGCATGTTAAAAACCATTTATTTCGATGTACGCGAATGGTTACCTGCCGTAACGGAGTTCTGGATGCCTTTTGTAATGGGCTTATTGTTCCTGCCTTTGTTCCTTTTGTTTGTATGGATGTTGTCTGTTATTCCTGCTCCTTCAGAGGAAGATATGGCCTTGCGTGCCCCGCGGCTGCCCATGACCAATACAGATAAGCGCACGGTATTCCGGCGCTATGGATGGGGTTTGGTATCCTTTATTATACTCTATACTTTTTTGGCAACCCTGCGCGATTTCAGGGATAATTTTACGGTTGAAATATGGAATGAAGTAGACCCGGGCTGGGATAAAAATGTATTTACCCAAACAGAGGCCGTTACCAGTATTATAGTACTGGCAGTGATAGGAAGCCTGTCTGCCATTAAGAACAATTTTAAAGGTTTTTGGGCGGTGAACGGCATTATAGGCGCCGGTTTTATCATAACGGCAATGGCTACCTTCCTGTTTCAAAAGCATATCATTTCTCCGTTCTGGTGGATGCTGTTACTGGGCACCGGGCTTTTCCTCGCTTATATGCCCATGCAAATCGCATTGTTCGAACGCCTGATCGCTCATTTCCGCATCAGGGCCAACGCGGGCTTTTTTGTATACATGTGCGATTCCATCGGCTATCTCGGCAGCGTTGTGCTGATGTTGTATAAAGAGTTTTTTATGAAAGAAATGAACTGGTCGGTAGTACTTATGAAGTTTACCTACTTCCAGGCCGTTATATCTGTTTTGCTGCTGGCGGCGGCCTGTATATTTTTTTACCGGTCTGCTGTTCGGGTAAGAAAAAATGACCTGGCCGTTGCGGCAGAACTTCAAAACGCGTAAATGCATCACTATTAATATTATTATTTATGTCTGTTAGGTCTTTGTTATTTACCCCTGGTCCCTTATCTACTTCCTTAACCGTAAAAGAAGCGATGTTGAAAGATATGGGTTCCCGCGATCATGTATTTATAAACGCGGTGAAAGATATCCGCAATGGTTTACTGCAACTCGCCCATGTTGGTAAGGAAGATGGTTATGAATGCGTGATCATCCAGGGGTCCGGTACTTTTGCCGTGGAAAGTGTAATCAGCAGTGTGGTGGGAGAAAAAGACAAACTGCTGGTACTGGCCAACGGCGCTTACGGCGAAAGAATTGTAAAAATGGCAGTGATTCACCGGCTGAACCATGAAGTGCTGCGCTTTGATGAGGATGCTGTAGTAACGCCGGAAGCAACGGAAGCCTTTTTAAAAGACCATCCCGGCATCACACATGTTGCCTGTATTCACAGTGAAACCACCACGGGTTTGTTTAACCCTGTAGCGGAAATTGGCGCGGTTTGTAAAAAGTACGGCAAAATATTTATAGTAGATGCTATGAGCAGCTTTGGCGGTGTTGCAATGGATATGAAATCCATGCAAATTGATTTTCTCGTTTCTTCTTCCAATAAATGCATTGAGGGCGTTCCGGGTTTTGCATTTGCGTTATGCAAACGCAGTGAACTGGAGAAAGCAAAAGGGCAGGCACGCAGCCTGAGCCTTGATTTATACGACCAGTGGGCGGGGCTGGAAGCCAGCGGGCAATTCCGTTTTACACCACCCACTTTAAGTCTTATGGCTTTCCGGCAGGCCATGAAAGAACTGGAAGAAGAAGGGGGTATCCCGGCCCGTGAGCTAAGGTATAAGTCCAATAAACAAACACTTGATGAGGGAATGACTGCACTCGGATTTAAACAGTACCTCAAACCGGGGATACAGGGGCATATCATTTCTTCTTTTTTATACCCTTCGGATACTGGTTTTAACTTTGAACGTTTTTATGAGAAGCTGAACAAAAGAGGGTTTGTTATTTACCCCGGAAAGCTCAGCAGGGCCAATGCTTTTCGCATTGGTAATATCGGTCAAATTTTTCCGGATGATGTAAAAGCATTGCTGATTGCTATTGAGGAAGTGTTGAAGGAAGAGCGTTTGAAAATGTGAAAATGGGAACCTGTCAGGACTGCCGCGCTGCTTCGAAGTTGAGCAGTCCTAACAGGTTTGGGTCGCGGGTGTGAAAACGCCCGTTCAAATTTTAAATCTCAAATCTCAAATTTAAAAAAGCCATACCTTTAAAAAAAGGATTGTTTATCATGAAAAATGAACTGCGCAGCCGCGGCTGGTTTGGAAAAACAGGTAAAGATGGTTTTATATACCGTGCTTGGATGAAAAACCAGGGCATTCCTTCTTATGAATTTGAAGGGAAGCCTGTTATCGGTATTTGCAATACCTGGTCTGAGTTAACACCCTGCAATGCCCATTTCAGGGAACTGGCCGAATCTGTAAAAAGAGGTATATCCGAAGCCGGCGGTTTCCCGGTCGAATTTCCGGTGATGTCCCTGGGTGAAACGCTGATCAAACCCACGGCTATGCTTTACCGTAACCTCGCCAGCATGGACGTGGAAGAATCCATCCGCGCCAACCCGATGGACGGCGTGGTATTGCTCTGTGGTTGCGATAAAACAACACCTTCCTTAGTGATGGGCGCGTGCAGTGTAAATTTACCAACACTGGTGGTTTCCGGTGGTCCCATGCTCACGGGCAAATATAAGGGCAAGGATATAGGCACAAGCGATATCTGGCGTTTCAGCGAAGCCGTACGGTCGGGCGCTATGTCTCAGGAAGAACTGAGCGTTGCGGAAGCCTGCATGTGCAGGAGCCGGGGGCATTGTGCTGTAATGGGCACCGCCTCTACAATGGCCTGCATGGTAGAATCGCTGGGCTTATCGCTGCCGGGTAATGCCGCTATTCCGGCAGCCGATTCCCGCAGAAAAGTGCTGGCACAAATGTCAGGGATCCGTATTGTGGAAATGGTAAAAGAAAACCTGAAGCTATCGGATATCCTCACCCGAAAAGCATTTGAGAATTCCATCCGGGTAAATGCCGCTATAGGAGGCTCTACCAACTTTGTATTGCATTTATTGGCCATAGCCGGAAGAATAGGTGTTGAGCTTTCCATTGAAGATTTTGATGTTCATTCCAATGGCATACCACTCATCGCCAATTTGCAGCCTTCGGGAAAATATTTCATGGAAGATCTGTACTATGCCGGAGGATTACCGGCGGTGATGAAGGAAATGGAAGACATGCTGCATAAAGATTGCATTACTGTAAATGGTAAAACGGTAGCCGAAAATTTTTCAGACGCGGAGTGCTACGACAGGGAAGTGATTTCCACCAGTACTGAACCCTTCAATGAAATATCGGGTATAGTGGTGCTCAAAGGAAATGTTTGTGAAAAGGGCGCGGTGCTGAAACCTTCGGCTGCCAGCGCTCATTTGCTGAAGCATACAGGCAGAGCAGTAGTGTTTGAAGATATTGAAGATTATAAGAACAGGATTGATGATCCCGAATTAGACATTGATGAAACCTGCGTAATGGTGCTTAAAAACGTAGGCCCGGCGGGTTACCCGGGTATGCCCGAAGTGGGTAATATGGGTATGCCGGGAAAATTACTGGCAAAAGGTGTTACGGATATGGTTCGTATTTCCGACGGCAGGATGAGTGGAACAGGCTTTGGAACAGTAGTGCTGCATGTGTCGCCCGAAGCTGCTGTGGGAGGTAATCTTTCGCTTATTCAAAACGGTGATATGATTACACTTGATGTGGAGAGGCGGATATTGCATGTAGATATTACAGATGAAGCATTGGAAAAAAGGAGGGCGCAAAAGATACAACAACCTTCCCCTTACAGCCGCGGATATGTAAACCTCTATGTGCAACATGTGGAGCAGGCACACCTGGGCGCAGATTTTGATTTTCTCAGGGGCTCATCGGGCAGTGAAGTAACAAGGGATTCGCATTAAATTTGAAATTTAAGATCTAAGTTTGAAAATAGTTTGGTATGTATGATCCTTTAAAAGTATTTAGTGAACAGGTTGCCATTGTAACAGGCGCCGGTCAGGGTATTGGTTTTGAAATTGCAAGGCAGTTGGCCGCACAGGGTGCATCGGTTGTACTGAATGATATAGATGAAAAATTAGCAACCGAAGCCGCTGCTGCTATTGCTAAGGAAGGCGGGTCCTGTATAGCATTTCCGGGCGATTCATCATCCCCCGACTTTATTACCTCAATGGTTAACGAAACAGCAGCACAATTTGGCAAACTCACCATTGCCATTGCCAATGCCGGCATCACTTTGTTCGGCGACTTCCTGGACTATCCTCCCGACTCATTGTATAAAGTAATGCAGTTAAACCTTGGCGGCAGTTTTTTGCTGGCACAGGCTACAACGAAACAAATCATACAACAGGGTGGCGGTGGAAGCATCTTATTCATGTCATCGGTAACCGGCCACCAGGCGCATAAAAAACTGGCAGCCTATGGCATGACCAAAGCAGCCCTTGAAATGTTGGCCAAGACGCTTGTAGTGGAGCTTTCTGAGCATAATATTTCGGTCAATGCTATAGCGCCGGGCGCCACCATAACAGAACGAACAAGCGATGATCCCGAATACGTGCCTGTATGGAGCCGTATTACGCCCATGGGACGGCCGGCACAGGTACAGGATATTGCCAATGCGGCTTTGTTTCTTGTATCTCCTGCATCGCGCCATATAACCGGTCAAAGCCTGGTAGTGGATGGTGGCTGGACTTCAGTAAGCCCTTCTCCATATTAGGTAGTTAGGTATCAGTCATCAGGTATCAGGCATGAGGTGTAAGGTGGGGATACTTACCACTTACCACTTACTATATGCTTCCCGTTCTTCCCCCATCCACCGGAATGCTTGTTCCATTTACATAGGAAGCTGCAGGCGAAGCGAGAAAGGCGGCAACATTCGCTATTTCTTCGGGTAGGCCAAACCGTTTGAGCGGGATTTTATCCGTCATTTCTTTTTCTGCCATTTCCCTGCTGGTATTTTTCTTTTTTACTGTTTCATCTATTAGGCTGTTGAGCCGGTCTGTTTGGGTAGAACCGGGTAATACATTATTTACGGTAATGTTATATTGTGCCACTTCATTGGACAATGTTTTGGCCCAGGCCGCTACCGCCGCGCGTATGGTATTGGATACGCCGAGATTGTGCAATGGAATTTTTACTGAGGTGGAGATGATGTTTATAATCCGGCCATACCCTTCTTTTTTCATTCCGGGTAAAACACATTGCGCCAGCAATTGATTATTGATAAGGTGCTGGCGAAAGGCATTTTCAAACGCGTTCGCTGAAGCTTCAGCAAGAGATCCGGGAGGTGGACCGCCGGTATTATTGATGAGGATGTGAATGTTTGTTTTTGAAACTACGGTCTCAATAGCGTCTTTTACCGCAGCAGGCTCAGAAAAATCGGCCACACGATAACCATGTTCCTGCCCGTTGTTACGGGGCAAACGATGTACGATTTCCTTTAGTGTCATTTCATTTCGTGCAAATAAAATGCAATTTGCTCCCAGCAGAGCCAGTTCCTTTGCTATTGCCAGCCCGATACCACGCGTACTGCCGCAAACAACTGCGTTCTTACCTTTAAGGGATAACTCCATTTCTCCTTATTTTATCCGGCAAAAGTAAGTCAGATCACCGGCTTTCCTCTCACGCCGGATTACAGCAATGAACATAAATATTCCTTTGCGAATATTTAATCACGAAGAATAGCTTTAGCTTTGTGCGGCAAAATACAGGATTGGCGGTTTTTGTTTCATCATTCACAAACATCCCAGGAATTTTATCGTTAACCTGCACCTTTTGTATACCTTTTTATCATCATTATCGTTAAGGGAAATATGAAAAACGTTTCTTTACTTTCTGTTGGAATTTTGGTGTTCCTGCAATGTGCCTGTCAGCAAAAAACACCGCTTACGCCAGAACCGGTAGCTCCCAATACCACCATGATCCAGTCCGTTGTTGCTGAAAGTCCTGTAGCAAATGCGGCAACAATAATGTCGCGCCCCGAAGTGCCGGTATTGTGTTATCACCAGATCAGGGAATGGCGGGGAAATGAATCCAGAGGTGTAAAGGATGTGGTAGTGCCTCCCGCCATGTTTAAAAGCCAGTTGCAGTTATTGGCCGATAGTGGGTACCAGACTGTGTTGCCGGATGATTTATATGCTTACCTCACCACCGGAAAGCCATTGCCGGCGAAACCCATTATGCTCACTTACGATGACGGCGACCACGATCAGTATGCCATTGCAGCACCGGAAATGAAGAAACATGGATTTAAAGGGGTGTTTTTTATCATGACGGTTTCTTTGGGACGATCTATATACATGAACAGGGCTCAGGTTAAGGAATTGTCCGACGAGGGTCATGTAATTGCCTCGCACACCTGGGATCATAAAAATGTAAAACAATATAAAGAAGGTGACTGGGAAACGCAGATTGTTAAGCCTGCCCGGCAACTGGAAGAAATTACCGGCAAACCCGTTCAATATTTTGCTTATCCTTTTGGTGTATGGAACAGGGAAGCCATACCGGAACTGAAAAAACATAACGTAAAAGCGGCTTTTCAATTGTCAACCAAACGCGATTCAACCGAACCATTGTATACCATCCGGCGTATGATCGTTCCGGGCGACTGGAGCGCTCCAACCATGTACCGGGCAATGAAGAGAACATTTAAAGGATAACGATCTTTTTCAGTAGGTTTGTGGAAAATTATATTCGATGAACAAGGTAATATACATCGTTGCGGTATTGTTTTTATTTGCCTGCAAAAACAAAGAAAAGGAAGCAGAAGTAACGGCTGATGTGCCACCTGTTGAAAAGTCTGTTGTTCATTCGGAAGCCTTTAATGCATCATTTAAAAATGTGCTTGACCGGTACTACGGTCTCCGCGATGCATTGATTGCCAGTGATACTGCTGCCGCCAACAAGGCCGCTGCCCTGCTTCAGCAGTCGGCCGACGAACTGAAATTGGATGAACTAAGAAAAATTGATACGAGTGATATTATCATTCCTACCGCAAAAACCTATACAGGCGGCATCAGCAGTGAAAGCAAAGGTTTACTTGGTGAAACCAATATAGAGGATAAACGCAAATCTTTCCAGATGATTTCCGCTAATTTATTTGATCTTACAAGAACAGTGAGGTATGCCGAAGAAAAGGTATATCTCCTGCATTGTCCTATGGCGTTTAATGACGCAGGTGCAGACTGGCTGAGCAATTCAACAGAAATTAAGAATCCTTACTTTGGGAGTAAAATGCTTACCTGCGGGGCAGTGAAGGATTCTGTTGTATTAAGATAGGGTTGAACATAAATATCCGGAACCGGGAAGACAGTTTTATTGTTTTTCCGGTTTTTACTTTATGCAGGTTGATGCTTTGTATACAATAATGTTATAAAAATCCATAGCATGAAAAGAATAGCCTTCCTTCTTTCCATTGTAATCTTTTTTTGCAGTCCGGCAACGGCCCAGGAAAAAATTGACCGGGAAATGATGCAGCGCATCAGGAATGAGGGTCTTAGTCATTCTAAAGTGATGGATATTGCTTTTCAATTAACGGATGTAAGTGGTCCGCGGCTCACCATTTCACCGGGATTCACCAGGGCGGCCGCTTGGGCGAAACAACAGTTAACAGACTGGGGACTGGAAAATGCCGTACTGGAGCCCTGGGGAGAATTTGGCAAGGGCTGGGAACTGCAAAAAATGTATATGGCGCAAACTGAGCCGTACTACAGGCCATTGATCGCGTTTCCCAAAGCATGGACCAGCGGAACAGGAGGATTGAGGAAAGCTGGAGTTATGTTGGTTGATGCTGAAGATTCTGCAGATTTTGTGAACAAATACAGTGGACAGCTAAAAAATAAGATCATCGTTATCAACCAGCAAGACACCTTAATGCCGGGTTTCAGTGCAGATGCGCACAGGTATACCCATGCGGAGCTGAAGGAGATGTCTGATAGAAAGCCAGCCATACCGGCCTACCCGCGTCCCGCACGTCCGGCCCGAAGCAGCAAAAGCACAATTGCCCTGCAGAATGATATTAAAGAAGTGGCAAGGAAAGAAGGGGCGCTTGCCGTACTAACGTACAGTATGCGGGGCCGTGATGGTACTTTATTTGTACAGGGGGGCGGTGGATACAGGAAAGACGATCCGGAAAATTTTACAGATATTATGGTGGCAGTGGAAGACTATAAAAGTATAGTAAGATTGTTGCAGGCTAATATTCCTGTAGAGATAGAAGCTGATATACAAACGCGTTTTATTACGGATGATACCAAAGGATACAATGTGCTTGCAGAAATTAAAGGAACAGACAGCAAGCTGAAAGACGAGGTTGTAATGTTGGGCGCACATCTTGATTCGTGGCAGGGCGCAACCGGGGCAACAGATAACGCGGCCGGGTCGGCGGTAATGATGGAAGCGGTACGCATATTAAAGACCTTGGGTATTCAACCGCGGCGTACCATTCGTATAGCATTGTGGAGTGGCGAAGAACAAGGTTTACATGGTTCACGGAATTATGTAAAAAATCACCTGGCAGATCCTGCTACTATGAGACTCAGGCCGGAACATGGTAAAATATCAGCGTACTTTAATCTTGATAACGGTACTGGCAAAATCCGGGGTATTTATTTACAGAGCAACGAAGCATGCAGGCAAATTTTTTCGCAATGGTTTGAACCTTTTAAAGATTTGGACGCCGGAACAGTAACAATAAGCAATACCGGCGGTACCGATCACCTTTCGTTTGATGCTGTGGGTATACCCGGCTTTCAGTTTATTCAGGACCCTGTTGAATACAGCACCCGTACGCATCATACCAATATGGATACCTATGATCACTTACTGGCCGGCGACCTGAAACAGGCGGCTACCATTATTGCTGCATTTGTATATAATGCCGCCATGCGTGATAAACGGATGCCCAGGAAGGCATTGCCGGAGGCGGGGAGGTAAATGGATGATGATTGTGGAGGAAAGGTGAAGGTGAGAGGTGAGAAGTGAGAGGTGAGAAGAAAATGCAGGGCATACGATACGAGGATATCACCAATGTCTTTCTTCTCTTAACCTGGTTATATGTGCAGTGTGATGTATGCCATGCCAGGCATAGCTGCCCAGCAATTCCCAAAGCGTTACCGTATTCTTTTGTTCAGGGTGGAATACCGTTCTTTCCCAGTCTGTTGGGGTTAACTGTTCTAACAGGTAGCACCACCTGGCATGAAGCGCATGCAGGAGTGTAATAGAAATATTTACAGGAAGCTGCTGTACATCTGGCAATTCGGCCCATAATTTCTCGTCGTATGGCTTAATTGCCGGGTTGGTTTCTGTTATGCCCAGCTTAAAACGGCAATAAGCGTTTATATGGCTGTCGGCAACATGGTGCACCAACTGTTGCACGGTCCATCCTCCTTCCCTGTACGGTGTGTGCAGTTGCTGTTCGTCTAAATTCAGCAGCGCGTTTTCAAGCAATTGCGGCAAATGCCTGATATCCGCTATCCAGTCTTCTTTCTTTTGTTCAGAAAAAGGTTCGGGTGTATACTGCCCTATTGGATAACGTGGGTCTGCTGCCATAGTATGGAGTTATAACGGTACCGGCTACTCTTATCACTTACTACTCACCCCGTCCGAACGCCCGCCTGACCAGATTCGGGCAGGGTGTTCAGCCGGGCGGGCACTTACTACTCATTAGTTCACAATATCAATCAACTCCACATCAAAGATCAGTGCAGCGCCTCCGGGTATGCTGCCGCCAGCCCCCTGTTCGCCATAGCCCAAAGTATAGGGAATGTAAAACTTAAATCTTGATCCAGCGGGCATTAGTTGCACTCCTTCCGCCCAGCCTTTTATAACCTGGTTCAGCGCAAAAGAAATGGGCTCGCCTCTGTCGCGCGAACTGTCGAATTTCTTCCCATTGATCAAAAAGCCTTCGTAGTGTACTTTTACCGTGCTGGTATCGGCAGGTTTGGGGCCGGTTCCCAGTTTCAGCACTTCATACTGAAGACCGCTGGACGTAACTTTTACACCGTCTCTTTTTTTGTTTTCTGCCAGGAATTTTTCGCCTTCCTCAATGGCGCTCTGCGATTTTTTACGCATAAATGCCTGTAGTTGTTCTCTTACTGTCATATCCGCCTGTTGACTGGTTAATAATGTTTTTTTCTCTTTCAATACTTCATCGAATCCCTTATTCATCAACGCATAATTGATGGTATCAACGCCCTGCGATTTAAAAAAAGTAGCATCAATCATGCCTAAAGCATAACTCAAACTGTCTAATGCATTCGATAATACGGGCGCTTGCGGCTTAACCTCCGCATATACAATATGTGAAGTGCTGGCAGCCATTTCTTTAACAGGTGAACATGCCGGTAATAAACTGACAAGTGTAATGGTAACTGCGCCGTATACAATGTTGTTAAAAATCTTTTTTTTCATACGATTTTGCTATTTGTTTTTAGAATTATTCATTTCGTAAAGCGTGACCGGTAAGATGGATAAATACATCTTCAAGGTTTGCCTTTTTTACTTCCTTTGGTCTTTCAAATCCGGATGCTACCAGGTCATCAATCAACTGGTCGGGCGAATGCAGCGCTATAATTTTCCCCTGGTCCATAATAGCTACCCTGTCGCAAAGTATTTCCGCCTCATCCATATAATGCGTGGTAATAATGATTGTTGCTCCCTTTGAGCGGATATCTCTTATCAGTTCCCAGAGATTTCTGCGTGCCTGCGGATCAAGTCCTGTGGTGGGTTCATCTAAAAAAATTACCCTCGGTTTATTGATTAAAGTAGTAGCGATGGAAAAACGTTGCTTTTGCCCGCCGCTGAGTTCCTTATATTTGTTCTTTGCTTTATCTTCAAGATTAACGAGGCGAAGCAATTCGGTTGCATTAACCGGTTCATTGTATAATCCGCTGAAAAGAGCGATCAGTTGCACAAGGTTAAGCCCGGGATAAAATCCTGAAGTTTGTAGCTGCACGCCGATGATCTGTTTTATTTTGTCTGCATCTTTATCGAGGTTATAGCCATCTATTATGATTTCACCACTTGTTTTTTTGCGGAGGGTTTCCATAATTTCAAGGGTAGAAGATTTTCCCGCGCCATTTGGACCTAATAGTCCGAATATTTCTCCTTCGTATACGCTGAAACTGATTCCTTTTACGGCTTCAAAATGTCCATAATTTTTTACCAGGTTTTTTACGGTAATTACTTCTTTGCGGTGCATGGCCGGCAAGATAATGCAGTTAAGGATTATGGCAAATTATTTAACGCTGGGATTACGGGCTGGTGATTGAAAAAATCTGCGTTCCTATCTTTGCGTATTCTATTAAATTGCAGCAAATAACGAATGAATGAAGGTATTTAAATTCGGTGGAGCCAGTGTGAACAGTGTAGACAGGATTAAACAGATTGTGGATATACTGCGTTTATATCCCGATGATAAAAAAGTGGTTGTGATCTCTGCTATGGGGAAAACCACCAATGCACTTGAAAAAGTTGTGGAATCATTTTTCGGCAACAGGAAAGAAGAAGCGCTGCAATTGTTTGACCATATTAAAAAACAGCACTTAAATACTGCGAAGTATTTACTTGTTACCGGCGCCAATGCAACGGATGCAAGGCTCATGGACCTTTTTACCGAGGTTGAATGGACACTGCATGATAAGCCTGTGAAGGATTTTGATTATTACTACGATCAAATCGTATGTGCCGGCGAACTTCTTTCGACTACCATAATCAGCGCATATCTCAACGAGCAGGGAATTGGTAATATGTGGACAGATGTAAGGGATATTTTCAGAACGGATGATCATTTTAGGAATGCCGGTATTGACTGGGCATTTACCGAAAAAAATGTCCGGGAAAAAGTTGTTCCTCTTTTTGATGAATACGACATTGTCATCACCCAGGGTTTTATTGGCGCCACAGACGAAAATGAAAGCACTACACTGGGAAGAGAAGGAAGCGATTACAGTGCCGCAGTTTTTGGAAACCTCCTCAATGCCGAAAATGTTACGATCTGGAAAGATGTGGCAGGCATCATGAACGCCGATCCCAAAGCGTTTCCTTCTGCCGTTGTTATGCATGAACTGAGCTATGAAGAGGTTATTGAAATGGCTTACTATGGCGCGCAGGTTATTCATCCCAAAACCATTAAGCCGCTTGAGAATAAAAATATTCCATTGATCGTAAAATGTTTTATTGACCCGGCATTACCCGGAACGGTTATCCATCATAAAACCATAAACAATTTACCACCTGTTTTTGTGGTGAAGCAAAACCAGGTGCTGCTCCATTTGCAAACGCGGGATTTTTCATTTATTGATGAACATGCCATTACGCGGTTATATCATTTGCTTACGCAAATAAATATTTCCCCCAACCTTATACAAACAGGCGCTGTTACGCTAATGGTTTGTGCCGACGACAAAGAAGATAAAATTGGCCAGTTGGCGGCGGCTGCTTCAGAAATTTTTGATGTGCAGGTAGAAAAAAACCTCACGCTCTTAACCATACGGCACTATACAAAAGAGGCGATAGCGGAAATGACCCATGAAAAATATATAGTGCTCCAACAGCAGTCACCGCACACTGTTCAGTTTTTGCTGCGGTAGAAAAACTATTCCTGCTGTAAAAGATATTTCAGATAGCCACGAATACACAAATGAGCAAGGAACGAAGAAAGATTTATTCGTCCAATCGTGGCAGCGCTTTGCTTCTTTATAACTGCTGTACCCCAATCAGCCAGCTTACGGGCTGTTGAAAGTTTGTGGCTGGAAATAGTCGTTTTGATAAAACAATCAAAAAAAGATTCTCCGGTATTTTGTTATTACGAAGATTATCGTATTTTTATACGAAATTAATCGTAATTGATCATCTTATTAAAACTTTAGTTATGATACCTCGTACTTCCATGCGCCGCAAATATGGTTTTGGGCTTTTGATCATTTTGCTGCTTATCGTATCTTTTTCGTTTACTTATAGTTACAACGTAAAGGAGGGCGGTCCTTTTCGCAGCTTTCAAAATTTTCAGACACCGGTCTTCAGATCAGCCGGGGATACCATTCCTGCGGAGCGAAAACATGAGGGAAGCGCCCTGGATGATCAATCCGTTTTGGATGAGGAACTAAATGCGCGATCTATTGAAAAAGCTTTGAAAAACATAGAACACCGTTTAAAGGAACTGGAAACAGAACTAAGGAACAAGGATTGGGATAAAGTAGAAAACGCTTACCGGAAAGCGATTGACGCTGTAAACTGGAAACAAATTGAAACAGATACCAGGCGTGCGCTGACAGATGTAAATAAAAGAATTCTGCTTGAAAATGATGTTCACCTGGATAATATAAAATTGCAACTGAACAAGACCAAAGCAATGGTAGATCAGCATCTGAAACAAATGCAGTTCAATATTGATCACGACCTAAAAATAAATTTGCAAAATGCTGCAAAGGGTTTGCAGAAAGCCAAATTATCTTTGCAACGGCTGAAAGCCTTTACAAATGACCTGGAAAAAGACGGGCAGGGTGGGGGAGAGCTGATATAGGGGTAAGATGGTAAGAAAGTAAGATGGTAAGAAAGTAAGATGGTAAGAAAATAAGATAGTAAGATGGTAAGATAGTAAGAGGTTGCTAAAACCGCGGCACGGGGCATTGCGTTTGCCTTAAACTTTGATTATACTGGTTGTAGTAGCCATTGTACAATAAAGCAAATTCCGATGCTCCCCGCATATTGTTATAGTTTTTCAGGGATGAAGTGGTAGCATCATAGGAGAACATAAGCCTTACTGATTTCCATTGAAAACCAATCATGGGAATAACCGCATCGGCGCCACGGTAATACAGTCCGCCGATCACCTGCTTCTCTCCGTCGCCGGATAAATTATAATTGGCGTGAAGTCCGAGTGTTAGTTCTTTTGCTTTTGCCTGCGTGGTAAAATAAGCTCCGGGGCTTACGATTACCCTGTCGTTTACTTTTAACACGGCGTCTGCAAAGGCGATATACCTGCGCGCTATAGCATTATCGTATCCCGAAGCACTGTTGAAAAAGGATTCTTTCGGACTGTTTACATGGTGTACGGAAACACCTGCATGCAGGTAAATATTATCTGTTGGAAAATAGGCATAGTTTAAGCCAACCTGAACATCAAGATAGTTGATATTGGTTGCAGCAAAATTTTCGCCGCTGGGCGCGCCTGCATCAAAAAATTTACCATTCCACTGACTATCAAATGTAAACTTCGTCACATCCACTCTTTTGTTTGCCCATCCAATATTAAATCCAACGGAAAGCAATCCTGTACTGCCCAGCATTTGATGATAAGCAGCCGAGCCATAAACCTTGGTTGAAGTAAGATTACCGCTTCCTGCAACATCACGCAATATGGCGCCTCCCAGTCCTACCCATCCGGATTCGAATCTGTCGCGGAATGCCTGCGCATCTCCATAAATGCTCATTGTTTTAAATTGTGCGGGGATACTCGCCCATTGCTGGCGGTAATTGGCGCCAAGCCTGTAATCGTGTTCGGGTAAAAAACCGGTATTGGCAGGGTTGGTGGTTAATGGTGAATTGAAGAATTGCGAGAAATGCAAATCCTGGGCACAAACGAAAGAGGGTAGTCCATTTAATATGCCAGCTCCCAGCAAGGTGAATATAAAAATTGGGGTTGTTGTACGGTTATGCTTAGCGCCCCGCCGCGTGAAAATGCGTTTTGCATTTCGCGCCCATGAACATCGTGTATGTAATAAAGACAGTAACATGTTCGTAACCTCCTTTGTATGCGTCAATCTCCAGGCAGTCAGATCTTAAATTTGAAATTTGATATTTGAAATCTCAAATTTGAAATTTCAAATTCTTCTTTATCTCAGTAACGTAATATCCCCCTTTTTGGTTGCTTTACTTCCGTCTGTAAATTCTACTTCCAGCGTATAAGCATATGCATCCATAGGTTGCAAAACCCCCTTGTATTTTCCATCCCAACCCTGGGTTCGGTCTGTGGTTTGATATATCAATTGACCCCACCTGTTGTAGATACGGAAAACCATTTTACCAATAGCATATCCTCTTACAAATACCTTATCATTTACGCCATCGCCATTAGGTGAAAAGGCATTGGCTACAGCAATTAAAGGAGACACAAGTGCCGATACGGGCTGGCAAATCGTATCGGCGCAGCCATATTGGTTATAGGCAATAAGACAGGTATTGAATTCACCCGATGAATTAAACTGGTGTGCCGGGTTAACCTGCATAGAAGTATCTCCATCACCAAAATACCACTTATAACTCACTGCGTTCATTGAAGTATTGGTGAAGGAGGTTGGGGTATTTTCCTGAGGCTGTACGGGGCTAAAAGTAAAACCTGCTGTTGGTCCTAACCGCACATTAATGGTAAAGAAGGCAGAGTCGGATATATTACAGGTCATAGAATCCACCACCATTAATTTTACCCGGTAGGTGCCCTCTGTATTGTAATCATGCTCAGGAGAAAATTCGGTTGAAGAAGTGCCATCGCCAAAATCCCAGTAAAAAGATTGACCGGCTTCTGATATATTGGTAAAAATAGCGTGGTAGGGCACGCATCCTTCGGGAGGGGTTTCAAATTTAGCGACAACATTAGGCGCTACACGCATTTGAATGGTAAAGGTGTCCGGGGCGTTACAGTAATTGGTGTCTGCCAGAGAGAGTTGCACACTATAAGTTCCCGGTGCAGGAAATTCGTGCTGAATTTTACCAGGCCCCGTGGTTATAGGTGCAGAACCATCGCCAAAATCCCAGGTAAATGTGCTGTCGTGAAAAGGTTTTCCGGGTGGCGCAACGGAAGTGTTCGTAAATTCAAAATTCAAACTCTCGCAGGGAAGCATTTTAGCGGCAGTTGCTGCGAGTTCCGCCCGGTCTGTTCGCACCCTGATAGTAGTGTATGCCGTATCGCTAATAATACATTTACTGGAATCTACAGAGATCAGCGTTACATTGAAAGAACCCACAGTATTATAAGTATTGCTGGTGGTGGGCACGGTGGTGGTATCTTTATTGCCATCGCCAAAGTCCCATATATACAATTTCCCTTTTTGCAGGGTATCCATGAAGTCTACCTTAACCGGCACACAACCGTAGTTCCTGTATGGTTTTCCATCAATAGTAGGCCGGATACCATTGGTTACGCCGGAGAAATCCATTTCAATTTTTACAGCGGCCAGGTTGCATTCATTAGGGTTTCCCGACTTTGGCCGCCATACCCCCGGTGTTGTGGGAAAAGTGCTTTGGGGGAACCTCGATATAAAACAGGCCGCACATATAGCCTGGTAAATGACGCCATTGGCATCAAAACGGCTGGTGCCGCCATCCACGTGATCCCCGAAACCTCCTTTTTGCCCGTAAAATGCGCCAAACAAAATATCCTGTGCATCTTTTTCCAGTACGAAGAAATAAAAATCGCTCCCATCCGTACTACAGCCATTGGGTAATACATCGCAGTTTTTTGTGGGCATCCCAAAAGTTCCGGATGTATGAAACGGATCGTCCCCGCTGGGATTTAACCTGCCGCCCCACCCGGCTACATATACGTTCTCGCATTTGTCTACCGCGAAAGCTACGGGTGAAATATTAAAGGTTGCCGTGCCACTTCCAAATACGGTTGAATATACACTTGCCGAAAGGTTGGGCTGCATTTTTACGATAAATTGTTTTGTGCCGGGATTATTATAAACTCCGGGGCTAACCGGCCAGGCGCCCAGGGTAACACCCATAACATAGGGAAAGCCTTTTTGGTCAAATTTTAAACCATATATAGCATCCATATTGCTGGTGCCGAGGTAGCTGGCTCTTTGTAAAGCACCCATATTATTGAAAATGGCTATAAAAGCATCTGCTGTGCCTCCCTGGTAAGCGGATGCTATAACACCTGAAGCAGGTACACCAGGCAGGTTATTGCTTTTGGTTGATCCGCCTACAAAAATATCGTTGGTAAGGGGGTTGAGCGCCAGTACAAAAGTACCATCATCATCGGCGCCGCCGAATAATGTGCTGAACAATACGGTTCCCACGTCGGGTGCGATTTTCATTACCACGCCATCCTGTTTACCTGCTCTCGTGGTTTGTGATGCACCGGTGGTTACAGGAAAATTATCCGATTGCGTACAACTGGCAATATAAATATTATCACTGTTATCTAATATTACTTCGCTTCTTGAATCATCACCATAAAAAACGGAGAGGCTGTTGGGCGACCTGGAAGTAGATATATTCACTCCGTCTGCATTGGTGCCCCCAATTCTTTTTGATCCAATAAGTTGCGTACCCGTAGCATTGAGTTTTGATACCACAATGTCGAAACCGCCTCCTGTTCCTGATTTATTATCTGCCGGTTGCAGGGGGTAATTACTTGAATTGGTTCTGCCCAGTATTACGAGGTTACCCTGGCTGTCTTCAATTAAACTGTGCGGCTGGTCGGCCCCTCCACCGCCGATATAAGTGGCATACAACCTGTTATTACCGCTGCCGTTAAATTTCATGATGCCGATATCAAAAGATTCTGTGCCGGTTCCTCCACCATAGGCGGTTTGAAAAGCACCTGTTGAAACCGGGAAGCCGGGACCAAAAACAATGCCTCCCGAATATAAGCTTCCATCGGCACCATAGGTTGCCGTAAATCCCCACTGGCTTGAGGCGCTGCCTGTAAATGTAGCGAATATAAGCGTGGGGTCTATTACCAGTATTTGAGATGGATCGTATTGCCTTACCTTTAGTTTCACTTTATCCCTGCCTTCCAGTACATACCTGCAATCCACCTCATTTTTTCCTGCATTGCTAACCTGGTAAGAATAGGGGGATAATTCTTTTACATCGCCCACTGATGTTTTGATATACAGTTCCCGGTTTTTGATCTGCAGCTTATCTACTCCCTCATACTGCATAACAATATCATTCACATCGGCTCCCGGGTAAACAACTATATCATATTTTAATTGTCCGCCCTGTGCATAATAACGCACATCAATATTGGGATAAATATTTTTATAGGTAACTGCCTGGAATATTTTGCAATGAGCCGCCCATTTGGAAGGATCATTGCCGGTAAGATAGTTTTCATAGGAGTTAACCGGCTTTTCGCTTATTACCGTTGCATTGGTATTGGCTCCCGCAAAACGCATATTATACGCATGTGAGCGTAAAACAATACTGGCATCAGGATCCGTTATCCCATGAGAAGGGCGGGGATGGGCCGACCGGTTACTTGTTTTTATATTTGTTTCACCTTCGGCTGCATGCCCGTGTAGGCGATCCGAAATTTGATGCATATCATCTTCATTGTGCAGCAATACGGTAAACCCGTTTCGTTCAAGATAAAAAGCACCATTATTGATGACGCCCCTGAAGAGAACAGCATCGTTCCACTGACCTTTGTTTTCGGTAAACTCAACAGCCTGCTGGGCAAAGGCGGCCAGGGTACTGAATAGTAAACAAACAAGAAGTATGTGGGATTTAGATTTCAACTTTAGGTTCTTATTAATTGTACAGATTCTGATAGCGAATTTAACCCTAATTATATATTTACGATATCTTACTCCACTGGGTTTGTCCTTTTTGATACTGAAGATAGTTTTTTAACTTCAAGTTAACTGCCATACCCATGTCCGGGTCATCATTTAACAGGTTTTCTGCATTTTGTTTGGCTAAATCTAACAAATGTTTATCCTGCACGATACTTGCCAGTTTAAAATTAAGCATCCCGCTCTGGCGTGTACCTTCAATATCTCCCGGTCCGCGTATTTCAAGATCCTTTTCTGCTATAATAAAACCATCATTGGTGGCACACATCATTTTCAATCTTTCCCGTGCATCGGCGGTTAACTTATTGCCGGTAAGTAAAATACAATAGCTTTTTTCACCTCCTCTTCCTACCCGCCCACGCAACTGGTGCAATTGCGATAAACCAAATTTTTCCGCGCTTTCAATAACCATCACTGTTGCGTTGGGAACGTTTACACCTACTTCAATAACGGTAGTAGACACCATGATCTGAGTGTCCTTTTGTATAAAACGTTGCATGTTTGCATCTTTTTGCACCGCATTCATTTTTCCATGCACCATGCTTATCCAGTATTTCGGTTCAGGAAAATAAGCTTTCACATTTTCATAACCTTTCATCAGATTTTCATAATTCAGTTTTTCACTTTCTTCAATCAGCGGGAAAATGATATAGGCCTGCCGTCCTTTTACAATTTCAGCTTTTATAAAATCCATCACCTGCGAACGGGCGGTTTCATAGCGGTGAACAGTGGTAATGGGTATTCTTCCGGGCGGAAGTTCATCCATGATGCTGTAGTCAAGATCGCCATATGCCGTCATAGCCAGCGTTCTTGGGATAGGCGTTGCCGTCATCACCAGCATGTGCGGGGGAATTTCACTTTTATCCCAAAGCTTTGCTCTTTGCGCCACGCCAAAACGGTGTTGCTCATCTACCACAGCAAAGCCAAGCTTATTAAACTGCACCTGGTCTTCAATGAGGGCATGCGTACCTGTTAGTATATGAAGGCTTCCATCGGCGGCTTTCGATAAAAGTTCTTTTCGCCGGGCCTTTTTTGTGGAGCCGGTAAGCAGGCCTGTTTCAACAGGCATATCTTTTAAAAGCTCCCTGATGTTGTCGTAATGCTGCTGCGCGAGTATTTCAGTGGGCGCCATCATACAGCTTTGATAGCCATTATCGGCCGCGAGTAACATGCAAAGCAGGGCCACAATGGTTTTGCCGCTGCCCACATCGCCCTGCAGCAAACGATTCATCTGAAAGCCTCTTGCCGTATCCTGCCTGATCTCTTTCAATACTCTTTTTTGGGCGCCGGTTAATTCAAAAGGAAGATGGGATTTATAAAAAGTATGAAATAATTCGCCCACCTGTTCAAACACAATGCCCTTTGAATAACGGTGGCGGTTAGAGCGTATCAGTCCCAGCCTTACCTGTGCGAGGAACAGCTCTTCAAATTTTAACCGGGTTAATGCTTTTTCATACTGTTCATTATCGGAGGGGAAATGAATATTCAGGTAAGCCTCGTATCGTGGAAATAGCTTCAGTTGTTGAATAATATTATCCGGAATATTTTCAGGTATATCTTTTTCATGAAGCAGCCCGATAAGCGTTTGCATCAGTTTGCCGATCTGTCTGCCGTTGAGCCCTCTCACTTTTAATTTTTCCGTGGTGGGATAAACCGGCTCGAGATGATTTTTACCTCCGCTTTTTTCGACAGTAAATATTTCGGTTTCGGGATGGGTGATCTGCGGGCTGCCCATGAAGTATGAAAGCTTTCCGAAAACAAGATAGGACTGACCCACCTGGATATTTTTTTGTATCCAGCTAATGCCCTGGAACCAGGTGAGCTCCAGGGATCCCGTATCGTCCCTCAATTCGGCAACTAAGCGCCTTCCTCTTTTTTCTCCCATTGTTTCGCAGGAAACGATTTTACCTGCCACCTGGATAAAATCTGAAGCCGGAGTAAGATCGCCGATCTTTTTTATTTCTGTTTTATCTATATGCCGGTAAGGAAAGTGTTCCAGCAGATCGTTGAAAGTAAAAATGTTCAGTTCCTTTTTAAGCAGGTCTCCCTTCAGAGGACCAACGCCTTTAAGATACTCAATGGGATTGGATAATATAGAACTGAGCTGACTGATACATGCGGCTTTAATGGCAAATGTAAGGAAAGCCTGAATGACACAATTGATTGTCGCAATATCATTCGCTTTAAACTAAGAAAAATACTGACGGCAATTATTTATGCTTTGAAATCCTGAAATACCGTATTGTTTATTAGGCAGAGCCGAAAGAAGTTTGTATACATTCATAAAATGGTAACAGGAAATTCGCGGTATCCCGATCCTGTTGTCCAGCGTATCTTATAATCTCCCGTATAGTTTACTTTGCCCATCGGATCCTTTCCGTCCCATTGTATCATAAATGTTTCTTCTCCTATTTTGCCGGTATATAAATTGGTTATCTTTTTGCCCGTTAAAGAATACAGGTCTACCTGTAATGTGCCGGGTGCCCATGATTTGCATACGATAACAGATTTTTCTTTTTTTGTGATGGTGTGTGGAAGTACAGTGGCGAGGTAGAGTTCTTTGCTTTCTGTAAAGTTCATTTCAGGTAAGCTAACTTTTCCTTTAGCATATTTTCTTTTAAAGCCGGGAGGATTCTTAAGCACGGTGTTTTCATAGCGTAAACGTTCAGCACGATGCTTGCCTTCCCTGAACCGCAGTTCATAAAGATCGCGTATGGTTTGGTTAAAATCGAGCAAACCTGTCCAGAGTTCACCCGCATTCTTTGAAGCGGTTGAATGGCCGTAAGCCCGTTTAAATGCTGCAATGCCCGTAGTATCATTATCCGCGCCCAGTCCGTTTGAATTAATGAATTTCGGATTTACTTTATCCTTATTCCACATCACTTTCAGGTTGGTATTGATGATCCTTTGAATGTCTTGTTCACTAAAGACTATACCATAATGATAAGCTTCGGCAATTTTTTCTACCTCGCCGGCCTGGTAAGCCGAACGCCAGGGATGAACCCAAACGCCATGGCGTGTGTCCTTCTTTTCCAAATCAATATCCCCGGGAGTGAGCGGGTCAAAATAGTTCCAGCAATAGTGGTCGTCAAAATATTGGAAATGACTTTTTAATGTAAAAAAAATCCTTTCCGCCCTGTTTCTGTAAACTGTACTGCCTGTAATGCGGTAAAGCCTCAGGTAAACCTGCCCCGCATCCAACTGTTTATTAAATGGGTGGCTTACTCCCGCCCGGTTGGTTGCAGGATCGTATATCCATTCCCTGAGGTTACCCGGGTTTAAAAACTTACTGAAGCCGGTATAAGCGCCATATGCGCCATCTTCATACCATGTTCCTCTTTTGTCCCATTTCTCTGCGAAATCTTTTTTAGCTGTTTCAACATAAGCGTTTGCTCTGCTACCGTATATTGTTTTCAGGGAATCATTTTCCAGAACCAGAACACAGAAATCAAGGATCCCTGTTATCAGAATGGCATCGCCTACAAGCGCGTCCTGCCAGTATCTTTTATCATAAGCATAGGGGCCAATCCATCCCCTGTATCCGTCCGGGTCGGTGTCCAGCCTGCTAATTAAAAAGTCGTAATATGCCATTCCGGCATCGAGCCATGCTGTATCTCCGGTGAGTTGAAAGTTTTCTACATATTGATCCATGCCCACCCTGGCATGCCAGCAAAAGTTTTCGCCTTTTGCATTTTCTGTAAATGCGGGATTATTGATCATTTTGGCGGATAAGGCTTTTGGCGTTATGCCGGCCAAAGGATCATTTTGAGCAGGAACGGAAATGACAGTGCATAAAAGTACCGGAAAAAATAAAAATATAAAAAGATCGTGTCGCATAGTCATATACATTCTTTTTGAATCATTTGTTTGATGGATGTTCATAATGCTGATCACCGGGCAGTCCCAATCATCTGTGTAAATATCCTAAATCTTCTTATTACAACTATTTTATGACGATGTATGGAACTTTCTTGAACCGCCGGTGCGACGCAGGGATAAGCCGGGAAGCTTTACGGGTAGTTTGACTATTTCAGAAAAAGCATCCTATTAAATCTGCCAGGAAGAACAGTCTCTAATTATCATTAATCGCTGATAGTACATTTTGAACTTTAATCTTCAATTCCGGGAGATCATTTATTATAATTTGCCAAATTAAATGATTATCAACTCCAAAATATTCGTGAACTAAAATATGCCTCATCCCTGTTATTTGCCGCCATTCTATTTCGCTGAATTTATTTTTAGTTTCTTCAGAAATATAGTTTGCGGCTTCACCAATAATTTCAATTTGCTTAATTGAAGCAAAACGCATCATGGAATTTTTTAGGAAAGCGTCAAAAGCAATATTTGCTATATAATTCTCAATTTCTTCAACTGCCTCTAAAATATGTTGCAGTCTTTGTTTATCGCTAATTTTACCTTTCATAAATAAGCTGTTTGTCCTTATTTATGAATGGAAGAATATGCCTGGATACGCCATTACTCGAAACGAGGTCAATTTTTTTATGCAATTTTTCTTCCAGATCAAACTTCATATTGACAAAACTCATACCGATGTGTTTAGAATAGTCAAGCTCAACCAGTATATCTATGTCGCTATCATTAGCGGCATCTTTTCGGGAATAAGATCCAAACAGGAAGGCTCTAAGTACAGGTTTATCCCGGAAGTAGTCCGCTATTGTTTTTATATCTTTCGCAGAAAGTTGCATGTAGCAAAAATAACGCATTGTTTTCCTAATTTTAGTATTTAGTCTTTTTAAACGATTGTTCCATGAGAAAGCCTTTTATGACTTTATTGTTTTTTTGCTTCGCAATAACGGGTATGGCGCAGCAACCGGCTACGGTAAAAGAATATCTGCAATCGTTTCCCACCTATGGGTTTTCAGATCCCAATCCCATGCCGCTGCTTTCGCCTGTGTACCCTTATTTCAGGTACGATGGATTTACCGGTAAAGCTGAGCAAAAACAATGGAAGATCGTTGAACTGGAGAACGATTACATTAAAGTGCTCATCACCCCTGAAATAGGGGGAAAGATCTGGGCTGCTATAGAAAAAAAATCAGGGAAATCATTTATCTATTATAACCATACTGTAAAGTTTCGCGATATCGCTATGCGGGGTCCATGGACGAGTGGCGGGCTCGAGCCCAACTACGGTATCATTGGTCATACACCTTCCAACGCTACGCCGGTTGATTATATTACCCGGGAAAATGACGATGGAAGTGTAAGCTGTATCATTGGCGTACTGGATTTATTAACCCGGAGCAACTGGAGGATAGAGGTCAATTTACAAAAAGACAAAGCGTATTTCACCACGCAGTCTTTCTGGTACAATTCCACCCCCGTTGCACAGCCTTATTACCATTGGATGAACCTGGGCGTTAAAGCAAAAGGCAACCTTGAATTTATTTTTCCGGGTACAGGGTATATCGGACATAATGGCGAGCATGCGGATTGGCCGGTAAATGAAACCAACGGGAAAAAAATAAATTTTTATGAAGAGAATAATTTCGGTGGATATAAATCATACCACGTTATTGGAAAACCCGCCGATTTTTTTGGCGCCTACTGGCACGATGACAATACCGGCATGGTGCGCTATGGCACTTACGACGATAAAGCCGGCAGAAAAATATGGATATGGGGATTATCACAACAAGGTATGATCTGGGAAAAATTGCTTACCGATACCGACGGGCAATATGTAGAAATTCAATCGGGCAGACTGTTCAATCAAAATGCGGAAAAAAGCAGTTTCACTCCGTTTAAGCACATTGCCTTTGCACCCTATGCAACCGATACCTGGAAAGAGTACTGGTATCCTGTATCGCAAACACATGGTATTGGCAAGGCCAATGCGTATGGTGCGCTCAACGTGAAGTATGAGAATGGTTTTCTGAAAATGTATTTCTCCGCAGCGCAGTTTGTTCACGATACTTTATTGATAAAAGCCGGAGGGAGAACGGTATACAGCAGGGCTCTGAACCTGTCGCCATTGCAGGTATTTTCAGATTCCTTACAGGTAAGCCTAAACGCGGAAGATATTATTGCTGCTTTGGGCAATAATAAACTGGTATACCATAGTGATCCCGGCTTTGAAGCGCTCAGCCGGCCGGTATCATCTCCTGTGAACTTCAACTGGAATACCGCCTACGGCTTGTATGTGCTGGGTAAAGAATATATGGATCAAAAGATGTATGGCAAGGCTGAAGAAAAACTCACTGAGGCTTTGAACAAAGACAGCAATTATCTTCCCGCATTAGTAAAAATGGCTGAACTCATGTACCGCAATATGCGATATACTGAAGCTTTGAAAATGTCGGCCAGGGCACTCCGTATTGACACCCATGCAGGGGATGCTAATTATTATTATGGTATCATCAACGCACAGTTGGGTAATATCGCCGACGCGAAGGACGGGTTCAGCATCGCCTCACTTACGCCGGAATACCGCAGCGCCGCCTATACCGAACTTAGCAAAATGCATAGCAAAGAAAAAGATTTTGACAAAGCCATTGCATATGCAGCGAAAGCGATTGACTTCAATCGTTATAATATAGATGCGCTGATGCTGCAGGCTGCTGCTTTGCGCAGCAATAAGGCTGCTGCAAAAGCGGAGGCAATACTAAAAATTATCTTATCATATGATCCGCTGAATCATTTTGCCCGTTTTGAAAAATATCTGTGGCAGCAAACGGAAGAAACCAAACAGGCATTTGTTTCACTGGTGCGGAATGAATTGCCTGTGGAAACTTTTGCTGAACTGGGTATCTGGTATTACAATGCAGGTTATGCAGATGAAGCATTGAAGGTGTTTTCAACAGGTAAGCCTGGCGCGGAAGCTATTGTATGGCAGGCGTTTCTTCAAAACAAAAAAGCAGATTGCGCTGCTATAAACCCTGAGTTGGTTTTCCTTTTTCGTTCAGAAACGGCAATGGTGCTTGAGCATTTGCTAAAAAGCCAAAACGACTGGCTGCTCAAATACCAGTTGGCATTGATATACAAAGACAGGAATCGCGAAGCGGAGTGTAAGCAATTGTTGCTGTCCTGCGGTGACCTGCCTTTTTATGCGCCATTTTATGCAACCCGCGCTGTTGTTTTTGCTGACAGCGATACGTCCCAAAGCCTGGGAGATTTACAGAAAGCATGGTCATTAGACAAAACCCAATGGCGGTATTATAAAATGCTCGGAGAATATTATAACGAACACCGGCAACCCCAAAAAGCATTAGCACTTGTAGCGCCATTTTACAAAGCGCACCCGCAGCAATATATAATGGGAATGCTGTATGCCAAAACACTAATGCTGAATAAAAAGTATAAGGAAGCAGACGCGGTATTGGCTAAGCTGAATATCATACCATTTGAAGGCGCTACAGAAGGAAAAGGACTTTACCGTGAAGCCAAACTAATGCTGGCTCTGCAGGAAATGCAAAACCACAACTACAGGAAAGCGCTGACATTTATCGGTCAGTCGCGCTTATGGCCACAAAACCTGGGTGTGGGAAAACCTTATGATAATGAAATAGACAGCCGCCTTGAAGACTGGATGGAGTATGTATGTAACCGGCAAATGAAAAGGAAAGACAATAATGTTTTGCTGGAACACATTTTACAGTTTACGCCGCGCGTAGATAATACAGTAAGCAATTTTATTCCTTCCAATGCATTGGTATCAGCATGGGCAATTGAAAAGAAAGAAGGAAAAGTCAAAGCTGCTGAATGGTTAGATCAGCAAATCACACTATACCCTCACCTGCGTAAAACCCTGGAATGGAGCAGGGATATGTTTGACAATAAGACATTGCCGGTATTGCGTGATACTCAAAAAGATGCCGGTATGCGTATTCTGGAAGTCCTGGTAATGATGGGAGAGAGCAGTCACTAAGCCTTAAATACAAAGTCGTTTGCATTTATCACTAAGTGTATTACTATAGCCCGCCCGGATGAGCGCCGTTCAAACGGGCCCGACCGGTTTTTCACATCATGTTAGTAGTTTTTACTCTGATTTTTGCTGTAGAACCAGTAGGTTTGTAAAAATCATTGCTATGGGTGACGTGCTGAACATCACTGATTTTTTAAATCCGGTCAACCGGTACCATTTATCGCACGATGAAGGCTATCGTGAAGGACAGGTTGGGAGTAGTATTGAATTGTATGAGGAAGAGTTGCCCGACCTTGATGTTGCCGATGTGGTGCTGGTGGGCTGCGGCGAGCAAAGAGGCGAAGGTTTAGATAAGTATTCTGCTGGTCCTGATGTGATTCGCAGCCAGTTTTATGCTTTGTATTACTGGCATAAGGATATCAGGATAGCCGATGTTGGAAATATTAAATCGGGCGCGGGGATGGCTGATACCTATGCGGCGTTAAGAATGGTGGTAAGCGAACTGCTGCATATTGGAAAAACGGTGATTGTTCTGGGTGGCAGTCACGATCTTACCCTTGCACAATACGATGCTTATAAAGCACTGAACCATATTATTGAAGCCACCGTAATAGACGGGCTCATTGATCTGAGTATGGATAACCCACAGCGGAGCAGAAATTTCTTAATGGAGATATTAACCGGCGAACCCAACTTCATCAGGCATTATAATCATATTGCGTTTCAGAGCTATTTTGTGAATCCGCATATGCTGGAAACAATGGATAAACTTCGGTTTGATTGTTACCGGCTGGGTGTGGTTAAGGAGCATATGGATGAAATGGAACCTGTATTGCGCAACACCAATATGCTGAGCTTTGATATTGCAGCATTACAGCATGCCGCGGCGCCTTCCAATTATCTTTCCCCTAATGGATTGGATGGCGAACAAGCCTGCATGCTTACCCGCTTTGCAGGTATGAGCCCCAATATCAATTCCATAGGCATTTATGGTTACAGCGTCGAAAATGACATCCAGCAATTAACCGCAAAGCAAATCGCGCAGATGCTTTGGTATTTTGTAGATGGAAGATGGCAGGGTAAACATGAAGCGATACTGGCTGAAAAAGATAACTTTTTTGAATTCAATACTGCGTTCGCAGAGATTGATACGGTGTTTTTACAAAGTAAAAAAACAGGACGATGGTGGATGCAGTTACCGGATAAATCTTATATCGCGTGCTCGTACCAGGACTACATTCAAGCGAGCAGCAATGAAATACCGGAACGCTGGCTCAGAGCGCAGGAGAGGAGCTGAGTAGTCCTAACAGGTTTACCTCCCAGACTATGTAAATGTGGAAATATGAAAATGCCTGCCCCCGTCCTACTGGTGTCATCCCCGCCTGAATGGCTCAGTAGGGCAATCGGGCGGGCGACTGAATAGGCGGGAGGAAATGTAAAATTCACTATTCACCACTGACTACTCACCACCACATTCACCATGCGTATGCTCATACCCTCCAGGATAATCATTTTTCTTTTCGGAATCATTTTTCTTTCTTCCTGTTCCGTTTCCCGCAACATTCAACAGCTTGCTAATAAAAATTTATTCAACGATTCTGCATTGGCAAATGCGCATACAGGCATTTCTGTTTTTGATGCTAACGCAAACAAATTCATTTACAACTACCAGGCTGATAAATATTTTGTACCGGCCAGCAATACCAAAATCATCACTTTATACGCCGGTATGAAGTATCTGCCGGATAGTTTGGTTGGACTGAAATACCGGGAAACAACCGATACCCTGTTTGTTGTGCCTTCAGGAGATCCTTCTTTTTTACATCCTGATTTTAGCAGTCAGCCGGTGTTCGGTTTTTTAAAAAAGCAGTCCAAACCCATAGCCATTGCCACAAATAACTGGAAAGCGCATGCATTGGGAGAGGGATGGATGTGGGATGATTACAATGATCCTTATATGGCCGAACGCAGTCCCTTTCCTGTATACGGTAATGTGATCCGCTGGATACAGGTGCGGGATTCGGGAAGCATTGCGGCAATGGCAAGAGAAGAAGCTTTTATTTATTCGGAGCCCGACATTAACTGGAAAGTGAATTTTAGCAGTGATACGGCAGCACAATTATTCTCAGTACAACGGACATTAACCGAAAATAAATTTTTTATCACCCAGGGCCGGGAAATCAACGCCGAGAGAAGGGTGCCTTTCATCACCAATGGACTACAATCGGCATTGGAATTATTGAAAGATTCTTTAGGGGAAGCCATTGATTCATCCTCAACCATCATTCAACCAAATGGTATAATTCATTCCCGGCCATCCGATTCTCTTTTTAAGATCATGATGTACCGGAGTGATAATTTCTTCGCGGAACAGGTGCTTTTAATGGCATCCAATGAAAAGCTGGGCATAATGGATGACAGGCAGTTGATGCAATACCTGCTGAACAATGAAATGCGGGGATTCCCTCAAACACCACGCTGGGCCGATGGCAGCGGGCTGAGCCGGTATAATTTATTTACCCCGCATGATTTTATATGGATACTCCATAAAATGAAAAATGAATTTGGAATGGAAAGACTGAAGACGATCTTCCCAACCGGCGGCAAAGGCACATTAAGCAATTACTATCATGGCGACAGCGGGTTTATATACGCCAAAACCGGTACCATGTCGGGTGTATTGAGCCTTAGCGGTTATTTATATACAAAAACCGGAAAGCTATTGATCTTTTCTGTGCTGGTAAACAACCACAGGCAGCCGGCATGGATAATCCGCAAGAAAGTAGAGTCGTTCTTACATGGATTGAGAGTAAAATATTGAGAAGGAAGCCCGAAGCCGGAATTTCGAAATTCGAAGCGGGATGCAATGATGTGGTCAGTATCCGACTCAGGAGGGTCAGACCGCATCTAAGTGCAAAGCCCCAGGAATCAAATCACAAAAAGCAAGAACCAAATAAAATTCAAATCCGAAAGCTGTCAGAGCGACCAGCTATGAGCTACGGGCAGTACAAGAAGAAGGATTCATTCTATCGTTAGTAGGTACACACTGATAGCTGACAACTGACCGCTGATAGTACCGGATACAATCTCAAATCATAAATCTCAAATCACCTATCTTCCTCCGGGTGGGCAATACTTCAACAAATAATTGGTGAATAAGGTGCGGAAGTGTTTGGTTGTTCCTTCTCCTTCGCTTATGCTGTGTGTTCTGTTCGGGTACGACATGAACTGGAATTGCTTGTTGTATTTGATGAGCTCATTCAGCAGCATTTCAGCATTCTGGTAATGTACATTGTCATCTCCCGTACCATGTATATACAATAAATTGCCACGAAGGTTCTTGGCATAGGTAACGGGTGATCCCTTGATATAATCTTCCTTGGTTTCCTGAGGCGGCCCCATGTACCGTTCCTCGTAAATATTGTCGTAGGTAAGCAGATCGGTTACTGCTGCAATAGCGATGCCTGTTTTAAAAATATCAGGATACTGAAAGAGCAGGTTCAAAGTAGATGAGCCGCCTCCGCTCCATCCCCAACTTGCCACACGGGCTGTATCTAAATAAGCATGCTGTGCCAATAGTTTTTTCATAGCCATCGCCTGGTCGCGGATATTGATGCCGCCAATATCGCGGTAAATAGACTTGCGCCATGCCGATCCTTTTAAGGTTGGTGTGCCCCGGTTATTAAACGAAACATAAAAGTAGCCGCTCTTTGAAAGATCGCCGAGGAAATGAGCACATTTGCCCGCATTAAATTCATCCTCAACCGTGGCGCTGCCGGGTTCGCCATATACGTATAGCAGTATAGGATATTTTTTAGATGAATCAAAGTTATCAGGTTTTACGATCCATCCATCCATCGTTACATTATCTTCTGTAGTGATGGTAAAAAATTCAAAGTTTTTCCTGTCCACCGTTTTAATGCGTGTTGCAATGCTTTGGTTTTCCTGCAAAGGGGTATGTTCCGGTAGTTTTATCCACTCGCTTACCGAAGGCGTGTTGCGGTTATTGAATTTATGAAGGGCAATTTGAGCGCCCGGAGAAATTTCATAGGCATGTGTACCTTTTAACGTGGCTGGAGATACCAGTTGCAGCTTTCCTTTTCCGTCCATTTTGGTACGGTACAGGTATCGTTGTATAGCGCTTTCGGGTGATGCGATAAAATATACATAATTGTTCTTTTCATCAATAGCGCTGATGGTTTCTATATCGTAACTGCCCTTCGTTAGCAATGTTTCTTTTTTACCGTCCCTGCTAACACGGTAAATATGCCGCCAGCCATCTTTTTCACTCACCCATAAAAATCCCGCACCATTGTTTACCCATTCCCATCCCGTGGGGTCATCGTCGTTCCAGCGCGATTTGATATCAATCCATGCCTTATCTGTTTCGGTATATATAGTTTTTGCGGATGCGTCAGATATAGCGCATATGTACAGTTTGCTTTCATTTTGTTTCCTGTTTAATTGTTGCACAATGAGTGATTGATTGTTGGCGGCCCATTCCATACGGGGCAGGTAGTGTTGTTTGGGATCTCCCGGAATACGCATCCACCGGGTATTGCCGCCTGATGCGCTTACCACGCCAATACGAACCGATGAAGGGGATTGCCCTACTTTGGGATATTCAACAGGAACAACAAATGAATAAATAGAATCTGTAGTATTCAGCATCAAATAGTCACGCGTATCGCTGGCGTCTACCTGCCAGTATGCGATGTTCTTACTATCGCTGCTCCACCTGAAGCCATCGCGGCAGGCAAACTCTTCTTCGTATACCCAGTCGAAAGTGCCATTGATAAGATGGCGGTTGCCATCGGTTGTTAGTGCAATGCTTTTGCCGGAGGCAATATCTTCTGCATAAATATTGTGGTCGCTCACGTACCCTACTTTTTTGCCATCCGGTGAGAGCTTGGCATACATCAGGGATTGAGCGGGCTTGTCTTTTCCGATTTGCTTTAATTGTCCTGTGCTCCTGTTCAACAGCCAGTAATCGCCCCGGGTATTGTAACGCCATACTCTTGCCGTATTGGTGAAAATGAGGAGCATGCTATCGTTTTTACTAATCGCGAAATCAGCTATTTTCAAAGGCTTATCATTTCCGGGAGGCGTAAGTTGTGCAGCAGTAGCCAGTACTGTAACCTGTTGTGCCGATAAAGGATTGATGCGAAGAAGCATATTGTCCTGTATTTCATACAACCCGGCGCCATCTGCGGTCCAGTTTACCTTTTCGGCTTTGAACTGGGCCAGCCCTGCAAATGCCTGGCATACAAAATAAATAACAACAATACTTCTTGTAACGCAGGTAGGATATCTCATGTCGGAAAAAGATTTAACGGTAAATTTAAAAGAGAAATGCTTACGATGAACAAAGATTTGATAAATGGTGAGGTCCGGGATACAACTGAAGAAGGAAAATCCGCATACGCATTAACTGTTTTACATAAAAAAACTATGGTGTAAATTGCAATAGTGAAATGCAAACATAAGTATGAATGATGTTAAAGAAAAACTACGGTTAGACAAATACCTCTGGGCCATCCGTATTTTTAAAACACGCAGTATAGCTTCGGAAGCCTGTGATAAAGGGAAGGTAAAATACAACGGCGATTCGGTAAAGCCGTCACGCAGTGTGCATGTTGATGATGAATACGAAATTAAAACCGAAGCCAAACGCTGGCGCATTAAAGTAACGGGTTTATTGTATAACCGGGTGCAATACAGCGAAGCGGTTAAATATTATATAGATATCACTCCTGCAGAGGAAATAGAAAGATTGCAATACCAGGCATCAAGTTTTCATACAGGTAAGCGCCTGAGTAAAGTAGGGCGGCCTACTAAAAAAGAGCGCCGGGATATTGATGAATTTCTGGATGAATAACGGTGGAAAAAGTATACGGATATAAAATGCTATTGCCTGCGCAGAAGTAATTTTTTATTGATTTAGTTTCAATGATAAAACTTTTGTATTGATTATTGTTCTGCTGTATGCTATAATTATTTTTCTTGTGGCGGGCATTATTTATTTTGCTTCCAAAAGTCCGCATTACAGTCATCTCAAACATACCATCAGTGAACTGGGGGAAGATGGTGCGGTTAACAGCAGGGCTGCCAACCTGGGTTTGTTTTTGCCAGCCGGCCTGTTGCTGATTTTATTTGGATTGTTGAATAGCGGAAATACGAATATAAGAGGACTTGCAATCTGTCTTGGGGTAGGATACCTGGTCTCCGCCTTGTTTCCCTGCGATCCCGGATCTCCACTGTATGGCAGCGCCAGGCAAACCATTCATAATATAGGAGGTTTTATTGAATATGGAGGTGGTATTTATTTTTTAAATAAGTCGCGGCATCTCTTGCTAACACCCGGCTTCATTGAGCCCCAATGGCTTATAGGTTTCCTGGTTATTTGTATAGTTTTAGCTTCTTTGCCCGGATTTAAACTCCGCGGATTATTCCAGCGGATAGTGGAACTTGTATTGTTCGGTCAGTTGCTATGGCTCAGTTGCCGGTAATGGCTGCATGTTTATTTTTCCATTTCGTTTAATACTTCCTGTGTAACACCCATAAACGAAAAGCCGCCATCGTGAAACAGGTTTTGCATGGTTACCATGCGGGTAAGATCGCTGAACAACGATACACAATAGTTTGCGCAATCGTCGCTGGAAGCGTTGCCCATGGGGCTCATTTTTTCGGCGTAATTCATAAAGCCGTCAAAGCCTTTAACGCCACTGCCGGCAGTAGTGCGGGTGGGAGATTGTGAAACAGTATTTATCCTTACTTTCTTTTTAATAGCATAATGATAACCAAAACTACGGGCTACACTCTCCAGCAATGCTTTGGCATCGGCCATTTCGCTGTAATGCGGAAATACTCTTTGCGCAGCTATATAAGTAAGCGCCACCACGCTACCCCATTCATTCAATGCATCCATATCCCATGCCGTACGCAATACGCGGTGAAGCGACATGGCAGAAATATCCAGTGTTTTTTGATTGAACCCGTAATCCAGTTCAGTATAAGATTTGCCCTTTCTTACATTGAGGCTCATCCCTATAGAATGCAATATAAAATCAATTTTACCACCAAAATGTGCAGTTGCGTCTTCAAATAATTTCTTTAGGTCGTCCATATTGGTTACATCGGCGCCTATGACCGGGGCGTTTGTTGCTTCAGACAGTTTGTTGATCTCACCCATCCGTAAAGCAACCGGTGCGTTGGTTAGCACTAACTGAGCGCCTTCTTCATAACATTTTAACGCTGTTCTCCAGGCAATGGATTTCTCATCCAGTGCGCCAAAAATAATTCCTTTCTTTCCTTGTAAAAGGTTATAAGCCATATTGTGGTATTTAAATTGAGCGTAAAAATAGGTATTCAAATGCAAGGAGCAAAACCTCACCCTCTTTCCCTCTCCCCACAGGGGTAGAGGGACGGCGCTGTGGAATAATATCAATCATTTCATTCTTCCACATCAACCATAGAATATATCCAAGCAAAACAGCCGCCTTATACTTTTCCTCGTTTTCAAATAGTTGGTTTACCCGCCACCTACATCAGTATTTGTTGCTTCGTAGATAGTCTCCAGGGTACACTCATTTCCAAATTAGCACAGTTTCCACATTTACAAGTCCATCATCTCTCTTGCATTTTCAAGCGCAGAAGCGGTAGGTTTTTCGCCGCTTAGCATTTGCGCAATGGCTTCTACTCTTTCTTCCGCCGATAAAAGTTTTATCTGTGTATTTATTCTTTCGTCTTTTTCCTTTTTGTAAACAAAAAAGTGCGCGTTTGCTTTGGCGGCTATCTGGGGCTGGTGTGTAATAGCGATCACCTGGTGCGATCGGCCGAGATCTTTCATAATGATACCCACCTGCCTGGCTGCTTCACCGCTAATACCGGTATCTATTTCATCAAATATGAGCGTGGGTAGCTGAACCGATGCGGCTACCAGTGATTTGATGCAAAGCATTAAGCGGCTTAGCTCGCCCCCGCTGGCTACCTTTTTCAGCGGTTCAAAACGATTGCTTTTGTTGGCGTCAAATAAAAATTCAATGTCGTCCCCGCCTGTAATATTCAACGGCGCCGGGGTGATGTTTATTTTTATCCGCGCATTGGGCATGCCCACCTGTGTTAATAGCTTATCGGTCTTTATCTCGAAAGGAGCTACCTGCTTCTGGCGGTTAACCGTTAAGGTTTGTGCCAGTTGCTGCGCCTGCAGCAATTGCGTTGCAACCTTTTTTTCCAGTTGGGCGATCTCTGTGTCAAGATTCAATGCTTTATCCAGTTGAACCTGCAGGTTGTTTTGTATAGCCAGCAATTCATTCGTGGTTTGAACACCGTGTTTTTTCAATAACTTGTATCCCAATGCCAGCCTGTCGCTTACTACCTGTATCCTTTCTTCATCAAAACGTATTCCTTGATTTATATGTTCTATTTCATCCGTTATATCCCGCAGTTCAATTTGTGCCGACAGAAGCCGTTGTACCAAACCGGGAATGGCTGCATGAAAATCGTGAAGAGATTGCAACTGGTTGCTTAATCCTTTCAACTGCTGCACCAGCGGCTGCTCCCCTTCGCTGAGCTGGTAGCCGATTTTGCCGAGTACTGATTTTATATTTTCTGCATTCCCCAATAACTTCAGTTCGGCATCCAATGATTCCAGTTCATTTTCTTTCCATTGCGCATCCTCCAGCTCGGTGTACAAAAAAGTATAATAGTCCAGTTCTTTGTTGGCGGCAGCCTGCTGCTCTTTTGCAGTGGACAGGGCTTTTTCGGTATTATTGTATTGAGTGTATGCTTCCTGGTATTGCCTCAAAGACTGGTTGTGAGCGGCAAGGGCATCAAGTACCTCGCGCTGAAAGTCGCTGTCTCCCAGTTCCAGCGTATCGAACTGCTGGTGCAGGTTAACGAGCAGGGATGTAAATTGCTTAAGCTGCGATAGCGTTACAGGCGTATCATTAATAAAGGCTCTTGATTTGCCTGTTGAAGCAACTTCTCTTCTTATCACTATTTCTTCATCTGCATCCAGATCGCCCTGTTGCAAAACCTTTTTGATATCATTTCGTCCGCGAATGGAAAAGCTTCCTTCAACAATGCATTTTTGTACGGCATTGAACAATACCGAACTGTCGGCTCTTTCACCCAGTATCAGTCCCAGGGCGCCTGCCAAAATGCTTTTACCTGCACCTGTTTCGCCGGTAATAATATTGAGCTTTTCGGAAAATTCAATTTCAACCGATTCGATGATCGCGTAGTTCTGTATAAATAGTTTTTGAAGCATAACTGCCTGTTACCGCTGCAAGTTAACAGATAGGCAATTTCAGTCCAAGAAAACTATATCCCCGTATTCGAAACAGGAAATGCAAGGGAAGAACCCAATAGTAAGTATCAAACCTGTCAAAATTTGAATATTTAAATTTCGAAATCCGAAGAACACAAAGCACCAGGAACCAAATAGCAAGAACCAAATATATTTCAAATAAGAGATCCGAAGCAAAAAGTTCGAAATTCGAAGGCAATTGTGCAACCATAAACTACAAACCACAAACTAAAAATTTCAAACCTCCAATCGCTGATAGCCCGCTTTTTCCATAAGAACGGTTTTGCTGTCGGTAATTTCAATTTCTTTCGCGGGAATCACTTTTTCTTTATAGGTAAGATATAAGGCGAGCGCCGTAAATATTACACCTCCTGCGATATTGCCGAGGGTTACCGGCAATTGATTGTATATCCACCAGTCTCCAAAACTTACTTTGGCGCCGAGCATCATGCCTGCCGGAATCACGAACATGTTTACTACAGCATGTTCAAATCCCTGCGCGAAGAAAATAAATATGGGTAACCAGGCGGCTATTATCTTACCTGAAGCAGAAGATGATGTAAGAAACAGTACAACGCCCAATGTTACCATCCAGTTGCATAAAATGCCTTTTGTGAACACCGTAATCATTCCTGCAACTCCGTACTGCGCATAGCCCGTTGTTTTTGCTTCCGCTATTTTTATGATAGCCGGTACAAGAGCATTGCTGTTGGAACTTCCCATATTGGTGAGTGAGATCCAAAAAAGAAAGGCATATAATAATGCCCCCAGAAGATTGCCTCCAAAAACAAGCAACAGGTTTTTGATCATTGCGCCCATGCTTATTTTTTTGTCGAAATAAGCTGCCGGAAGAATGGCAAAACTCCCTGTTACAAGTTCAAGTCCAAGTAAAACCACAATTATGAAACAGGCGGGAAATATTGCCGCACCCAGGATACCGGATCCGCTTTGAACGGTAGCGGTTACGGCCAGCGTAGTGCCAAAACCAAGGATAGCGCCCGATAGAGTGGACCGGATTAAAAGATCTGAAGCCGATAGTTTTATTTTGACTGTGCCAGACTGGATCATTAAGTCAATAACTTCTGCCGGTTTTGTATAGCTCATACTAGCTGTTTTAAAATTTAAAAAAAAATTCAGGTTTAATATTGATCATAATGTAGGCCCAGTTTGCTCCAGGTCTTGGATTTGAAATATTTTTCACTTCGGGATACGAGAGCAGCGGTGTTGTAAAAAAATGACCATACCCGCCTTCAAGTGTAATGTCTTTACTCCAGTTGAATACGGCAACCACATCCAGTTCCTGTCCTAAATTGCTATTGCTGCTGCCCGGATGCAACGGGTCTGCTATTTTGCTGTCGCTGAAAAACTGGTGCATATCCGCGGTTAAAAAACATCTGTCGCCAATCTTCCATTTGCTTTTTAAATAGTAGTCCGTTAGTCCTTCGTTACCAAAGCCGCTTCCTGCATAGAAATAATCCATCAGCCCCCAAAACTTATGAGGGGTGCCATATAAAGGATCAAATGCATGGCTCGTGCTTCCGGATGTTCCGCCCGATGTATGGTCCATACCGGCGCCTATGGCTATCTTTTTGTTAATGGAATATTGGGTGTATACATTCGACATCCACGCATTTAGCTTTTGGCCCCATGCGTTTTTGCCAAATTGATAGTACAGACCTGCATTAATATTCAGCATATCAAAAAAGCGGTCAGCAAAATAAGCACCGGTGGTTATTCTTGTCCATGTACCTTTTTTAAATTGTTTTGTATCTGTATTGTTCACACTATCGGAATTGTATTTGTTAAACTGATCCGCGAAGAATAAAAAGGAAGCGCTGCCGTTCTTAAGTTTTTTGCCCGCATATAAGAACTCCATGCTTTTATACATAGCGCCGCCATTGGTTGAAGCGGCATAATTTCCAGGAGGTTCACTATTATAAATGGTGCCACTTGCAGCCTCTTTATTCTGGTTGAAGGCAAAGCCGCTTTGTAATGTCCATGACTGCTGTTCATATTTCAGCAGGGCCGCATCATGCCGCCTGCCCTGCTGCAACCAGTCTAGGTTGCCAATCAGCCGCTGGTCATCGTATGCCAGTTCCTGCCTGCCTATTTTTAGCGATAAAGTATGTTGCCTGGCAGATGAATCCGATAACAATAGTTCGGCCCATGCTTCATGCAGCATCACGCCGTTGTTTTGTTGCGTGGAGATTTTATTAATAGTTGACACGTCCTGCCCCCATATTCTTACATCGCGCAATGCCAAACCAAATTTGAGTAGCTGCGTATTGTAGGAAACCTGTAAGCCTGTTCGCTGTGAAATGAAAAAAGCGGGAGAGGTATCTTTGGGTAATGGGGCGCCCTGCCCTGATCTGAACTCCGCCCTGTTGCGCAGTTGCCACGATATATTGAATTGCGCCTGCAGGCGGGATGAAAAAATTAACTGCAAAAGGATGTATGCTGCTGCATACCAGGTCTTTTTTTTCATGTACATTTGACTGGTTTTAAATGAGTGTTCCTTGTTTATAAACTAAAAGCCTGGAAGGGTGCCACCTTCCGGGCTCACTTATGCACAAATGGCTTCGCTGCCATTCTCCTCACCAGCAATTCCTATATATACATATTCATCTACCACCTTAACGGGGTATGTTTTAATACCGCAATCTTCTTCATCGCTAAGACAACGGCCATCTATAAGCGAAAAGGTTTTTTTATGGAGCGGACAGGCTACTTTGGGTTCACCACACTGTGAACCGATCATGCCGCGACTTATGGCCATTTGACGGCGATGAGGACAAAGATTCTGGGAAGCATACCACTCTCCGCGACGTGCAAAATGAAACAAAGCGATCTGCTCCTCTTTGTATTTCACGCATACCCCCCCGTTTTCCGGAACATCCGTGATCATACAGGCAGGATACCATTGAATATCCTGAACGTCTTGTGTGGTACTGTAATTCATGTGTTTGATTTTTAGTTGTTATTTAATTTTCCAAACCAATATTGTTAATTGTTCGCAAGATGATATTCCTTCACCGCTCACTTTACGCATCGCTCATTCTCCGCCGTTCTTACTTCCAGTCAACTGCCTTTTTCTGCCCCCTCAATTCCTCAAACCGCACATTGGGATCTTTTTCGCCCGGCTGGTTGATAAAGTGATTAAAATGTTTTCGGAGCGCTGGTGATTCTACCACTTCTTTCCATTCGCACTTATAATGATCAACCAGATTTTGCATCTCAGCTTCCAATTGCGCGCCAATACCCAGGCTGTCGTTTACGATCACATTTTGCAGGTAGTCTATTCCTCCTTCCATTTTATTGATCCAGGTGGCCGTACGCGTTAAGGGATCGGCTGTTTTAATGTAAAACATCAAAAAGCGGTCAACATAACGGATGCAGGTTTTTTCGTCAATATCTGATGCGAGCAGCAAGGCATGCTGGGGCTTGGATCCTCCGTTGCCGCCTACAAAAAGGTTCCAGCCTTTTTCTGTAGCTATAATACCAAAGTCTTTGGATTGCGCTTCGGCACATTCACGCACACATCCCGAAACGGCGGATTTGATTTTATGCGGCGCTCTTAATCCCCTGTATCTTTCTTCTATACGAATGGCGAAACTTACACTGTCGTGCAAACCAAAGCGGCACCAGGTTGAACCCACGCAACTTTTAACCGTGCGCAATGCTTTTCCATACGCATGCCCGCTTTCAAAGCCGGCTTCAATCAGTTCTTCCCAAATCAGTGGTAATTCACTTACATGGGCGCCGAACATGTCTATGCGTTGGGCTCCCGTTATTTTTGTGTAGAGATTGTATTTTTTTGCTACCCTTCCAATAACGATCAGTTTATCAGGCGTTATTTCACCGCCCGGAATCCGGGGTACTACAGAATAGGTTCCTCCTTTTTGAATATTGGCTAAGTAGCGGTCGTTGGTATCCTGAATGGTAGCTTGTTTTAGTATAAGCTCGTTCCAGGCGCTGGCTAAGATGGAGGCTACAACAGGTTTACAAACCTCACATCCTGCGCCATTTCCAAACTTATCCAATGCTTCGTCAAAGGTTTTAATACCATGTACTTTCACCAGGTCGAATAATTCCTGGCGACGGTAGTCAAAATGTTCACAAATGGCAGGCTTTATTTTTTTACCAAGTTCTTTTAGTGTTTCGCTTATAATGTCCTTGATCATCGGAATACAGCCGCCGCAGCCGGTTCCGGCCTTTGTAATTTTTTTAACCCCGTCCAGATCATATATTCCCTGGTCTTTCACTGTGCAGCATATGGCGCCTTTGGATACGCCTTCGCAGGAACAGATAAGCGCGGCATTTGGTAATGCGGCGATTCCGCCTCCTGCAATTTTTCCGGCGGCGGCGCCCGATTTCATAAATAAGTCTTCCGCATTCTGAGGAAGCGCTAGCCCGTTTTGATAGGTTTGTAACAATATATTATATGCCGATGCATCGCCAACGAGAATGCCTCCCAAAAGATGTTTTCCGTCTGGTGAAACGTTCAGGCGTTTGTATATACCCCAAACCCTGTCTTCAAATACAATGGTCCTGCACTCGTTTTCCATAGCCAGCGCGTCTCCAAAACTGGCTACATCCACGCCCAGCAATTTTAATTTGGTCGACATATCAAAGCCCCGGAACGCTTTATCGGTACCGGTTAATTGCGAGGCCACAATATCTGCCATTTCATAGCCCGGCGCAACAAGTCCATATACCATCCCTTCAAATAAAGCGCATTCCCCGATTGCATAGATATACGGATCGCTTGTTTGCAGTTTGTGGTTAACAATGACACCTCCCCGCGGCCCAACCCGTAACCCGCAGTCTCTGGCTAACTCATCCCTGGGTTTAATTCCAGCTGAAATCACCACCATATCCGATTCCAGTTTGCTGTTGTCCTTAAATTCAAGGGCTTCCACTTTTTCTTTTCCTGAAACAGATGAAGCAGTTTTATTAAGGTGCACATGTATGCCCATGTGCTCTAATTTGGTTTTAAGAAATTCAGCGCCGCTCTCATCCAATTGACGTGGCATTAACCGGGGAGCAAATTCCACCACATGCGTTTCAAGGTTTAGATCCTTTAAAGCCTTGGTTGCTTCCAGTCCCAGTAAACCTCCTCCTATCACAACTGCTTTTTTGGCCTTATCGGCATAGGAAGTGATCAATTCCAGATCATCGATTGTACGATAAACAAATACGCCATACTTGCTGGTACCCGGTATATCGGGTACAAAAGGAGCGGATCCTGTGGCCAGTACCAGAAAGTCGTAAGGTAACTTCCGGCCCATAGACGATATTGCTGTTTTATTGTATTTATCTATTTCCACTACAGCATCGTCTAAATACAATTCTATTTTATTGGAGGCATACCAGTGCCGGTCTACCAGCGATAGGTCTTCAGCAGTTTTACCGGAAAAATATTCGCTTAGATGCACCCTGTTATATGCTCGGTAGGGTTCTTCACCAAAGACTGTTATTTGAAACTCAGCTTTCTTGTCCCTGGTCAATAGTTTCTCGCAAAATTTGTGGCCTACCATGCCATTTCCTATTACAATAATTTTCATGCAAACTGATTTTGATCTTGCGTAATAAAAAGGCAGGCAATCGAATGGAGTGGGGGTAAATTTAATATTACAATAAATAATATTTAATATTTTATATTAAATTATACCTAAAAATAATGTAAAAATATTATTTATATCATAAATTTAGTGATCAATATTCAATATTTGATATTTTTGTTTTAAAATATTTATATATTTTAATTTTTAATTCAAATAATGAAATCAAAAATACCTCTATTATCGCTGATCGGTGGCGGCCCGGGCGACCCTGAATTGATTACCGTAAAGGCCATCCGTGCAATTGAATCGGCCCACGTGATATTATACGATGCGTTAATAAATGTAGCATTACTCTCTTATATGTCGCCGGGAGCTAAGGCAGTATTTGTAGGTAAACGGTTTGGCTGTCATGCCCTCTCCCAGCAGGAAATCAACCATCTCATTGTGCACTATGCATTATCGTATGGACATGTGGCCAGATTGAAGGGCGGCGACCCTTTTGTTTTTGGAAGAGCACAGGAAGAAATAAACGCTGCGCGCGGCAATGGTATTTCGGTGCAGGTTATCCCGGGCATTTCAAGTGCAATGGCCGTGCCTGCTGCGCAGGGCATGCCCTTAACCTGCAGAGGAATGGCCGAAAGTTTTTGGGTTACCACCGGCACTACTTGTTCCGGAGAAATATCTTCCGATATTCGCCTCGCGGCACAGTCTACCGCTACCATTGTTATATTAATGGCAATGAATAAGCTTGAAACCATCATGGACATTTTTATTGCCAATGGAAAAAGTGAAACACCGGTAGCTGTTATTCAAAACGGTACAACGGAAAATGAAAAAATAATAACCGGTACAGTGAAAGACATTTTTTTCAGGGTGCAGTGCGAAGGGTTAAGCAATCCTTCGGTTGTGGTAGTGGGTGAGGTGGTGAAGTTGCACCGCGACTGGTTGAGGCAATTGAGCCATTCCGGGGCAAACAGTTCAACATCATTGCAGCCTGCTTATATCACAAATCAATAGTAGATCCTAATTTCATTATGTGCAATCATGGGGAAGAAAAATTACAAAACGCAATGTGATCTTAAGAGTTGTTTAATGTGCCGCATGTGTATGCCGGAATGGCTGCCTGCCATCGCGGCGCATCGCCGTAATATGCAGTACAAGAAAGGAGAGCAGGTTTTTAAAGAAGGCGACCCCGTAAGCGGGATTTATTATGTATACAGGGGTTCCGTAAAAATCCATAAACACTGGGGCGAAGAAAAGGAGTTGATTGTACGGTTTGCGCGGCAAGGTGATATTTTCGGTCACCGCGGATTTGGAACAGACTCTTTGTATCCGATCTCCGCTACGGCTCTGGAATCACTTGAAGTGTGCTATATTGACCAGGATTTTTTTTACGCCACATTGCGAACCAATACGGAGTTGCTGTTTGAACTGATGCTGTTTTATGCACAGGAATTACAGGAATCCGAAAAAAACATGCGCGACCTTGCCCATATGTCGGTAAAAGGCAGATTGGCCAGTGTTTTGCTGAAGCTGAAAGAAAAATTTGGTGTAAATGAAAAAGGATTTGTTGCCATCAGACTCAGCCGCCAGGATATTGCAGCCTTTGCCGGTACTACCTATGAAACCGTTTTCCGGCTGATGACAACATTTTCTCAGGAAAACATTGTATCCGTGTCAGGCAAAGATATTAGCATCCTTAATGATGAAAAATTAATGCAGTTTGCAAAGGAAAGAAGTTAACCGTTTTGCAGATGAAACCCCAATAAGTTCAACCATTTTGCAGTTAAACGAACGTTGCATAAATTGATTTTTCCGTTTCATTTAACACCTGCTGCACGCCTCGTACCATTATCTTCGCTTTAAAAATGTACAGTACATTATTTCCTGTCCGGCACACAAAGTTGCAGGCATACTGATATATGAAAAGAAGAAGAAAGAATACAATACTATTTATTGGGGCGATCATGTTTATCAGCGCCTGTAATCCATCAACGTCAAATGGGGATCAATTTTCCGCTTCAGATACAGATACCATTGACGCGAAAGATACAGCTTACGGTCCTTCCGTAAATGATGTGGCCGGCGATACAATACAATTACTGAATGATAGCCCTGCATACGCTGATTTACCGCAGGCGGCTGAAAAGCCGGCATCTTCTGCGAGAATACTCAGTGAAGCCGATAAAATATATATTGATCTGATTATTCCGGATTATCCTGATGTAATCCTGTTTTATGAAGGCAGCGCTGAAACGCTGAACTATATGCAGCAGGTATACGGGTATCTGAGATCAAAGAATGCCAGTGTAACGAAAAAAGCCATCACTCAAAAGCATGAAGAAAAAGGAAGGGATAAAAGGTTGTATATAGATGATGTGGGGGAGAACTGGTATGAAGTGTTTGTTTTTGATGAATGGAAATAGATAATGAACCCGCCAGTCTTTTCGCTCAGGTTGATTAAAAAAGCTGCTGGAAAAAAGCCAGCAGCTTAACGAATTCTGTATTTACTTACCACTCACTACTCACTACTCACCACTCACTTCTCCTTCCACTCTACCCCGGTATCTTTCCAGCTTTTTGAATTGGCCGAATCAATTACCGCTTCGCAAACTTTTTGGGTTTCATATGCATCCTGGAATGTGGGGTGACAAGGTTGCCCTGTTTCGAGTGATTTAAGAAAATCTGCTACCTGGTGAATGAAGCTGTGCTCATAACCAATGCCTAAGCCGGGTACCCACCATTTGTCCATATAGGGCTGATCACCATCGGTAACGTGTATGGAACGCCAGCCACGAACAATGGATTCATCCCTGTGATCAAAGTATTCCAGGCGATTGAGGTCGTGGAGGTCCCAGCGGATGGAGGCGTGCTCACCATTGATCTCAAAAGTATACAAGGCTTTATGGCCACGGGCATAGCGGGTAGATTCAAACAAGCCTAAAGATCCGTTATCAAAGTGACAATGAAATATACAGGCGTCATCAATACCTACTTTCTGCACTTTACCCGTGACCTGGTGCATGCGCTCTTTGATAAAGGTTTCTGTAACGGCCGATACATCTTTAATGCCCCCGTTGAGCCACATGGCTGTATCAATACAATGTGCCAGCAGGTCGCCGGTAACGCCCGATCCGGCTGCTTCTGCATCCAAACGCCAGGCAGCGGTTCCGCCCTGGGGAACGTCGGCGCTGATGGTCCAGTCCTGCAAGAAGTTAGCGCGGTAATGAAATATCTTCCCGAGTTTGCCTGAATCCACAATTTGTTTTGCCAGGCTAACCGCAGGTAAGCGGCGATAATTATACCATACCGTATTGTTTACACCTGCTTTTGTTACGGCATCAACCATTCCTTTTGATTCGGCGAGTGATCTTGCAAGCGGCTTTTCGCATAAGATCATCTTGCCTGCCTTTGCTGCAGCAATAGCAATTTCGGCGTGCATATCGTTGGGCGTGCAAATATCCACCGCATCAATATCCTCGCGGGCGATCAATGCTTTCCAGTCTGTTTCAATGGATTCATATCCCCATTGGTCGGCAAAGGCCTGTACTTTTTCTTTGTTCCTGGAGCAAACCGCTTTCAGTACAGGAGTATACTGCAGTTCCGGGAAAAAATTATCAATGCGGTTGTACCCGTTAGAGTGGGTGCGGCCCATGAAACCCGTGCCGATCAGCCCTATGCGCAATTGTTTTTTATTCTTCATCTTTTACTGATTGTATGTTGACGTGAAATATAAATCTCTTCCTCTGTCGTTTTTGTAAGATTGTAAGATTGTAAGACCGTAAGACCGTAAGAATGTAAGTCCGTAAGACCGTGAGACCGTAAGAATGTAAGACGTAAAGATACTCGCCATCCCTCTTACTCTCCTGCTATCTTACCCTCTTACTCTCTTACCCTCTTGCTCTCTTACTCTCTTACCCTCTTACCCTCTTACCCTCTTGCTCTCTTACTCTCTTACCATCTTGCTCTCATCCTCTCCACCCATGCGCCTCTCTTACTTTTATCATGGCGGCAAGAATATCATTCCATGTTTGCTGCTTGTGCATTACTTCATTGGGAAACATGCAACCATCCCAGCAAATATGATTGAACGCTTTTGTAAGGTTGCCTTTTTCATCGCGCAGCCAGTAGCCTGCATCGTGGGTGATGTCTAATTTTCCGTTGGGATCTGTTGCCAGGCAATGCCGTCCGGTTTTGTCGTGCGAGCCTGTGCCATGAACTGTTCCGTCATTCTGCGCCACATGAAAATCAATGGTCCACGGACGAAGCGCTGCTGTTAATTTTTTCAGCCCTTCTTCGAGTGTCGCGCGATCGCTCCATTGAAAATCTTCAGGAAGTATGCGATGTTCAGGTGCATTATAACCTAAGAGGTATAAAAAGGTGTGCGACATGTCGGCCTGGAAACCGATATTGGGACGATCCACTGCTTCCAGCGTATCAATCATTGTCTTCCAGCTATGCATGCCTGCCCAACAGATTTCACCTTCAGCGGCAAGCTTCTCGCCATAGTCTGCAGCTATATCGCAGGCTGTACGAAATGTTTCTGCAATCAATTTAGTGCTGTTCACAGGATCTTTATACCATTGATCAGGGCTGCTGGCAGAGTCAATGCGAATGACCCCGTACTGGCGAATACCTATATCATTTAATTTTTGTGCAAATACACAGCTTTTACGCACCTGCTCCACAAAAAACTTACGATCATCGGCACTACCTAATATAGGTCCGCCCCATATAGGTGCTACAAGACTGCCAATACTCAGGTTATGGCTGCTTACTTTATCCGCCAGTTTTTTTGGACCATCAACATCGTCCAGGTCTATAGATGGATCAAATAATCCTACATCCACTCCATCGAATTTTATACCATTCACTTCAGCGGCAGCGGTATATTCAAGCATCGTATCTATCAGCAACGGTGGTTCTGAATCAGGACCTTTGCCAACAACCCCTGGCCATGTGGCATTGTGCAATTTTGGATAGTTGTTCTTCTCCATATCTTCTCGATTTATGATTTTTGATTTGTTGATTTTCGATTTATCTGATACTGTTGTAAGTTAACCATAATATACCGGATCATTTTGTGAGCAGTCAATAGTCAATAGGTAATAGTGAATAGTCAATATGTTTCACTTCTTACATTGTCAAACGACAATTGTTCCTTTCACTATTCACTATTCACCATTCACTCCCCAATCACGAGATCCGGGTTGCCCGGTCCAAAATGTTTTAATATAACAATGGGATCGGTTGCCGACGGATTTACAATGGTAACACCTTCCTGTGCCGCTTTTTCACTCACAAAAAACTCATCGTTGGTTAATTGCCCGTAGCGGATCAGTGCCGGGGTTTCAATATCCCAAACGCCAAATTTACCATGCCCCTGCATTACAATGATACCATAAGCGCCGCTGTCTTTTATTGTTACCGTTGCTCCCGGAAGAACCGTAAGTTCTTTTGCACTAAAAGCATTCGATTTATAACAGATCCAGTTTTCTATATAACCCTGCGCTTTCATTTCATCCAGTGATTTTACGGGTTTAGGCGCCATAAACCGGTTGGCCATTGTATTGGGGTCAACATTCAGTTCCCAATCCAGTACATCAATCAATGCATCAAAATCACCGATGCTTTCTTTAGGCGTTCCGTTCCATAATAATTCTTCAGGAATGATGGCTTCATTTACAAGTGACTGGTACATGGCAAATACATCAGAAGCTTTTTGTGGTTCATAGGTACACATACTGCCTGGTGCATGCAGCAGGCCCGGCGGCACATCCCATCCGGTGCCAGGTTCGAGGCGGTATGCCTGGGAATAATTGGTGATTTTATTGTCTCCCTTTGTAAAATTTACAAGGCATTCACGGATCTGTTCTTTAGTGGTGCCCGGCGCTATACCAATAAATGTGTAAGGAAAATCGCCGCCATGATTATTCAGTTGCGGGGGAAAATAGTACGCTTCGGGTTTACCTTTCTGCCCTATCAGTGCGGCTTTTTCATCATTGTGATGTACATGGTGGGGGAGTGGTCCCATATTGTCGAAGAACTTTGAATACATGGGCCAGGATTCATATTCTTTCCACAACCTTTCGCCAATGAGGGCGCCTTTGAGTTCACTTACGGCATCTCTCAGTAGTATTTGTACCGTTTTTGATCCGTCGTTAAATACCACGGGGCTTAATCCTTCATTTTCTCCGGTGAGCGGCCCGTTTTTTGCCGGTGTGGTGGAAGAAAACCAGCGTTCGTCTATACCTCCGCGTTGTCCGCCCAGTACATAATAATCATCGGGGTGTAATTTAATTCTTCTTCCCGGCACGCAAAACGACCTGGGCACCCAGGTTGGCGCCAAACGCAAGATCCCTTTTCCCTGGTCCAAAGCTTTTTGTGCTACACTTAATTTTTCCATTGTGTGAAATTGAAATTGGTTTTTAATCAGCGATGTTATGTGTTTTTAAAAAATCTTTAAGGTGTTTTTCCTGGTGTAAAATTTCGAAGCGCAGATCATATTGCCGCGTTTCTCCGGGGGCAAGATAAATCAGTGTGTTCTGCATTCTTGCTTTTGCCTGTCCAATGGGAGGATGTGTTCCCGGCTCAAGCCCTGTAACATATTCGCCCTTTCCCCAATGCTGCCAGTTGGTTAGCCAGGGCATTTGGTGTTTTGAAAATTGGATACTAACGGCAATGCCTAACTGAGCATTGTATAAGCCACATACAGCCTGCCCGTTACTATCTGGCGCCACATCAATAAAAGCGGCTTCTTCTCCGCCGCCGCTATGTTCATCCAGGGGCGCCATGCAGTTACGGAAATCATTTCCCTCCCTGAATATCCTCGGATCAGCATCTCGGGCCTTCCATTGACCGTTCCATAGCAGTCGTGCGCCTTCATCTGCCAGTGGCCAACCCAAATTGCAATGATACAGCAACATGTGCGGTGCAGCAGTGTTGCCCCTGTTGCTTACTTCATCATGAATTTGAATAAAGGCCTCACCGAGCTTTCCTGAAATTGTTCGCCTGAGTTCAAGCCGGGTACCCAATGCCTGGCTTTCTTTCATTACGCCGGTAATACGCATTTCCATTTTGCCTGCAACCGGGTCGGGTTGTATTACAGATTCTATGGCCGCGGGAAGATTACTTATTGCTCCATGCAGTCCGCGTTCACCGTATTCATCCGATTCGGGCCCGCCCACATGGGTTAACCCGCAGGTAGTAAGCAGTCCGCCACCAAATGTTTTAAGCCAGTCTGCCCCTTTATTTGAAAACGGCTGGGGAGCGCTGACGCCGGAATGACTAAGCCATGCCAGGCTATGCTGGTTATAGAATGCATCTGCAATATCCATGGCACGGTCAATAACCACTTTATAACGCAGTCCGGTTCCTGTATTGATCCATGCCACACGGGTACCGCGTGATAAACCATTGTCCAATACCGCTGTTTCTATACCGCCCAATTGTGTATATGATGAAATTTTATCCTTCCAGGTGTGATGTGCCAAACCGTTATTTTTAAGCAACCATTAATTGTAATTTGATCTTACCAAATCCCGTATCAGTTATACAGGAAGCCAATATTTATTTGTAATTGGAGTTCTAATGTAGGAAAATCTGCCGACAAAAAATTAGATCAGGGGAGTTAATGTTAACTTTTCATTCTGCTCTTTTATAGTAAAACCGGGCTAAAAAGCAGGCGTATGTTTTTTTCAGTGTGCAAATATGCCTTGCTGCCTGTTTAATTCATATACAATGCGGGTTTGAAGCATGATCACCGGCTGTAGCAGTAATCAATTTTTGAGTTTCGCAGCCAGTTATTTTTGCGGCATTCTGTCCTGTGCCATCCTGTGCCGGCTATACCGCAAACGGCAATTATTTATAGGTATATTCATAACTGAAAAAGTATATCAGCAATTGTTTTCCGCTGTCTGTTTTTTTTCCTTAGCTTGTTGCGGTATAAAAAATTTTATCTTAAAAAAAATTAAAATGATAAGAAAAATTAGCTACTGCTTTGGAATAATGATTGCAGGCTTTATAATCGGTGGTTGTAACCCGGGTACAAGTTCGGATAAAGGGCAAATAGATGCTGACGCTGCTGCTCCTGCTCCTGCTGCTGTTGCAACCGACGATGGATTTGAACAAATATTTGATGGTAAAACACTCAACGGATGGGAAGGCGATACCGCTTACTGGAGAGCGGAAGGCGGCAGCCTGGTAGGTGAAGTAACACCAGACAAACTTTTAAAAAGCAATACTTTTATTATTTACCAGGGAGGCAATCCAAAAGATTTTGAATTAAAGCTGGAATTTAAAATCACCGAAACCGGAAACAGTGGTATCAATTACAGAAGCGAAATGTTTCCGGGTGTGCCTCATGCCTTAAAGGGATACCAGACCGATATTGACGGAAGAAATAATTATACCGGACAAAATTATGAAGAACGCGGACGTACAACACTTGCCTACCGCGGGCAAAAAGTTACTATACCCAATACACCCGGAGAATCCAAAAAAAATGCCTGGACTGCGGCTATCGTTGACGGATCGCTGGGAAGTTCCGATTCTTTAAAAACACTGATCAAATCCAATGACTGGAATACGTGCCATATTGTTGCGAAAGGCAATCATTTGCAACATTATATTAATGGTGTTTTAATGAGCGATGTAACAGATGATGATACAACCCACCGAAAATTGGAAGGATTGCTGGGTATACAGGTGCATGTTGGCCCGCCCATGCAGGTGCAATACCGCAATATCATGTTAAAGAACTTATAGACGCATTCTTTATAATCTTTTTTCAGGCAGGTCATTTCAGGATATGAGATGACCTGCTTTTTTCCTGTAACTGATCAGTTGTATCCTTTTATAACATTCAGGAGTTGCTTATCCATGGGCGGTGAAGGACAATTGGAAAACAACCAGGCGTGGCGGATTTTAAACAAAAAATGTGCGGCTATAACGCTAAAAAAAAGGTCTGATTCAATTGTGCATGCACGCTATGCAGAAAACTTATGGGTAATATTTTCTACATAGGAATGTAGATTAATTTACTCCGGCATAACTATTAACAATCATTTTCAAGCGGGAACAGGAAATAAATGCTTGTAGGCTGTATGCAGTCACCTTATAAAAGGGTTGTAGCCCTCGCTAAAACCCTTTCTCCCTTTGCAGATTCAATTTAATTTTCATGATCATGGCACATCGCGGGTAATTATTTTTCAATTACCCGAAAGGGAATTTGAAATAAGTATTCCGAAAACATGCCCTGCTGCATTTGTATGGGCCGTTGAATTTGATGGCATAATATTTCATATACATAGAGAAAAACCGGTATGAAAGCAATCTGGACAGGGGCCATCGGATTTGGTCTCGTAAATATTCCCGTTAAATTATACAGCGCAATTCAACAAAGCGAACTCGACCTGGATATGCTTGATAAAAAAGATCATGCGAACATAAAGTTCAAAAGAGTAAATGCCAATACCGGCAAAGAAGTGGCATGGGAAAATATTATCAGAGGTTATAAAATGGATGACCGGTATGTAATACTGGACCCTGAAGATTTTGAAAAGGCCAATCCCGAAAAAACAAAGACCATATCCATTGATGCATTTGTGAACGAAAAGGACATTGACGGGATTTATTTTGAAATGCCATATTACCTGCAACCCGAAAAGGCAGGCGTAAGAGCTTATGCCTTATTGCGCGACGCATTAAAAAAAACCGGGAAAGCCGGACTGGGCACTTTTGTATTGCGAAACCGGGAAAGTCTTGTACTGGTTAAACCTGCGGGCGATATTTTGTTGTTGAATAAAATTCGTTTTGCACAGGAAATCAGGGATGCGGATGAGATTAAAGTGCCGTCCACCCCAAGTAAACCAGCAGAGCTGAAGATGGCTATACAACTTATTCAGCAATTAACAACAGACTTTGATATTAAAAAATACAAAGATACTTACACTGAAAAATTATTGAAACTGATCAAAGCAAAAGGTAAAGGTAAAAAGGTGGCTGCACCTGCCCTGCGGGTGGCGCACTCCCGCAGCCGCGACCTGATGTCGCAGTTAAAAGCCAGCCTTGAAACCCCCGCTACCAAACGAAAAGCTTCATAAGCAACGCGTGAGCAATATTATAGTAGGATGTGAATGTCAGGAAAACTTAGTAAATCTGTAGTATGAAAAAGGAGCAACTTCATTTAACAAGCCTTGATAAAGTTTATTGGCCGGATGAGGGGATTACTAAAGGTGATCTTATTGAGTATTACAAAACAATGGCTCCGTATATTTTGCCTTATCTGAAAAACCGGCCGCTTTCATTGAAACGAAACCCGAATGGGATACTTGATGAGGGTTTTTACCAGAAAGACGCTGGTGAGTTTGCTCCGGATTGGATAAAAACGGAATCGGTATATGCTGAATCTTCCGATAAAATGGTTCATTACCTGGTATGCAATAACGTAAAAAGTCTGCTGTATATCGCTAACCTCGGTTGTATAGAAATGAACCCGTGGAATTCAGTTATTTCCAAACCCGGTTATCCTGATTACCTGGTGATGGATATTGATCCTTCTGAAAAAAATACATTTGACGAAGTAGTGGATGTGGCGCTGGCTGTTAAAACAATCTTAGACAAAGCCAACGCTGAGGGATACTGTAAAACCTCCGGAGCAAGCGGTATGCATGTGTATATTCCATGTAATAAAAAGTACAGCTACGATGAGGTAAGAGACTTTGCTAAAGCAATAGCCACCCGTGTACATGAGCAACTGCCCCGAATTACTACTATAGAGCGTTCGCTGGCTAAGCGTAAAAAGAATGAAATATACATTGATTACCTTCAAAACAGCATTGGCCAAACGCTGGCCAGCGCTTACAGTGTGCGGCCAAGGCCATTAGCCACGGTGTCCGCGCCATTGGAATGGAAAGAAGTAAAACACGGTTTAAGTCCTGCACAGTTTACGCTCAAAAACATACATGAAAGGGTGAAACAAAAAGGCGATCTTTTTAAGGCGGTACTCGGAAAAGGACTGGATATGAAAAAGGCGCTTAAACTGCTTGAAGTATAAAACAATTTATCGCCACCGGTGATAAACATCCTTTCAATAATATCTGCATAGGGATCATAAAAATCTGCAGGGAAGCAAATTATTCTGCAACCGCAGCAAAAAGACCTATGATTGACTTTAGTCAATGCTGGTGAAAAAATGAGTGGTATGGGTAAAATTTAATTACTTTGTATCTCAAAGTACTTTTAGTTCATGGAAAATTTTACAGAGCGACATTCCATTGTGAGGAAAATATGGGGCCGGGCGGATACGGTACTGTTTATTTTTGCCGGGGCCGCTGCTGAGTTTGCATTGAATAAAGCAGTGGATTGGCTGTATTTTACAGGAAAACTTCCTGCTGATCCGCTGGGGCGTTTATTTGGTACCGTAGGATATGCCCGGCAGATCATTTTTTCGGAAAAGGAGAAGGCATATGCGGCCATTGATAAAATGTCGAAGATTCATTCGGCAGTGGAGTCGTCCCGTGGAATGGCTATACCCGACTGGGCGTATCGCGATGTATTGTTTATGCTGATCCATTATTCGGTAGCCGCATTTGAAATGCTGGAAAGAAAATTAACTTCTTCGGAAAAGGAAGAAATTGTGGAGGTTTTTTGTACTGTTGGCCAACGGATGAAAATACCCGGCTTGCCGGTTGGATACAATGAATGGAAAGCAATGCACGGCAGGCACCTCGAAAATGATCTGCGCAAAAGTCAATATACTACCGATTTATATAAGCAGTACAGGCGGAGTCTTGGAAATCTCCGTTACCTGGTTTTGATAGAAGTTCAAAAGCGTCTCGTTCCGCCAGGGGTGAAAAGATTGTTACAGTTAAACGGGATACCGCTGCTATCGCCTGCACTTTTCCTGTATAAAATATGCAGAACCTTAAAAATGGAATGGCTTTTAAAATCACTTTTATTACCACCGGCGTATATAAAACAAATCAGGGGGCTTGACTACAAAGGAAATGATGCTTTTTAATTTTGAATGCCGCCTTTATAATGCTATGCGCAATAGCAATCGCTTTTTGATCTGTTCTGAAGAGAAATCAAAAATTTCTGCCATCGAAACATAGTGAAAGCCATACCTTTATTATTTATGATCAGACCGGGAGAATACAATTTGCTGAAAGTAATTCGGGCCGTTGCTATTGGTGTGTACCTTGATGATGAAAAGGAAGGTATTTTGCTACCCAAAAGATATGTGCCGGAAGGAACAAAAGTGGGTGATACGCTGAATGTGTTTGTCTACCACGATTCCGAAAGCCGCGTTATTGCCACCACACAGCAGCCTGCGGGAACAGTAGGCGATATTGTAATGCTTCCGGTAGTGTCTGTTACCCCACAGGGTGCGTTCATGGACTGGGGACTGCAGAAAGATATTTTTGTTCCGAAATCGAAGCAGCGGTCGCGCATGCATGCAGGTGAAAAATACCTTGTGAAAATTTATCTTGATGAACAAACAGGAAGGGTAGCGGCTACGGAAAAAATTGATGCATTCCTTAGCAATGAAGTGCTTACGGTAAAAGAAATGGAAATGGTTGACCTTGTGGTTTACCGCCCTACAGATATTGGCTATTTTGTGATCATCAACAATAAGCATACGGGGGTACTCCATTACAATGAAGTGTTCAGAGACCTGGCGCCTGGAGACAAATTAAAAGGATTCATTAAAAACATAAGTGGAGAGAATAAGATAGATGTCGTAGCCGGCAAACCTGGATATGAAAAAGTTACGGACGAGGCTGGTAAGATCATTCGTTTACTCGAAGAAAACAACGGCTACCTGCCTTATAATGATAAATCGAACCCCGATGATATTTACAGCTTCTTCGGCATGAGCAAAAAAACCTTTAAGATGACCACCGGAAGTTTATACAAACAACAGAAAATTGTGTTTACCCAAACAGGAATTCAGCTAACGGATACCGCATCCTAAACTAAAAATCATAAACTGTAAATTGTATTCCTTCGGTACCTTCATTTTACCTCAAAATTCCTGCTATGTCATCCTCTTCACGAAGAAAATTTATACAGCAGATCAGCGGCACAGGGTTAGCGCTCACTGCCGGAACACTTCCTGTATTTGCCGGCGATCCTGCCTTTCGCGAATATGTATTGCGCGAAGAAAAGAAGATCAGCGCCAATGACCGTTTGCGCATAGCCACCATTGGCATGGGCATAATGGGGCATAACGATACGGATACGGCTCTAAAAATTCCTGGTATAGAACTGGTGGCTGCCTGCGATTTGTATGCGGGTCGTTTAACCAGGGTGAAAGAAAAATACGGCAACCCTATTTTTACAACTAAGGATTACCGTGAGTTGCTGGAAAGAAAAGATATTGACGCCGTTATTATAGGAACCGCAGATCACTGGCACTCCCGGATTGCCATTGACGCCATGAAAAAAGGCAAGCATGTATATTGCGAGAAACCCATGGTGCAGCAAATCAGTGAAGGCGCGTCGGTTATAGCCACGCAGCAGCAAACAAAAAAAGTGATGCAGGTGGGAAGCCAGCGCATTAGCGGCCTGTTGTACCAAAAAGCCAAAGCATTGTACCAGGCAGGCGAAATAGGGAAACTGAATTGTATAGAAGCTACTTACGACCGGCACAGTGCAATAGGCGCTTGGCAGTATACGATGCCAACCGATGGATCGCCTGAAACCGTAGACTGGGACCGTTATATTGCCGGTATGCCCAGGCAACCCTTTGATGCAAAACAATTTTTCTGGTGGAGAAATTACAAGGCATTTGGAACAGGTGTAGCCGGCGATTTGTTTGTGCACCTGCTAACAGGTATACATATGATAACAGGATCAAAAGGTCCGGAAAGGATCTTTGCTTCGGGTGAAACAAGTTACTGGAAAGATGGGAGGGATGTGCCGGATATAATGACTGCTATTATGGATTACCCCGAAACGAAAGAACATCCCGCGTTCCAGCTCACATTGCGGGTAAATTTTTCAAGCGGGATGGGAGATCGTTCCCTGATACGATTGATTGGCGATGAGGGTGCAATGGAATTGGGTAATGCATTAACCATAACGCACGACCTGTTGCCCAGGGCGCCGGGAATTGGAGGATGGGATGCACTGGCAACCTATCCCCGGCAAATGCAGGAAGCCTTACTACAGGCATACAATGAAAAGTATTCGAAGCAAGACAAAGAACAGCCGCAAAAACCCGGTATAAAATACAAAGTACCCGAAGGGCATGATGCCCATGTGGCGCATTTTACCAATTTCTTTGAAGCCATACGCACCAACGGAACCGTAATAGAAGACCCCGTGTTTGGATTCCGCGCTGCGGCGCCCTGTTTGGCCTGCAACGATAGTTATTTTGAAAAGAAGATAGTAGAATGGGATCCTGAAAAGATGAAATTAAAATAGGTATTTGCAGGGTATGGGCGGTTTAAGTTTGCAATTATAGAGGGTCTAACCTACCAGCCGTTTTACATGCGTTTAGAAGTGACTATAAGTGTTTGCAGGCATTTAGAACTATTTAAAAATAAACTAAGATGCGCAAAGCAATGTATTGCGCACAAGCCATCAACAAACCATTCTATGACACAAAAAATTTCCAAAAGACTTTTAGATATTGTTGACGCACTTCCTCTGAAAGACGGAATACGGGTTTTAGAAATTGGTTGTGGACCAGGTGTTGCTGCCAGAGAAATTGCAAACCGTTTTGACAACATTTTTGTTCTGGCAATTGACCGTTCTTTAAAAACTATTGAACAAGCTAAGAGAAGTTCCCGGAAAGAAATAGAAAACGGAAAACTTAGATTCGTTCAATCAAGCATTGAAGAATTTGAACTATCTAAAAAAGAAGAAGCTTTCGACATTGCTTTTGCTATCAGAGTTGGAGCGGTAGACGGCAGACATCCCGGAATTGAAAAAGCGTCGCTAACAAACATATCAAAAGCATTGAAAAGGACCGGAAAATTATATATTGACGGAGGAAATCCGTTGAAAGAAATCAAGTTGAAAAATTAGTATCCATTTACCTTTGGAGCAAAACTCAAACGTCGGTTCGCTGTTTCTACGCTTCGTCAGCTACAAACCGGGATTTGGTGAGTTTATGGGCGGTATCCAGGTGCATCACGAAAAACTTTGGTTTGCCGGGACAAATCAAAACTGGAAATTGGCAGGCTTTGAAATCCATGAAATCAAAGAAAGTATGGACGACATCAGGAAATACTGCACCAATGACTTTATTCCCGGTATTCTTACTTTATTTTGGCGGTGGCCGTTTTTCGTTTGACTGGAAATATTTTAGAAATGAAAGCAAGTAGCGACATTAAAGAAATAGCGAAACTGTTTTTGAAGCTGGGATTTACAGCATTTGGCGGTCCCGCGGCTCATACGGCAATGATGAGAGATGAAGTTGTTGTAAAACGAAACTGGCTGACCGACCAGCAATTTCTTGACTTAATGGGCGCAACTAATTTAATTCCGGGACCAAACAGCACGGAACTGGCTATTCATTTGGGAAAAGAAAAAGGAGGTTGGAAAGGTTTGCTCATCGCAGGTAGTTGCTTTATACTTCCATCCGTTATTATTACGGGCATTTTTGCGTGGTTATACAAGCAATACGGACAACTTCCGCAAGTTGAACCTTTCGTTTACGGCATTAAACCAGCCATCATAGCCATCATCCTTGCAGCTATTTATCCGTTGGGAAAACAATCATTAAAATCAAAAGAATTAGCGATAATTGGAATTTTGGTTTTGGCTTTATCCTTTATTGTTTTCAATGAAATCGTTTTGATGTTTGGCGCAGGACTGCTATTTATGATGTACACTTCTGTTAAAGAAAAGAATACCTTAAAAAGCATTTTCCCGGTTACATTTTTACAGATACCAGCTACGGCAGTTGTGTCGGCGACAAATATGAACCTGTTTTGGATTTTTCTAAAAATTGGAGCTATACTTTACGGAAGCGGATATGTGCTGTTTGCATTTTTAGACACAGAACTTATGTCCACAGGGCTTTTGAGCCGGCGGCAACTTATTGATGCCATTGCGGTAGGACAATTTACACCCGGACCCGTTACATCCTCGGTTACTTTTATTGGTTATCAGATCAACGGAATTTCAGGGGCAGTGATTTCTACTTTCGCAGTATTTCTGCCATCTTTTGTATTTGTAGCCGTATTAAACCCACTTGTGAAAATATTGCGTAATTCAAAACTATTCTCTTCATTTTTAGATGCCGTAAACATTGCTTCTGTTGCACTTATTGTTTCTATTTGTTTTACAATGGGTAAAGAAACCATTACAGACTGGCGAACAATTGCCATTGCCGCAATAGGTATTTTGCTGACCTTTGGATTTAGGAAGATCAATACTGTTTTTATCATTTTAGGCGGTTCATTGCTGGGGTATTTATTGACTTTAATATGACAGCTAAGAAATGAGAAATGAGGGTGACTGCATAACAAGGGTTTGGCGTCAGACGGGGTTCTGTGCTTCCCCAGAATTTTTTGCTACATTTGAATTTTGCTTCGTTTCAATATTCAAGTAAAGACAATGCGGGTATTATCCCTTTTCATAGCGGCAAGTTTGGACGGTTACATCGCAAAACCGGATGATGACCTTAGTTTTTTGAAATTGGTGGAAAAAGAAGGTGAAGATTATGGTTATGCTGCATTTACCTCAACCATTGACACCATAATCCTTGGCAGAAGAACCTACGACTGGGTTCTTGAAAAAATTGGCGCCTCCTATTACGACAACGGGGAAAGGAATGTGTATGTAATTACAGGAACCGAAAGGCCAGACGTGGGTAAAACAAAGTTCTACACAGGCGATCTAACGGAATTGGTACGGCAACTAAAAACCGAAAGCGGAAAAAATATTTATTGCGATGGAGGGGCGGAAATAATAAATGAACTTTTAAAAAACGACCTGATTGACGAATTTGTTATTTCAGTTATTCCTGTGCTGGTTGGTAACGGAACGCGGCTTTTCAAAGACAACAGGCCCGAACAGCAACTTGAGCTTGTGAACACAAAAACATTTGATACTGGACTAACCCAACTACATTACAAACGAAAGAGGTAATGTTGAAAGACAATCCCATCTTGTGAAATCCCGGCTTGGATCTGCCATGTGTAAGAAGTCGCTGACTTCATACATGCTATGTTCTAACCGGACAGAAAGTGATGCAGCTCATAAAAGGAGAATCATCATTTTGGTTAAACAAAAATGGATTGACACGGGAAAAATTTGAATCGCAGGATGAATATTTTGCTGTTTCTGTTTCTGAATCAATGCTCAACAGCGGGATACAACGTATTTCTAAAAATATCATCCTTCAATACCAAAAGCGCGGTTAAGCGACCATACCACATCTTCGGGCCGCCTGGCGGTTGCCATAAATTTTCTTAACGGTTCTACTACTTTGGGATACTCATCTATAAAAGCAATGCCGGGTATTTCTGTAAGATTAAAATTACGCATGCATTGTAAAAAGCCTTCTTTGTTGCTTCCTGAAAAGCGGATATATTTTGCCGGTGTAATAATGATCTCTGTAAGTTCATTCATGGTATGGGCATACAGGCTCAGTTGCAAGGAACAATCCTGTGCCAGTTCCTGCCTGTAAGGCGATATCTTTTGCAGAACGGTGGCCTGCGGAAAGTATCCTGTGGTTACTGTTTCATCTTCATTTAAACTGTATTCACAGCATATTTCTTCCGGCAGCAGGTTTAACAGCGCCAGCATCAAATTCCATAAGTTTGAGTTATTGATGTTGATCTCCGCCTGGAAAGCATAAGAAAGCTGGCGGATGGTATTGGGCGTTATTTTATACCCTTCTGTTATCTGCGCTTTTTTTCTTCTAAGCAACAGTTCTTCTATATCGGGCCGGTGAGGCATTTCTCCAGGAAGCGGAATGCGCACGGTAACAGGTAATTCTAACATGGGGTAAAGATAAGAAACGGTATAGCTGTTGTACAGGATTTTATTTGTCACTTTTTTTGCGGAAAAAAAGTAACCAAAAAAGCCGCCCGAAATCGATATACAGCACGATTTCGGGAAGCCGCCCTGATGGGCTTTTGCGGTACTGTGGTTTTGGCTTCACTCCGCTGCTGCTTTCTCATTTTTAGCAGTTCGTAGGATAGCTGTTTTGCCTGAAGGTTAAGATTGAATGGTGAGTACCATTCCCGGACTTGAAATGCACCCCTTTTGCTTTCTCCTGAATCGTAAATACTATTACATAGAGCTCAACTGCGATCGTACAAATTCGCAATTGAGCACTTTCTCCATTAAATCCTGCGGTACATAATAATACTGGTTGGAGGCTTCGAACCCAATGCGGGAATCGGATTGAGTGATTTCAAAGAGTGCTTTGGCTAAAATGATTTCATCGTTTAAAATGCTGTTGATCGCCGTGATCTGAATTTGCTTTTCAGCAGGCGTTAAATGTTGATTTCGTACGCTATCCCTGGCCATAACAAACTGTACCTGGTTGGCAACAGATGCAAAATGCAGCCAGGCGGCTTTGGCTATGCCCCAGTCTTCTTTTGCTATAGCCTGCTTGCCGGGTGCTGCAGTCTCAACCGCTTTTTCAAAGAATTCAAGCCCTTCTTTCCAGCCCTTTGCTACTTTGTTAAATTGTCCTGCAAATACTTCAGCCGGATAAATGCTCCGCCATCCTTTAAGATCATCATACGGAAAGCCTACCATCGTTGATGCGTACCCGGTAGGTTCAGCAAACAATAGGTTAGCCGGTCCGTATTGCTGCGGCGCATTGTATACCACAGCACCACTATAGGGAAATTCCCGGAAAGCTTTGCTGAATGCAGCCCAGGCCTGCCGGGCAAAGGGTGCGGCTGTTGAGCCGTAGCGCTGCGAAGCCAGTTCATTAAGCACCGTTTCAGGCTTTGCATCAGGGTTTTTAGCAAATGCCTGCGCTATCTCCAGGTTGGGTGAGGGATAACCACCCAGCGACCAGCTCAGCATAAGTCCGTCGGTATTCCTTTTGGCAAGATTGGAAGCATGTTCGGCAATAAGGTCAGAAACCGGCAGCCAGGGTACCGCAGACAGTTCCCATGTATTGTTGAACTGAACCTTGGCCACCGTTTTTAAGCCGGCCTGCTTAGCCAGCGACCAATGCCGTGCAGCCCGGGGACCGGGACCCACAGCAGAGATAGAATATTCTCCCACCCTTGAACCAACGCCTCCCCGTTCAATGGGTTTTGCCCATTCACTCACAGACATTAGCCATACCGACTTTGGCAATTTTGCAATAACATCAGGTGCATCTCCATGGTTATGCCATCCCCAGTCCCATGCAATAACTTTGGCATTGGGATTTCCTGTATGCACCCCGTTGGCAATTGCCTCATTAACGCCGGCGATAATATCAGCATAGTCGCGCTGGCTGCAACGCGGGCAATCTTTTTGATTGCCATGTGAGGCGCAATTGGTGAAGTTTTCAGATGCAGTGATCGTGAATACACCGCCCAGTTCAGGCACCTGTTTAAAAACGTAAGCCAGTGAACGGCTGATCCAGTTAATAACTTTATCATTACTGGTGCACATGGCGGCAAAAGCGCCTTTCTGCGTGCCCATCATCTCCTGCCGGTTCTTAAAAAAAGATAAAGGCATTGCCCTCGGTTCATTCATGTACAGGTATACCGAAATACCATATTGTTTTGCTCTTTCCGCAATACGCCGCAGATTAGCAATACGAATATCATGACCTTCACCAAATTCAGGAAAATCGTTCCCACCGGGAGCCAGTTGATTGAGTACAACGTGCATCCATATTCCATTCACTCCTTTGGCAGCCAACCGCGAAAGCAATCCGTCGGGATAGGGATCATGAAGCGTATCAATTAAAGGATCTCCGAAAATGCCAAAATAAGAATAGATGAAGCGCAACCCGTTTTCATTTGAAACCTGCTCTGTTTTGTTTTTCAGCAAACCATCCGTTGATTGCAGATCCTTTACAAAGGCAAACCGTGGAACCGCTGGCCGGGCGGGGGATGCTTTAAAATGTTTTTGTACCAGTCGTTTGATCTGCTTCGCGCGTGCCAGCGCATTTTTATCGGGTTTTGCATATACAAGCTTTGCACAGTTGGGTTTAAGATTACCCAATTTTACGAACAGGAAATCATCTTCCTTGAGCGCAAATTCCAGTTCATCCGCCGTTATATCCAGCAGGGTGAGTAACTGATCGTAGGGGAGCAGGTGCCAGTTCCTGCGTATCACGGTAATGTATATCCTCTTTTTAAAATCCGGTGATAGAGATGTTGCGGGCGGCAGGCCCATGGATGCGGCAATAGCAATAATGTCTTTGGCTTCGCATCCTATGGTTTGGGCAATACGCGCAGGTTCCACGAGGTTCCAGTTGCGCCATACCAGTGCATATATGCGGTTGGGGAAGTGTTTGAATTCAATGGCCGGCGGGTGCGTGCCAGCAGGAAGCTCCTGTGCATGCAATCCTGTATATGTTAAGGTAAATAAGAAAAATAACGGGATGAAAATTTTGATCATGGCCATTTTTGTTTGAATAGTATTGCCTGGTAAGTGTAAGCTATTTTCTTAAAAGGTATTGATGAGTAAAAATAAGGATTAAAGGCAGAACCGGGATGGCGCATACTGCAGATTGATCTTGTCTTTATTACTGCAAATGTTTGTTTGTACTATATTGTTGTAAAGCTTTCGTTGGAATGAAATTTAACTAATTTACGTAGCTTCCGGTAAACTTTGTATATGCGATATTATCTGCTTGTTGTTTTTTTCTTATTCAGCACAATGTTGCCGTATGCCCAGCAAAATCCCGCGCGGCTAATCGTACGCGGAGATGACATGGGTTTTTCGAATAGTGGTAACCTCGCGGCTATTAAAACATATAAAGAAGGAATCGTGCGTTCTGTTGAAGTGCTGGTGCCGTCGCCCTGGTTTCCGGAAGCCGTACAATTGCTGAAGGAAAACCCCGGACTGGATGTGGGCATCCATCTTACATTAACCAGTGAGTGGGATAATATAAAATGGCGGCCGTTATCAGATTGTCCCAGTCTTAAAGATCCTGACGGATATTTTTATCCCATGATACGACCCAATAAAAATTACCCCAACAGATCGGTATTGCAAAACAAATGGTCGTTAGAAGATGTGGAAAAAGAGTTTAGGACACAGATAGAACTCGCGATCAGAAAAGTACCACGCATCAGTCATGTTTCGGGGCATATGGGTTGCACAAATATGAATGAAGAAGTGGCAAAACTCACGCAAAGACTTGCAAAGGAATACAACATTAATATTGATCCTTCAGCAGAGGGTGTAAAAAGTGTGAGCTATAAAGGAGCCGGCAAAACATCGGCGGAAAAGAAACAGGCTTTTATTGCCATGCTGCATACCCTGGAAGCCGGCAATACTTATTTGTTTGTAGATCATCCTGCATTTGATACACCGGAGATGCGGGCAATACACCATATTGGCTATGAAGATGTAGCTGCCGATCGCCAGGGTGTGGTGGATATCTGGACGGATGCTGAGATTATAGCATTGATTAATAAATTAAACATACAGCTTATCAGCTATAAAGATTTATTGTAATGAAGAAATCAATGCATTTCATCCAAATGTAAGGGTAAACACACCTTGAAACCTGCAACTTGAAACATGTACCCTAAAACCTGCGGACTGAATCTTTACACTCCACACCTCCTTGAAGCTTATTGCGTAAATTGCACCATAAATAATTACAATTATGCTTGAATGGCTTAAACAACCCTGGCCCTGGTATATAGCCGGTCCGCTGATTGGACTAACCGTCCCCGCTTTGCTGCTGCTTGGTAACAAAACCTTTGGTATATCCTCATCGCTGCGGCATATATGCGCCATTAGTATTCCTGCTAAAATTTCTTATTTCCGCTACGATTGGAAAAAGGAAGCCTGGAATCTTTTTTTTGTGGGTGGCGTGTTGCTGGGTGGCATCATTGCCGCAACCTGGCTCACCAATGCAGCGCCAGTGCAGGTAAATCCCCAACTGTCGGAAGAATTAGCCGGGTATGGCATAACGGATTATAGCAATATAGTACCTGCCGGTCTTTTTTCCTGGCCCGCATTGTTTACGCTCCGCGGATTTGTTATGATAGTAGTGGGTGGTTTTCTGGTAGGTTTTGGCACCCGCTATGCCGGAGGATGTACCAGCGGACATTCCATCATGGGACTGAGCAACCTGCAATGGCCTTCACTGGTAGCTACCTGTTGCTTTATGATAGGAGGATTTGTAATGACCTGGCTTATCCTTCCCTATATTCTGCAATTGTGATTAACCAGTATTACAGACGCTTACAGTTTATAAATAAGTAAGCCGGTAGCCTGAACATATTAAATTTCAAATTATAAATTTCAAATAATCAATATGCCTGTTAAAGAAGAAATAAGCGGTACTGCTCTCTTTAAAAAAGAGTTGATTTATACAGATTATGAAGTGCGTTCTCAAAATGCCATGTGTGTAAATGAAAGTACGCTGGATAAACCGCTGCGTGTAAATTTTAAATATGCTTTGCTGGGTGTTTTTTTCGGTATTCTGTTGGTTAAGGGCGAAGTTATATCCTGGTTCAGGATACAGGAAATGTTTAAACTACAAAGTTTTCACATGTATGGCATAATTGGCTCTGCTGTGGTGGTAGGTATGATTAGTGTGGCCCTGATAAAAAAATTTAAGGCAAAATCAATAGAAAAAGAAAATATCCACCTGGAAGCCAAGCCTTTTCATAAAGGACAAGTTTTTGGCGGATTGATTTTTGGTTTAGGGTGGGCTATTACCGGCGCCTGTCCGGGGCCCCTGTATGCACTTATTGGAACAGGAGCTACGGTTATACTCATTACCCTGTTAAGCGCGGTTGCCGGAACCTGGGTATATGGGCGTTTCAGGGATAAACTGCCGCACTAAAAGCGGGTTGAAACCTTGTTATTTCCTGAAACCAATCCTTTCACGTTTGCTGAAATCTTCTTCCTGTTGCTTTTTGTTGAGCAGGAAATGAAGCGCCTGGTATATATCTTTAAACTTTTTGTTGCTGCTATGTTCTATCTCGGCCAGTTTTTCAGCCAGTTCTTTATACTGGTGCGCTATTTGCCGCAAAGCGATGAACGTCCGTACAATAGCCACATTGATTTTCACGGCTGTATCGCTTTTCAGCACACTTGCCAGCATAGTAACGCCGTGTTCCGTAAATGCATTGGGTAAATATCGTCTTCCTCCCCGGTTTGAGGTCACAATTTGTGACCTCAAACCGTTCCATTCACTTATGGTAAGCTGAAACATAAAGTCGGGAGGGAATCTTTCAACATTTCGCTTAACAGCCTGGTTAAGCACTTTGGTCTCTACTCCGTACAGCCTGGCAAGATCAAAGTCGAACATTACTTTTTCACCTCTTATTTCATATATCTTTTGCTGAATGATGGCGATGTCCATAGTGTGTTTTTCAGGTTGAGCAAACAATTACTTATTTAAAAATAGTAAAATATAATAATTGAGGGGTTAAAACTAAAAAGTAGAAAGTATAAATTTGCCGTATAAAACCCCTATGAACAGCAGTTTACCGCACCCTAAAACATTTTTAAATTTTCTTTCCCAACTATTTGGCAATAAACAATAAGGCACATACCTTTGCACTCCCAAAATCAAAATGGGTACTTTACGGTATGTCTCAAAGAATCAGAATAAAATTGCAGAGCTACGATCACAACCTGGTGGATAAATCTGCCGAAAAGATCGTTAAAACTGTACGCAGTACCGGCGCTGTGGTAACAGGACCTATTCCTTTACCTACGCAAAAAAAAATATTTACGGTATTGCGTTCACCCCATGTAAACAAAAAGAGTCGTGAACAGTTCCAGCTTTCTACGCACAAGCGGTTGTTGGATATTTACACTTCTTCTTCACGTACCGTAGATGCGCTGAGCAAGTTAGACCTGCCCAGTGGTGTGGACGTAGAGATCAAAGCATAGCAGCTTTGTTTGGGAAAATAAAGAAACTTAGTTCTTACTATAAATACCATCTGCCAATTGCGGGAAACCAAAAAAAAGCAGCGCTGGATGCCGGAAACAAAAGGGGTAGCGCCTGGCTGGTCATAAATCAGAGGTTTATGATTTCCGGTTTTTGAGAATTAAATATGAACTAGCCCTTCGAGGTTAGTTTACCGCTGGTACTTCCTCTTTCACAAGTGGGAAATACGGGAAAAGGTCGGCGGCAAACGGGGATTGAAGTATTGGATATAAGCACAATGATCCAGTCTGTCTCTAAAACCAAAATGGGTATAAAAACAAAACAATGAAAGGTATTATTGGTAAAAAAATCGGGATGACCAGCATCTTCAATCCTGCCGACGGCACACAAACTGCCGTTACTATTATTGAAGCTGGTCCTTGCGTGGTAACGCAGGTAAAAACAAAAGAAACCGACGGTTACAGTTCAGTTCAGCTGGGTTTTGGCGATAAAACGGAAAAGCATACTACAAAAGCGGAAGCCGGTCACTACGCCAAATCAAATACTCCCGCAAAAAAGTTCGTAAAAGAATTCCGCGATTTTTCCATCGAAAAAAATATTGGTGAAACCGTTACTTTAGACATTTTTGCTGAAGGCGATAAAGTGGAAGTAATAGGCACCACAAAAGGTAAGGGTTTCCAGGGTGTGGTAAAGCGCCATGGATTTCATGGGGTGGGCGAACAATCACACGGTCAGCACGACCGCCAGAGAGCGCCCGGTTCCATTGGTAACTCTTCCGATGCTTCCCGTGTATTTAAAGGCATGCGCATGGCAGGCCGCATGGGTACCGACAGGGTGAAGGTAAAAGGATTGAAGGTGGTGAAACTGTTCCCTGAAAAGAATTACGTGCTGGTAAGCGGAGCGGTTCCGGGATATAATGGTTCAATTGTATTAATTCAAAAGTAAAGTCACTGCCGGTACACGGGTAACTGTGTACCGGCAAAATATTTTATAACAATGCAAGTAGATATTTTAAATAAGACAGGTGAGAAAACAGGGCGCACAGCGGAACTGCCTGATGAAATTTTTGGAATTGAGCCAAACGATCATGTCATCTACCTCGCTGTAAAGCAATTTCTGGCTGCACAACGTCAGGGTACGCATAAGGTTAAAACACGTGCAGAAGTTAAGGGAGCCAGCCGTAAACTGCACCGTCAAAAAGGTACAGGCGGCGCCCGTAAAGGCAATATCCGTAACCCTTTGTATAAAGGTGGCGGTACCATATTTGGGCCCAAACCTCACAGTTATGACATCAAGCTGAATCGTAAAGTAAAAGATCTGGCTAAAATATCGGCCCTTTCTTATAAGGCTAAAGAAAATGCCATCGTAGTTATTGAAGATTTATTACTGGAAACACCTAAAACAAAGGAAGCAGCCAGCGTAATTAAAAGCCTTAATCTCGGTAAAAAAAGAACTTTACTGGTATTGCCTGGTTACAATGAGAATGTGCAGTTAAGTTTTCGCAACATGCCCACGGTATTGGGAGTGTTACTGGCTGATGTGAATACTTATGATATTGTGAACAGTGATGTGCTGGTACTTACAGAAAATGCGGCTAAAATATTTTCTGAAGAGGAAACTACAGCCGGGGCAGAGGCATAAGAAAAGCTATTTCAAATTTTCAAATTTTCAAAGATGAAACTTGCAGATGTACTTGTAAAGCCGATCATAACCGAAAAAAGCAATAAGCTTTCTGAAAAAAGAAATGTATATGCTTTTCGGGTAGGGCGTAAGTCCAATAAGCTTGAAATAAAGAAGGCAGTAGAAGATTTTTATGGCGTTAGCGTGGTAAATATAAATACGGTTGTTGTTCCCAGTAAAAGCAAATCAAGGTTTACGAAGGCCGGGGTTATTTCGGGACGCAAACCTGCTTACAAAAAAGCATATGTAACGGTAGCCGAAGGCGAAAATATTGATCTGTACGGCACTTTATAATACGGAACGGATATTCAATTATTAAAGTTGGCGAAGCTGAAAAGTTCGCAATAAAAAGAAAAAAAATGGCAGTAAGAAAATACAAACCAATGACAGCGGGCACCCGTTGGAGAATTGGAAATGGATATGCCGAAATTACCACGGATACGCCTGAAAAAAGCCTGCTGGAAGCTAAATCCAAAACCGGAGGTCGCAATTTCCAGGGTCGTCGTGCCATGCGTTATATTGGTGGCGGGCACAAACAAAAATACCGGGTAGTTGATTTTAAGAGGGATAAGAAAAATATTAATGCCACGGTAGCATCTGTGGAATACGATCCTAACCGTACGGCTTTTATAGCCCTGCTTAATTATGCTGATGGCGAGAAAAGATACATTATTGCTCCCCAGGGTTTACAGGTAGGATCTGTGATAGTGAGCGGCGATAGCGTGGCCCCTGAAGTGGGAAATGCATTACAGTTGAAGAACATGCCTTTGGGTACAAATGTACACAATGTAGAACTTCAGCCGGGACAGGGTGGAAAACTGGTGCGCAGCGCCGGATCTTCTGCGCAGTTAAGCAATAAGGAAGAAAAGTATGGCGTGTTAAAAATGCCAAGTGGGGAGCTTAGGAAAATATTGATCAATTGTTACGCTACCGTAGGTGTGGTAAGCAATAGCGATCACAGCCAGGAAAGAGCCGGTAAAGCTGGTGTAAACCGATGGAAGGGTACCCGTCCGCGTGTGCGTGGGGTGGCTATGAACCCTGTTGATCACCCGATGGGCGGTGGTGAAGGAAGAGCATCCGGAGGACATCCGAGATCAAGAACCGGAAAATATGCGAAAGGATTGAAAACCCGCAGGCAAAAAGGTTCTGATAAACTGATCATTCAGCGCAAGAACGGAAAGAAGCTGGCAAAGTAGGCGGTAAGTGGTAAGTAGTAAGTAGTAAGTTAAATCCGAAATCAACAAGTCTAAAATCTGAAATATAGATTATGGGTCGTTCAATAAAAAAAGGTCCTTACGTAGCCGATTATTTAGAAAAGAAGGTATTGGCTATGAATGAGGGTAAAGCTAAAAAGGGAGTGATCAAAACCTGGAGCCGCCGCTCTACCATTACCCCCGATTTTGTGGGCAATACTTTTGCGGTACACAACGGCAACAAGTTCATACCTGTATATGTAACCGAATATATGGTAGGACATAAGTTAGGTGAATTTGCACCTACCCGGAATTTTAAAGGACACTCGAGCAAAAAAATAGCTTAAAAATAAGTTGCGGATTACGGTTGTAACAAGCGGTAACCCGGAACCTGAAAAAATAAAAAATGGAAGCAGTAGCTAAACTCAGAAACTATCCTACGTCACCACGCAAAATGCGTTTGCTGGCAGATGTTATCCGTGGTATGGATGTAGAGAAGGCTTTGGCAATACTAGAGCATCATCCACAGCATTCTTCTACTCCGCTTTATAAATTATTAAGGAGTGCCATAAGCAACTGGGAGCAAAAAAATGAAGGAACAAATGCGGCAGACAGCAGCCTGCTGGTGAAAACGATTTTTGTAGACGGTGGAAGAGTACTGAAAAGAATGTTGCCGGCGCCCCAGGGGAGAGCTTACAGGGTACGCAAACGCAGCAATCACGTAACGTTGATTGTAGACCAGAAATAAAAATGAAAATTTTCAAATTATAAACATGGGTCAAAAAGCAAATCCAATTGGTAACAGGTTAGGGATCATCCGCGGTTGGGAAAGCAACTGGTATGGTAACAAGAGGGATTACTCCAAAAAGCTGATTGAAGATAACCGGATCAGAACCTATCTCAATGCCCGTATCAATAAAGGCGGAATTTCAAAAATTGTAATTGAACGTACACTCAATAAACTGATTGTTACAATTCACACTTCCAAGCCAGGCATTATCATTGGTAAAGGTGGTGGCGAAGTAGACCATATTAAAGAGGAGTTGAAAAAGCTTACCGGTAAGGAAGATGTGCAGATTAATATCCTGCAGGTTCGTCGCCCCGAACTGGATGCCAATATTGTGGGTGATACCATTGCCCGGCAAATAGAAAACCGTATCAATTATAAGCGTGCTATTAAATTATCCATTGCCTCAGCGCTTCGTATGGGCGCCGAAGGTATTAAGGTAAAAGTTAGCGGGCGTTTGGGTGGTGCCGAAATTGCACGTACAGAAGAAATCAAACAGGGACGCGTGCCCTTACATACCTTCCGTATGGAAATTGATTATGCCAACGTATTTGCACTGACCGTGTACGGTAAAATAGGTATTAAGGTTTGGATATGTAAAGGAGAAGTATTAACCAAACGCGACCTTAACCCGAATATAATTGATGGAAAAGGCGAAGCCGGTTTGGGTGATAACAGAAGGGAAGACAGGAGAGATGACAGAAGAGGCGGTGGTGACAGAAGAGGAGGTGGCGACAGGCGTGATGACAGAAGAGGCAGTGGCGGAGACAGAAGGGGTGGCGGAAGAGGAGGAGACAGGAGATAGTTTTTAAGGTAAAAGGTGTAAGCGGTAAGGTGTAAGAACAATATTTAAAATTTTCAAATTGTAATATAAAATGTTACAGCCGAAGAGAACAAAACACAGAAAAGCGCAGAAAGGACGGATCAGGCAGGTGGCGAAACGGGGAGCAACGATATCTTTTGGTTCATTTGCACTAAAAGCACTGGAACCTATATGGCTCAACAACCGCCAGATTGAATCTGCCCGCCAGGCCATGACGCGTGCCATGAAGCGTGAAGGGAATGTATGGATTCGTATTTTCCCCGACAAGCCTATTACACGTAAACCGGCGGAAGTGAGAATGGGTAAAGGTAAAGGTAACCCTGAATTTTGGGCTGCTGTTGTTGAACCAGGTCGTATTCTTTTTGAAGCCGATGGTGTTTCGGTTGAGGTAGCAAAAGAAGCAATGCAACTGGCTGCAGCAAAATTGCCAATCAAAACCCAGTTTATTGTTCGCCGTGATTATGCCGGACAATAGGATCAGCAGCTAAAGTTTTAAATATTCAAACCGAATAGTAATGTCAAAGAAAACGGATTTTGTAAATAGCCTGAAAACGATGAGTGAAGCGGATTTGCAGGCACGTATCAGCGAAGATGAGATACGCCTGAAGAAATTAAAATTCGCTCATGCTACCTCTCCGCTGGAGAATCCCATGACCATACAATCGGTTCGGAGGGATATTGCAAGGTTAAAAACTGAATTAAAGAACAAAGCTAAAGCTAAATAAAATGGCTGAAAGAAATTTGCGCAAAACAAAGATCGGGGTAGTAACCAGCAACAGAATGGAAAAAACTGTTACGGTTGAAATTGAAAGAAAGACAAAACACCCTATCTATGGAAAATTCGTAAAGAAAACCACCAAATTCCATGCGCACGACGAAAAAAATGAGTGCGGTATTGGTGATATTGTTAAGATAATGGAAGCCCGCCCGCTGAGCAAAACAAAGCACTGGCGCCTGGTGGAAGTAGTGGAAAAAGCGAAATAATATATTTCTGATTTGAGATTTCTGATTTGAGATCTGAGATGCTTTGATTTTATCATCATCTCAACATCGTACCAAATATCAAATTTCAAATATCAAATTTCAAATAACTAAAAAGATGATTCAGCAAGAAAGCAGGTTAAATGTAGCAGATAACAGTGGCGCCAAAGAGGTACTGTGTATCCGTGTACTGGGCAATAGCGGGCAGGATTATGCGAAGATCGGGGATAAGATTGTTGTAACGGTAAAAGACGCTATTCCTGCGGGCGGTATAAAAAAAGGTACGGTAACAAAAGCGGTTATTGTGCGTACAAAAAACAAGTTGAGGCGTAAAGACGGATCTTATATCCGCTTCGATGACAACGCGGTTGTATTGCTGAACCAGGCAGATGAGCCTCGTGGTACGCGTATTTTCGGACCAGTGGCGAGGGAACTGCGGGATAAGGGATATATGAAAATTATCTCTCTTGCACCGGAAGTGTTGTAAAACATTCTGCTATGAGCTAAGCGCTTTTAGCGGTATGGAACATAAACTTAATCGGCTGATAGCTTAAAACTAATAGCCAAAAGCTAAATAAAATGAGCAAAAGATTTAAACCCAAGTTCAACGTTAAAAAGGGCGATTCGGTAGTGATCATTACCGGCGATGATAAGGATGTGAAGAAGCCCCGGAAAGTGCTGGAAGTATTTCCCGATGAGGCCCGTGTGCTGATAGAAGGCGCCAACATCATCACCCGTCATACCAAACCTTCGGCACAAAACACCAAAGGCGGCTTAGTGAAAAAGGAAGCGCCCATTCATATCAGTAATGTAAAACTTTGGGATGCCAAAAAAAGTGAAGGCGCCAAAGTGAAGCGCACCAGGGAGGATGGAAAATTAATTCGCGTATCTAAAAAATCCGGCGACGCCATTTAATTAATGTTGAGGTGGTTTTGAGATAACAACAGCCAAATAAATTTTTGACAACATGAGCACAACAAAATATACTCCGAGATTAGCCGATAAGTACAAAAAAGATGTTGTACCGGCTTTGATGAAGCGCTTTGCATATAAAAGCGTGATGCAGGTTCCGCAATTGGAAAAAATTTGCCTGAACCGTGGTGTAAACGGTGCAGTAAACGATAAAAAATTGGTGGATGTTGCCGTGGAAGAACTGGCTGCCATTACGGGTCAAAAAGCTGTATCCACAAGCTCAAAAAAGGATATTTCTAACTTTAAACTGCGTAAAGGTGTGCCTATTGGAGCAAGGGTAACATTGCGTGGAGTTAAAATGTATGAATTTCTGGACCGTCTTATTTCTGCCGCTTTACCCCGCGTTAGAGATTTCAAAGGGATTAATGAAAAGGCATTCGACGGCCGTGGCAATTATACCCTGGGTGTTACTGAGCAGATCATCTTCCCTGAAATTGATATTGATAAAGTAAATAAAATAACAGGGATGGATATCACTTTTGTAACCTCAGCCAACACAAATGAGGAGGCTTATGAATTACTGAAAGAGTTAGGTATGCCTTTCAAAAACGCTAAGAAAGATTAATAGTAAAGACAAATTCATAAAACGGATTCGACTATGTAAGCGATTTTCGGATCCGGAATTTCAAAAATCAGAAATTTAACTATGGCAAAAGAGTCAGTAAAAGCCAGACAAAGAAAAAGGGAACGGCTGGTAGAACAATACGCCGAAAAGCGGGCTGTATTAAAAGCTGCCGGCGATTGGAAGGCGCTTGATGCGTTGCCGCGAAACTCATCAAAAGTGCGTTTAAAAAATCGCTGCCAGGTATCGGGCCGTCCAAGAGGATATATCCGTTATTTCGGATTGTCGAGAATTGCTTTTCGCGATATGGCTTTAAATGGTATTATCCCGGGCGTAAAAAAAGCGAGCTGGTAGAATTTGAAATCTCAAAGAGAGATTTTAAATTTCAAATTCATCTGCCTGTGCAGATAAAAAAAAATTTTGAACTGAATAATTCATAAAAATGGTAACAGATCCTATTGCAGATTTCCTGACCAGAGTACGTAATGCCCAGATGGCCGGTCACCGTATTGTGGAAATCCCGGCGTCTAACCTTAAAAAACGTATTACTGAGATACTGTATGATCAGGGTTACATTCTGAAGTATAAGTTTGAGGAAGACAGCAAGCAGGGTGTAATTAAAATCGCCTTAAAATACGATGCCCAAACAAAACAACCTGCTATAAGGTCGCTTGAAAGGGTAAGCCGCCCTGGTTTGCGCCAGTATTCCAAGCCAACAGATTTCAAAAGAGTGATGAACGGGCTGGGTATTGCTATCGTAAGTACATCCAAGGGCGTTATGACAGATAAGCAGGCTAAGTCGGCGAATGTTGGAGGGGAAGTGCTTTGTTATATTTGTTAAGATAAAATGTGCCTGCCGGCGAGTGGGTACTTTACAATAAAAAGGTTGACTGATAATTTAAGTTCTCTATACGGAACTGAACACTTTCGACCGAAGTGGAATCAATTTTAAAATTTTAAATCTCAAATCAGTATGTCTCGTATAGGTAAACAACCCGTTACAATTCCTGCAGGCGTTACGGTTACCGTTGGAAGTGATAATGTAGTAAGTGTAAAGGGTCCAAAAGGCGAATTGAAGCAGGCGGTAGACCGTGATATCAAAGTTGAAGTGAAAGACGGAGAAGTGAACTTTTCACGCCCAACCGACCAGATACGACACCGCGCCCTTCATGGTTTATACCGTGCCATTACTGCCAATCTTGTAAAAGGGGTTACCGATGGGTACACTAAGAAACTGGAATTGGTTGGGGTAGGTTTTAAGGCTTCTAACCAGGGCAACCTGCTCGATTTATCCTTAGGGTATTCGCACAATATTGTTTTTGAAATACCTAAAGAATTAAAGGTAACAACTGCACAGGAGAAAGGACAGAATCCTACTATTTCACTGGAAGGTACCGACAAGCAATTGCTGGGGCAGGTAGCGGCTAAAATAAGGAGCCTGCGCAAACCTGAACCGTACAAAGGAAAGGGTGTTAAGTACGCTGGTGAGCAGCTTCGCCGTAAAGCTGGTAAGGCTGCTGGTAAATAATTTGAACATTTGGTCCGGCAGTATCGGACAAAAAAATAAAAGTAAAATGGACGCTAAAGTTATCAGAAGACAAAAGATCAGGTACAATATACGCAAAACGGTATCTGGTACTCCTCAACGGCCCAGGTTATCGGTATTCAGGAGTAATGCAGACACTTATGCGCAATTGATAGATGACGTGAATGGCGCTACAATTGCCGCGGCATCTACGAAAGACAAAGACATCAGTGCGCAGAAATCGCCAAAAGTAACGCAGAGTAATCTGGTGGGTAAGGCGATAGCCACAAAAGCTGCGGCTTTGGGAATTACAACTGTTGTATTTGACCGCGGCGGCTATTTATACCATGGGCGCATTAAAGCGGTTGCCGACGGGGCGCGGGAAGGTGGATTGATATTCTGATTTTTTATAAATTATATTTACCAATAACAAGTTTATAATGTCAAAAGTAAGTTTAAACAAGGTAAAAGCCGGCGACATAGAGTTCAAGGAAAAGGTGGTTGCTATTAACCGCGTGGTTAAAACTACCAAGGGTGGACGGGCTTTCAGCTTTTCTGCGCTGGTGGTGGTAGGCAACGAGAACGGTGTAGTAGGTCATGGTTTGGGAAAAGCGAAGGAAGTGCAGCAGGCGATTGCCAAAGGCATAGACGATGCTAAGAAAAACCTGATCAGGGTGCCTGTAATGAAAGGAACCATTCCGCATGACCAGTGGTCAAAGGATGGCGCTGCCAAAGTGCTGATCAAACCTGCCGCTCATGGTACTGGTGTAATTGCCGGGGGAAGTATGCGTGCGGTATTGGAAAGTGCCGGTATTACAGACGTTCTGGCCAAATCCTTAGGTTCAGCTAATCCGCATAATGTGGTTAAAGCTACTTTCAAGGCATTATCGCAGTTGCGAGAACCCATAATGGTTTCCAAAGACAGAAAAATAACTCTTAAAAAAGTTTTCAACGGATAATTAATCATGGCAAAGATCAAAATTACACAGGTTAAAAGCATAATTGACAGACCTGAGCGTCAGAAAAAAACAATGTCTGCGCTTGGGTTGAAAAAATTAAATGCTACTGTGGAAGTAGAAGCTACCCCGCAAATACTGGGAATGGTAAATAAAGTAAACCACCTGGTAAAAGTAGAAGAAGCAGAATAATTTGAAATTTCAAATTATTAATTATTAAAAGCGAGCCCGAATGTTTTCCGGGCGTTGAGTAAAAAAGATAAACAAAATACAGATGAAACTGCATCAATTAAGGCCCGCAAAAGGCGCCACACATAAAGACAAACGTTTAGGCCGCGGTGAAGCTTCAGGTCACGGCGGAACTTCAACAAAAGGCAATAAAGGCCAACAGGCCAGAACCGGTTATAAAAGTAAAATGGCACACGAAGGCGGACAGATGCCTATCCAGCGCCGTTTACCCAAACGTGGATTCAAAAACCCGCATCGCGTTGAGTACGCTGTATTTAACCTCGGACAAATTGAGCAATTGTCGGCCAAATATGATTTGCAGGAAGTTTCGGTTGAAAACCTGTATGTTAATGGCCTTATAAAGAGAAGTGAGAAAGTTAAGATACTGGGCAATGGCGACTTAAAAACCAAACTGATTTTTAAGATAGATGCTGTTAGCGAAAAAGCCAAAACTGCCATTGAAGCTGTTGGTGGAACCGTTGAAATAGTAAAGTAAATTTCCTTACCTTGCATAACGCATTTTAAATGGGTTATTTTCCATTTGGCGCTCAAACTAAAACGCACATTTCGTGAAGAAATTCATTCAGACACTGAAGAATATCTGGACTATTGAAGAATTGAGAGACAAGATATTGGTAACCTTGCTGCTGTTATTGATATATCGTTTTGGCACGCACATTGTTTTACCAGGTATTGATCCCAATAAACTTTCGGAGTTTTCACATAAAGCCAGCCAGGGCTTGCTCGGGCTGTTTGATACTTTTGCAGGTGGTGCATTTTCTAATGCTTCTATTCTGGCTCTGGGTATCATGCCCTATATTTCTGCTTCCATTTTTATGCAATTGATGACCATTTTGGTGCCTAAAATGCAGAAAATTCAGAAAGAAGGAGATACGGGCCGAAAAAAGATCAATCAATGGACCCGCTACCTTACTGCTGCGGTAACGTTATTGCAGGCCGGTACTTTTGTGGCCTATCTTACCAATCAGAATCGTGATGCGCTGATTGAATCTTACCAGCCCTATTTTTGGATATCAACGGTGGTGCTCCTTACTTCAGGTACTTTATTTGTGATGTGGCTGGGAGAAAAAATTCAGGACAAAGGTTTGGGTAATGGTACTTCCATCATCATTATGGTTGGAATTTTAGCAAGATTACCTGAAGCCCTGTTCCAGGAATTTGCGGCCAAACAGGTAAAAGGCGGTGGAGGGCTGATCTTCTTCCTTATTGAAATTGCAGTACTGATAACGGTTATACTAGGACTGGTTATCCTGGTACAGGGAGTAAGAAAAATACCCATCAATTATGCCAAGCAAATAGTAGGGAACAGGCAGTTTACAGGGGCAAGACAGTTCCTGCCCTTAAAAGTAAATGCTGCCGGGGTAATGCCTATCATTTTTGCGCAGGCCATTATGTTTCTGCCAACACTGATTTCTTTTTCTTCATTAGAGAGCGGGCAGGGTATTGCCAGAATTTTTTCTGATCCAAGCAATCCCTGGTATATGCTGGTGTATGGTGTAATGGTAATTGCATTTACTTTTCTGTATACAGCACTTATATTTAATCCTAAGCAGGTTTCCGACAGTCTGAAACAAAGCAACGGGTTTATTCCGGGCGTTAAGCCGGGGCAACCTACTGCCGATTATATTGGGCAGATTATGGATAGAATTACTTTGCCCGGTGCATTCTTCCTTGCCATTGCAGGTATATTACCGGGTCTTATTCAAAGAACCGGGGTTACTCCGTTATTCGCTTCTTTTTTTGGCGGTACTTCTCTCCTGATCATGGTGGCTGTAATATTGGATACCCTGCAACAAATTGAAACACATTTGCTCATGCGGCAGTATGATGGTTTGATGAAAAGCGGACGTATCCAGGGAAGACAAACTACATCACCTGTTTCGATATAACAAAATGGTTTATTATAAAACGAAGGATGAGATCGGTTTAATCCGCAAAAGTTGTTTATTGGTTAGTGCTACCCTCGCAACAGTCGCTAAGTTTTTAAAACCAGGCGTTACTACCCTACAGGCAGATATATTGGCAGAGCAATTCATCCGTGATAACGGAGCTGTTCCTTCTTTTAAAAATTACAAAGGATTTCCTTTTACCTGTTGTATTTCCGTTAATGATGCCGTGGTACATGGCTTCCCCAATAATTCAATATTGAAGGAAGGTGATATTGTATCTGTGGATGTTGGTGTATTTCTGAATGGCTACCATGGCGACAGCGCATATACCTTTGCTTTAGGCACGCTTACAGATGATGCGAAACAACTGCTCAGGGTAACAAAAGAATCCTTATATAAAGGTGTGGAAAAGGCAATTGCAGGCAACAGGGTGGGCGATATATCTTTTGCTGTTCAGGAGCATACCGAAAAAAAACACGGTTATGGAGTAGTACGCGAACTGGTAGGTCATGGATTGGGTAAGCAGTTGCACGAAGATCCCCAGGTACCCAATTACGGCAAAAGAGGAACCGGTTTAAAAATGAAAGAAGGACTGGTAATTGCTATTGAACCCATGATCAATATGGGCAAAAAGGACGTGTATTATGAAGAGGACGGCTGGACGGTAAAAACCAAAGATGGCAAACCTGCCGCACATTACGAACATACAGTTTGTGTGCAGAAAAACAAACCAGATATACTGTCATCCTTTGCGGAAATAGAGGCTAATGAAAAGGCCAACGAATATCTTGATGCTTCTTATTATTAACTTACCCTCCTGTTACTAATTCCTGAATAGATCTTCTCTTCTGTCCGCGGATTCCGGTTAAAAACTTCAAAAGCAGGCGAAATACGGGTTATTAAACATGTCGCTCCTGATGGTAAAATACACGGGCTGCCTGCACTTACAGGCAATAACAACGGCATCCAGCATGGAATTGGGTTGGTTGAAGGAGATGATTGCCGGACCTTTTAGCGTGTTTAGTGGAAAGCCACATGAAATTTTTCTTCTGACAAAGAATAACAAACTGCACCGTGCAAGCAATTTTATACAGTGATAAAACAAAGTAGCCTTAGCTTTAATGTTGAAAATTGATCAGGTTAAATTGGTAAAAATAAATGAAGCAAAAGCATTTGGTTGTAATTGGTGGCGGAGCTGCAGGCTTTTTTGCTGCCGTAAATGCGGCGAGGATGAACCCTGTATTAAAAGTAACCATACTCGAAAAGAGCAGCAAACTTTTATCAAAGGTGCGAATAAGCGGCGGAGGCCGGTGCAATGTTACCCATCATTGTTTTGAAATAGGAGAGATGATCAAAAACTATCCCCGTGGCGCTCAATTCCTAAAAAAGGCATTCCATCATTTTTTTACAACCGACACCATCAGGTGGTTTGAAGAAAGAGGGGTAGTGCTCAAAACAGAAAGCGACGGAAGAATGTTTCCGGTAACAAACGATTCTGAAACCATTATCGGGTGTTTGTTGAAAGAGGCCAACCGGTATGAAGTTGATATACGAATGAATGCGGAAGTGAAGGAAATTAAATTCAACGATGAACAGGTGCACAGTGAACGATACAAACGGTTTCGTATCTGTTTTTCAGGTTCCGGGTTTTTGGATGCCGATTTTATATGTATGGCTTGCGGAGGCTATCCTAAACTTTCACAGTACAACTGGCTGCAATCTACTGCACACCATATCGAACCACCCATTCCCTCGTTATTTACTTTTAATATGCCCGGCAATTCCATTACCTCTTTAATGGGCATAAGTGTGGGAAAAGCTGTTGCGAAAATTGCAGGAATGAAATTAATGGCAGTAGGTCCGTTGCTGATAACCCACTGGGGCATGAGCGGTCCCTGCATACTGCGCCTGAGTGCCTGGGGCGCGAGGGAACTTGCAGCCACTCAATATCATTTTACACTTCTTGTAAATTGGGTACCCGGTTTTCCGGAACAGGAACTGCGTAAAGCGTGGCCTGTGTGGCGGCAGCAATATGGTGCAAATAAAATATACCTGCATCATCCCTTTGTGTTGCCCGCCCGGTTGTGGCATTATTTGCTTCAGCAAAGTGAAATTGCCGAAACACAACGCTGGAGTGAATTGCTAACTAAACAACAAAATACATTGATTCAATTGCTTACCGCCGCCCCCTTTGAGGTAAAAGGAAAAACCACTTTTAAAGAAGAGTTTGTTACCTGTGGTGGGATAGATGTGGCTGAGATAGATGTAAATAGTATGCAAAGCAAGAAGCATCCCGGTTTATTCTTCGCCGGTGAAATAATGAATGTTGATGGTATTACGGGCGGCTTTAATTTTCAGCATGCATGGACAAGCGGGTGGATTGCAGCGAAATCCGTTGCATTGATGGCAGGTAGTACTACGTGAAGCGTGAAAAGAGACATTTTCAGCCGGATCAGGCATTTGTTAATCTCACTGCCTGCGCAGAAATTTTTTCAGGAACAGCGTTGAATGGTTTTTTCTTCTTCTTTAATTTATTGAACCATATCAGCGTTCCTGTTACTGGCAGGCTCGTAGCGATAAGGCAGGCTAGGAAATATAATATTTTAGTGAATGTGCCATATACATTTCCTATATGGATGGCTTTAATGGACCCTGCAATCCGTTCATTGAAGGGTTTATTCCGGAATAGGTCTGTTTTAAGCATTGCTCCCGTATACTGATCCATCAACAAACGATCTCCGGCAGCCGGGGCAAAAAAGCCTTTACGGGTTTTGCCAACCAATATTGCTGATTCTGAATCGGGGGGAAACGTGATAACATAATTGCCACTGTATGGTAATTGTTTATCGGCTTCCTTCATAAATGCAGCTATGCTTAACCGTTGTTTTTCATTTTCATCTTTCACCTGTGCCTGGCTGGTTGCAGTAGTTTTTTTCTTATCTTTTTTTCCCGTTATCTTTTTTTCCGGTTCTCCTCCTTTTCGTTCAGCAGGCGTATCCTTAGGTTGATAAGTACCCAGGGTTTTTTGTAAGCCGTTGCGGTACCAGTCAAACGACCATTGCGGACCTGTAAGTCCCATCAGCAGCAAAAAAAATAAGGAATAAAAGGCCAATGAATTGTGCAGGTCGTGGTTAATGCGTTTCCAGTTGCCACTCATTTTTATTTTCAATCCCTTCCGCCATGTACGCAGTTTTTGTGGAAACCAGATGACCAATCCTGTAATGCAACCCAATGTAAACAGGATAGTAGCCCAGCCAGATATTTTGCTGCCCAGTTCACGATTGGTCATGCCCGAAAAAATGGAGGTTTCAATTTTATCGAGTAAAAGCCAGCGGTGAAGGCTGAACATAATGCTCATGAATTCCTTAGCACTGTTCTTTTCCAGTGAATTGCCTGCAATAACACCCGTATATGGATCTATCATATAAGCAGTGCCGAAACGGCTTTTATCTTCTTTCTTTTTTACGTTGAACTGGTAGGTGCGTTCAGGGTCGGCAGAGATATTTACGGAAGCAATTTTTCCTCCTGACACCTGTTCTATTTTTTCAATGAAGGCGTCTGCAGGCAAGCGGTCCATTCCGGGTACGGGCTGTACTTTGTATAAATGAGGCGCACCCATTTCCGTTATTTCGGTATTGAATACGTATACGGTACCGCTAAAACAAATAACCAGTACAAACAGCCCGCTCGTTAGCCCCAGCCACAGATGGATATCATTAAACAGCCTTCGTACCTTTTGCCATTTCGTTTTACCTTTTCGCGTTTGCACCATCCTAATGATTGGTTTAAAAATTTCAGTCAAAATTTGGGGAAGTGCAAAATATATTTTCCCCGGTGCTTACTATTTACGTAAAACGGAAAATTAATGCCGTTCAGGGAAAATTAAGAGTAAAAAAGAAGAGGTATTCGATTGCAGAACGGATAGAATATTTTTACTGCCTGTTTTTTCTTCTGCCGGGTGGCGGAGGTATATCTAATTTATTCTCAAGTACAGGTTTTTCCACAGGGGCCTGCCCGTCCTGTAATCTAAAATTGAAAACCTTATTGATGTGTACCCATTTACCTTTTTCCCATTTAAAGCCCTCATAGTCTCCGTCCGGTATATATGTATATTTTTTTTCCGGTTGGTTGTTTTCTGAAATGAGATGATCAAATATAATAATGCCCAGTTCTTCATCATACTTTATACTGCCGTTACCCTCTTTTTTATATTCAATGGAAAATCTTGACTGCACAGGCCCCTGCAGGCTATCCTCTTCAAAACTAAAAAAAGGACCTCCAAAAACGGGTTTACCATTGCTGAAAGTCAATACTTCAATGCGTTTTTTGGTACTCCTGAAATTATTTTCATCGTAGCCTAAAAGCGTATAAAAGTTTTTGTTGTGGTAGGCAGTTTGAATAATTTTATAATAAATCGCCCCCACCCATTCTTCATTATCTGTAATGGCATTGTCAATGTCTTTTACAAGTTCGGTTTTATCAAGAAGAGGATACAATGACAACGAACCGTCTGCGGTATTCATTTGTATGGCGCCATGCCGCCGGAATGTTGTTTCATCCCTTACCAACTGCCAGGTAAAAATGCGAAAACTGCTGTCCGGCGCATACAGGCGGGATATGGTTTGAAGAGAATCAAAGGGATAAGAAAAAGAATGGTTCTCTTTTAAAGCCCTTACCAGCATACGGGTAAAAATGCTATCCGCTTTAACCCGGTCTGCCGGCTGCCTGGCATTTACAATATCATGTGCATATTGCTTCATAGAGTCCTCACGCGAAGCCATTTCCGTAAGAAAACTGCTTCTACCTGTTTGAGCAAAAGCACTAAAGGATGGGCTGCTTACGCACAATAAAAAAATGTATATAAATATGCTTTTCATGCTGGAAAACGTATCATACGAAATTACTAACAATGCCTTTTATGAACGGTAAATGCCGCAGATTAGTGCTTAAAGTTTTGGTAAAACGAGTTTCAGGATACAGGTTACAAGGTGCATTTCCCTGTAACCTGCAACCTGCAACTTATACCAACGGTTCCTGCTGGCTGAGGCAATGAAAACTTCCCAATCCCCAAATTATATCAGAAGAATCAATGCCCACAACCTTGCGGCCCGGAAAGCATTCCTGAATGATCTGCAGGGCCTTGTCATCCTGCCTGCACCGGTAGGTTGGTACAATAACGGCAGTATTGGCTATATAAAAATTGGCATACGATGCAGGCAAACGCTGATCTTCATAAATAACAGCATCAGGCATGGGCAGTTCAATGATATTGAGTTGTTTGCCATTGAGCAGGCGCATCTGTTTTAATTCTTTGAGGTTGGTTTGCAGAAGTGAATAATTTTCGTCCGATTTGTTTTCTTCGATAACAGTAAGCACGGTGTCGCTGTTCACAAACCGTACGGTATCATCAATATGCCCGTCGGTATCATCTCCCACTATACCTTCGCTTACCCATAAAATTTGTTCAACCCCATAGTAGTGGCGTAAATAATCTTCAATTTGTTGCTGGTTAAGCTGTGGATTTCGATTAGGATTAAGCAGGCAGGCAGTGGAAGTTAAAATGGTACCTTGTCCGTTAAATTCAACCGAACCCCCTTCCATCACAATGCCCGGATGGAATACCGGGATATTGTACTGATTTGCTATTAACGTTGGAATCACATCATCCAGATCGTACGGAGGATATTTGTTTCCCCAGGCATTATAATTCCAGTCAACGATTACCTTTTTATTTTCCGCCCTGGGATTAATAAGAAATGCCGGTCCATGATCTCTGCACCAGGCATCATTGGTAGGATGAATGAAAAAGGATATTTTATTCAAATCAATATCAGCATGTTCAAGACTTTGAATAGCAAATGACCTCATGGCTTCGTCATTTACATTGATATTTACTTTTTCTCCCTCACTTACCGCTTTAATAAATTGGACATAACAGGGATAAATGGTATTAAGCTTTCCGGGCCAAGATGCTTCTTTATGCGGCCAACTTAACCAGGTAGCACTGTGCGGTGCAAATTCGGCGGGAAAATAATAACCCAGTTTTTTAGGAGTTTTAAAAGTGGGAAGCCCGGGAGCGAACAACCCGGAAGCATTGTTATCAGAAAGGTTAGATGATTCAGTATTCAAAGACCGGAATGGCGTATATATGAATTTCAATTTTTACTTATTTGATGTGTTTTATAATATGGCAATAACGCAATTTGTATTCCGGTACATACCAGTGCTATGTCAAACGTGAAACCTGCCAGCCGGCAGGCTGGTGTGAGAAGTGAGACACACACACTCCTCTCACCTTCAATGATGAGAAAAGGCTGCACGCCCGGTTGAATATTTTTTATAACAATGTTCTACCCTATAAGTTTTAGTTTTTAACGTTAAACAGTTTTAATAAAAAGCACACTTCAATAAACAGT